>ERZ772807.430-NODE-430-length-25920-cov-6.011367_pt1 | contig 25920 bp, 21 predicted proteins | sample MGYA00511472_ERZ772807 | MGnify/ENA primary metagenome ERZ772807 (study PRJEB29015, sample SAMEA2737947) | human oral metagenome | biome: human oral; feature: human-associated habitat; material: dental | place: China | collected 2039 ... | reverse complement strand
TAAGCTACTGACTATCTTGCGAGATGATAAGGCAAGCATTCCATACCCTAATATGCTTGCTGTCGTCCCACGACGCGCCGCACGTACTGCACGGCGCGAGTTCTTCCAGGAGGTAGCCAGTGGCCGACGTCGGTTTTGACTCCGAGAAACACGCGCTGACACGCGGAGATATTGAACAGGGGGGGAGTCGCTAGGGGATTCCTCCCAGGCTCTGGGCAGGATGATCGAGGCGCAAAAGCCTGAGTACTGGTCGGAGGAAGGGTGCTTCCAGGCCATGCGCTCCGCGCTCTTGTCCTACCTGGAGGCCGAGGACGGTGTCCTGCGTCGGCAGAAGAAGCGCTTCGTGAAGTTCCAGGGCAACGTCGACACCGCCGCCGAGGCGTTCACCGCCGCCGAGGCGGGAAACCAGGAGGAACTGGCCCGAATCCTCGCCGCGATGGAGCAGGCGCAGGGCGGGGCTCCCTCCGCGCCCACGCCCGCCCCCTCGCCGATCACCGGCGCGACTCCACCCGCAAGCGCGACGCAGGCGCCTCCCGGCGGCCCCTCAGCAACCCCGCCCGCCGGCGCCTCCGGCGCCCCGAGTGGTGCTGCGCCCGGCACCGCGCCGGTTCAGAACCTGCCGTCGGACATCTGAGAGGGACAAGGAGAAACCCCCATGGTTGACAGCCCCATGTACGACCGACTCATGCGTCTGGTCGCCGCCATCGACAGCGCCTCCGCGCTGGATGCCACCGACGACGACCACAACGCCGTCGTGTGCGGCCTCAACGAGGCCAACAACTCGACCTACCACATGCGTCTCCACCAGGGATTCACCGGCGAGACCGGCGATCAGATCGACTCCTGGACCGACCAGACCATGAAGCGCGTCCAGGGCATCAAGGACAGTCACAACGCCGCGATGGAGTACTACGTCGAGGCGCGGCGGGCGATGAAGCACATTCGGGAGGAAGCCCAGCAGCTGTCCCCCTCCCTCATCGACTCCCGGCTGCAGACGCTGCTGGACGCCACGCACGTGGTTGTTCCGGTCGCCAGGTTCCTCGGCCCGCTGGGCGAGCCCGTCAATGCCGTGGCCGTCGGGGCGGCCGCCTACATGCAGGCGATGGTTGCCCAGGCCAACGCTCAGCGGGAAGCTGCGTCCGCGGACATCCTCGACCGGGCCAACGCCACGATGGAGAAGCTCGCCGATGGCATCACGTCGCAAACCAACAAGCTTGGTGATTCAGATGCAAGCTTGTGGCCGAATCCAGGTCCTTCGAGTCCCTCGGTGCGCCGAGACATCGAGAACGGCCACCTGAACACCTCGACGCACGAGCCCGGAGTCTACCCGGGCAACCGCGACACCGACTACGGCAGAACCGGCCTGCGGGGACCGAACTCGGGCCTCTACCCGGGCGGATTCGACGAGGAGGGACACATCAACGGCCGGGCCATGTCCTCGCCGCGGATCCCCAACAACTTCGTTACGGAGGGCGAGCCGGGCTCGCGCCTCAACCCCATCACCGACCCCCAGGATCTCATGGGCGTCGACCTGCTGCACACCCGCGTCAACGGCGATCGCCACGCCAACGGCGTCGTCGGCGGCTACACCCCCGCCCCGCCCACCGATCGCCACCACCCGCTGTGGGGTATCAACGGAGGCCCCGGCAGCGAGTCGGCCCTCGCCGCCCGCCTGGGAGGGGCCGGCGTGCTCGGGGCGGGGGCCCTCGGCCTGGGCCGCGCGGCGCGCATGGGAGCGGCGGGACTGACAGGATCGGGCCAGGTGGGACTGTCCGGAGCGGGGGCACTGCGAGTGGGGTCCTACTCGGGCCCGGGCTACGGCGCCTATAGGGCACCGACCGTGGGCGGCCCCGGAGTAGGTGGGACGACCGGGGTGCCCGGTGGTTCCAGCGGCCCCGTCGCCGCAGGCAGGGGAGCCGCTCAAGGAGCCGGAGGCTACATGGGAGGCAGCGGAGCCGGAGCGGGCGCCGGCAAGGACGAGAAGAAGAAGCCCCGTCGCAAGTACACGCCCTTCCGCGTGGACGACTGCGAGGACGGAATCCCGCCCGGCTACGTCAACCCCCAGTCGCAGACCTACGGCTCCGATCGCGACATCGCGCCCGCCCCCAGGAAGGACGATGGATGGGACCCGCGCCAATGGTGACCTTGACGACAACGAGATGGCCCGGGCGACGGAGTGGGGGCTGCGCCGCGCTGGCGGCCGCGCTCGCGTGTGCGGGTGCCTTCCTGCCCGCACCCCCCGCGTGCGCCGCCGATCCGATCACCGCCGCCGACCAGTCCTACTTCGCCTACTACCACCTGGACCAGGCGCGCGCCAAAGGATACACGGGCAAGGGTGTGACCATAGCAATGCTGGACGGCGAGGTGGATACCGGAGCTGTGGAGCTCTCCGGGGCTTCAATCTCTGACAAACCGCAGTGTACGGTCACCTCGTCACCACACTCCAAAGGCCACGGAACGTCAGTTGCTTCGGTTCTTGTATCAAGTGCTTACGGCATCGCACCCGAAGCGACCTTGTTGACCTATCGAACGGCATCGACGGAAGACGGTGACCAAGCGGCCTCCGACTGTCAGGTTGGTTCACAGCTCGACAAGCATAAGTACGCGTGGCTGCTCAATGCTGCCATGAACGACGGTGCCCAGATCATCAACCTCTCGGCATCAAGCCACTCACACAGCGACGAGTTGAAATGGACTATCGCTCGTTCCATGTCCCAGGGCGCCATCATCACCGCGGCGGTGGGCAACGACGCGCAGGACGATAACGATGCGGCGCTGTCGAAGTGGTCCGGCGTCGTCGGCGTGAGCGCGATCGGCGTCGACAGCGCGAGGCAGGACTACTCCTCCTGGGGGCAGGGCGTCACAGTAGCAGCAATCGGAGGTCCCCTGTCCGTTCATGACTACGGCACTGGACGAGTCGCTCAGGTATCTGGCACATCTGTCTCTGCCCCCATCGTCGCGGGCGTGCTCGCCCTCGCACGCCAAAAGTGGCCCAACGCCACCAGCAACCAGCTCCTCCAGCTCCTCGTCACGACGGGACTCAACCCCGACCACGGGTGGAACCAGTACACGGGCTACGGCGGCATCGACCCCGGCGCGATCCTCAACACCGATCCCACGCAGTTGCCCGACGAGAACCCCCTGGCCGACAAGGGAGGCGGAAGCAGCCCCACTCCGGGCGAGGTGCGCCAATACGCCGACGGCCTCGTGGATCCCACCGAGATCGTCAACGACAACTCATATACCTACCGGGGAGTAGACGAAACCACGCTCAAGAACCCCGCGAACGGCTACCCGACCCACATCGGAACCAGCCCGAGCTACCACGCCAAGTAGGACGATGAGGGGCGGCCGTTCCCGTCCGATGGCCCCTGACGCGGAGCTCGCGGCGAGAATCTCAGCCGATCGACGCGATCGCGAAGGTGATCGGCACGCCCGAGCCGTCGCGGCGCTCGTCCTCGGCCGGCAGCTCGATGGGGGAACCATCCGCAGAAGCGGCGCGTGCCGGCTTCGTGCCCACCCACGCGATGTCGAGCCGATCCTCCCCGCGCAGGAAACGCTGGCAGCGCACCCCCTGGCCGCCGCGCCCCTTCGCCGGGTAGCAATCGAAGGGCGTGACCTTCACGGTCGTCTGCCCCGTGCCCGGCAGCGCTCCCAGCGCCGCTGCCACCGTCACCACGACCGCGTCGATGGGAGCCTCTATCACCCAAAAACCCAGGGCCTCGGCTCCGGCGTTTAGCTTCATGCCGGCCATCCCGCCTGCGGTGCGCCCCTGCGGGCGCACCTTCGCCGCCGACGTGCGCAGCAGCTGGGCATCCGACGAGATGAACACCAGGTCCGCGTCGTCGCTGCACCGATCGAAGCCCACCAGGCGATCCCCGTCCTCCAGGGCGATGACCTCCCACTCGTCTCGCTGGAGCACGTCCGGGCGCAGGCGCTTGACCGTGCCGCGGGCCGTGCCCATCGCCACGACATCCGTGCCGTCGGGATCCAACAGGCCGACCGGCGCCGAATCCGTGTGCAACAACAACTCCGAGGGCATCGCTGCGGCGAGCGACAGGCCCGTGTCGAAACGGGGGAGCGCAGGCAGGTCAACCACGTCGATGCGGTGCGCGATGCCGTCCTGGGTGACGACGGCCACCTGGGAGCGCACCGAGGACGCCAGCTGCGCGCGCCACCCGTCCGAGGCGGCCCGCGGACCCGGCTCCAGCGGTTCCCCGCCCTCGACGCGTGCGAGGGCGCCCGACGAGGACAGGACCACCACGCACGGGTCGTCCGGAATCTGCAGGTCCAGGCCCTTGCCAGAACGCGACACCGACGGCAGCGCAGCCAGCGCTGCGTCGTCGGCACCCGCACCCACGGGGGCTCCCGTCGACGCCAGCAGCAGGGTGCGCCGGGGAGTGCCGAGGCGATTGGAGACCTCGCGCAGCTCCTTCTTCACCAGGGCACGCAGCAGCTCCGGATCGTCCAGGATTTCGCGCAGCTGGGCGATCTTTACCAACAGATCGTCGCGCTCGGACTCCAACTCGATGCGCGAGAACTTCGTCAGGCGCCGCAGCCTCAGCTCCAGGATGTAGGTTGCCTGAGCCTCGGACAGGTCAAACGCCGTCATCAACCGCTCGCGGGCCACCTCGGCATCGTCGGACGAACGAATGATTGCGATCACGTCATCGATGTCGAGGATCGCGACCAGCAGGCCCTCCACCAGGTGCAGGCGATCCTCGCACTTACCCAGCCGGAAGCGACTACGACGCGTCGTCACGTCCAGGCGATGATCGAGGAAGACCTGAAGTATCTCCTTGAGCCCCAGCGTGCGCGGCTGTCCGCCCACCAGCGCGACGGCGTTGATCGAGAAGGAATCCTCCAAGGGGGTGCGCTGATACAGCTGCTGGAGCACCGCCTCCGGGTTGAAGCCGTTCTTCACCTCGATCACCAGGCGAAGCCCGTGGACGCGGTCGGTCAGGTTCTGCACCGACGAGATGCCCTTCAGGCGCCCCGCGCTGGCGTTCTCCTTGATCTTCTCGATGACCTTCTCCGGCCCCACCATGTAGGGCAGCTGGGTGACAACGATGCCCATCTTGCGCGCCGTCACCCGCTCAATCTGCACCTTCGCCCGCGTCTTGAACGCGCCGCGCCCCGTCTCGTAGGCCTCCTTGATACCGTCCAAGCCCACGATGACCCCGCCCTCGGGCAGGTCAGGGCCGGGAACGTAGCGCATCAGGTCGGCGACGCTCGCCGAGGGATGATCCAGGAGGTGAATCGCGCCGGCGATGGCCTCGCAGAGATTGTGCGGCGCGATGTTGGTGGCCATGCCCACCGCGATGCCCGACGCGCCGTTGACCAGGAGCTGGGGGAACGCGGCGGGCAGCACGTCGGGCTGCATGAACTGATTGTCGTAGTTGGGCACGAAGTCGACGGTGTCCTCATCCAGACCGGTCACGAGATCCACAGCGGAGGGGGCCATGCGCGCCTCCGTGTAACGCGCAGCCGCCGGGCCGTCGTCCAGGGAACCGAAGTTGCCGTGCCCGTCCACCAGGGGAACCCGCAGGTTGAAGGGTTGGGCGAGGCGCACCAGGGCCTCGTAAATCGCGGAATCGCCGTGAGGGTGAAGCTTGCCCATGACCTCGCCGACCACGCGCTGGGACTTCACGTGCCCCTTGTCGGGGCGCAGCCCCATCTGATCCATCTGGAAGAGGATGCGACGCTGAACGGGCTTGAGCCCATCGCGAGCATCGGGAAGGGCGCGGGCGTAGATGACCGAGACCGCATACTCCAAGAAAGACCCGCGCATCTCCGCCGAGACATCGATCTCGGAGATGTTCTCGTCCGCCTCGGGAATATCAACGACATGGTCCTTCTTAGCCATACGCGCAATTATTGCGCGGCCGGACGTTCATTTCGACTGCCGCGCCGCTTCGGGGCACAATTGGTGGATGGACACATGGACCCGTATCGAACGCGGCGGCTTCTACCCCCGGGCAGTCAAGAGCGCGCTGCTTCGGGCGCTGGGAGGTGCGGAACCTCTGGCCACCCTGTGCCAGGTCGACACGGGCTTCGACCGCGGCGCGGTCTTCCGACACCTGACCATCGCCTCGCTCACCGAACGAGCGATCATCCAGCTGCACGTGGACGAAATGGAAGGCGGGTCGGTCTCCATTGCGACGGCCGTGCGCCGCGCCAGCGATATCGCCGGATATTCCACGATGGAGGTCTACGCGGACCCCGAGAACGCCTCCGGGCTCACCGAGATGACGATTGCCCTGGACCTGGGAGGAGCGAGGCGCCTCGAGATCGAAGCCGCGCAGTGCGAGGATCCCCACTGCGTGGCCGACCACGGCTTCACCGGCACCTCTTTTCCCGACGACATGACCTTTCGCATCTCCGCCGCCGCCGATGGCCAGGACGCACTGGCGGAAGGCCTCGCATTCGTCGAACGGATCGCGCACCTATCCGGCACCCGCAGCCGGGCGGAGGGCGCGCAATGAGTGCCATGGGAACGCTGAACCTGCCCGGTGCCGATCTTCCGGGAGCCGCCGACCCGGTCATCACCGACGTCATCCCGGCGTCCCTGTGCGCCATCGACCCCTCCCTGCCCGGAGCCGACCAGCGCGCCGCCCGGAACCTGGGCATCGAGCCGGGTGCCAGCCAGCTCCTCCTCATCCTCGTCGACGGCCTCGGCTACGAGCTGCTGGCCGACCACATGGGGCACACGCCCGTGCTGCGCCGCGTGCGCGAGGACATTCGCTCCATCCACACGGTGGTCCCCTCCACGACGGCGGCCGCGATCACCGCCTTCGGGACAGGGGAGCGGCCCGGAGCCACCAACATGGTGGGCTTCTCCGTCGCATACGGCTCCGGCGTCATGAACCTGCTCGCCATGCAGGGAGGGCCCGCGCCCGCCACGTGGCAGCCGAAACCCACGTTCTTCGAGCGCCTCGCCGAGCGGCAGGTTGACTCCGCCGTCATCTCACCGGCGAGATTCGCGGGCTCGGGGCTGACGGGGGCAGCCCTGCGCGGCGCCCGCCACGTGGCCGCCGAATCCCTGAGCGAGCGCGTCAACGCTGCGCTCGCTCAACTGCGCGCGGGCACGCCCCTCGTCTACCTCTACTGGTCCGAGATCGACCACGCGGGGCACGGCTCCGGCGTCGGATCCGAGGAGTGGATCGCCCAGCTCGAAGAGTTTGACTCCGGGCTCTCCTCGCTGCTGCGCCGCCTTCCCGCCCGGGTACGCACGGTTGTGACCGCCGACCACGGCATGATCAACGTGGAGTCGGCCAGCCTCATCGACGTCGCTCACACGCCCATCCTGCGCGACGGCGTGCGCATCGTCGCCGGAGAGACGCGCGCGGTCCACGTACACGCCGAGGAGGGGCAGGGCGCCCGGGTGGAAGAACGCTGGCGCGAGACGCTGGGCGAGCGGGCATGGATCCTGTCAGGGCCAGACGTGAGCGCGCTCATCGGTGCGGGCGACGGCGCGAACGTCATCGGCGACCTGCTGGTCCTCGCGCGCGGACGAGGCGGCGTCGTCGACTCTCGCACGCAGAGCGCGTCGGCCATCGCGATGCCGGGCATCCACGGGTCCCTCACGTCCGCAGAGATGCGAATCCCGGTGGTCGTCCTGTCCTGAGGCGCCCTACGGCTTAGATCCGAAGAGGATCTCATCCCAGCTGGGGACCGACCGGCGCCCCTTCTTCGATGCGGGGCGAACCATCCGCGTGGGAGCCGCCGCCTGGGCGGCCACCGAGCCGGTAGTCGGCGGCTCCCCCGCATCGGTCGGCGAGGCATCCTCGGGGGATACCGCCCGCATCGGAATGGCCGGCGTCTCGGGTTCCTCCGCGGACGCGTCGGGGGAAGAAGGCTCCGACAGCCACGGCAAGACCCCCTGCGAGACCGCGTGCCCGGGCGCGGCATCGTCCGGCGCCGGGCGCGCCGCGGGGGGCTCGGGAGGAGCAGGAGAGGAAGCGGCCTCGGCTTGGTCGCTCGGTTCTCCCTTCGTGCGCGCCGAGGCCAGCGAGTAGATGCGCGCCGAAATCGGGCCAGTCGACGCCTCGGGTTCCCGTTCCTCGGACTCGGGCGCGGAAATCGCAGCCAGGTACTCGGCTTCCTCGTCCTCCTCCTCACCCAGGTCAACCTCGACCCTCTGGCGCTTGCCGCGGGCGGCGTTGAGCTGGTCGACAAGGGCCTCGCGGGCACGCAGATCCTCCCCACCCGGGTCGGGAGCGGCCGCGCGCGGCAGCGGAGTGAAGATCGAGGCGGTGGGGGAGGAGGACACCTGCTCGGTGAGCCACTGCGCCTCCTGGTCGATCGCCTCGAGCGTGCCCGAGGCCGACAAACTCCAGTGCGCGGCGTGCTCAGCTGCCCCCTGCACGAAGGTCACGGCAACCTGCCACGGTTCGGACACCTCGCGGGTCGCCGACCACTCCAGCGACGAGGGATCCACCCCGCGCGCTGCCAGGCGATCGAGAACCAGGTCGCCCATGGTCGGCCCTCCCTCGCCGATGCGCACGGCGCGCGCACGCGTGAGTGCATAGTCCTTCTCCGCCTGGACGGGGGCCTCGAAACGCTCCACCGCGCCCGCGTCCATCCCGTGCTGCGCCGCGATCTCTTCGGGGGTCGCGCCCGCCCGAAGGAGTGCCTGAATGTCGCGAGGAGCGAGCGTGGGACGCGTCGGGGCGACCTCGATCCGAGGCCGGTCGCGCCGCGTGGCGCCGCGGAGCTCGTCCGAGATCAACACCGAGTAGCGTTCTCCCTGTGCATCGGTCAGCACCAGGGACTCGCCATCGGCGCTGGTCCCGAGCAATTCGAGCTCAATCATCGATTCCTCCTCTTACGTCCTGGTCGAATCGTCTCAAATTATGCTGACAATGTCGCGTAGCCGTGCGCGTGTCACCCATACGATGGCACATTAGTCGAACAAGTGTTATCCTCCCTGCCCATAGGCCACTCGCGCAATCCGGCTCGAGGGTGAAAGGGGAATACCATGGCAACCGATTACGATGCGCCACGCAAGAATGAAGACGAGGTCGCAGAGGACTCGATCGAAGAACTCAAGTCGCGCCGCAACGACGCAGGCTCCTCCGAGATCGAGGAGGACGAGAACGAGGCCGCCGAGAACTTCGAGCTTCCCGGAGCGGACCTGTCCAAGGAAGAACTCACCGTTCACGTCGTTCCTCGTCAGGACGATGAGTTCACGTGCTCGCAGTGCTTCCTTGTCCATCACGCCTCACAGCTTGACCACGTGGACGAAAACGGTGCCCCCGTGTGCACCGAGTGCGCGCTCTAAGGCAGGACAATGTTCGGACGCAAGAAGAAGACAGCACCGAGCGAGGTCGAGCAGGTGGAGGAACTGCCTCGCCTTGCCGACGAGGACGCCGATATCTGGAGCGAGCCCGGCCCCCGAAACTACGGAGAGGTCGACACCTCCGAAGGCTACATCGACATGGGAGCGATCCTGTTCCCCGCCGTTCAGGGAATGCAGCTGCGCACCCAGGTCGCGGACGACGGGACGACCGTCCTGCAGATCCTCGTCGTCCTGGGCAACTCCGGCATCCAGATGAGCGTTGCGGCCGCGCCGCGCTCCGGAGGGGTGTGGGAGGAGCTGCGCGAAGAGATTCGCAAGGGCTTCGAGGAACAGAACGCCAAGGTTGCCGACATCCGCACCCGCTACGGCGACGAGCTCCTCGTCGACATGCCCATGCAGATGCCGGACGGGCGTTCGGCGACCTCGCGGATGCGCATCCTGGGGCGCGAAGGAGACCGCTGGTTCGCGCGCATCGACATCCTCGGACCCGCAGCCGCGAATGCGGAGGCCGGCGTCGACATCGAGAAGGTCATCGACCGCATCGTTGTCCACCGAGACGACCATCCGCGCACGCGCCTGGAGCTGCTGCCCGTCCGCCTTCCCGTCGGCGCGCAGGAAGCCTGACATGGGGTCGTTTCTCTCACGCGTCGGCGCCGCCCTGGGCCTCGATAAGGATGCGCGGTCCCTGGACGCCGCCCTCGACGAGGATTCCGCCCGCGCCGCCCGAGGCGTCACCCCGATTCGCGACATCGCAGACCGGAGCCACGCCCTCGTGTTCGGCACTCTCCTGGGCATGACCTACCCGCCGGAGGAAGGAGGCCAGCGTGTCCTCGTCGCGACCCTCTACGACGGCACGGATACCCTGGAATTGCGCTGGCCGGGCCGATCCTCCATCCCCGGCCTGAGCGTCGGCCAACGCCTGGAGGTCGAGGGGACCGTCGGACGAGTGGGGGAGCGCATGGTCATCATCAACCCCCTTTACCGCGTCATCGGCGGAGAGAGCTGATGCCCACCCCGCGCTGGATGAGCCAGTCCACGTCTGAGGAGTTCTCCTGGTCCCAGACCCTGGGTGGAACCCGCGGCGTCATTGAGGCCTCCGCCCCCGGGCTGGTGTTCGTCGTTGTGTACGTCGCAACCCACGCGCTACTGCCCACCCTCGTCGCGGCCTCCGCCGTTGCACTGCTCGCCTGCGCCGTGCGCCTGATCCAGCGTCAGGGCGCCAGACAGGCGCTCTCGGGCTTCCTCGGCGTCGCGATCGGTGTCATCTTCGCCGCGGCAACCGGGCGAGGCGAGAACTACTTCGTGTGGGGCATCCTCACCAACGTCGCGATGTCCCTAGCCTTCGCTGCCTCCGCACTCGCGCGTCGCAGCATCGTCGCCGGTCTCTACGCGACCCTGGTCGGGCTGCCCTCCACCTGGCGCAGGGACCCGCAACACGCGGCCCTGCGACGCCGATGCGGATCGCTCACGTGGATGTGGGCGGGAGTCTTTGCCCTGCGAGTTGCCGTCCAGGCGCCCCTGTGGGCAGCGGGCGCCGTCGCGGCCCTCGGAGTCGCGAAGCTGGCCCTGGGGCTGCCCCTCTTCGCGCTCGGCGCGTGGGCAACCTGGCGCGGCCTGCGCGGCTACGCCCCCGCCGACTCTCCTTCCGATTCCTCCGAATCCTCCGACGTCGGAGAAGCCACCGCCTGACGCAGGCGCACGAGGCCTTCGCTGTCGGCGTCGGGAACCAGGAGGAGCAACTCGTCGGAGGCCTCGAACACGTCGTCGGCGCTGGGGTTCATGGGACGCCCATCGCGCAGCAGCGCCGCGAGCACCGCGTTCGCGGGAAGCTCCAGGGAATACACGCGTCGGCCTACGACCGGCGAGTCCTCCGGAAGGATCAGCGCGTGCATTGACACGGCCGCCGTGTTGAACGAAAAGAGCCTGACGGGAACGCCAACCGAGACCGCCTCCTCCACGAGTGAGGTCATGATCCGAGGCGTCGACACCGACACGTCCACGCCCCACGCCTGGTCGAAGAGCCACTCGTTCTTCGGATTGTTCAGGCGGGCGACAACGCGGGGAACCGCGAACTCGGTCTTGGCCAGCAGTGAGATCACCAGGTTGGCCTTGTCGTCGCCCGTGGCCGCAACCATCACGTCGGCCTCGGCCACGCCCGCGTCGCGCAGCGCATCGGGGGAGCACGCGTCAGCGAGCACCCAGTCGGCGTCAGCAACCGAGGAGATCCGCAGCTTCTCGGGCGTGTGATCGATGAGCGTAATGTCGTGGCCGTGGGCCAGCAGCTCCAGCGCGACGCTGCGGCCCACCGAACCTGCTCCTGCGATGACGATCTTCATGCTCACTCCTCCATCCTCGGCGCGGACGCGAGCAGGTCGCGCAGCGGCCCGGTCTCGGTCCCGTTGACCGCAAAGTACAGCTGATCGTGCTCCTGCACCACCAGGTCGGGCGAGGCCGTGCGGATCGAACCGAGGCGCGAGGTGAAGACGATGCGGCAGCCCGTCAGCTCCTCGACGACGGGGAAACGCAGCCCGTACCAGCCGGGGGAGGGGGTCGCGTTCACGAGCGCGACCGAACCGGTTGGGTGCGACCACGTCAGCGACGCGTCGGGGGGAAGCATGCGCCGCAGCATCGACTCTGCGGTGCGCTGCACCGTGGCGACGGTCGGAATACCCAGCCGCTCGTAGAGGTAGGCGCGCGCAGGATCGTAGATTCGGGCGACCACGTGCTCGACGTGGAAGACCTCCCTGGCCACGCGAGCGGCAATAATGTTTGAGTTATCACCCGAGGAGACGGCGGCGAAAGCGTAGGCCTCCTTGATGTTCGCCTGGCGCAGGCAGTCCCGGTCCATTCCCACCCCCGTGACGCGACGGCCCGAGAAGTCCGAGGGAAGGCGCGAAAAAGCCTTGGAATCCTGGTCAATGACGGCCACGGAATGCCCCGCGGCGTCCAACGTTGAAGCCAACCGGGCGCCGACGCGCCCGCAACCCATGATCACAAAGTGCACGACTACCAACCTACTCCGCCTCGGGCGCGGTGGCCATCCGTGCGTGCCCAGCCCTGCCGCGCGGGCGCCGGGTGGACTAGGCTTACACACTGTGACGAACTTGTTGGCCTATGCGAAGCGCGTGCTCATTGGGCGCCCGATGCGATCGGACGCGATGGGTCACCAGCTTTTGCCCAAACGTATCGCTCTGCCGATCTTCGCCTCCGACGCTCTGTCGTCGGTCGCCTACGCTCCCGACGAGGTGCTTCTCACCCTTGCGCTGGCCGGGTCCATGGCGGCCCTGCAGTCCGTGTGGGTCGGCGCCGTTGTCGCGCTCGTCCTCGCGGTTGTCGTGGCTTCCTACCGGCAGACCGTTCACGCCTACCCCTCCGGCGGCGGCGACTACGAGGTCGTCACCACGAACCTCGGCCGCTCCTGGGGTCTGCTCGTGGCCTCGGCCCTCTTGGTGGACTACATTCTCACCGTCGCGGTCTCGATCTCGTCGGGTGCGAACTACATCACGACCGCCGTGCCCGCGCTGGCGGGCTACGAGGTGCCGATCGCGGTCGGCCTCGTCGTGATCCTGGCGACCCTGAACCTGCGCGGAACCCGCGAGGCTGGTGGCGCCTTCGCCGTGCCCACCTACGTGTACATGCTGGCCATCGGGCTCATGATCGTCGTCGGCTTCGCGAAGATGGCGACCGGCACGCTGGGGGTTGCGCCGACTGCGGCCTACGACCTGGTTGCCGCCCCCGGTCACACCGACGGCCTGGCCGGGCTCGCCGGCGCGTTCCTCCTGATGCGTGCCTTCTCCTCCGGTTGCGCGGCGCTGACGGGCGTCGAGGCGATCTCCAACGGGGTGCCCATGTTCCGTCGGCCCAAGTCCCGCAACGCGGCGGCGACCCTGGCGATGCTGGGGATGATCGCGGCGTCGATGATGATCTCCATCCTCGTGCTCGCCAGGGCAACCGGGGTCAAGATCGTCGACGATCCGGCCGCGCAGCTCACCGATGGGGGACGGGCCGTCGCGGCGAACACGCCCATCAACCCCGCGATTTCCCAGATTGCCTCGGCCGTCTTCGGCCAGGGGTCGATCCCGTTCATCCTCATCACCGTCGTCACCGGGTTCATCCTCGTCCTGGCCGGAAACACGGCCTTCAACGGATTCCCCACCCTGGCCTCGGTCCTGTCGAAGGACTCCTTCCTGCCCCACCAGATGGTGCGCCGAGGCGATCGACTGTCCTACTCCAACGGCATCGTCGTGCTGACCGTCGCCGCGATCGCGCTGATCGTCGGCTTCCATGCGGAGACGACGCGCCTCATCCAGCTCTACGTCGTCGGCGTGTTCATCTCCTTCACCCTCTCCCAGCTGGGAATGATCCGTCACTGGAACAAGCAGCTTCGGTCGCGCCAGTCGGGTCAGGAACGCATGGCCGTCCTGCGATCTCGGGCCGTCAACATCGTCGGTTTCATGATGACGGGCCTGGTTCTGCTGATCGTGCTGGCCACGAAGTTCACGCACGGCGCGTGGATCACCCTGCTGATGATTGCGATCGCCTTCGGCGTGCAGATCTCGATCCATCGGCACTACGAGACGGTGAGCGCCCAGCTGCGCGTGGACGACTGGAACGCGCGTCGAGCGCTGCCCACCCGCGTGCGCGCTCTCGTCCTGGTCTCCTCACTGTCCCGCCCCGCCATGCGTGCGGTCGCGGCGGCGAGAGCCTCCTCGCCCACCTCCATCGAACTGGTCTCGGTCGCGGCAGACGACGAGGAGGAGAACAAGATCCTGCGCCAGTGGAAGGAGTCGGGCCTGCCCGTGCCGCTGACGCTTCTGTCGGCTCCCTACCGCGACATTTCCTCGGTGATCGTGCAGTACGTGCGTTCTCGCCGCCGCGCAACGCCCACCGAGATGCTCGTCGTCTACATGCCTCAGTTCCTGGTGACCCACTGGTGGGAGAATCTCCTGCACAACCAGTCGGCCCTGCGACTGCGCGCCGCGCTGCTTGACGTTCCCGGGGTCGTCATCACGGTCGTGCCCTGGAAGCTCGGCGAGGACGATGTCGTGGAGGGCCGCCAGCGCGTCAACGACCCGTTCCTGCGCGTCCCCGCACCCGACGCCGTCACCTCGAGCGCGGCGCATACTCCGCAGCGATCCTCCCAGGAGGCCCCGTGAGTCCTCGCCCTTCGCATCGCGGTCCCTCCCCGCGCCGCCGTCCCGCTCTCGCGCAGCCCCGTGAGGGCGTCGGCGAGGTCCTTCGCCTGACCGTCGGGGAGCCCGCACACGGCGGCGCCTGCGTCGCACGCGACGAGGCCGGACGCGTCGTCTTCGTGCGCCACGCGGCACCAGGTGAGGTTGTCCGTGCGCGGGTGACCGCCGTCCAGAAGAAGCTCGCGTGGGCGGACGTCGTCGAGGTCGTCGAGGCATCGCCCGATCGGGTTCCCTCCGTGTGGCCCCAGGCCGGTCCGGGAGGCGTCGGTGGCGGAGAACTCGCGCACCTCACGCCCGCCGCTCAGCGCGACTGGAAGTCCCGGGTGATCGCCGGGCAGCTGCGCCGCGTGGGCGGCGAGGCTCTGGCCGATGCCGTGGACGCCCTCGGGGGAGTGCGTGTCGCTCCCGCGCCGGGCGATGAGGACCCGGGCGATCCGCTGACCGGTCGTCGCTCTCGCATTGACGTCGTCATCGACGCGGATGGTCGCGTCGGCATGCACGAGTTCCGCGGACGCCGCGTGATCGCGCTCGAGGACATGCCGCTTGCTGTGCCCGCGATCCGCGAGCTCGGGCTGTTCGATGAGGACACGCCGTGGCGTCGTCTGTGGAAGCCGGGGGACCGCGTGCGCGCGGTGGCTCCCTCCGGCGGTGAGCCCGTCGTCCTGATCGGCGAGGACACGTACGCCGCCGACGGCGTGCGTATCGACGTCGATGTGTTGCGCTGGAACGTGCCGCTTGGCTCCGGCGTCGAGTCGTACTACGTGCGCCCCTCCGGTTTCTGGCAGACGCACGTGTGCGGCGCCGAGGTGCTCGCGAACGCCGTGCTGGCTGCGGCTTTTGGTGCCCACGAGGCCGGGGCTGGGCGTGCGATCATGGAGCTGTACTCGGGCGCGGGCCTGTTTTCGGTGCCGCTCGCGCGTGCCGTCGGCGAGTCAGGGCACGTCGTGACGCTCGAGGGCGACGAGGGTGCCGTGTGTGATGCGGGCGAGAACCTCGCAGCCTTTGACTGGGTGGACGCGTTCGCCGGAAACGTCGATCGTGAGGGAGTCGTCGACCTGTCGGGCCAGCTGGGTGCCGTGCCGGACGTTGTCGTGGCCGATCCGCCGCGCGCCGGTGCGGGAGCCGAGGTGTGCGAGGCAATCGCGGCCACGGGTGCTCCTCGCGTCGTCCTGGTGTCCTGCGACCCGGCGGCCGGAGCGCGCGACCTGCGCGCACTCACCGAGTGCGGCTACACCCTGGCGAGCCTGCAGGCCTGGGACCTATTCCCCCACACGCACCACGTGGAGATGGTCTCGGTCCTGTCGCGGTGAGCACTCCTCACCTCGCCCGGCGCTCCTTCAGGCGCGACCCCCATGAGGTCTGTGTGCGGGCCGCGATCGCGCGGCGCTGGTCGCGGTACATGCGATCCACCAGGTCACGCTCGGAGACCCAGCCAACGACGCGGCGTTGATTGTCCAGGACGGGCAGGGCCTGCAGGCCCGTGCGCCGCAGCGCCTCAAGGACCTTGGTGGGGGGAGCGCTGTCGGGCACCGCCTCGTCAATGAGGGGAAGATCGGAGAGCGGAGAGTCGAGCGAACCACCCTCCTGGGTGAGTTCGGCCAGACGCAGTGAGGACACCAAGCCAACGAAGCGACCGCCGTCGACCACCGGCAGCGCGCTCTCCTTCGTGCGGCGCAGCGCCGACAGGGCCGAGGCAACCGAGGCGGAGGCGGCGAGAACCTCGGGGGCGTGCGTCATCCACTGCGAGGCCACCCGCGTGCCCAGGAGAGTTCCCTCCACCGGGTCGTCCAACACGTCCCCGCGCCGACGCAGCTTCTCGGTGTAGATGGTCGCGCGGGTCAGGAAACGCGAGGCTCCCGTGGCGATGACGACCGCCAACATCATCGGCAGGATGAGGGAGAATTGCCCCGTCATCTCCACGATGATGAGAACGGCCGTCATGGGGGCGCGGGCCGCACCCGCAAATGCGGCACCCATGCCCACCACCGCGAAGACACCGACGGGCGAAGCGGACAGCGGGGAGACGACGTCCCCGAAGGCTGCGCCCGCCATCGCTCCGATGAAGAGAGTGGGCGCGAAGACTCCGCCCGACCCGCCCATTCCGATCGTGAAGGCGGTGTACAGGGCGCGCCCGAGCATCAGGGCCAGCAGGAAGGCAACCGAGAAGTTGCCCGCGATGGCATCCTCCTCCAGCGGATAACCCGACCCGAACATGTACGGGAATGCGACCAGGCCCGCGCCGAGCACGAGGCCGAGGACCGCCGGGCGCGCCCACTGCGGCAGGCGTGTGCGCGCCCACAGCCAGTCGATCGCGTCCTCGCACGCGTAGAGGAGCTTGGAGAATCCCAGTCCGCACATGCCCGCGACGAGTCCCAGCAGCGCCACCCACCACATGTCCGTCTGAGAGGCGAAAGACAGGTCACTCGCGACGCGCACCACCATCTCATCACCCTGAAGGATGCGGGCAACCATCGAGGAGCTGACCGCCGAGAGAACGACGAAACCGAAGGTCTCCGCCGTGAACTCCGTGAGAATCACCTCAAGCGCAAACACCGCGCCGGCCAGGGGCGCGTGAAAGGTGGCCGCGATGCCGGCCGCCGACCCGCACGAGGCAAGCAACACCACTCGGGAGACCGGCATCCCGAGCCACGAGGCGATCGTTGATCCCAGCGATGCCCCCACCTGCACGATGGGCCCCTCGCGCCCAGCGGAGCCACCCGATCCGATCGTCAGCGCCGAGGACACGATCTTCACGACCGCGACACGCCCGGGAATGCGTCCGCCCTTGCGGCGCACCGCGAGCATGACCTCCGGAATGCCGTGGCCCTTCGCGCTGGGGGCGAAACGCTGAATGAGCGGACCGTAGACCGCTCCGGCCAGCGCGGGGGAGAGGAGGAGGAAGAGCCAGGGAGCCCACCCCCAGACCCCGTGCGGCGACCCGATGTGGGTCGTGTACTCGGTGAAGCCCGTGGATACCCACGTCCACGCTCGAATCGCAAGGTTAAACAGGACCGCCGCGGCGCCGACGACGGCGCCCACCACGGCCGCAGCAATGCCGAGCAGGGATCGGTGCGCGGCGACCGTGTGGCCGACCCTCACGCGAATCCCCGCAGCCGACCGACCGGGCTGCGGGGATTGAGGACGCCGCGTCACAGGTTCGCGATCTCGACGTGGATGGGGGCGTCGGTGGCGATGCCCCACACGGTGCGGTAGAACGAGAGCTCGGTCTGCCATGCGTCCTTGATGTTGACGGCGGAACGGAATCCGTGCCCCTCACCCTGGTAGAGCTTGAGCGCCACCGCGTTACCGCCTGCCCGCAGAGCCTCGTACATCTCCTCCGCCTGAGCGGCGGGCACGACGGGGTCCTCGCCACCGTGAAGGAGCAGCAGAGGAGCGTGGATCTGATCGACACGGTTGATCGGGGAACGCTGGGCCCACACCGGGTCCGACACATCGTCCGATCCGATCAGCAGTTGATCGTAGTGCGACTCGAACTTGTGGCTGCTCTGCGCCAGCTTCACCAGGTCGGCAATTCCGTAGAAGGAGGCGCCCGCGGTGAAAACATCCGAGGAAGCCAGGGCATTGAGCGCCGTGAAACCACCGGAGGAGCTGCCACGAATGGCAATCCTCTTCGGATCGACGTACCCCAGGTCGATCAGGTACTGGGCGCCATCGATGCAGTCCTGGACGTCCATGACGCCCCACTGCCCGTTGAGCTTCTGACGGTAGGCGCGGCCAAAGGACGTCGATCCCCGGAAGTTGACGTCGAGGACAGCGAAGCCGCGGCTCGTCCAATACTGGAAGGGAACCGACAGGCCGGGGCGGCTGGCGCTGGTCGGGCCGCCGTGCACGTTGACAATCAGGGGAGGAAGCTCCCCGTCCGGTGCCCGGAAGTCGGGGTTGACGGGCGCGTAGTAGAGGCCGTGCGATTCCTCGCCGTCGGAGGTCTTCCACGTCAGCATCTGCGCCGTCGAGATGAGGGCCGCGGGCACTTCCGCCTCGGAGGAGGGACGCAGAACCTTTGTCTTGCCGCGCGAGACCTCGATGATCGCGGGCGTGTGCGTGGCGGAGTCCGCGAGGAACACGACGCGACCGTCGGCCGCTGCGACGTTGCCGATCGGCCACCAACCGGTTGCCCACTCCTCGGCCATTCCGTTGTCGATGCGCACGGTGCCGATATGCCACTCCTGGTCCTCGGCCCAGGAGCAGACGAGAAGGTCGTTGTCGTAGTTGTCGTAGGAGTGCAGGCCCAGCTGCCAGTGGGGGTGAGAGAAGGCCCTGCGTCCCGGATGCAGGGCGCGGGTGCGTAGCCGCGTCGTCCAGGCGTTGGGATCCTCCCCTTCGTTCCAGACGAAGCCCTGGGTGCGGTACAGGTTGGCCCACGAGGAGGAGTCGTCAACGTGGATGAGGTCCCCGTCCAGCGTCCACCGCGGCTCGTAGACGCACACGCCGGGCTGATCGACGAGGACGACCTCGCGGTCGATCCGCCCCTCAAAGGTCAGCGAGGCAACTCGCAGCTGTGAGCACGTCCAGGGCATGTTCGGGTGGCTCCACGAGATCCACGCGAGCTTTGTCCCGTCGGGGGACACGACGGGTGCCTGAGCGAAGTCCGTCCCACCAAAAACGGGAATGATGGCGCTGTCGTCACGCGCGGCGGAGCCGTCCAGGGGGATCGCGACGATGGAGTTGACGGGCTCGCCCTGCCCCGAGTGGTCCTCGGCGACCGCGTACACGAGATCACGCACGTCCGCGATCCAGAAGTCACCGTAGCGGACCTTCGACAGGGTCGTCAGGGGACGCACCCCTCGACGCGGGTCGGAGGTGTCGTAGGCGTAGACGCGGCCGTCGCTGCGGTCGGAGAAGACGATGACCCCGTGGTGGACGGCGTATGCCTTGCCGCCGTACTCGTGCACGCGCGTGCCCACGTCGGGCAGGCGAACCCCGTCAATGAGGGGCAGAACCTCGCCCGTCTCGCCTGTTCCGCGCCGCCGCAGCAGCGTGCCACGGCCCCCCTCCAGGGGATGACCCTCCACCCAGTAGGTGTCCGGTCCATCAACCCGGACCTGGGAGAGGGTGACCGAACGCGCAGTGAAGGAATCACCCGTAATGGGGGACTTCCAAATGCCGTGAGGAGCGACGGTGACGGACATAGTGCCTCCTTGAGCGTATGGCGAGCCTACGTCCCCATCTTAGTGCTCGCGTCTCCCGCCTGCGCGGATCCCACGGGAGAGGATCCCGCTTTGACGCGTAGATGAGACGCGGAGGGAACTACACTGGTGCTCATGTCTGGAGCACAAGAGTCTCGCGACCTGTTGTCGCGCTGCACCGCACCGCGGGAGCTGCGCCGCCTCGATCCCGGACAGCTGGATGAGCTGGCGCGCCAGATTCGGCAGTTCCTCATCGACAACGTCTCTCGTACCGGAGGGCACCTGGGGCCCAACCTTGGCGTGGTTGAACTCACGATCGGTGTGCACCGCGTCTTCCGTTCGCCGCAGGACACGATCGTGTTCGACACGGGCCATCAGGCATACGTGCACAAGCTCCTGACGGGGCGCCAGGATTTTTCCTCGCTGCGTCGCCCGGGGGGCCTGTCGGGATACCCGTCTCGCTCCGAATCCGAGCACGACGTCGTCGAATCCTCCCACGCGTCGGCGTCGCTGGCGTGGGTCGATGGGATCTCGCGGGAGAAGCATCGGCGCGGGGATCGCACGTGGACGGTCGCCGTCATCGGAGACGGCGCGCTGACGGGCGGAATGGCCTGGGAGGCCCTCAACAACATCGCGACCTCGAAGAATCGGCGCATCGCGATCATTATCAACGACAACGGTCGCTCCTACGCCCCCACGATCGGAGGCCTGGCCACTCACCTGGATGCCCTGCGCACGTCCGCAGGCTACGAGCGTGCCCTCGCGTGGGGGAAGCAACACCTTCTCAGCAAGGGCATTCCGGGGCGCGCCGCCTACGACGCTCTCCACGGCCTGAAGACGGGAATCAAGGACGCTCTCAACCCCCAGGTCATGTTCGAGGACCTCGGCCTGAAGTACGTGGGCCCCGTCAACGGCCACGACATCGCGGCGGTCGAGACCGCGCTGAGGCGCGCGCGTTCCCTCGACCAACCCGTCCTCGTGCACGTGATCACCGAGAAGGGACGCGGCTACACGCCCGCCGAGGAAAACATCGCGGACCGCTTCCACGCGGTCGGCCCCATCCACCCCGAGACCGGACTGCCCGTCGCTCCCGAACGCTTTGGCTTCACGAGCGTCTTTGCTGACGAGATTCGCTCCCTGGCCGCCGCGCGCGAGGACATCGTGGGCATCACGGCCGCGATGATGCAGCCGGTGGGGCTTGGACCCATGCACGAGGCATTCCCCGGTCGCGTGATAGACGTCGGTATTGCCGAGGCCGAAGCCGTGACGTCGGCAGCCGGCATGGCCTATGAGGGGGCACACCCCGTTGTTGCGCTCTACGCCACGTTCTTGAACCGAGGGTTTGATCAGCTCCTCATGGACGTCGCGCTCCATCGCGCCGGCGTCACCTTTGTCCTCGATCGCGCGGGAATCACCGGATCCGACGGGGCATCCCACAACGGCGTGTGGGACATCGCCATGTGCTCGCTGATCCCCGGCCTGCGCCTGGCCGCCCCCAGAGACGAGGATACCTTGCGCGAGGAGCTGCGCGAGGCAATCAGCGTGGACGATGCACCCACCGTCCTGCGCTACAGGAAGGGGGCTCTGCCCGAACCGATGCCCGCGCTGCGGCGAGTGGGCGACGTCGACGTGCTCCTCGACGAGGAGGTGGCGCCCTGCCGTGCCCGCGTGCTCATCGTCGGCACCGGGGCGTGTGTGCCCGACGCGATCACCGCTGCACGTCGACTCATCGACGATGGCATATCCGTCACCGTGGTCGATCCCCGGTGGCTGGTTCCCATCAGCCCGGATCTGGCCTCGCTCGCGCTCGGCTTCGACGCCGTCATCGCGGTTGAGGACGGGATCGTTCAGGGGGGCTTCGGTTGGGCCCTGAGGGACAGCCTCTTCGACGCCGACATTCCCGTTCGGTGCCTGGGAGTTCCCCAGGTTCTTCCCGAGCACGGGGACCGCTCCGAGATGATCAGGAACTTCGGATACGACGCGGACGGTATCGAGGCCGCGGTCCGAACCCAGGTCGAACGTCTCGTGCGCTGCTAGGGGAGTGGCTCAGACGCCGAGAGCGTCGCAGATCGGGTCGAGAGTCAGGTCGATCTGCCAGTCCCTCGCGCCCCGGTTCACCATGCGTTCCTCGACTTCGTCCCCGGAGGGACGGGAGGGATCAATGGGCGCCCACGCCAGGTAGCGCTGCACCTGAGGCGCGAGGACCACCTCGGGGGCCAGCCCCAGTTGCGAGGCGACCGACGCGACCGCGGCGCGCACCGTACCCAGCCGCGCGGCCGCCGCCTCGTCGATTCGATTCCACTGACGGGGCTCGGGAATCGAACCCGGTTGGACGGGCTGACGGGCGGGGGGAAGTTCGTCCTCGGTCATCGCGTTGATGCGTGCCAGGGCGCGCATCCACTCGTCTTCGAACTGGCGAGCGAAAGGGGAACGGAACTCGTTGATGCTCATGAGCGCGCGCCGATTCCTGGGCGGCGCGGATGCCGCGCGCACGAGGGCGGCGTTGCGCACCAAGCGTCCCGGGGAGATGTCGACGCGTCGGGCAATGGCCTCGCGGGTTTCCCACAGCGCCTGAAGGACCGCGAGCCCCCGGCGGCTGCGGACCTTGCCCGCTCCCGGCAGCGAGCGCCAGCGATCCGGCTTGGCGGGGGAGGGCCGGACCGCCAGGGCGTGGCTGAACTCCTGCTGCGCCCACTCCCAGCGACCCATCTGATCGAGCCTCTTGGACAGGCGATAGTACAGTTCCGTCAGCAGTTCCACGTCCAACGCCGCGTAGCGCAGCCATTCGGGAGGGAGGGGACGCAGCGACCAATCAGACGCCTGGTGATCCTTGACCAGGCCCAGGCCCAGCACCTGCTCGGCGACCGCGGCCAAGCCAAAGCGTTCCAAGCCCACCAGGCGTGCGGCAATCTCGGTGTCAAACAGCGAGGAGGGTACCAACCCGACCTGGCGTAGGTTCGGCAGATCCTGCAGGCAGTCGTGCAGGAGCCAGACCTCATCGACCCCCGGCGCCAGGGCCGACAGGTCGGGCAACGCGTGCGTGTCGATCAGGAACGTGCCGACGTCCTCGCGGCGTATCTGCACCAGGTAGGGGTCGGAGCCATAGCGAAAACCCTGTGCTCGCTCAACATCGAGTGCGACCGGTGCCCGCCCGAGTGCGAGCGCTCTCGCCGCATCGTCCAGGCCGGAGGGAGTATCGATGACGGCGGGAGTACCCCCGCGTGGCTGTGCGATGACGTCGGGATTATCCGTGTCGCCGACCGGCAGACCGCCGCCATTGTTGACTCGCACTCAGACTCCTTCAAGATGGCGGGCGGGAACGATGCCGGCCGTCCGGCGCATCACGTCGGCCCATCCGGACAGGTGCTCGCCAAGGTGCTCGCTGTTGGGAGTCCACGAGGCGCGCACATCAACGAAGAGGGAGGAGCCTCGCAACTCGAGGCCGCCGAAGGTTTCGCTCATCTCGCGCGTGACGGTACCGGTCAGGTCATGGAGCCCTGCGCCGGCGGCATGCAGGCAGTCGAGGGTCCATCCCCATACGCCCTCCGCGAGCAGGGGATCCCCCATCATGTCCGCGTCGATCTGGGCACGCAGCTGGCTCACGACGCGGAACGTACCGTTCCAACCAATCTGCCCCACCGGATCATGCAGGATCACTATCCGACCAGTCGACAGAGGCTGTCCCGCCTCATCCTCGTCTGTCGTCCGCATCGCGAGTGCCGCCGTGAAGGGCGCGAGACGGCGAGGCGGGGAAACCTCCTCGAGGAGTATGTGCGGCAGGTGGTCGGCCTGTCGCAGGGACAGCAGAGCCCGCACAAACTCCTCGGGCACCGCGTTTTCGTTCACAATTCAAATCGTACGGGTGTCATCACGGCTTCGGGTCCAGACGCGCCGCCGATCCTCATCTCGATAAGTAGTCGGTACGCGTGTGGGGAAGCCGCCGCGTCGATCGGGGGCGCTCAGTCAGCGGCCCCGCGGATTGCGCAAGATGAACGAGGTACGCGGCTTGACGTGCACGATGTCTCCGGAGCGGTACTCGCGGCAGTCATCGTCTCCCGACGTGTCGACGACCGTGTACCAGACGTGTCCGTACTTGGTGTCTGGCAGCGTGAAATCAACCGGCTCAGGAGCCGCATTGAGAAGCAGGAGGAAGTCATCGTCAAGGATTTGACGCCCGTCGACGTCGGGCTCACGAATCGCATCCCCGTTGTAGAAGACCATCGTCGATCGCGCCCAGGGCTGGTTCCACTCCTCCTCGGTCATGTGGGTTCCGGCCGGGGTGAACCACTCGATCTCGCCGAGCGCGGACTCGCCTCCGCGCTCGGCGGGCCCCTCCAGGAAGCGCCTGCGACGCATGACGGGATGGTCTCGGCGAAGGTGGATGAGATGCTGGGTGAACTCCAGCAGCTTGTAGTCGTGCTCGTTGAGATCCCAGTTGATCCAGGACAACTCGTTGTCCTGGCAGTAGGCGTTGTTGTTGCCGCGCTGGGTGCGCCCGAGCTCGTCTCCGTGGGCGATCATGGGAACCCCCTGGGAGAACATCAACGTGGTGAGGAAGTTGCGCTGCTGGCGGTAGCGCAACTCGATGATCTCTTCGTCGTCCGTATCGCCCTCGGTGCCGCAGTTCCACGAGCGATTGTCGTTCGCTCCGTCGGCGCCGCCCTCGAGGTTGGCTTCGTTGTGCTTCTCGTTGTAGGAGACGAGGTCTCGCAGGGTGAAACCGTCGTGGGCGATGACGAAGTTGACCGATGCCATCGGTTTGCGCCCGGTCGTCCCGTAGAGGTCGGAGGAGCCCGCCAAGCGCGAGGCGAAGTCGGGCAGGGATGAGAACTCTCCACGCCAGAAGTCGCGGACAGTGTCGCGGTAGCGTCCGTTCCATTCGGACCACAGCGGCGGGAATCCGCCCACCTGATAGCCGTTGGATCCCACGTCCCACGGCTCGGCGATCAACTTGACCTGCGACACCACCGGGTCCTGGTGAATGAGATCGAAGAAAGCTGAGAGACGGTCCACCTCGGCGAACTGGCGTGCGAGCGTGGAGGCCAGATCGAAGCGGAAGCCGTCCACGTGCATCTCGGTCACCCAGTAGCGCAGCGAGTCCATGATGAGTTGCAGGACCTGCGGGGAGCTCATGAGGAGGGAGTTGCCGGTGCCGGTCGTGTCAAAGTAGTGCTGACGGTCCCCGTCAACCAGGCGATAGTAGGAGGGGTTGTCGATTCCGCGGAAGGACAGGGTTGGTCCCAGGTGGTTGCCCTCCGCCGTGTGGTTGTAGACGACGTCCAAGATGACCTCGATGTTGGCCGCGTGCAGCGCCTTGACCATCGCCTTGAACTCGGAGACCTGCGCGCCCGGCTCGCGGGATGCGGCGTAGGCATTGTGGGGTGCGAAGTAGCCGATCGTGTTGTATCCCCAGTAGTTGGAGAGCCCCTTGGCCTGGAGGGTCGTGTCATTGGTGAACTGCTGGATCGGCATCAGTTCGACCGCGGTGATCCCGAGCTTCTGGAGGTGTTCGATGATCGCCGGGTGGGCCATTCCGGCATAGGTTCCTCGCAGTTCCTCGGGGACGTCCGGGTGGCGCATCGTCATGCCCTTGACATGGGCCTCGTAGATGATGGTCTCCGAGTAGTCGTGCCCCGGCCGGTGGTCACCCTCCCAGTCAAAGAACGGGTTGACGACGATCGAGTGCATCGTTGCCTTCGTGGAGTCTCCGCCCTTGAGGATGAGGGGATCCTCCGCTTGATAGGACAGGAGGTCCATGGAGTCCGTGAGCTGGCCTTCGATCGCCTTGGCGTAGGGGTCGAGGAGAAGCTTGGAAGGATCGCAACGCAGACCGTTTTGCGGATCCCACGGGCCGTCGATGCGGTAGCCGTACCGTTGGCCGGCGCGCACCTGGGGGACGTAGACGTGCCACACCCAGGCGTCAACCTCGGTCATCGGGATGCGCATCTCGTTGAGTTCCTCGTCGAGCAGGCACAGAGTGACCGAGGTTGCGACCGAGGAGTAGATTGCGAAGTTGGTACCGGTTCCATCAAACGTGGCGCCCAGGGGGTACGCCTTTCCAGGTCGAGTATCCATAGATGTAAGAGTGGCACGAAAGCGTGGCTGTCGGCGGGAATGTTCCCGAGCAATGCCTGTGACTTGGATAACTGCATGTTGGTTTTGCGTTCCTGGGGGGAGGTCTGTTAAGGTTTTACCCGTTGCGAAGAACGCATGGCGTTCTGAGAAACGCGGATGTGGCTCAGTTGGTAGAGCATCACCTTGCCAAGGTGAGGGTCGCGGG
>ERZ772807.429-NODE-429-length-25921-cov-37.427163_pt1 | contig 25921 bp, 23 predicted proteins | sample MGYA00511472_ERZ772807 | MGnify/ENA primary metagenome ERZ772807 (study PRJEB29015, sample SAMEA2737947) | human oral metagenome | biome: human oral; feature: human-associated habitat; material: dental | place: China | collected 2039 ... | reverse complement strand
CAGCTTCGGCTGGTGGTACTGCCACAGGACGCTCGAGAAGTCTTCTGTTAGCACCACGGATAGTGTAAGCCTACCTGAAGTTATTCAGGGAGCCTTTACAGAGGGCCATGCTCGCGCTACTATCACCCTTTCTCCCGAGCAGTACAATCTGCTCCTCACGGGCGGAAACCCCGCTCCGTCATCAACCTCACGTTGAGCCTCACAGTATGCGCTCCGCTAGGTCGGTGGCGGAGCGCATACATTGCAATTATTCCTCCCCTCCGCCCGCATTTAGTGATATAATACTTCATGATGGAAGCAAGTTTTTTGACCCGCCACCCCAGGCTCAAGGATATCGGTGGCTTTGTAATTTTTGTGGTGTGCGTCATTGTTGGCACACTCCTTATCAACACCTTTGTATTTCGCAGCTTTAGCGTGACTGGCCCAAGCATGGAGCAGACGCTCTACACTGGCGACCGGCTGATTGTCAATCGCCTGCCCGTCACGATGGCGCATTTGCAAAACAACTCATACACACCCAAGCGAGGGCAGATCATCGTCTTCAAGAACCCGCTCTACAGTCCAGGCAGCGAGGATATGAACCTCGTCAAGCGCGTCATTGCCTTTGCGGGCGAGCGCGTTACCGTCAAGGATGGGACGCTGACCGTCTATAACAAAGAACATCCTCAGGGCTTCCACCCGGACGACAGCTGGGATGGCCCTGGCTCTCCCACCAGTGGTGACACAGAGGTGACGGTACCCGAAGGATCGATTTTTGTGGCGGGCGACCACCGCCAGGGCAGCTACTCGCTCGACTCACGCAATGGCCTCGGCACCGTGCCACTCTATGATGTGATTGGCCCCGTTAGCCTGCGCCTCTGGCCACTGACGAAAGTTCAGGGGTTTCAGATATAGCATCTAATATCACTCTAGCGACTTCTCCATCCAGAATCTGAATGCTGTAGAGATATATTCATTATTACAGAGTAATTTATACACTATCAGGCCTTCGCCAAAAATAAATAAACCTTCTACTCTAAGAAGGTTTATTGTATGTTACACTTTATTTCGCTACTTCTCATCCTGCGTATGCTCAAGCAAACCAATGATCCGCTCGAAGTCATCGTCGCTCGTGAAGCGGATAACGATCTGCCCTGCCCCGCGGCGGTTGCCGCGGATCTGGACTGGTGCACTCAGCTGTTGCTCAAAGCGCTGGCTAGCAGCCGTATACTGCGGTGGCGGTGCTGGGCGCTGCGCCTTGGCGGTCTTTTGAGCAGAGTCACTTTCCTCAGTACGCTTAAGAATGGCCAGGTACTGCTCGATCCGCCGCGCGCTCCACTCTTCCTGAATAATCTTGGGCAAAATATCTGCAATCTGCGCTTCATCCAGGCTAATCAGCGGCCGAACTTGCCCCTCGCTCAGCTTGCCATCGACTACTGCTTGGCGCACTACTTCAGGCAAGCGCAAGAGGCGTAGTGTATTACTCACTGCACTGGGCGACTTGCCACCAACGCGCTGGCCGATTTGCTCGAGCGTAAGGTTGAATTGATCGCGCAGCTTGAGATACGCCGTGGCGGTTTCGATGGCGTTAAGGTTTTGGCGTTGGATATTCTCGATAAGAGAAAGCTCGAGTTTGTGCTGATCAGACAACGTGCGCACCAGTGCCGGGATCTTCTCCAGCCCCGCCTTGGTAGCAGCTCGGTAGCGCCGCTCACCAGCCACAATGACATATTTGCCTTTGTTATCAGGGGTGACGACGATGGGCTGCAATACGCCGTGGACACGGATCGACTCAGCGAGCTCATCGAGCAGCGTTTCGTCAAACACCCGACGCGGCTGAGTAGGGTCAGGCATAATTTCTGCAAGCTTGATCTGACGCAGGTCACTAATCCGGTCGTCTTGGTCGGCGGTTGGGTCGAACGATTCGTCCAGTAGCTCCGCTGGAATCAGCGAATCAAACCCCCGCCCTAAACCTCGTTTTGCCATTTATACCCCCGTTCGTTCGATTATTTCTTTCGTCACGGCTTTGTACGCCCGTGCACCCCGGCTAAAGCGATCATATGCCCCAATCGGCGCACCATGGCTTGGTGCCTCGGCCAGGCGGACATTGCGCGGGATAGACTCCGCAAATACCTTCGCCGGAAAATGCTTTGCAATCTCAGCCAAGACCTGGCTCGAGAGCGATGTGCGACCATCTACCATAGTGGGCAGTACCCCAATAAGATCAAGCGTTGGGTTCATATTTTTGCGCACCAGCTTCATTGTCTCGAGCAGTTGCCCGAGCCCTTCCAACGCATAGAATTCCGCCTGGACTGGCAATAGCACATAGCGTGCTGCAATGAGCCCATTGACAGTGAGGAGACTGAGGCTTGGTGGACTGTCGATAATGATATAGTCGTAACCAGTCAGTTCATCAATCGCCCCTTTGAGACGACTAAAACGGTGCTGCGCCTTGGCCAGTTCTACCTCAGCATTGGCCAGCTGCGGCAGGGCAGGCGCGATGAAGAGATTCTTGTGCTCGGTAGGCTGGATGATATCGGCAAGCTTCTTCTCGCTCTTGACGACCTCTGTCATGGTAGCATCGAGCAGCTGCTTATCTATGCCAAGGCCACTTGTGGCATTGCCCTGCGGGTCGAAGTCAACGACGAGGGTTTTTTTGCCAGCCTTTGCCAAATAATAAGCAACATTAATCGCTGTTGTCGTTTTGCCAACACCACCTTTTTGATTTGTTACACAAATTACTGCCGTCATGTCCCGTATTTCCGTTTATCCTCTCCATTATAGCATAACCCACATTGGTTAGTGAGGCGAGGTAGCAGAGTTATGCACAGGAAAAATGAGGCTTCTTGTATGGCTACCTCTGTCGTGCTTTACTCTTGTTGCTCGAGACTTAGTTTACACTGCTTCACTCCGCTACACTCGAGGATTCTCTCATGTCTAAATGTTGTACCTTCGGCCGCCTCGACGAAAATGCTCGCTACACCCCTATAGGGTAGAATAATCAATAGCTACCTAAGAGAAATTTACATTTACCTATCTAACGCAAAGCAAAGAAGGTTGGGTCATCAAGCTCATCGTGCGCATGCGCTGAGGTTGTACTATCAGGCTGCTTAGCCAGTGGCACTGGGCCATTTGGCTGAGCCTGCGAAGTATGCGGCTGGTGGTGCAAGAGCTGGGTTGGAATCGTGGTGCGCGGCTTGGCATGCTGAATGGAGAGAAGTGATGGGTCTCGTGGCGCGGCTGGCTTAGATGCGGTACTCGCTGGCTTTTTGCCTGGAGAATACATGGTTGATTTGGCGGCTTTGCTGGGAGCAGCAGGCTTTTTTGCCTGCTTATCTGGCTTAGTGCTCGATGGCTCAGCAGTCGCCTGTTCATCGCGTGCTTCGCCACCAGCTGGCTTGCGTCGGCGGCGTCGGCGGCGCTTGGCTGCGCCTTCGCCTGTGGCGGTGGCTGACGATCCTGCTGAAGTCCCCGCCTGACCTGTCAACGTTACACTCACCCCTGTACTGCCCGGGTGGATCCGCTCATTAATGGTATCCTCCACCGTTTGGCGCGACTGGCTATACAGCTCACGGCTATGCTCAATAATGCGCGACAAATGGCTCCGCTTAGCCTCAGGCAAATTAAGCGTAGTCGCACTAAAGGCTGGTGCCTTCTCACCATTAATCACCATGTTGATGATGAAGTTGCGATTATGCATCTGTGTGAGGTCGTTCTCTTCAAACTGTGGTTCAAACTGCTTGGCAAGGATCGGACTATCGTCCGGCGAGACGCGGAAGCTAATCATCGTCCCAACGTTGCCAAAGACCGCATCGCGCACCGTTGGCTCCATCTGCGAGATATATTGATTAGCTACGGTGAGGTTGAGTCCATACTTGCGTGCCTCACTCAGGATGGTGGCAAAGCTATCAGTTGCGAAGTTTTGGAACTCATCCACATAGAGATAAAATGGCCACCGGTCGTGGATATCGAGGATGTCGCTCCGACTCATCGCCGCCAGCTGAATCTTCGTGACCAAGAATGAACCAAGAATCCCCGCATTATCTTCGCCAATCAACCCCTTCGACAAATTCACCACCAAGATCTTTCCCTCGTCCATAATCTGGCGAATATTAAATGACGAGTGTGTCTGACCAATGATATTGCGGATGATGGGGTTTGCTGTAAAAGCCCCCACCTTGTTGAGCACTGGTGCGATGGCCTCCGTCTGGAACTTCTCCGACCAGCTGGCAAACTCTACATTCCAGAACTGCCGCACCACTACATCGTTGCAGTAGCCAATCGTCTCTTTGCGGAATTTTTTATCCGTCAGCATACGGGTGATATCAAGCATGGTAGGCTCGGGCCGATCAAGTAGCGCCAAAATAGTATAGCGCAAAATATATTCCAGCCGCGGCCCCCAGCTATCGCCAAACATCCGCTTGAGCACACCAATCACCTCTGATGAAATCGTCGATTTCTGCGCTGGGTTGGTGACCTCCAGTGGGTTAAAGCCAATCGGGTGCTCGACGTCTGCGGGGTTAAAATACACGACGTCATCTAGCCGCGCCTCGGGGATGAACTTCATATTCTCGATAGCAAAATCACCATGCGGGTCAATAATGGCATAGCCTTGATTATGATAAATATCACTCAAGGCAAAGAGCTCCAGCAAGCCACTCTTCCCCGCTCCCGTCTGGCCAATGATATAGACGTGGCGCGAGCGATCGCTCCGCAGCATACCAAACTGGTGGTTGATCCCACGAAAGTTGGTCAGACCAAAGGCCGAGATATTCTCATCGTCAGCCGCATGACCAGTGAGGACAGGTAGGCGATTCGGTGGTTCGGCGGTTTTGTTGCTTGCCCAGACGATATTGGGCGTCTCGACATTGGTGTGCGGCAGGTGGAAGACACTCGCCATCTCCTCAATATTAAGCAAAAAGCCGCGGTCAGCAAAGAGGCGCAGCTTGTAGCGGTTGAGATCTTCCTTGCGGAAGCTATCGTGACTCATGGTGAAGCCGTTGAGGTTGGTGCTGTTATACTGCTTGAAGGTACCGATGATCGCCTGCATACGTAGCCGCGCGTCAGTGGTGCTATCGCCAAGATATGCAACGCGAATCTTGACCTGGTAGCCCAGCTTGGCGGCCTTTTTCTCGGCCTCGGCAATGCGGGTTTTGTCGCGATCGGAGAGCTCCGTTACTGTCGTCATGTTGCCCTCGGGTGGTTGCCACAGTGCCATGAGGAACTGGCTAAACCACCGCGCCTTGGGGTGAAATGCGTCGCCAAACAGCCCACCACCGCGCACACGCCTCACCCACGCATCGGATGCTTTGTGCCAGTCATCCGCCACGGGGCGCACCAAAATCTGGATCCAAATCTCATCATCCGTATCCTCCAACTTGGCTAATGTACCTGTAATGCCCGCCAGCGGATCAACCTCAAAGCTCTGGAAGGTCTTGATCGGCAAAAATTCACTCTCTGCCAGCACAACCTCTGCTGTATAGACGACATGATGCTGCTGTTCGTGTGCCGTATAGTCAGCAGTAGCGGTGCGGATTTGCACTGTGGGATACTGCGAATAAATCTGACTCTCAACGAAGTTACGCAGTGCACGTGGCGTCCAGACATAAAACTGAATCTGCCCACCGACAGACGCAATCTCGAAGCTGAGATGCTCTTGGTAGCCATCATTAATCTTGAGCTCGCGCGCATCACGCAAGATACCATGGAGGCTGGCAAACATTTGCTCAGCTGCTAGCTCAGACTTGTCATTAGCACGGGGGATCTCGAGAATAAGCAGTTCGCTCTCGACCTCGCGCAGCACATCAACTTGCCGATTGTTGCGCCACGTCAAATAACCGAGGAGGATCACCACTGGCACCCACACATACCACTGCAGAATAATCGTGAAAAACGTCGTAAAAAATGCCATAATGACGCGCTTTGATTATAGCATGGGACATGTGTTTTGACAAGGTATGTACGCAATTTGTTCAATAGATTTGCTAAGACGACGAACATGAGCCCATTAGGGAGAGTGCTCTGCCCTACCCTGCTGCTATAAATTCACCACGCCCGTCTCGACCTGCTCGGCTACAAAGGCAGCGCCTAGGACGCGTTCAAGGCTAGAGATCATCTCATTTTCAACTGGTTGGCAGGTTGTCATCGTCACGTATGCCAGACCGGTCTCGGGCCAAGTACGCGCTGCGATATGCGCTTCGGGCAAAAGAAGCGCCACACCAATACCATACGGTACATAGTCGTGGCTCACCGAGCGCACCGCCGAGAGCCCCGCTCGCCAGGCAATCTCACGCAGCGCTTGCTGCACAACAATCCGGCTGTTGAGGCATACTGTGCTCCCACCGGTGATTTTAAACGTCATTGTTTGCAGCTGCTCTGCTTTCATGGAGATATTTTATCATATTTGCCGGTAATTCTGGGGAGATATTCTACTCCCCAAGCAGCAAAATTGACGACTTATCCTAAGATGATATACTAGCATTATGATTGATGTATTGACGACTACTCTCACCAAACTTTGCCAACCCCTCCCCCGCATGAGCGCCGCCATGAAGCAGTGGTTCCGTGATAACCTCTGGATTATGATGCTGCTGGTTGCGATTGTTAATGCTGGGTATGGCATATCCTTGCTTGTCCAACTATATCAGGCTTTTACATCAAAGGTGGGTACTTTGCTGATGATGGTTGCGCCGCAAGCATCTTCGTCGCTGACTACGCGGCGAGTTTATCTTGTCGTGGCATTGCTGTGCGTCATTACTCAAGGAATCATTGCTGGCCTTGCAGTCCTCCCCTTGCGCGAACGGCGCAAACAGGGTTGGGTGCTTGCGGTGTGTAGTGCACTAGTGATTGGTCTCTTTGCGGTGATTGGCTTCATCCTCAATATATTCATGATGCCACTGGCCGTGCTGGTGTCGCTCATGTCACTGCTATTTGCACTAGCAGCACTATATGTTGCATACGAAGTGAAGGATGAGTTTTAACACTCTTAGATTACACACCACCTGCCATCTTGGTTAATAGCGCTTGAGAAGGTTAGCATCCTCTGTCCAGTCTTTACATCCTCATTAACGCAATAAAAAATGAATATCTCTATTACGTTATTCATTTCGCGTGCCAAGCTAGAGGACTTATTTACTTGGCGACAAGCTATCATTCTTCGAATGAACTAACAAGAAAGAGGGTGAGCGGGTAATACGATAAAGCCGCGTAGTTCCGACACAAACAGCTTGAAAACCACCCCTGCCTGTGCTACAGTATCTACAGCGATGGGGTGTCGCCAAGTGGTAAGGCAACGGGTTCTGGTCCCGTCATGCGGGGGTTCGAATCCCTCCACCCCAGCCATATAGCATTTTTAGTCTGCAGAGGCAGGCTATTTTTATTATCGCTGCAGCTACTAGGAGAATATGCCAAGCTATAAGCACCTGAATCCCAAAACTTCACCCACTACTTACGCTATTTCCTTACATTTTCACCTCAGTGCCAGTCTCTTCTTCTCGACTTCATTCGGGTAGGGCGTGAAGATTGATAAGTCTTGCTATTTAAGCTTTAGGTTTAAGCTATATACTAAACATACATCACCGCCGTCGACGCGAACGCACCACAGCATGCCCTTTGCCAAAATAGGTGCGGCCAAGCCACTTGTGCCCTTCGATAATCGCCAGTGGGACGAAGAATGCCACGATCCAGACAAAGACGCCATCGCTCCACGAGATAGGTGCCACATGGAGCCACTGCTCGAGCGGCCCAAACAATGCGACCAGCTGGAGCACAATCGACACTGCCAAGCCACCATAAAATGCTGTACTCCACCGCCGAGCGCGTCGCCAGACAGGTTCGTAATCACTGCGGGCAGCGAGAGCGCTCGCCCACTGCATTACCACCAGCGCACAAAAGGCAATAGTGCGCGCATATCCTTCGCCGTGCGAGTGATAATACATACTGTAGAGCCCTAATGTGATAACCGCCATCACCACCGCGACGAGTCCAACCCGACTCAGCATAAAACGACTGAGTAGTGGTGCTTTGGGGTGGTATGGCGATCGACGCATTGCTTGAGGTGAGCCTGGCTCGACCCCCAATGGAATAACCATCGTTGTATCTGTCACCAAATTGACCCACAAGATCTGCACTGGCAAAAGCGGGATAGGCAAGCCCACCAGCAGTGAGCCAATCGACACCAGCACCTCACCAAGGTTTGTTGCAAGCAAATACACCACCATACGCTTGATATTAGCGTAGATCGTCCGCCCCTCATGCACGGCACTGATGATGGAGCGGAAGTTGTTATCAAGCAGGATAATATCACCAGCATCGCGCGCTATCTGTGCCCCCGAGCCCATCGCGATACCGACATTAGCATTGGTCAGGGCGGGGATATCATTAACACCATCACCCGTCATGGCAGTAATGTCCGTCGCATTAAGCGCTGTGAGAATGCGATGCTTGTGCTCTGGTATGACCCGCGAGAAGACGCGTGCCCGGGCCACCACTGTAGCCAACTCACCATCGCTCAAGTGGTCAAGCCGTCGGCAATCATACACCTCATCGCGCCCCCGCACGAGGCCGAGTTGCCGCCCAATCTGATACGCCGTCTCGAAATGATCGCCAGTAATCATCCGCACCGTGATACCCGCTTGGCGTGCCCGAGCAATCGACGGCCGAGCCTCTGGCCGCACACTGTCTGCCACACCAACCAGCCCCACAAACTGCAACCCCTGGCGCGCTGGCAGCTGCTCCAGCGAATCAATTGGCGTGCGAAGCGCCGTATACGCCAAGGCAATCACCCTATACCCCTGCCCCGTGAGCTGCTGCAAAGCCTGGATCGTCGCGCGCTTATCCGCACTAGAAAGCCGCGCATGACGAATGATCACCTCTGGCGCGCCCTTTACACACAGGCGATATTGCCCAGTGCCAACTGCCTGGAGTGTGCCACTCATCGCCAGCTTGTGTTCAAAGGGAAAGAGTGTCAGACCTGCTCGGCGCTGCGGCCGCGAGACGCGCTGCTCGTTGCAATAAGCGGCAAAGGCTCGATCGAGCGGATCATACATCTTGCTCCGGCTATTGGGCAAGGTGCTGCCAGCCAGTGTCTGGAGTAGTGGCTCAGTACGGTTGCCCGGTGCCCAGACGGCCTGGACAGTGAGTTTGTTGCGCGTGAGGGTACCCGTCTTGTCTGTGGCGATTGTCGTCACAACGCCAATTGTCTCAATTGCCGCCATCGTCCGCACTAGTGCCTTGCGCCGCGCCATCCGCTGCATACCAATAGCCAAAATCACCGAGATTGCCACTGGCAACCCCTCGGGCACTGCACTAACGGCAAGCGCAATCACAAACTGCAGCGCTGCGGTGAATTCCATACCACGCCACAGCGCCAGCCCCAGCGCTACCACTGACGCCACCAACACAACGATGATAATTTGACTTACCAGCTTATTGATCGTGCGCTCCACTGGGCTCGTCTCACGTGGGTGACTCGAGAGAGCAGCCAGTTTACCATACTCAGTCGCATTTCCGGTTGCCGTCACAATAGCAAGCGCACTGCCACCAATCACAAATGACCCCTGATACAAACAATTCCGCCGCTCATAGAGCGCCGTTGCCATGGGGAGAACTGCACTATTCTTCTCGATCGGGAGCGACTCACCCGTCAGCTGCGATTCATCCACCCGGAGCGAGCGCGCCTCAAGCACCCGTGCGTCAGCCGGAATCTTATCACCCTCTTCCACGATGATCACATCACCTGGTACTAGCTGCTCCGCATCGAGCGATTGTTCACCTTCATGCCGACGGACACGCACCTGCAAGGGAGCGTGCTTTTGCAGCGAGCGGATGATGCGCTCGGTAGAGAGCTGCTGCGTGTAATCGATCAGTGCACTTACTAGAATAATCGCCAAAATAATCAGCCCATCCACCACCGCCTGGTGGAAGAAGCTAATCGCCGCTGCCGCAAACAGCACCAGCATAAACACCGAGCAAAATGGCTTGATGAGCCGCCGCCACAGTGGTTCGTGCACAACGTGGATGATATTCGGGCCATAGTGCTCCAGCCGCTCCGCCACAGCAGCATCATCGAGGCCACGGACATCAGACGATAGGTCTGCCATCGTCTGCTGAGGGGTCTTGGCATGGTATGTCATAATAGATCTATTATAGCACACCAAGCATAAGCATTCTGGACAAATCACTGTACATCAGCGTATACTAGAGCCATGACAAAAGCTCCACACACCACTGTAACTAAAACCAAGGCAGCAGCCAAAAAATCATCAAAGCGCACTAGCGCATCAACCACTCACCCCTCATCGCGCCACACCAAACAGCCCAAGACCGTCGACTACTACCCCAACCGCATGACTATCGCCGTCTCCGTGCTGGCTGGCACAGGGCTTGTCTTGCTGTGTTTGATGGTGCGGATGACAGTGATTGTAGAGTAAGCACACTAAAGTAACCAGGCCACCCGTAGTTATATTTCATTTTCAATGATAAATACCACACTTTTTACAGGCAAGAGTTGATAACCCGGCCGATTAGCACTCTCGGTTATGGCACAGTGTGTTATAGTGTGTCATCATGACACATCGTTTTTCTATTTTTAAGGGGCGGCGGCCTGTGCTTTTTGTTGCACTTGGTGTGAGCATTGCCCTGCTTGTAGGGAGTATTATTGCTCTCTATTTGGTATCGCAGCCAAGTGCTCAGTCACCCAATGGCCGCAAAAAAACAATCGACCTTCTTACCAAGACAAATACCCAAACGCAGCAGCGTCGCATCACCTCACAGTTGGGTTTTAGTCTAGAGTACGACCCAGGAGTTATGACAGCAGAGGGGATTGTCCAAAATCCCAACAGTGAGCCAGGAACATTTCAGGGGCAAACATATAATGGCGATCAACTCCAAGAGGCACGCAACTACGGCATCATTACCCTACACCTCACTAACAAGACGTCTAGTACCACAGCCAGCCGCTGCGCAGCAGTCACAACTTACTATTACCGCTAACCGTAACAAAAATTACTTCGGTAGCAAAGACAGCATCCCTGAGTACAAGGGGAAGTCTAACCTTGACATCATCACGCAAGAGAAACGCAAAAGCCTTGCTCATGCTGGACGTGATGATGAGATCAACGAACGCGCTATTACTATCGCAGGCAAAAAATATCGTGAGCTTCACGTCAAACATCGCCTCAAAGCTCTTAATGGTCAGCTCACTATCTGGCGACAATCCTACTACTACCTAACCGTCCAGCACGACCGACCATACTGGCTTGCCGTAACCAACCTACCCGCCAATGACCGCGATGCACTCACTACCTGGCAAAATGTAATCTCTCGCGTCTCCTACACGCAGCCACAGGACGGTGCGCTATCTTCTAGCCAGCCCGTGATCGCACGCCTAGCTGCAGCCAATACACCAACCGACACAGCTAACATCCACGGCACAGTCGGCGACGACATTATGCTCAGTGTGGTAGCAAAAAATCAGTTAGCAACAGTTAGAGTTGGTGCAATGCGCTGTGCTCGCCTCACCTTTCGTGTCCAGAGTAATACGCTCACACTAGCAAAGGCCTGTAATGGTGGTATTGGGAGTGGGTCGATTGTGTCATCGGATGGCGTTGTTGTCACTAATGGTCACGTTGTCGAAACAACCGATACTGATCTCCTTGCCAACGCCTTCCCAACCTCCCAACAAGAGTGGGATAACTATGTCCAATTTGTCACTGGAGCGGGTTATGCAACTGAGACGCAGATACGCGAGCTTATCAGCCAAGTCGAAAACGATGATATGGCTGCCGCCCAAAAGCTTATAGCCTATCTGCAGCTTGTGCCAAAATCTAACATTACAGTAAGTAACAGTCGCACCGACTACGTTATCCAGACATCTGATGATCCAATCCGCCTTACAGAGGAAAATACCTGGCAAAAATCTGCCACCAACAAAACTGCGACACTCATTGACAAAGAAGTTGATACAGGTGATGTCGATCTCTCGTCTCGATATACCGACGTTGCACTCCTCAAGATGAGCGGTACATTCCCAACGATCCAGCGGCTGTCGTCGCTCAGCTCAGTCAAAAACGGCGACCGCATTACTGCAGTAGGGTACCCAGCGCTTGTTGATGGTGGCATTAGCACTAAGCAGTCTCGCACCATACCCACCGTTTCTACTGGTACAACAAGCAGGACACTGCGTGATGGCGGCGGGCACTCGCTTATTTTGACTACTACCGAGATCTCTTCTGGCAGTAGTGGCGGCCCTGCTTTTAATGCGAAGGGTGAGCAAGTTGGTATCACAACATATGCGCGAGAATCATGCACGAAAGAAGAATCGTGCTTTGGTAGCGGTATTGCCCGAGATGCACAAGACGCACAAACTATGGCAACCAAGCAGCGTGTCTCCATTGCCACCAATGGTGAACTCACCAAACTATGGCAGATGGGTATCGATGAATTTGTTGCTGGGCGCTACAGCACTGCAGCACGGTCATTTAGTAGCCTCAATAGCAAATACCCAGGTAATTATCTTGTAACAAAATTCCTATCAACCGCTCAGAATCAATCACGAGATGAAACCGACCAGACTACAACACCTAGCCCAGATGCTCGCAATACAGACCCAAGTACAAACCCTGATACTAGCATCGATTACTCCTACACTCCGCTCACATCAAGCGAACACAGCACAATTGTCATACTTATCATCTGCTTCATGGTGATTGTCGTGATTGCGATTGCAATAATTGGCTTCGCTATCTGGGCTGGCACCCGCAAGAAGAACTCTACTCAGCCGCGTTATCCCTACCCATTAGGGCCAACAGCGCAGCCTGGGCAACCACCCGTTGGCTACACAAGTCAGCCACAACCACCCGTCCAGCAACCATATTATCCGCCCCAGTCTCAACCTCAGCCATATCCACCAACTCAGCAAGTTACACCAGTGCAGGCGCCTATGGTGCAGCCAGCAACACAGTCTTCATCACCAACTGATCCACTACCACCACAGCAGCCGCAGGCTACTCAACCCTCAGCACCGACTGAGTCATCTACTCCCGCTCCATTCGAGTAATGATAGCGTCGGCCACCAGCAAATTGTGGTATACTAAAGACCATGAGAGTACGGATAGAGATAGACACGAAGACCTTTGTGCGGTTTTGGCTGGTGGTGATTGGTTTTGCCTTTGCAATCCTCGCGATTTATCTGGCGCAGACTGCCTTGATTATGATTGGCACGGCGGGGTTCCTCGCGCTGGCACTCAATGGGCCAGTCAATGCCATCGTCGAGCGCCTGCCTAACCGCAGCCGCACACTCAGCACCGCACTTGCCTTCATTAGCATTGTGGCGCTACTTGGAGTGGTTCTTGTGCTCGTGGTACCACCTATCGTCCAGCAGACGAGCAAGTTTGTCGACGCCCTGCCGGGAATGGTCCATACAGCGGGCGAGCAGTGGCATAGCTTTGGTGCCTTTGCCGAGCAGTATCATATCCAAGCGCAGGTCGATCAAGTAGTAGAGAGTGCTCGCAGCAGTGTCGAGTCCTGGACGCGTGGCCTTAGCGGCAACCTCCTTGCCGGCATTAGCTCCGTCTTCTCTGCAGTCGGCTCAGGGTTCTTAGTGCTCGTCCTCACCTTCTTGATGCTGACGGAAGGGCCAGCCTGGGCAGAGCGCTTTTGGGGGCTCTACCGCGACCAATCTACGATGGAACGCCACAAGAAGGTCGCCCATCGCATGCATGCTGTGGTAGCAGGCTATGTGACGGGGCAGCTTACGATCTCGGGCATCGGCGCGCTGTTTGCTGGGGCGGCGGTCTTTGTGCTGAGCCTCTTTTTCTCGGCTATTCCGAGCAACCTTGCGCTCGTTACCATTGCCGTCACCTTCGTCTTGGCGCTCATCCCTATGTTTGGTGCGACGATTGCTGGGGTAATGATCTCCCTCTTGCTTGCCTTTAATGCCTTGCCAGGTGGCCTCATCTTTGCGGCATTTTTCGTCATCTACCAGCAGATCGAGAATAACTTCATCTCGCCCACCATTCAGTCGCGCAAAATTGATCTCACGCCACTAGTTGTCCTTGTTGCCATCACCATCGGCCTCTATATCTTTGGCATCATCGGTGGTCTCATCTCCATCCCCATCGCTGGCTGCTGCAAAGTTCTGCTAGACGACTACCTCGAGCACAACGCTCGCGCCCGCGAAGAATCCACCAAGCCACTAGCCAAGCTGGTGGAGAAGATTAAGGGCGAGGGATAGAAACCTCACAGCGAGAGCCACGCCAGTAAGAATCTTACGATATATCTACATACAAGATAGAGAAGAATAGAGATTTAAACACTCTAACTAATAAATATTTCCTGTCCAGGCCGTGGATGTGTAACCCTATCGACATACCCATCGAAGAAGAAGGGAATATTGTCCTCATCACCATTATCAATCCGCCCCTTAGCCTTGCTACATGCACCAAGAGAAACACTATACTCTGGCTCTCCTGTCACGATCGTCGGCTCATTCCACTCAGTAATCCACGCGTAGCGTCCACCAAAGTTTCGCTTGGCCACCTCAAGGATATAACAACCTGCATCCATCGCTACCGCATCTTTTGTCTCAAGAACAACTGTATGGTTCTTTGATGTAATATCGGCAGCTTCTCGATAGAGTACGTCAAGCACATCATCTACCACTGCAAGACTCTTTACTGAATAATCAAGCATACTATAGAGGTCATGTCCCAACACTTTCGACATATAGTCGATGAAATACTGTGCATGCTTCTGTGTGTATGCTGCAAGCTCACGTTGACTATCTGATTGGGCATTATTGTCTGGATTCGTTGGCATATTATTTTCCTGCTATGTAATAATCTATAATAACTCTGGTCGCCTCGACGCCATCTCAATCCCCAAATCAACCTCAAGCGGATCCTCGCCCTCATCCAGTTCATCTACTTCTTCTGCAGAGTAGTACCGACCCTCTTCTAGCTCTTCGGGGGCACGCCATGCGTAGTAAGTCAATGAGGTTGGTTCACTGATCTGAAGGATGTCACGCAGGATGTGGATCGATTGTGCTGCGAGTGACGCATATGTCGAGCTATACGTCGGCAGCGGGAGATGACGCGAGTAAACTTCATTTTCATTACTTTGCTGCCACCCTTGATTGACCATAGCGCTGATAGCACTGGACTCGTACACACTTGATACATTCCGCGTCTGTGGAGGCAAACGTAGTTCACAGACAATCGCCGTGTCGCTAACGGCGTAATGAAGGTACTGTGTCATATATTCTGTAGACACTTCGGGGATCAGTACAATGTGTACTCGATCGCCAGCGTGCATGAGTGCGCGCGCAAGTCTATTCTCAAACTGTGTCCAGGAGATTTGGCGCATCGTTGAAACCATCATGTTTAAATACTATTGTATACTTTCGCATACTGCGGAGAAAAGATGTGTATGGCAATAGCTGAACGCCGATTGGATATTTGGAACTCACAGCCATTTTCTGTCTTCCAGTATGCAATTTCACGCTCAGCATCACGCTTGATTCGGGGCCTACCCCAAACGGCAGTCCCTGCCTCTACATAGCCGACAAAAGCGTCGTTCATAAATCTGTCTTGTTCAATTGATTTTGTTGTATCAATATCTGTTAAACTCCACGAGATTATGTCAAGCCCTCTGGCCGGATCGGATGTAGTCGCGCTCAGTCTCGGTTGACTAACTGGAATATCTTTTGCGATAGTACTTGGATCACTTTCATCCCAGCCCAGTTTTTCCATAGCCACTGCCAGCTTGTCTTCTGTGAGCGGCCAATCTTGGTTGACCCAGTAGTTTACAAGTTCGACGAATTTTTGTGGGGTAATGCTGTTCCATGCCATGATGATAGTATACCACTATCATCTTCTATACACCATCGCCATTTTATACTATTGCACTGCCATCATGTGCATGGTTCATTGTGTCATAATCCTCTCTCGGCACGCAGCGATACACCACTGTTTGGTCTCGCATACACAGCTGCACGACTGGCGCAATAAACCCTGTTTTCTCGAGCGTATCGGGCGACGACCAATCGTAGCGTGGTTTCCCCTCACTGCCATGTTCAATCGGTGCGACAATTAGATTATAATAGTGCCGCATCAGCACCAGCGCACGCAACGGATCGACAAGCGACGCTGCTGCCATCGGCTCATCAGACATATCAGGCTCTAGTGTTTGCCATGCTACGTCGGGTTTTTCCTCGGATGTGTTATATCTAACATAGCTTACAGCCAACTCACTACCGTCGTAGCCAAGGCCTGGCAGTTTCTCAGCATAGTCTGGCAGGTACGCCGCGATGGCAAGGTTAATATTCTCGGGTAGAGTTTTGCCTATGTCATAGCCTGTTCGCTCAGTCAGCGGCAAATCCTCAGGTGGCAGCCCAGCACTGAGGTACGCTTCACACACGATGAGGTCGCCTAATATAATAGTTGCTTCGTTAATATCATGATTACTATATTCGCTATTCTCATATGCTCTGCACCGCACTGCATCATACACCGCGTTTAAAGCAGCAATCTTCTGGTGTGATTGTGATGGTTCTTGCTCTGCCTGTGGGATGGCAGCCTCTCCTGATAGAGTTTCGTGATTCATATCGACTATGATGGGGCATCCCTTGGTGCTTGTCAAGCAATGCATGTGAATATACTTGCGTCTATTTGTACAATATATTATTCTAATAGTGTAATCTGCGTTATATCTAATACATACGAAGGAGATGAAATGCTTGAGAGGTTTAAGTTATTCAGAGAAAAAGACCCTACTAAACCATCTTTGAGAGGGTCAGAAGTTTATGTTCACTCGGGCCTGTGGGATCCATGGGGAGCACTTGAAGGTGATGGGATTGACGACCCGGATGAAGTACGGTATCTCGTTGAAATTATAGAAGCATATAATGCTACCGACGACACAACACCGGAGGGCGCTGCTGAGCGAGAAAGACTTGCAAATGAATTTACTAGAGCGGTAGAACTCGGGCACGCTGCTGTGCTAGAAAGCAACACAGACACAGTATCAGAGCTTCGTAATCCAGAGGATCGTACTGACACTAGCAATGTGTAAGGATTTCTAAACATTACCTATCGTCACACCAAGCCTCAAATGACGACCCTCCAGTAGGGTCGTCATTCTATCATCTCTCGTACTTTACCAGGCGTCACTATGGTTTATCAGAGATTATTGAGCGATTTTCTATTTTCTCTTCCGCCCACCACCACACCGGCCCTTGCGGTGTATCACGCACGGCGATGTGTTGCGCGATGAGATCAGCACGCAGGCGGTCGGCTGTGGGCCAATCGCGGGCTTCGCGGGCACGCTGGCGCTGGAGGATGAGCTGTTTGGCTTCATCAGTAATATCTGGTGTTGACTCACAGAGATCGAGGCCAAGTAGCTGATCAATCGCCGCTAGCAACTCCTCCAATCCACGATGGTACACTGCTGCCAGTGGCCGCGCTAGCACCCGATCAAACGCTTCGTCGATGAGCCGCAGCGCCTCAGGAGTATTCAGGTCATTTGCCAGTGCCTCGCGCACTGCCCCGCTCGCTGCCAGGAGCGACACGTGGCCCGATTGCTCGTCACTCTTGCGCTGGTCATCGTCCAGGCTCTCATACGTCTGGTGGCGCAGGCACGCCACTTCATACCACTTGCGCAGGCGATTGCGCGCTGCACTGAGGTTTTCCCAGCTAAAGTTCCCCTCGTGCGAGTAGTGGCTCTGTAAGACAAACAGCTTATACTCTATGGGGGTGTAGCCCCGCTCGGCGAGGTCGGTCAAGGTATAACCATTGCCCAGGCTCTTGCTGATCTTCGTGCCATTGACCTTGAGGTGGTTGCAGTGCAGCCAGTAGTGAGCAAAGGGTTGGCCCGTCGCAGCCTCGCTCTGAGCAATCTCGTTGCTGTGGTGTACAGGAATATGATCAATCCCGCCAGTGTGGATGTCGAGCATCGCGCCAAGGAAGTGCATTGCAATTGCCGAGCATTCCAAGTGCCACCCCGGGAAGCCCATCACTGGGGTGCCGCCTGTTGGTGGTTGGTCGAGTAGCTCCGGTGGCGTCGGCCACTCCATGTCGCGTTTGACGCCAGTTGGCGAGAACTTCCATAGAGCAAAGTCGCTCGCGTGGCGCTTCTCGCTATTGGGGCCAATCCGTGCCCCCGCCCGCAAGGCTCGCAGATCGAGCCGGGCAAAGTCTGCATAGGCCGGGAAAGTACTGGTATCAAAATAAATCCCATCACTCGTCTGGTAGGTGTGCCCCTTGCGCTTGAGAGTAACGGCAAGCTGGATTTGCTCGTCAATATAGTCGGTGGCACGGGCCAGCTGACTCGGCGGTGTTAAGTGCAACGCGTTCATCCCGCGGATGAAGTCATCGGCGTAGAATTTAGCAATCTGCCAAGCAGTCTTACCCTCGCGGCGCGCACCCTTCTCGAGCTTGTCTTCGCCTTCATCAGCATCGCTCGTTAGGTGGCCGACATCGGTGATGTTCATCACACGCTCCACCTCGTAGCCCTCCGCCTGAAGCATGCGCACCAGGATATCCCAGTAGATATACGCTGCCCAGTTGCCAACATGTAAATAGCTATACACTGTTGGCCCACAGGTGTAGAGCGACACCTTGCCAGGATGGAGCGGTACAAATGTATCGAGGTGACGGGTCAGTGTATTGGCAAACTTAATCGCCATGGGCTGCCTCGCTCTCATCATACTCAACGAAGGCCCGGCTGGCTGCCTCGACGATCTCACGCATCGCCAGCTGGTAGTCTTCATACATCCGCCAACCCGCTGCATAGGCATGGCCACCACCACCAAAGTAGCCAGCAATCATTGCCGCTACTGGCACATTGCTGCGGATCTTGCCGGTCAGCTTGCCATCAGGGTAGGTCTTGATAGCAATCGCCACATCCACTCCCTCCACCAGACGCATCTCGTCTAGCACAAGCATACTGGGGTTATATTGGTCGCTATATTCCTGGATCTCCTCCCACGGGATATGGATGAGTGCCAAGCGGCCATCTAGCATATACTCGATCCGCTCGATCAAGCGCCCTTTGTAGCTAAGGATCTCTGGCGCTTTTTTCATAAAGTCACGGCGACGTACCTCAATGGCGGCATTGCTTGCGCCCAGCCGGGTTAGCTCTGCGACGGTCTGGATGGAGTCGGCTGTGGTGTTTTGCGTCGTCAAGCCTAGGCTATCGCTCATGATCGCGATGAGGAGATTCTCTGCCGCTTGTGGGTTGATCGCCCACTGAGCATGCTGCGCAAGATTGTAGATGAGCTCGCCAGTCGCCACCACATCTTGATTGATAAGTGTATGGTCAAAGCTCAAGGTACTCTCCGTCGCGTGGTGGTCCAGCACGAGCACTGGGTGCGTCGTGAGGAAGGCACGAGCACTTGGTGCCTCGAGCACCTTACTGAGCAAGATATCTGCACTGGTATCAACAATAATCGCCAGCTCAGCACTGCTGTCAAACTCATCAGTAATGCGATCCCAGCCGCGAATATACCGCAAATATTTGGGCACTGCCACCGGGCAATAGAGCGTCACCTGCTTGCCCAAATCACCCAGGATTTCCTCCAGCGCGAGGCTACTGCCAACACTGTCGCCATCGGGATTTTCAGCTTGGATAATAATAATTTTGTCTGCGCGTTGAACCGCGCGTATCACTTCATCAAACATCCTCTTTAGTGTAGCAGAATTTGCCAGTGGGCGCGAGGTATGGTGCGGTGGATTTATGGCTTGGTATATAAGCCGCGGCAGGTCATACAAATAGTTAGCAATCATGAATTGTGAGGAAACGCTATGAGCGAATGGAATTTGTTTCGGAAAATTTTCCGGTGGTAAGATGGCTCCACCGGGTAATTAGCGAGGTGTGGCACTATCACGTTTGGCGTTTTTGTTTGTATAGTATGGCAGGAATATGGTATGGTAATTTTAGTTGTACCAGTAAAGGAGGCTTCATGACAAACCACGAGAATACTCAACACCAACCAAACACAGGCGAGACCCCTCAATCACATGAGAATAGGCTAATCACAACCTTACGGGGACTCGGTGCGAAATCTCTCGAGCACACTAGACAAACACTCCACACTGCACGAATGATTCACCGGCACGGCCTTCCTCTTCCTCCTTATAGAGAAGAAGGGCAACCAGCAACCTCTGGAGAAATGAAGGTACTAAACGACGTTCTCTCTACTGTTGCTGCTCAAACAGAGACCGCGGCTGCACCGACACATACTGCTACAGCTCATGATTCAATCGACCCACTTCATCATGAAGCAGTACTTACCCACGAGAACGACACACAGGATGACGCACCTTCACCAAAAACCCATATTTACTCCGATGGAAAGCTCATCAAACCACAGACGTTTTCTCAATTATATACGCGTATACTACGCCAAAAACCTAAGACTGATCAGCGAAACACCATTGCATCACCCGAAGATTAGTGAGTGAGTAGCTTCTTGGTATTTCTCAGATCCCCATGCAAGGTATAAATAGTACCAAAAGATGTTCACCTTCACCGCCTCTTGGGGGAATAAATTCAGAGAAATAACCAAGCAAAATACCAGAATCTATATCAGTACTAACGATCCTTAGTTGCCTGCCTGCGCCTTCTCTACCAGCTTCTTGCCGCCACGCTCAAACCAGCGTGTATAGGTGGGGCTACTGCCACTTACCCGCTCGCGCCATAGATTCATAGCATCGCGGCTATAACTGAGAGTTTCGATTGCTTCCAGCCCGCGGCCACGGTATAAGTTGCCCGCTGCACCCGGGCCACCATTGTAGCCAGCAGCAACGAGCTCAACGCACTCATTCTCGGATAGATTGCCGAGCGGCACACACAGCTGATCGCGTAAATGCGCCAGGTAGGCCGCGCCAAAGGCGATGCTCGTTTCAGTATCAAATAAATCATAGTTCGTGCGCGCCGGCTTCACGAATTTAGCGGCAATCTCTTTGCCTGTGCTATCCGTCACCTGCATCAAACCGCTCGCCACACCGCTGTGCGCCTTGGGGTAACCACCAGATTCCAGCGTCATGATAATCGCCACCAGCTGCGGCGAAATATTGTACTGCCGGGCTTGCTTGGTAATCTCGCCCCGCCAGCGCTTGACGGTATCTGGCATCCAGGCAGGCAAGGTGTTATCTTGGCTCGTGAGCGCTACATTTGCAGTGTCCTGTGGTGTTTTGACAAACCGTGCCAACATACCATGCTGCCACGCGAGATACGCACCACCTACGAGCACAAGTACCAGCGCTGCACTCATAAGCCCCCAGCGATTGTTCTGCACCCAACGTGTTAGCTTTTTCGTCCATTTCTTTGATTTTGCCATTGTTTTAGTATAGCAAATAACCACATATTGTTCTCCTTTCGATGCGACACAACTTTGAATAATTCTTTAGCCTCCCTCCAGAATGCTAATAAGGATGAATCCTGGGAAGATAGTAATCTTTTACGTCAGACTTGGAGTCTGTCGGTTCTGGTGGCAGAGCGTTGCACTCCACTCAAATACACTGGTAAGTAGAGAAGCTAACGGAGAACGCAGAGGTCTTGATATTTAAGGTTCTTTTGATTGACAGATTTCCCTTTCCTCGCTATGGTATATATAATGACAAATCCTTCAGATGATACCACTGCTACCCAGCAACAAAGGCCACAGGCAAGCCAGCTTCCAATCGACCCAGTCAAGATAAAAGCAATGATCGACTACTACATTGTGGAGTATCGCGAGCAGCTGCTTGATCGTGATTTGCTCGAGCAGGCGATAGCAGATGATGAATTATTCTGGCGTAACAGTGTGTGGCGGGTAATTACTAACCTGATCCACATTATGCGATTCTCTGATTGCGATCCCTACGCTGATAATTATTTTGATAGACAGGCCATTGCCGAGTGTAGACGCTTCGCAACCGATCTCCTACGCGACCTACAGAAGATCAGCAAGGGTATCCCCGATCTTGCTGCAGAGCTCCCCAAGATTAAGCAGGATGTCTGGGAGTTTCTAGATGTCATTTTGCCAGATTCGCAGCCGACACAAGCAATGCGGTCGAGCACTCTCGAGCTCCAGCGCGATGAATCTGGCACTGTCTCGCTCCAGACCATCCCTGCCGATCTTGAGCCACATGAGCTCTTTCATCAGCAATATTGTGAGTATATTAGAATGAGCGATACACCAGATGGAGCAGCCCACTTGCAGGAGCTACGCGAATCGCTCGATGCCCGCACCGCTGCCGCCAGAGATATGCAGCGCGATGATATCAATTTGCCTTTTTATCGCCTTCTTAGTGATGCCAATACCCTCCACTTGCGCACTCAAGATGCTCATGATTTTACTCGCATTTGCACGATTGCGAGCCTTTGCCAAGAAATGGCCTATCGGCACTTTAGATATAACCCTGCGACAACAACACCCTCGCAAGATCGAGAAGTCAGTCAATATATTTCATCAGCTCAGCAAGAACTGGGCACGATCATCGAGCTCCTTCTCAAATTCGATGATGATGGCGTAGCGAAGGCGCAGCAACTCGAACGGTATGTCATCAGCCCCTACATCAAGGCAGAAATCGATGCCGAGTATGTCATACATGGCAAAGATCCAGACGGCACACGCCGAGCCCGCGCCTCTGCTTATGTTATTGCACCCGAGGATGAAGGGTATACACTCCACGCTGTTGTTAATTCCTTGAACGACCGGCGCTTTATCTTCGATCAGCGGATTCGTGATGCTTACATTGCCATCATTACCAAGCACCCATCAGAGCGATCTTCTTCACGGTTATTTGACGACTACTATCTTGTAAAGCTCTGTGCCAAGCATGGCGAGCAAGCGGTCGCTCGGAAGGCTGCCTGGGACATGGTGAACTATTATTTCTACCAAACAGATGAGATAGAGGAAATCCATTTCTATATGCTTTTGCTCAAGGACGAGCTAGGAGAAGCTGAGCAAGTCAAACAGTGGGTTGCACAGCAATTTCGCGACAATCCAAACAGCGAGATTGCAACGCTTTATTTCGAATGCATTGGTTATGATCATGACGTATTTCGCTTTTTGCAAGAGGCCACCACGCGCGAGGCAGCATCGCCCATGGAAGCGCTTGTCCAGCATGTTGAGAATCTTAATACACTCAGGAGCACTGTCAGCGACTGTCTTTACGACTTCGTCGAGAAGCAAGAAGCCGCCGAAGAGCAGCGGCGTCTCCACGCAGAATCAGCACAATAGTCGCTTCACTACACCGCGCGCCGCCCCTCTAGCGCGTGGCCGAGGGTTATTTGGTCGGCATATTCAAGGTCAACGCCGACGGGGATGCCGCGTGCCAAGCGTGTCATCCGCACTGTCAGGCCTGCCTCGGTAATGTGCCGCTGTAAGAAGAGCGCGGTCGACTCGCCTTCCACACTTGCATTGGTAGCAATAATCACCTCTTCTACTGCATCATGAGTAATCCGCTCCAGCAGCTCGGGGATGTGCAATTGCTCTGGCCCTACCCCATCAATCGGTGAGATGACACCACCCAGTACGTGATACGTCCCCTTGTAGTGGCCAGTGCGCTCCAGCGCCACGATGTCGAGCGGCTCCTCTACCACAGCAATCTGCTTGCGATTGCGCTCTGGACTGCTATAGAGCGGTGAGATGTCTTGGTCAGGATCCATCAGAGCAAAGGTGACAGGGCAGGTTGCAACAGCAGTATGTAGCTGCGTGATAGCCTGGGCAATTCCCTGGCTCGTCCGCCCATCAGCCCGCAGCAAAAAGTACGCATAGCGCTCCGCCGTGCGTGCACCTACCCCTGGCAGGCGCCCTAGCTCATCTATCGCCCGCTGTAGAGCATGAGGCAGAATATCTGCCATACTAGCTAGAACCCGAGGTTGCCAAGCCCACCCATCAGTGGCTGCATTTTCTTGGCAGCAATCTCTTGCGCCTTGGCCATACCATCGCGAATCGCAATCTCGATCCAGTGCTCCAGCTGGTGGATGTTATCCAGGTCTACCTTAGTTGGGTCGATCTTCACACTCTTGATCTTCAGCTCGCCAGTGATCTGCACAATCACCGCACCATCGCCTGCCTCGACCTCCACAATCTCCTTCGCTAGTGCCTTCTGTGCCTTGCGCAAGTCATTCAGCATCTTCATTTGGTTCATACCCATTGCCATACTTCTTCATTTCCTCCGTTTCTTGGCTGTCGTACTCGATTTATTATACATGATTTGGCCGATGGCTGGAAGGGATACTCACTCGCCCAGCACCTCTCATCCTCATTATTGATGATTGCTATCAAACGAAAAATCATCAACTGCAACCCGCGCATCAGCATGATGAGTATGGTACACCTCTTGATCCAACACAAATGCTTCGGTCACATCCAAGGCAACAAGCACAACATGATATCCATTTCGAACCGATTGCGCCTTCCGCTCTGGAACTATAGACGAATCAAATTCGTGGCACCGCAACAAAAATGAATCAAGTTCATCATCGCTTACGACACTTGCCCGTCCAGAAAACTGTACGCAGTCAATCTTGTTCGGGTTCGTCTCCGAAGAATCAAATATAACACCAGAAACGTTAGGATCATGTTGGATATCACCGATATGCCGTGAGTAACTTTGCGATGTAAAATATATCTGCCGCGGCCCGCATACTGAGTAAGCAAGAACCGCTGTCCAGGTACTTTCATCGTGTTTAGTTGAAAGGACGAGATAGCGGTTATTCTGTACTAGGTTAAGTAGGCGTTCTTTCGCTTGTTGTATCATTAACTAACTTCTTTATACTTCTTTAGGTACATTATATCAAACAGCAAAATAACTTATTGTATTAGCAATCTGTTTCCCTTATAAGAAGACTGGGTGTTTCTTACCTTTACACAACACAGCCTAATTTTTATGGCATAATACCCTGCTCTACCAGCCAACGGTAGTTCCAGCCATCGTTCGATTCGGTTTTATAGCTCCAGAAAAAGTGGGCGTCGGCGCTGGCAAAGGCTGTTTGCTGGGCCAGAATGTAGGCGGTGATTGTCGGCGGGGTCATGGCAATAGCGGGTGGCAAAATCGTGCTCCATTCGCCAATGATGGTCGGGCGCTGCAACGACTGGTGCATGTGGGTAAATTCATCCACAATACTCGCGTGCTGATCATAATCCACCAGCGCCAAGTTGGCCGCCCCAAAGCACTGGTAGTGATGAATATCCAGCCAATCACGCGGCTGCGCCCGGCGCCACCGCGGCAGCTGGTAGGCGTCACTGATAATAATGCGCGTTATGGCTGGCACAACGCGGCGCAACCGGCGGGTTGTGCGGCGCGACCACAGTCGCAGCAGCCAGTGCTGCAGCCAGTTTTTCGTAAAGGGTTCGTTCAGCAGCTCAATCCCCCAAAGCTGCGGGCTTGTACCATAGCGCTCGGCAAGTTGTATGAGGATACGGCGGGTCGCTCGGCGGTTCTTTGCCTGGTACCACCCCGTCTGCGGCATACGGTTGCCACTCCCACTGTGGTCACCCAAGTTCTGCGCGCCAGGCGCCGCATGCAAATCAAGCAAGACGCGCATATGGTATTTTTTGGCCATTGCAAAGCACCAATCTAGCTGCTTGGTAGCCTCGAGGTAACCATCCTGGCTTTCCAGCACCCAGTAGCCAACCGGCACACGCAGCGCCTCGATACCGTGCCTGTGCAGCCAGGCAAAGTCCGCTTCGGTCATAAATTCCTGCCGGTGCCTCGCAATGCGCTCCGGGCCGTCTGGTTGCATCATCAGCTGATGCTCGTTGCTCGCATCAGTGTCCGCAAACACCGATGGCGTCATCCAGCGCTCAAGCACCAGCCACCCACCCAAGTTAACACCGCGTAATGGTTTATGCATATGCTTTATTATAACAAAGGATAGGGCTAAACTATAATGACAAGTATGTACACCCACACCCTCACCATACCATCCCCTAGCCAGACCCAGACGCTGC
>ERZ772807.428-NODE-428-length-26055-cov-8.197885_pt1 | contig 26055 bp, 21 predicted proteins | sample MGYA00511472_ERZ772807 | MGnify/ENA primary metagenome ERZ772807 (study PRJEB29015, sample SAMEA2737947) | human oral metagenome | biome: human oral; feature: human-associated habitat; material: dental | place: China | collected 2039 ... | reverse complement strand
AAAATATGTTGTTCATAAATTGAGATTTATTGCTTAATCATTTATCCGTACAATCTGCCTCATCAAATATTTTAAGGAGGCAACAATGAAAAAAATGCCTGTATTGTTTGTCGGGCATGGCAGTCCGATGAATGTGTTGGATAAGGAAAATCCTTTCAACCAAAACCTCAGCCTGATTACGCAAAAATTTGCCAAACCGAAAGCGATTTTGATGATTTCGGCGCATTGGTACAGAAGCGGTTTGCAGGTTTCATCCGGCGAACATCCTGAAATGATTTACGATTTTTACGGATTTCCTGAAGAGCTGAGCCAAGTGCAGTATCCGGCGCCCGGTTCGCCCGAATTGGCGGAGCAGGTGCGCTCGTTATTGCAGCCGGAAAATGTCGGACTGAACCCGACACGCGGTTTTGATCATGGTGCGTGGGCGGTGTTGAAATTTCTGTATCCTGATGCTGATATTCCTGTGGTACAACTCAGCCTGAACCGTTTGCAGTCGGCGGAATGGCATTTCAATTTGGCGAAAAAATTATCCGCCTTGCGCGAACAGGGTGTGTTGATTATCGGCAGCGGCAACATTGTGCATAATCTGAGAGTGATAAGCTGGGAACATATTGATCAAATCGGTGTGGGCTATGATTGGGCGTATGCGTTCCGTGATCAAATTAATCACGCAATGACCACGCAAAATGACGATGAATTGGTGCATTATGAACAATTTGGCGAAAATGCGGCACTTTCCGTACCAACACCTGATCATTATTTGCCACTCTTGTATGTGATGGCACTGCGCGAGCATGATGAAAAGGTGGAATTTTTCAATGATAATTTGATTGCTGGCTCATTGAGTATGACTTCTGTGTTGGTAAATTAAAATGAACGCAACACTTTATATTGAAACCAATAAACTGGTGCTGCAATGGGGCGGGCGAATGACGGAAATTCCACTTTCAATTGCCGATTTGGAGGCTCAGTTCACGCCCTATCCACCCAGTGAAATAACATGGGAAAGCGCCATTATGCAGGTAGAAGATGCGATTTCGCCTTATCGTGATGCGTTGGTGGATTATCATGTGTTAGAACTGAATAATGCTACATCATTACGGACATTGAGCGATGAAATAGGTCAAATTTCTATTGAGCTTATCGAGTGTGCCTTTGCTGTATTGGCAGGTTATCGCCCTAGCCGTGATTTGCCTAAACTTTCACACAACGCTACAATTGCCGCATTTGTTTTGCTTTTGCGTGAATGGAGACATCATTTGGATTTTGATCTGATTCAACTTATGGATTAGGTAAACGGCAGATTGACAGATTCATAATGAAAAAGGCTGTCTGAAGATTTTCAGGTGGCTTCTTTTTTAACTATCTATAATTTTGTGAATCACCTTTACCGACTACTGCACTTGCGGCGACAATCGCATTTTCACCGACTGTTATACTATACCCGGCAAAATCGTTGCGCCTGCCCCTATCCCTGCCGATATAGGTCGCTACTTTCGGAATACGATGGATACTAAATAAAACGATAACGCATAAATCAATAACACATTTGCGGTGGGCAAAGGTTTGGCAAAATCATTGCTCAATTTCAGCAAATTGGTGGAGACAATTTCCAAACCGATAGAGTCGCCGAGTAAAAGCCAAGGGTTCATGTGTTTTTCTTATTTTTGTTATGTAACAAGCAGCCTGCACCCTTCAAACAAAGTGCAGGCTGCTTTTATGCTTTCAGGTAGCCTTTCAGACGACCTTTAATGCAGATTTGCTTTAAAGAACTGCTCAAACTTATCAAACGGAATCTTGCCTCGGGTGTTGTCATACAAATCCGTGTGGTTCGCACCTGGCACGATGTACAGCTCTTTGTTTTTGCTGCCCAGAGATTTGAATGGATTGGAGAACTGACAGTGGAAGATTGGGAGGGGGTAAAAACTATTTAAAAAATTAGCAATATTCACTTTTAATACTATTTCAAAATAAAAATTTGTTACAATGACAGAGTAGCCATTTTAATTAAATTAAATCAATGAATATAACCAGAAGGTCAATGTGATGGAAATACAAGATTGGGGCGGCGGTTTAACTCAACATGAGGTTGAGGCCATTGAAAAAATCAAACAGGCTTTTCAAGCTTCTGAAAATAACAAGAAAGTAAAAGGACAGGGATTTGACACATTAAAATCCCTCAAATCCATTTTCCCTTGGAAAGGATACTCGGGTTTTCGCTTCGCAGATATAAAAGAACGTAAAGAAGGTGAATTTGATTTGGTTATTGTTACCCATTGCAATGTGTTGATTATTGAGTTGAAACATTGGAATGGAACAATTATTTGCCGTCAAGATAAATGGTATTTGAATGATAAAGATATGAGTCGTTCGCCCGTTTCTATTACACGAAACAAACAATTTATGCTGGAAAAGAAATTGGATAAATTCAAACAGCAATTTACCAATAAAGGCTTTCGTCCGCAGATCCATTTTTTAGTTGTGATGACAGGCAACGCAGATTTCAGCCAACTGCCAGACAATGAAAAATTGCATGTTGTAACATTAGCCGATTTTTTGCAATTAAAAGATGAAAAGCAATTCAACGCACGTTTCCGCCCGCATCCTGATAGCAAAACTTTAAATCAGGATTTTGAATTATTTGATAAAAAAATCTTTAGTAGCAACACAGTCAAACCGAAAAATATCAGCATTGGCGGATATTATGCAGAAGACACGCCTATTTTTTCTCACCCAAAACATATTTATCAAGAATATCTTGCCGAAACGGAAAACAAAAAGCACCAAGACCAAGCCTTATTGCGCCGTTGGGATTTCACTAAAATCAACCGCTCTGAAGCTCAAACACCTGACGGGCGTTATCGTCTAGTCAGCCGTGAATACGATGTATTGAACCATATTAAATTACAAAATAAAGACTTGTATCACACATGCTTGAATTACAAATCTACGCCGCAAAAAGGCGAAATTACGGCGGAACATATTGATTTATTTGAGCTGTTTCCACAACAAAAACGCTTTGATCAATTTGTCGGCGGATACAATGGCGAAAATTTAAGTGCAGAACGCCGTTTGGGTTTGGTGCAATTATTGTTGGATAAATTTGCTCAGTTGCACAAAGTCGGTATTGCCCATCGTGATTTGGGCAATCACAGCATTTGGCTGTCAGCAGATGACAAAATTACGCTATCAGGGTTTGCTACCGCTTATTTTTCATCTGAAGAAACGGTTGGTGACATTCGTGAGATTTTGGAAGTCTCCGGTGATTTGGCAAAATCTCATTTTCCACTTTCAGACGGCATCAAACTCACGCCATACCAATATGATGTACGTTCTTTGGCAGTTTTAGCATGGCATATCATTCAGGCAAAACGTATTACATCTGATACGCTTGACGAAATGAAAAATAAATTACCAGATGAAACTACATGGTATGCTGAAATTTTGCGTGAGGCATTGTCTGATATACCTTTTAAAAGTGCGGTGGATTTTTTAGATAAATTTAATCAAACCAAACCTGAACAGGCGGTGCATTTTTCATTTGATTTTACAAAATTAGAGCCATTCACACATGACATCAACCATTCCCGTGCCTATCGTGAAGATGATGATTTTATTGTAGAAACCAGTGAGAAAGAAGTTTACCGTTCCAATGGTTTGTTGGTTAAAGCATGGCTGAATGCAAACCCACAAAACGATAATTCAAAAGCCAGAGTGGTTTTGAATTGGCTGGAAAATATGGCAAAACTGGCAAATTTATCGCCTGATTATGTACCGAAAATCCGAGAATTCGGTATTGCTAAAAAATCAGGTTGCCTGTTTGCGGTAAGTGATTTTGTTGATGGATATACTTGGCAAGATATTTGCAAACTTGATTTGTCGGATGAACAAAAACAGGTTCTTATTCATCAATTTATTCAAAATATTGAGCATTTGCACAGTTTGGGTTTCACGCATGGCGATTTGAAACCTGACAATGTGCTGGTAACAATTGAAGATGATTCTGTTCAACTGCATATTTTGGATATATTGGACTTTTCGCCAAGTGGGCAAAGCCAGTTCAATACCGAATATTCGCCGGAATTCGATCATCCTACCGAGAAACAACGCGATAATTTTGCCGTGATGAAAATGGTGTGCGAATTATTGGGCGTTGAATGGAATAGGTCGTCTGAAAGTTTTGCTGATATTTCCGAAGCCGTGCAGCAAGAATATTCAGACAGCCAAACTGCGTTTATTTCATTGGCACGTTTTAAAGAGGCACTCAATCCCAAACCGGCCACGCCAATGATTGATATCACAGTGGGCGGGCGTGAGTCGTTTTTGCCTATTTCAATTTATCCTGAAAATGGTGAATTGTTTGTTCAATTTGAAAAGAGTAAACAAGGTGATGTATTAGTACAATTTATCGGTTTCGGTGGTGTGTTAAAAGCATTTTATTCTGTTCGAGATAAACAACTTACTCATGTTTTACCACCGATTGAACGTAGCCATATCGGTAAGCGAGACCGTGATAACAGTGTGATGAGTTTAGTAATTGGGCTAAATATTACATATGGTTCTTATAGCAAAATGAAAGCACTCAATGATGTGCTAAAAGATAATGAGCTATTTAATCAAACCATTAATCAGTTTATTGTCGAGCATATTTTCAGACAGCCTGAAATAGAACAAATTGAAGTTATTGAAACAGAAATTGCTGATATTGATATTGAAGAAACCCTTATTGAACAACGCCCAAGTATTCAAAAACTTTGGCAGGCGATTTTAGATACCGAAACGGAAGCCTTGCCATCCATTACTGCAAGTGAAGTATTGCAAAAAACAGAAAATGGAGACTGTTATATTCCCTACGACGGTGAAATCAATCCGCTAGATCAATTTAAACGGGATGAGAAAGTTGAAGCAATAGGGAAAAGTGAAGACGGAGAAAAAACTTTTCCATATGGTGTGATAGATATTGTTAAAAGTCAGCTTAATGAGTTGCACTTCAAAGCTAAAAATTTGAAGAATTCAGCAAATAATATTCAAATGGATACGCCTGTTTATCTACAAAGCATACAAAACAAAGCATCATACAAACGCCGAAAAAGTGCTCTTCAACGTATTTTAGACGGCGAAAGTGTAGTTAAAAATTTGGCTAATTATTTTGATGAGCATTGCATATTGCCGTCTGAAAAATATGATATTCATGTCAGCGATGAAGAATTTAAACGCTATGACCAGCCTGAAAAAAATGTAAGCCTTAATGAAGCACAACGTATTGCCTTTCAACGTTTGATTGCCAATGGACCGTTATCTTTATTACAAGGTCCGCCGGGAACAGGGAAAACAGAATTTATTGCCGCATTTGTACATTATTTATTTGATGTGCAAAAGGTTCGGAATATTCTACTGGTCAGCCAATCACATGAAGCAGTCAATACTGCTGCCGAACGTATCCGCAAACACTGTCAGCGTTTGGGAACAGACTTGCAACTAGTACGGTTCAGTAATCGTGAAATTGCCGATTCCGAAATATTGGAAGATGTGTTTTCACCCAATTTAGTCGGACAAAAACGGGCACAGTTAAATGTGAACAAGATTAGCAATATCTGCCAGCTTGGGCGCAGCATGGGGCTGCCTGAAGACTATTTGCGCGAACGTGCCGAATTAGCGTTTGATATTGGCGTGCAAATTCGTCGTTATCAAAAAATTGTTAAATCATCAAAAGATGAAACCGTTGATGAAGATGAAAAACGCTTACGCAAAAAATTAGAAAAAAGCATTAAAGAACAAGCCCAAGCAATGGGGCTACGTGAATTGGTTGAAATTGACGAAATTCTGCCAAAATTTATCAGTGAATTGGATCACAAGCATAATATTCAGCCGATTGAAAATATCCAAGCAGGTAAATTGATTGATTTAACTCAGGATATGCTAGAAGCCTTATCTAACGAACGTACCAATTATGATGAATTTTTGGCTCGTTCCCGTCAGCTTGTGATTGGCACTTGCGTAGGTATCGGACAACGCCATATCGGCATTGCCGATAATCTTTATGACTGGGTGATTGTGGACGAAGCCGCACGTTCTATTTCCAGCGAACTGGCGATTGCCATGCAGTCTGGTACGCGTATTTTGCTTGTAGGTGACCATAAGCAACTACCGCCTTTGTATTCAGAAGAGCATAAAAACGCACTTGCCCGCCGATTAGGGATTTCCAAGCGCGGTGAGGAATTAGACCAAGCATTAGGCAGTGATTTTGAACGCGTTTTCCTATCCGAATATGGAAAGCAAACTTGCGCCACACTCAAAACACAATACCGCATGGCTCCTGCGATTGGCAGTTTAGTATCAGCATGTTTTTATGAAAATGTTTTGGAAAATGGCAAAACCGCTAATGATGTGCCAAATATTTATTCTAGGCTACCTGAAAAACTCAAATCTTGCGTAACGTGGTTGGATACGACGTCATTACCGAATGCGTATCATGAACCAGCAAAAAATGGCAGTTTGTTCAATCGTGTCGAAGCCGATACCATTATTGATTTATTACAGGATTTAGCAAATGATGAAACCTTTATAAACAGCGAAGTTGTACAAAAATGTTTGGAAAAGAACGAACAGGCTGTTGGTGTGATTTGTATGTACGGCGAGCAGAAAAAACTGATTCGTAAAAAATTCAACGAACGCAGTTGGAGTGATGATTTCCGCCGTTTAGTTAAAATTGACAGTGTGGACAGTTATCAAGGTAAAGAAAACCGTGTGATTATCTTGTCGCTTACTCGCCATGATAAAACTTACAGCACAGGCTTCTTGCATCTACCAAACCGTATTAACGTAGCCTTGTCTCGGGTAATGGATAAACTTGTGATTGTCGGGGCAAAAATCGTGTGGGAACAGCCGAAAAACAGCAAAACCCCACTAGCAAAAGTTCTGCGTTTCATACAAAAACAAAATAATTCGCAAGATTACGCGATTAAGACCTTAAAAAATGGAGCAAGAAAATGAGTAACCAAAAAATAACTTACAATCAAATTGATTTTGTGGTTAAGGCTCCACGTTTTCACATTGTGTTTTCATATATGAGTGATAAAGGCGTGGCATTTGTGCGCGAATATTTGCTTCGTTTATTGAAAATAACGTCATGTAAACCTGAACAAATTGCCCAATATTTTGGATTTAATCAGCATGAAACCGAAGTTGCCCTTGCTGATTTGGAACAACATAAATGGATTATTTGCCAGAACGACGGATTGATTGCATTATCGGCAGAAGGGCAGAGACTATTTCAAGAGAATCAGGATTCTCCACATATTCCTACTTTAAAAGAATGTGGTGGTGAATATCGTATGGAATTATTGGATAGGAACTTTTTGAAAAAAAACGACTGTGATAAAAATCGCCAGCAAGCCATTGAGTTAGCCATCGAACCGAAGGTGTTATCAGAAAGTAGCGAAATTGCACGAAAAAAATTTCAAAATCGCTTTCGGCAGCTAATGGAAGACGAAATTGTTGAAGTTAAAAATGAGACAGGTGACATTGAAAAGGATATTTCATTATATAAGATTGATGCTATTGAACCCAAAGGTTCACCTGATTATTTCCGTTTCACGCAACAATTTGAGTTGCTGCCTGAAACAGGAGAAGATAAAGAACGCCATGATGTGCCGGCAATTACTCATCAAGAAAACATTCAGCAAGCCATTACTGCACAACTGGAGCAATTTGATCATCATGATAATTTGTGTGAACTGCGTAACAGTATGGAAGAAATTGGTGATGACGATACTTTGAAAGTGCTGTTTGGCGGGAAATTGGATTTTACTGAATTTTTGAAGGTCTATCAGAAGTATGAACAACAAAATGGTTTGTATTTTCTAGGGCAAATTTATCATCAAGAAAACTTATTCGAACAAATCAACCAAATTTTGGATAAACCAAACAAAAAATCACCTAAAAAACTCTATTGGTTGGCTCCAAGCGATATTTACTGGGGAAAACAACGGAAAATTCACGATAAAATTCAAAATCTAATAGATAAACAAAAAAATGGCTATGATTTCCGCCTGTACCTACCTTTACCTTCCGAACGAAATCAGCATGAAAAACAAGAATGGCTAAATCATTTTAAAGATATATCGGATAAAGTGCTTTACGGATTCTGCGAAGGTTTTTTAGATGGAAATACTGAAATTCTATTTCTAGAGGATAAATTTGCTGTGGTTTGTTATCACGCAAAACTATCTTCTTATCCTGTGACATTGCCTATCGGGTTTATGACTACCGATATTAAAAAAGTAAATCATATTATAAGATTGGCTAAAAATTATCTAAATTCTGCCCTATTCCCTGATAGGGATGAAGATGAAATAAGACAAAAAGACTTTGGTTTGTTAAAACCATAGCAGCATAATCTTTATATATGCAATGGACAAACTCAACGCCCTAAAACACTTCTGCTCCGCCGCCGAATCCACCTGCAAAACGGCGAACTTGTAGAACTCCTCCCCAACGTCCCGCGCCGCCCGTGGCAACTCTACATCTACCGCCCTCAACGCACAGTAACTTCCGAGCGTGTGTTAAAGGTGTTTGACTGGTTAACGGAGGTATTGCGGGAAATGTATGGATGGGCAGCCTAACCGTTTCCTGTGTTTTGCATAATGAAGATATTGGTTTTGTGCAAATTTGGATTTAACTTCGGTATACTGTCTCGGCAGCTTAAAATTTTGCTAGATTGATGTGGATTCTAGGATTCTCTATGTCAGCCCCAAGTTTTAACCAAACCCCTACATTAATTTTGTAAAATATAATGCTATTATTATCCTATTCTGAGCATTATTTTTACGTATTTTGAAGAGTAATGTCACTTTGTTGGAATAGAAAATTGAAATTATTGTAATTTTATTTTTGCGGTTCTACTATATATAAAACAACCATTCTAGCCCCGATACCTGTTTGGAGGCCGTCTGGAAAATTCATACAATGTTTCAGACGGCCTGTAACTGTAAAGATTTGGGTACATTGTCTGGTAAAAAACCGATTGGTCGTTGCAGTTTTGATGGTTTTTGGTAAAATGCACGTGTCAGAAATTATCCATACAAGCCGCCGAATCCGCGCGGCTTGTATTTTTATTTATTGCTTTACCGGAGGATCCGTCCGGTATAACAGGCTGGAAATCATATGTTGAAGGCGGGTAGGCCGCTTTAACGGAGAGTAAAGATGCAAAAAATCCCATTGACCGTACGCGGAGCCGAGTTGCTGAAGCAGGAATTGCAACACCTTAAAAGCGTCGCACGTCCCGAAATTATCGAAGCCATCGCCGAAGCCCGTTCGCACGGCGATTTGTCTGAAAATGCCGAATACGAAGCTGCCAAAGAAAAACAAGGCTTTATCGAAGGTCGCATTTCCGAATTAGAATACAAATTGTCTGTGGCACACATCATCAACCCGGCCGAAATCCACGCCGAAGGGAAAATCGTATTCGGTTCGACTGTAACGTTGGAGGACATGGAAACCGAAGAACAGGTTACCTATCAGATCGTAGGGGAAGACGAGGCAGACATCAAAGAGCGCAAAATTTATGTAGGCTCCCCGATTGCCCGCGCCCTTATCGGTAAAGAAGAAGGCGATGTAGCCGAGGTACAGGCGCCCGGTGGCGTGCGCGAGTATGACATCATCTCTGTCGAATATATTTGATTTTCGAATAGTTGAGGCCGTCTGAAAAGTGGAGATTCAACTTTCAGACGGCCTCTGTTTTTGAGTTGGCCGAATTGTTTGACCGCCAAGCAGACCGTTCGGCATATGGTGCGGTATTTCGCGCATGTTTTGGCGAGACTATGTGATCGTTGATATTGATAAAGCATTTGTTGCGTTCCGAATGCTGTAAATAGTTTTGAGGCCGTCTGAAAATATTTTTCAGACGGCCTTTCCAAGCGGATGTGTCGGGTCGGTCGTATCAGGCTTCAGGATTTTTACGCCACAAAACCAAAAGCTTGCCGATGTGCTGTACGGGTTGTGCGTCGACAGCTTCGCACAATGCGTCGCAAATGGCGATACGCTCGGCACGATCATCGCCGAAGATGCGGATTTTAATCAGTTCGTGCGCGGTCAGCGCGGCATCGGTTTCTTTGATGACGGCCTCGGTCAGACCTTGTTGTCCGACCATCACTACGGGGTTGAGGTGGTGCGCGCGTGCTTTTAATTCCAAAATTTCTTTCGTGCTCAGTTTTTCGTTGGCCATTTTTTGTACTAAATAAGGATAATGAAGCCTTATTGTACGCGAATCGCGGTATGGCTGCATCGGATTTTGTCGGCAGATTCAGGTATTCCTGCGGAAAAGTAACGTACAATAAAACATTTTGATAAAGCGGAAATAAGCGATGGCGGTTCACTCGAAATCTTCTAAAGCATGGCTGCATGAGCATGTTAACGACCATTATGTGCATATGGCGCAAAAAGACGGCTATCGTGCACGCGCGGCATATAAACTTTTGGAAATTAATGAGAAAGATAAATTAATCAAGCGGGGAACAGTGCTTGCCGATTTGGGCAGTGCGCCGGGAAGCTGGTCGCAGGTGGCGGCAAAGTTGGTCGGTGATTCGGGCAAGGTGTTTGCGCTGGATATTTTGCCGATGGACGAAATTGAGGGCGTTTCTTTTATCCAAGGCGATTTTCGGGAAGACGATGTGTTGGCACGGTTTGAATCTTTATTGGCCGGCCGGCCGTTAGACCTTGTAATTTGCGATATGGCACCCAATATGTCGGGTAACGCCGTCACGGATCAGGCGCGCAGTTATTATCTGTGCGAGTTGGCTTTGGATTTTGCCGCCAACCATCTGAAAACAGGCGGCAATTTTTTGGTTAAAGTATTTCAGGGTGCAGGATTTCAGGAGTATACGGCGGCCATGCGTGCGGTGTTCGGTACGGTGCAGACACGCAAGCCGGAGGCATCCCGCAATCGTTCCAGTGAGATTTATTTATTGGGCAGAAATAAACGCTGACAAGGTGTGCTGCCTGCTTTAAAATCTTCCTTTCATTTACCTTTTTATGGAGCCTGTTTCAGTGGGGAATACCATTAAACATTTGCTGGTCTGGTTGGCCTTGGGCGTGGCTTTGATGGCTGCGTTCAATGCAATCAGCGAGAAGCGTGAAAATAGCCAACAAATCGAGTATTCGCAGTTTATCCAACAGGTAAACAGTGGCGAAGTATCCAGCGTCAACATCGAAGGGTCTGTTGTCAGCGGCTATCTGATTAAGGGCGAGCGCTCCGATAAGAGTCCGTTTTTTACCAATGCGCCTTTGGATGACAACCTGATTAAAACATTGTTGGACAACAAAGTCCGCGTGAAAGTAACGCCGGAAGAAAAACCGAGTATGCTGGCCAGCCTGTTTTACAGCCTGCTGCCTGTATTGCTGCTGATTGGCGCGTGGTTCTACTTTATGCGTATGCAAAGCGGCGGCGGAGGCAAGGGCGGTGCATTCTCTTTCGGCAAAAGCCGCGCCCGCTTGCTGGATAAAGATGCCAACAAAGTTACTTTTGCCGATGTTGCTGGTTGCGACGAAGCGAAAGAAGAAGTACAGGAAATCGTTGATTATCTGAAAGCGCCGAACCGTTATCAAAGTTTGGGCGGCCGTGTGCCGCGCGGTATTTTGCTGGCAGGCAGCCCGGGTACGGGTAAAACTTTGTTGGCAAAAGCGATTGCAGGTGAGGCAGGCGTGCCGTTTTTCAGTATTTCCGGTTCTGATTTCGTCGAAATGTTCGTCGGCGTCGGTGCAAGCCGTGTGCGCGACATGTTCGAGCAGGCGAAGAAAAACGCGCCGTGTATCATTTTTATTGACGAAATCGATGCCGTAGGCCGGCAGCGCGGTGCTGGTTTGGGCGGCGGTAACGACGAACGCGAACAAACTTTGAACCAGCTTTTGGTGGAAATGGACGGTTTTGAAAGCAATCAAACCGTCATTGTGATTGCCGCGACCAACCGTCCGGATGTACTCGATCCTGCGCTATTGCGCCCGGGCCGTTTCGACCGCCAAGTGGTGGTGCCGCTGCCCGATATCCGCGGCCGCGAACAGATTTTGAAAGTGCATGCGAAAAAAGTGCCGTTGGACGAATCAGTGGATTTGACTTCGTTGGCGCGCGGTACACCGGGTTTTTCCGGTGCGGACTTGGCCAACTTGGTCAATGAGGCTGCCTTGTTTGCCGGCCGCCGCAACAAGCTGAAAGTGGATCAGAGTGATTTTGAGGATGCCAAAGACAAAATCTACATGGGTCCCGAACGGCGCAGCATGGTTATGCACGAGGACGAAAAACGCGCCACTGCCTATCATGAATCCGGCCACGCGATTGTGGCGGAAAGCCTGGAAGGTACCGATCCGGTGCACAAGGTAACCATTATGCCGCGCGGCCGCGCTTTGGGTCTGACATGGCAGTTGCCGGAACGCGACCGCATCAGCATGTATAAAGACCAAATGCTGAACCAGATTTCGATTCTGTTCGGCGGGCGTATTGCCGAAGACCTGTTTGTCGGCCGCATTTCCACCGGCGCGTCCAACGACTTCGAACGTGCCACCCAAATTGCCCGGGAAATGGTTACCCGTTACGGCATGAGCGAGAAAATGGGTGTGATGGTGTATGCCGAAAACGAGGGTGAGGTGTTCTTGGGCCGCAGCGTGACACGTTCGCAAAATATTTCCGAGAAAACCCAGCAGGATGTGGATGCCGAAATCCGTCGGATTTTGGACGAGCAATATGCGATTGCCTACAAAATCTTGGATGAAAACCGCGACAAGATGGAAACCATGACCCGCGCCCTGATTGAATGGGAAACCATAGAACGCGATCAGGTGCTGGAAATTATGGAAGGCAAACAACCCAGCCCGCCCAAGGATTACAGCCACAACATCCGCAAAGATGGTGAAGAAGCGGCAGAGCCTGCCGAACAGGAACAGGCGGAACAGCCTGCCGAAGGCCGGACCGAGCAGCCTTCTGATCGTTCAAGCGGCGAGGTTGCGTCCGATTCCGAGAATGGCGGTAAAGGACAAGAGTCTTCTGCCGATCAGCCGGAAAACAAATCCTAACAGCCGTATCTTTACCGAACAGCCTGCCGATGCAGGCTGTTTTTTTATTCGGTAGTTTTGCGAAAGCGGAAGGTTTGTCAAAACCCCTGCCGAAACAATGATAACGCGCGACTGAATGTTCAAACCGAATACATCCTGCCCGCCTGTTTCGTGCTTTCAGACGGCCTTCGCTATATAATGTCCGCTTTTTCAGACGGCGTGTGCAATGACGGACAATACGGTATGGCAGGCGGGGCGGTTTGCATTCGATTTGCGGCAGCCCAAAATAATGGGCATAGTCAATCTGACGCCGGATTCGTTTTCAGACGGCGGGACTTATTCCGCAAACCGGCAGGATGCCCTGCGCCATGCCGAAACGTTGTTGCGGCAGGGTGCCGATATTTTGGATTTGGGCGGAGAGTCCACGCGCCCGGGGGCGGATTTTGTGCCGCCGGAAGAAGAATGGCAGCGTTTGGCCGCAGTATTGCCCGAATTGCTTGCTTGGAATGTCCCGCTCAGCATCGATACACGGCGGACGGTCATTATGCGCCGCCTGTTGGAAAATGGCTGGGCCGATATCATCAACGATGTGCAGGCTTTGGAAGACGAAGGCGCACCCGAATTGCTGGCGCAGCATCCCTCTGTCGGCATTTGCCTGATGCATATGCAGGGTTTGCCGCAGTCGATGCAGGATAATCCGAGCTATCACGATGTGGTGGCGGAAGTGGCGGCTTATCTGAACAGCCGCGTCGAAGTGTGTATGGCGGCCGGGATTGCGCGGCAGCGTTTGGTTTTGGATCCGGGTTTCGGTTTCGGTAAAACGCTGGAACACAACACCCTGCTGATGCGCCATCTGCGCGGATTGGCGGACAAGTGCGGCCTGCCGCTGCTGGCCGGCGTGTCGCGCAAACGGATGATAGGGGAATTGAGCGGCGTGGAGAGGCCGTCTGAAAGGGTGGCCGGAAGCGTGGCCGCTGCTTTGGCGGCTGCCGCGCGCGGTGCGAAAATCCTGCGGGTGCATGATGTCAGGGCGACTGCCGACGCACTGAAAGTCTGGCAGGCTTTGGGCGGAGAGATTGAGTAAACGGATTATTGGGTTTTCAGGCGGCCTCAAACGATAGGGGGCCGTCTGAAAACGGAAGATTAGAAAATAAGCCGTCAAGGCTTGGAGAACGTTAATGGCAAAAAAATATTTCGGCACCGACGGCGTGCGCGGCGAAGTAGGGCAGTTTCCGATTACGCCCGAATTTGTATTGAAACTGGGCTATGCGGCCGGACGGGTGCTGGTGCATCACGACGGCAAAGGCCGTCCTACGGTGCTTATCGGCAAAGACACCCGAATCTCCGGCTATATGCTGGAAGCCGCGCTGGTGGCGGGGTTTACCGCGGCGGGTGTGAACGTCATCCAAACCGGCCCGCTGCCCACGCCCGGCGTGGCCTATCTGACCCGTGCGCTGCGTCTGGCGGCAGGCGTGATGATTTCCGCCTCGCATAATGCGTATGCCGACAACGGCATCAAATTCTTCGCTGCCGGCGGCGTGAAATTGAGCGACAAAATAGAATTGGAAATCGAAGCCGAGTTGGAAAAAGAAATGCGGACGAAACCGTCGTCCGAACTGGGTCGGGCGCGCAGAATCAGCGGTGCCGACGACCGCTACATCGAGTTTTGCAAATCCACCTTCCCCGGCCAGTTCGACCTGCGCGGCCTGAAATTGGTGGTGGATACCGCCAACGGTGCAGGCTACGGCGTCGCGCCCAAAGTGTTTCACGAGCTGGGGGCGGAAGTCGTGAGCATCGGCGACGAACCCAACGGCTACAACATCAACGACAAATGCGGTGCCACCCATCCGAAAACTTTGCAGGCGGCAGTGCTGCAAAGCGAAGCCGATTACGGCGTGGCACTGGACGGCGACGGCGACCGCCTGATGATGGTGGACAAAAACGGCAAAGTTTACGACGGCGACAAGCTGATTTACGTGATTGCCAAAGCACGGGCGAAAGAAGGGCAGACCTTCGGCGGCGTAGTCGGCACCGTGATGACCAATATGGCGATGGAACTGGCTTTGGCGGAGAAAAACATCCCCTTCGCCCGTGCCAAAGTCGGCGACCGCTATGTGTTGGAGCAATTAAACGAGCATGGTTGGCAGATTGGCGGCGAGGCTTCCGGCCACATCCTCTGCATGGATAAACACAATACCGGCGACGGCATCATTTCCGCCCTTCAAGTGTTTGCCGCGCTGCAAGTGCTGGGTCAGGATTTGGAAACGGCGGTGGATTGGAAAGCCTTTCCGCAAACCATGATCAACGTCGGTATCCAAAAAGGCCAAGACTGGCAGGCGGCATCGGCTGCCGTGTTGGCCGAAGTGGAAAAAGAATTGGAAGGCAAGGGGCGCGTGGTACTGCGCGCTTCGGGCACCGAACCCGTCGTCCGCGTGATGGTGGAAGCGCGCCAGCTGGATTGGGCACGCCAAGGGGCGGAACGGATTGCCGCCGCCATTCAAAATCCGGCTAAGAAATAGTCTCAGGCCGTCTGAAAGGCTGCGGGATGAGGTATAATCCGCCTGCTTTCAGACGGCTGAAACATGTTTTCAGACGGCCTGGACGGAGCGGTATCCAAGCCGCGTGTTTTTATTTGACCAAAACCACGGAAGAGAGCAGGGCTTATGGCCGCGCTGTTAGAAAGTTTTTTCCTCCAATACGGGTATGCAGCCGTATTCGCGGTATTGATTGCCTGCGGTTTCGGCGTTCCGATTCCCGAAGACATTACCTTGGTTACCGGAGGCATTATTTCAGGCTTGGGTTATACCGACGTGCACATCATGGTGGTCGTCGGCATGCTCGGGGTGCTGGCCGGCGACGGTTTGGTATTTGCCGCAGGCCGCATCTGGGGCGACAATATCCTTAAATTCCGCCCCATTGCCCGCGTGATGACGCCGAAACGTTACACACAGGTGGAGCAGAAATTTGAAAAATACGGCAACTGGGTGCTGTTTGTTGCCCGCTTCCTGCCCGGCTTGCGCACGCCGATTTTCATGACTGCCGGCATCAGCCGCAAAGTGTCGGTTTTGCGCTTCATCGTGATGGACGGGCTGGCCGCGCTGATTTCCGTGCCAGTGTGGGTTTATTTGGGCGATTACGGCGCGTCAAACCGCGAATGGCTGATGAAAACCGTGCATCAGCTCCAGCACGGACTGTTCGCCCTGATCGGCATCGGTGCGGTAATATTGGGCTGGTTCTGGTGGCGCAAACGCACGCGCAGCCGCTTTTTCCGCCAAAAAATTGCCGAAGTCCGCAGCAGGCGGCGCGGGGAAAAGTAAATACGCATAAAACCTTATACAAAAAGCAGCCTGAATGTTCCGTGTTCGGGCTGCTTTTTATGATTTTATGATTGGCCGGTGTTCGGCGGCTTTATCGACCGTCCATGAACATCGTTTATCCGCGATATGAACACTCAATATAGGAAGCCCGAATATGATGCACAAACTGCTCTTTATCCTTCTGTTTGCCGCCACGGCCGCCGCAGCGTCCAAACCGGCCAAAATCGCCCAATCCCCCGACGGTAATTTGGAAATCCTGCAAAAACAATCTGATGGCAGTTATGTGCTTTATACGCGCTACCGTGCAGGCCGTCTGAAAGAATGGACGGACACGCCCCGCGAGCCTGAAATCGAATGGCACGGCAATACCGCCTCAGTGCGTATTTCGGGCGGCAGTTATTCTTCGATAGACGAATTTACCGACGGCCGCCGCCGTTATATCGCCTCCAATTTGGTTGCCTTAAATGAAGCCGACGGCTGCTATTTGGGTACGGATGACAAAGGCCGGCTGGCTTTCGCCAAACTCTTCGACCCTGAAAATACCGTCCGCCTGAGTGTCCGGCCGAAAGACATGATGCGTACTGCCACGCCGCTTTCCACGCTCGATTATAAGGAGAGCCGTTTTCTGGCCAACGGCGATTTCCGGCTGGTTTACACCAACCGCGCCGAAGGCACTTCAAGGCAAATATTCCGTCAGCCTTGTCAAACGGCGGGCAGGTAAGCGGCATAAAAAGGTTTTCAGACGGCCGTCTGAAAACCTTTTTTCCTGTGCGGTTGCCGTTCGTATGGCAGAAATGCCGTGTTTTTGTATTTTTCAGTTAAAATGAGTTGCCGTGCCGCAGCAGGCCGGGAAGCAGCGTTTCCCGAAACAATCACGATGCCTCCGCCCCGAAGGGCGGGGTTTCGACCGAAAAGGCAAACCGATGCATACCAAAACCCATAATATCTTTTTCGTCGGCCTGATGGGGGCGGGCAAAACCACCCTGGGACGGCAGTTGGCCAAGCAGCTGGAGCGGCCGTTTTACGACAGCGATCAAATCATTTGCGAACGCACCGGCGTATCGATACCCACCATTTTCGAAATGGAAGGCGAAGAGGGGTTCAGACTGCGCGAAACCGCCGTTATCGACGAGATGACCGCCTTGTCGGGCATCGTGTTGGCTACCGGCGGCGGCGCGGTAACGCGGGAGGAAAACCGCCGCTGCCTGCGCGGGCGCGGCACAGTGGTTTACCTTCATGCCAAGCCGGAAGTGCTGCTGGAGCGCACGCGCTACGATAAAAACCGGCCGCTGCTGCAAGTGGCCGATCCGCTGGCGAAACTGGAAGCACTCTATGCCGCCCGCGATCCGCTTTACCGCCAAACCGCACATCTGGTTGTCGAAGCCGGAGGCGGCAATTGTCAGAAAACCGCTGCCGCCATTTTGCACATGCTACAGGACTGAATCATGCACACGCTTACCGTTGCCGCGCCGTCGCACAGCTACCCCATCTTCATCGGCCAAAACCTGCTGGCCGGATTGGCAGGGCACATCCGCCCGTATATCGGCAAAAAAGCCGCCGTCATTACCAATGAAACCGTCGCGCCGCTGTATTTGGCCGCCGTGCAGACGGCCTTGGACGAGTTGGGGACGGAACATTTCGCCGTCATCCTGCCCGACGGCGAACAATTTAAAAACTGGCAGTCGCTCAATCATATTTACGACAAATTGTTGGAAAACCGGGCCGAACGCGGCACGACGCTGATTGCGCTCGGCGGCGGCGTAATCGGCGATACGGTCGGGTTTGCCGCCGCCACCTACCAGCGCGGCGCGCCCTTTATCCAGATACCGACCACATTGTTGAGCCAGGTCGATTCGTCTGTGGGCGGCAAAACCGCCGTCAATCATCCGTTGGGCAAGAATATGATCGGCGCGTTTTACCAGCCGCAGGCGGTGTTTGCTGATTTGGATGTTTTGTCCACGCTGCCGCCGCGCGAGTTTGCCGCCGGCATGGCCGAAGTGGTCAAATACGGCGTGTTGGGCGATGCCGAATTTTTGGACTGGCTGGAAGCAAATATGGCCGGGCTGATGGCGCAACAGCCCGATTTGCTGGCGCAGGCGGTGTATCACTGCTGCAAGATGAAGGCCGAAATCGTCGCCGCCGACGAAACCGAACGCGGCATCCGTGCCTGGCTGAACCTGGGGCATACGTTCGGCCATGCCATCGAAGCGGAAATGGGTTACGGCGTGTGGCTGCACGGCGAAGCGGTGGCGGCGGGCATGGTGCTGGCCTGCCGTTTGGCGGAACAGGAAGGCCGTCTGAAAGCGGCCGACACCGCCCGAATCGCCGCCTTGCTGCAACAGGCCGGTCTGCCTGCCGAACCGCCGCGCTTTTCTTTTGAACGTTGGATTGAGCATATGCGCCACGACAAAAAGGTCAGTGACGGTGTGATGCGGTTTGTCGGTTTGGACAAACTCGGCCGCGCCAATATTACCGCCATAAGCGATATGGAAATCTTGCGCCGCGTATTGCAGCCTTATTTGCCGGCATAAACTTTTTCAGACGGCCTCAGTTGCGATGAGGCCGTCTGAAAAAAGGAGGGAGTAAAATGTCTAATCTATTCCGATTGATACTGCGGGTTATATGGTTTCTTGTCTGGCGGTTGGTCGCGTCCGCACTGGTCGGGTTGGCGGCGTTTTACCTGCTGCCGCCTTTGAAGGAGCAGTACGGCGGTGCGGCGGACAATGTAAACTTTTCCTTCCACATCATCGTCCGCAGCGATAACGATAGCGGCTGGGCAGTCAAACGGTGGGAAGAATTCGACGCCGGCCGGGACAGGGTATGGACGGAAACTTTGGAGAGCGATTATTGCGAGCGATTGAAAGTTATCTGCCGTCTGGATAAGGTCGGTGCGGACGAGTACGAATTGGTTCGTACGGACCCTGTCGGCACGCAAATCAGCCGCTACCGCCTTGAAAATGCCCGCCCCAAACCTTTGGCCTATACTGCCGATTCGGTTTTTGCACGCATGGCTGCCGGATTGAACTGCGCTGTGGTCGCCCTGCTGCTGACCCTGATACCGCCGGTTTACCGCCTCTGGCTGCGCGACAAGGAAATTCAGGCGGCTGCCCGGCGGGGTAAAACATGATTAGCGATTGTTTCGCCTGTTTCGCAGAATATACATTTCAACGGCATCCGTCCTTTTCCTGACTGTTGCAGTTTTGCCAAACCCGCGCTTTCAGACGGCCCGAATCCCGATGAGGCCGTCTGAAAACCTCAAACCCGACACGCAAAGGAGTCCGTCATGCTGCCCCCGCATCCGCTGCATTCCCTGTTTGCCGCACGGCATATCGCCGTTATCGGAGCCAGCCAGCGTTCCGAAACTTTAGGCGGCCGCGTGTTTGCCTCCATGCTGAACCACTCCTTTCAAGGGCGGCTGACGCCGGTGAATTTACGCCATCCGACGGTGGCCGGTTTGCAGGCCTATGCCCAAATCAGCCAGATTGACGACAAACCGGATGCGGCGGTTGCAGTCTGTCATGCCGCCGCCCATCCCGGCATTGCCGCCGCCTGCATCCGCCTGCGTATCCCGCATTTATTGTGCATTGCGGACGACGGCGGTTACGACGGGGAATCGCTGGCACGCCTACAGAAGGCTGCCGCTTCGGGCAGGATGCAGATTACCCTGTGCAGTGCCGACGGCTTCAACCTGCCCGCGCAAAATCTTTATGCCAACGCATATTCACACGCTCCCGAGGCGGGGAAAATCGCCGTCGTCGGTTTCGCGGCGGGCTTTTGCAGCGATGTGATGCAATATCTTCGCGATTCGCCGGCTGGATACAGTTTTACGGTAAACCTGATCGGGCAGCTTGCAACGCCGTTGCCGTGGCTGGACTGGTTTCGCGAAGATGCGGGCAGCCATATTTTGATTGTCCAATACCCGGCCCAACCCGATGCCGCCTTTTTCAGCACCTTGCGACAGGCGGCGCAACGGAAAAACGTCATTCTGTACACGGGACGAAGCATGTGCGGCCGCGAGAAACAGATTGCGCGCCACTTGGCCGAACGCGGCGGTGCCTTGCCTGCGTTTACCCCCGACGAACTCCGTGCGGCCGTTTGGGCGGCGCAAATGCCGCGCAAACTCCGTTCCGGCAGTCTGCATGTGCTGTCGGACAGCGAGGCAGGTTGGCTGTGCGACGCGGCTGAGGAAAGCGGCCTGAAGGTGCACCGCCTTCCCGCCGTCGGCCGACACTCCAACGCCCTGGTGTGGCGTGACACTGCCGCCGCCGCGTTGCAGCAGGAAAATTGCCGCGCCCTGTTGGTACAGACCGACGGCGGGCGCGATACCGTTTCCCAGCTGATGCAGTTGCAGCAGGGCGAAATACCGCTGTATCTGGTTTCCCCGTTTTCAGACGGCCTCTTCGGCTTCCAAAACCCGCAACAGGCCTTGGCCGCCGTTGCGGCGCAAAACAGCTGGCAACGGCTGAGGCGGCGGCAGCAAACCGCAGCCAAACCGCCCCATTCTCCGCCTGTTCCGCCGAATCTGCCGCAGGCGCGGCAGTATGCGGGCAATGGCCGCGACTTCCTTGCCGTACTGCACCTGCCGCCGCAAGAAGGGCAAAACCTTTTTTCAGACGGCCTGCTGACTTACACCGTTGAACCGCATTACGGCGCGGTACTGCATGCCGAATGCGGAAGCAGGCAGTCGGTACTGTTGCCGCCTTTCGATACCGCCGACGCACGCCGTTTGTGCCGCCTGTTCGGGCAGCGCAAATTGGCGGCGGCGTTGGAACAGGTGCTGTATTCCTTTAACCACACCGCTTATCGGTTGTTGCCTTTGCGGGTGGTGCGTATCGGCGTCGATTCCGAAAATGCGGTAATGCAAACCAGGGATTTCGTTTGGAATGAGGATGAAGGCGGTGCCGCCCAACCCCTGCCGCTGTTGCCTGAAGCACCGTTTTCAGATGGCCGTTTTTTCAGTGCGCGCAACGGCGAAATCCTCCTGATCCGCCACTTGCTGCCGGAAGATGCCGATGCATTGCAGCAATTTGTCCGCAGCCTGAGCGATGCGGATCGGAAAAGCCGGTTTATGAATGCGGTTAAGGAATTGTCCGCCGCCCAACTGGCGCAGTTCAGCCGGACGGATTACGCGCGGGAAACCGCTTTGGCCGCCTGTTCGGGCAGCGGGGAAATCGTCGGCTGGGCGCAATACGGCTGCCTCCGTTTCCCCGATGCATGCGAATTTTCGATTACCGTGTCGGAAAGCATGAAAGGGAAGGGGGTGGCGGTACGCTTGATGGAAGAATTGATTGCCTGTGCCAAAAAGCAGGGCTACCGGTCAATGTGTGCCGAAATCCTTGCAGAAAACACGGCCATGCTCGGTTTGGCGGCCAAATTGGGCTTTCAGTCCGAACCTTCCGCGGAAGACAATCAACTTTTTACTTCCGTGCTGACATGGCAAAAAGAAAGCCGTCGCAGGCTGCCGAAATAAATACTTGCATCCGTAGCGGAAAATGGCCTAAAATCGCCCGTTTTCTGTATATCCGAATTTTAATCAAGGAAATCGAACATGGTAGTTATCCGTTTGGCCCGTGGCGGCTCAAAAAAACGTCCTTTTTACAACATTGTGGCAACTGACCGCCGCAACCGCCGCGACGGCCGTTTCATCGAGCGCGTAGGTTTTTACAATCCTGTTGCAAACGAAAAACAGGAACGCGTGCGCTTGGATACCGAGCGTCTGAACCACTGGATCGCGCAGGGCGCGCAGTTGAGCGAATCCGTTGCCAAACTGGTTAAAGAGCAACAGGCAGCCGCTTAATTCCCTATGAAACCCGAAACTCAATGGGTAGCCATGGGCTACATCAAAGGCGCATTCGGCGTAAAAGGCTGGGTAAAAGTAGCCGCAGATACCGAATACAGCGACAGCCTGCTGGACTACCCGGAGTGGCGTTTGCGTAAAGACAAAGATGTCCGTATCGTTGCCGTCGAGAGCGGCAAACTGAACGGCGACGGGCTTCAAGTCAAATTCTCAGGAATAGACGATCGTGATGCGGCGCATCTGTTGCGCGGCTACACGGTGGAAATCAGCCGGGAAGATTTTGCCCCCGCCGATGAAGACGAATATTACTGGGCCGATTTGGTCGGCATGACCGTAACCAACCGTGAAGGCAACGTCCTCGGCGTTGTCGATAATATGATGGAAACCGGTGCCCACGATATTTTGGTGGTGCGGGGTGAATACGGTCAGAAACTGATTCCCTTCGTCGGGCAGTTTATTGACGATGTCAATCGGGAAAGTAAAACGATTATTGCCGATTGGGGCTTGGATTATTGATGAAAATCCAAGCGATTACCCTGTTCCCGGAAATGTTCGACAGCATTACCGGTTATGGTGTAACCGGCAGGGCGGCCAAGCAGGGGTTGTGGCAATTTTCCGCCATCAATCCTCGCCGTTTTGCAGATAACAAACTCGGTTACATAGACGACCGGCCTTTCGGCGGCGGGCCTGGAATGATTATGATGGCGCCGCCCTTAAAAGCAGCGATTGATGCCGCACAGGCTGAAACCATATCCGGCCGCGGCAGGGTAATTTATCTCAGTCCGCAAGGTAGCCCGCTGACGCATGGAAAAGTATCCGAACTGGCTCGTCTGGATGATTTGATTTTGTTGTGCGGCCGTTATGAAGGTATAGACGAACGTTTGCTGCAAAGCAGTGTAGACGAAGAAATCAGCATCGGCGATTTTGTCGTATCCGGCGGCGAATTGCCTGCCATGATGCTGATGGATGCAGTATTAAGATTGGTTCCGGGTGTATTAGGCGATATGCAGTCTGCCGAGCAGGATTCTTTTTCAGACGGCCTGCTGGATTGTCCCCACTACACCAAACCATTGGAATTTCAAGGCATGGTTGTTCCGGAAGTGTTGCGTTCCGGAAATCATGGTTTGATTGCGCAGTGGCGGCTGAAACAGTCGTTGCAACGCACTTTGGCGCGCCGGCCCGATTTGCTGGCCAGGCGCAGTTTAATCCCACAGGAAGCCCGCCTCTTGCAGGAGATAGAGCAAGAGCAACAGGCAATCCCATTAGATTTAGGAAATAAACAATGAATCTGATTCAACAATTGGAACAAGAAGAAATTGCCCGCCTGGGTAAAACTATCCCTGAATTCGCGCCCGGCGACACCGTTGTCGTGCATGTCCGCGTAGTCGAGGGCAACCGCAGCCGTTTGCAGGCTTATGAAGGTGTAGTCATCTCCCGTCGCAACCGTGGTTTGAACAGCAACTTTATCGTGCGCAAAATTTCCAGCGGCGAAGGTGTGGAACGTACTTTCCAACTGTATTCTCCGACTGTAGAAAAAATCGAAGTGAAACGCCGTGGTGATGTACGCCGTGCCAAACTGTACTACCTGCGCGGCCTGACTGGTAAAGCAGCCCGTATTAAAGAAAAACTGCCTGCCCGTAAAGGTTAAGGATTTTTCTGCAAAAACCTGCCGTTCAAACGGCAGGTTTTTTTGTATAGTGGATTAAATTTAAACCAGTACGGCGTTGCCTCGCCTTGCCGTACTATTTGTACTGTCTGCGGCTTCGTCGCCTTGTCCTGATTTAAATTTAATCCACTATATTGGGAAATTTAAACTTTTCGAGATATTGATTTGAATGAGTTTATTCTATGCAAATGGATACATGCTTTTGATGTGGTGTAGGAGAAAAACCGTATATTGCTTTGAAAAAGCAGCTACTTGCGATGAAGTGCGGCTCGTCTGTTGCAATGTTTGTTTTCGGGCTAACTGCGGTATAAATCCAATTCGATACTTGCGCCGACCGAATGGCAAAATTCGATAACGGCGGGTGAGAAACATAGGGCAGGGGTGGAATCTTGTTCATCGGTGCTGATGGTTAGGACAACCGTGAAAATTGCCGACAGGTTATGGATTTTAATCAGTTCCGTTATTTTTTCCTATAATGGCAATGAAGGAATGATAAGTTCTTCTGCAATTTCTCCCAAACGGAAAACGTCGCCATTCCTTAAGAGGGGCGTGCCGTATTTCCAGCTTGAGCATACCGGTATTTTTCCCGGAATGCGGCTGCCCTCACGCACGATTTTAGTGGCCTTCAGGTTGAGGACGGTGCTGATTTTATCGGGGTCGAAGCCGTTTCCTGTCAGTGCGAAGTAAAGGTAGCATTTGTTTAAATTGGTTGTTTCCATCTATCTGTCGTTTCGGGATAAAGCGGCTGCCTGGCTGATTATCAATCAGGCCGTCTGAAAAGGAAAGAGGCAGGAACCTTACCTACCTTGTGTTTCAGACGGCCTTTTTGCATCCAATTCCTAGATTGCGTAATCAATCAGTTCGCTTTGACCGAAAACATACACTTGCCGGGGGGAGAGTTTGAGTTCACAGCCGATATGCAGGTTCAGACGGCCTGTTTCCGATGTGGCGAAATCGACATGAACCTGACGGCCTTCGGGTAGGGTAAGTGTCAGGTGGGTGAGCGCGCCGGAAACGTGGATGTTGGCGATTGTGCCCGCCAGCATGGGGTTTTGGGCGTTGGTTTCCCATTCGTGCGGGCGGATGTAGCCGACCGCGTGCTGTTCCTGCCAGCGGTATTGCCTGTCCAAAGGCCAGGCAAATTCACCATAACGCCATTCGCCTTTTTCGATGCGGCCTTCAAAGGCGTCGGTGTTGCCTAAGAATTCGGTTACGAAGGCGTTGTTCGGCTGGCGGTAGAGTGTGCCGGCGTTGCCGACCTGTTCGATTTTGCCGTGGTTCATGACGACGATTTGGTCGGAGACTTCCAAGGCTTCTTCTTGGTCGTGCGTGACCAAAATGCTGGTGATGCCCAATTCGTGGTGGATGTCGCGCAGCCAGGTACGCAGTTCTTTGCGGACTTTGGCATCGAGTGCGCCGAAGGGTTCGTCCAACAGCAGCAGTTTGGGTTTGACCGCAAGGGCGCGGGCAAGGGCGATGCGCTGGCGTTGGCCGCCTGAAAGCTGGTGCGGGTAGGATTTGGCGAGGTGGGGAAGCTGTACCAGTTTCAGCAGTTCTTCAACCTTGCTGCGGATTTGTTTTTCAGACGGCCTTTGACTGCGCTGCAGTACGGTCAGCCCGAAAGCCACGTTGTCGAAAATATTCATGTGGCGGAACAGCGCGTAATGCTGGAAAACAAAGCCGACTTTGCGTTCGCGGACGTGTTTGGCGGTAACGTCCTGCCCGTCAAACAGGATTTTGCCGCCGTCGGCGTTTTCCAATCCGGCGATAATCCGCAGCAGCGTGGTTTTGCCGCAGCCCGAAGGGCCGAGCAGCGAAGTGAGCTTGCCGGTCGGCGCGGTCAGGTTGATGTTTTTCAGGGCGTGGAACGCGCCGAAGTGCTTGTTCAGATTTTCGATGGTGATACTCATGCTGCTTCCCTTTCGGCGGCGCGGTGTTTTTTCTGTTGGATTTTGGTAAGGATGTCCTGTATCGCCAGCGTGGCGATGGCCAGCAGGGCCAGAATGCTGGACAGGGCGAACGCGCCGACAAAGTTGTATTCGTTGTAGAAGATTTCGACCAGCAGCGGGATAGTGTTGGTTTCGCCGCGTATGTGTCCCGATACCACGCTGACCGCGCCGAACTCGCCCATCGCGCGGGCGTTGGTGAGAATCACGCCGTAGAGCAGTGCCCATTTGATGTTGGGCAGGGTAACGCGCCAAAACATTTGCCGGCCGTTCGCGCCCAAAATCAGC
>ERZ772807.427-NODE-427-length-26057-cov-8.888393_pt1 | contig 26057 bp, 18 predicted proteins | sample MGYA00511472_ERZ772807 | MGnify/ENA primary metagenome ERZ772807 (study PRJEB29015, sample SAMEA2737947) | human oral metagenome | biome: human oral; feature: human-associated habitat; material: dental | place: China | collected 2039 ... | reverse complement strand
CACCTCCCCCACCAGCCGAGGACCCACACCCCTCGAACGGAGCATGCAACAGGCTCGGCACGCCGAGGACACACCACTAGACCCGCGGACTACACCCCAGGAGCAGTCCTCAGCCCGTGCGGCGCATCCTCGTGGTTCAGCCAGCCAGGGCCGCCTCACGCACACCCACGCGTCCGCCAAGGCTGCCTCACGCACACCCACGCGTCCGTCAAGGCCGCCTCACACACACCCACGCGTCCGTCATGCCCACCACCCCGCATATGTCAGGCCCTCCACGTACGCCCCCGGCGAAGTACCGGCCCCAACTCAACAGGCAGCCTCCCTTCCCGTTCCCAGGAGTCCCCGAGCCAGCAGCCCCGCACCCTTGAGAATCCCAGCCTTTCTGGAGGAACGTCGGGCCGATATTGGGCAGCATCCGCAGTCTCACTGAGGGCCTACCGAAGACCCTCTGGGCAATCCCTATGGGACTCTTGGACCCCCTGTCCAACATGTGGGGTGTGCGTCACCACGACTCTCCCCCGGTGTCCGAATGGTGCTCGTGACCGTTGACGTTGTACGGTTGCCCCACGACATATTTGACCAGGAAGAGCGCGCCCACGTGCGCGCCGTGACACGTTGGAGGGGGTCGAGCCTATGGGGCGCGGCCGTCAGAAGGCCAAGGCAACCAAGGTTGCCCGTAAGCTCAAGTACTTCAGCCCGGAGACCGATTACAAGGCTCTGGAGCGGGAGCTCGTCTCAGCGTCCTCGGGATCCGAGTCTGACGACGAGATCGACTACGAGGAGCTGGCCGCCAAGTATGCCGTCGACGACGACGACTGGGACGAGGGCGGCAAGTAGCCCCACCCCCAGTCTAGGAGGGCCGGAGGGACGCACCTACCGGCCCTTCAGCGCGCCTACCAGCGCGTGAGTCGAGGCTGTCGGCAGCCATCCGTGTCACTCTCGGCGACTCTTCACTCCTGCCCCGATTCGCCTGCGTCGCATCGACCCAGGTCAGGGCGGTGCTGCCCTGGCGCCCCGCTCCGGAACCGACCCAGTCGGGATTGAATAGTCGCCAAGCGTGACACTTCGTGGCGTCAGGCCCCCGTCGGACGCATTCCGTATCCGGCGGGGGCCTCGCTGCTCGCGCTTACGGCACGCCGCCTCTCAGGAGGTCCGGTAGGCGCCGTGGATGTCGACAGCGCCCCCGTCGACACCCTTGGTGCCGGAGACGACGCGGTCCTGCGCCTCGTACGTCCTGGCCTCGTGCACCTCGCCGAGCACCCAGGCGGGGATGTCGGATCCCTCGGCCACCCGCAGAATAGCGTCGACCGCGCTGGGGTCGACGACGGCAACCATCCCCACGCCGAGGTTGAGCGTGCCCTCGAGGTCCTCCCACGGCACCGAGCCGAGCTCGCGCACGGTGGAGAAGACCGGCGGCACCGTCCAGGAGGCCCGGTCGACGTCGGCGATGAGCCCGGCCGGCAGGACCCGGGCGACGTTGGCGGCCAGCCCCCCACCGGTGATGTGGGACAGGGCGTGGACCGGCCCCGGGGCGGCCGGCGAGGACAGGGTCTCCAGCATGGCCAGGCACACGCGGGTGTAGAGGCGCGTGGGCTCGAGCAGCTCCTGGCCCAGGGTGCGCCCGAACTCGGGGACCTCGCGCTCCAGGTCCCAGCCGGCGTGCTCGATGACCCGGCGCACCAGGGAGTAGCCGTTGGAGTGCAGGCCGGAGGAGCCCAGGGCGACCAGGACGTCTCCGGCGCGCACCTTCTCCGCGCCGAGCATCCGGTCGGCCTCGACGACGCCGGTGGCGGCCCCGGCGACGTCGTACTCGTCGGGGGCCATGAGGCCGGGGTGCTCGGCGGTCTCCCCACCCAGCAGCGGGGTGCCGATGGCGGCGCAGGCCTGGGCGATGCCGCGCACGATGTCGGCGATCCGCTCGGGGACGACGTGCCCGCAGGCGATGTAGTCGGTCATGAGCAGGGGCCGGGCCCCGACCACGACGATGTCGTCGACGACCATGCCCACCAGGTCCTGGCCGATGGTGTCGTGGATGTCGAGGGCCTGGGCGATGGCGACCTTGGTGCCCACCCCGTCGGTGGAGGTGGCCAGCAGCGGGCGGCGGTAGTCGCGCAGGGCGGAGACGTCCACGAGCCCGGCGAAGCCCCCGACGCCGCCGACGACGGCCGGGGTCATGGTGGAGGCCACGGCGTCCTTCATGAGCGCGACGGCCCGGTCCCCGGCGGCGGTGTCGACGCCGGCGGCGGCGTAGGTGATTCCCGGGACGGACTGCTCGGGCTGCTGGGTCATGTGGTGGCTCCTTGAGGACTCGGGTCGGAAGGTGCGGTGGTGGACGGTGGCGAGGTTGGAGCAGGTAACTGGCACAGGTCCCCGGCGGCTGACCGGAGCCGGCCAGTCAGCGCACGGCCGGCCGCCCCGGGCTACGACGTCGTCGAGCCCAGGGGGCTGCCGGAGGCCAGGTCCGGGCGGGTAATGCTGCCCGGCGGTATGGTGCGCTCGGCGTCGTCGGCCTTCTCGCGACGCCGCCCGCGGTAGGCGGTCGGGACGCGGCGCACCGGGATGGTGGCGGACTTCAGGCTGCGCACCGGCGGCGGGATCGGGTAGTCGCCGGTGAAGCAGGCCAGGCACAGGTCGTCGGCCTTCTGACCGCTGGCGGCCACCATGCCCTCGACGGACAGGAAGCCCAGGGAGTCGGCGCCGATGGACTCGCCGATCTCCTCCACGCTCATGCCGGTGGCGATGAGCTCGGCGCGGGTGGCGAAGTCGATGCCGTAGAAGCAGGGCCACATGACCGGCGGGGAGGAGATGCGCACGTGGACCTCGGCGGCGCCGGCCTCGCGCAGCATCCGCACCAGGGCCCGCTGGGTGTTGCCGCGCACGATGGAGTCGTCGACGACGACGAGGCGCTTGCCCTCGATGACCTCGCGCAGGGGGTTGAGCTTGAGGCGGATGCCGAGCTGGCGCAGGGTCTGGGTGGGCTGGATGAAGGTGCGCCCCACGTAGGCGTTCTTCACCAGACCCTGACCGTAGGGGATACCGGAGGCCTGCGCGTAGCCGATGGCGGCCGGGGTGCCCGACTCGGGCGTGGCGATGACGAGATCGGCCTCCACCGGGTACTCGCGGGCCAGGGCGGCACCCATCTCGTTGCGCGAGGCGATGACGCTGCGTCCGGCGATGCGGGTGTCGGGGCGGGCCAGGTAGACGTACTCGAAGACGCAGCCCGAACGGCGCGGGCGGGCGAAGCGGGTCGAGCGCACGCCGTCGGCGTCGATCTCGATGAGCTCGCCGGGCTCGATCTCGCGCGCGTAGGTAGCGCCGACGATGTCGAGGGCGGCGGTCTCCGAGGCGATGACCCAGCCGCGCTCCAGGCGCCCCAGGACGAGGGGACGCACTCCGTGAGGGTCTCGGGCCGCGTACAGGGTGTGCTCGTCCATGAAGACCAGGGAGAAGGCGCCGCGCAGCATGGGCAGGACGCGACGGGCCGCCTGCGAGACGGTCAGCGGCGCGGGACGGCCCGCCCCCTCCTCCTCCGTCGACCTCGCCGTCATGGCCGGCCCCTCCGGTCCCGCCGCCCCTGCCGGTTCGGCCGACTCGGCCGATCCGGCCGACATCCCTCCAGCCACGGCCGGTCCGATCGGCTCGGCACCCGCGTGGGAGTCGGCGACGACGTCGGCGCTGATCGCGCTGGCAGAACTGGCGGCACTGGCGGCGGAGCGCGTCCCGGCCGCGAGGCGGCCGCGCTCGCAGACGAGGCTCATGAGGGCGGCGATGACGGCGGTGTCCGTCGACGAGCCGCGGCCGAGCTCGCCGGTGAGGTCCTCGCCGCTGGCGGCGCGCACCATCGCCATGAGCTCGCGGGTGTTGGTGAGGTTGCCGTTGTGGGTCAGGGCCAGGGTGGAGCCGGCGACGGGCCCGAGCATGGGCTGGGCGTTCTCCCAGGTGGTGGCCCCGGTGGTGGCGTAGCGGACGTGCCCGACGGCCAGGTGCCCGGTCAGGGAGGACAGGCAGCGGTCGTCGAAGACCTGGGAGACGAGGCCGAGGTCCTTGTAGACCAGGATGTGGGAGCCGTCGGTGGAGGCGATGCCGGCGGCCTCCTGGCCGCGGTGCTGGAGGGCGTAGAGACCGAAATAGGTCAGGCGGGAGACCTCCTCGCCGGGAGCCCACACCCCGAAGACGCCGCACTCCTCGACCGGGCCGGGCTCGAGCTCGGCCCGGCGGTCGGCCGGGGCGGCGAGGTCGGCCACGGCTGGGGCGTCGTCGGACGAGACGGCGCGGATGGTGGTCGGGGCTCGGTCACCGAAACTCACGTCGTCAGTCTTCCACACGCGACCCTCTTCGCCCGAGAGCGGGCCGCGGGGCGCCCGGCAGCGGCGCGCCTCCGCCGAGATCGGTCCGGTTCCGCACCGAGATCGGCTCGGTTCCGGTTCGAGATCGGCTCGATCCAGCGACTCGGCCCCGGAGACGGGAGAATCGACCGGGACTCAGCGGCCGAGCGCCTTGTACAGCTTGAGAGCGAGAGCGGTGCGATCCCTCTCCCCGAATTTCCTCAGCGGCGCTGAGACGTCGTTCTTCACGGTTCCCCCGGCCAGGACTGACGAAGCGGCTATTTCCGAATTCGTCAGGCCACGTGCGACGAGTTCCACAACAACGCGTTCACCATGGGTGAGGATTGCGAGCGTCCCATCTCTCATTCCATTCGACTGCACGACGGCGCGCGCCACTCGCGGATCGATGACCATTCCGCCGTTGATGACGGCCGCCGTTCCGGTTGCCGTAGGGGGCGCGTCCGCTCCCTCGTGTCGAGCGCGACGCCCAGCGGCGACTCCGTGGTGGTATGGCCCGTCCACGCGATACTGCTGGGCCTGCTCGCCTCGTGGCTCGCGTTCCTCCTCATCCTCCTGGTGCCCGTGCTGAGGCCGCTTCGCCACGGCCCCGGCGAGCACCTACGCAATCAGGATGTCTGAGGCATCCGAGGGCTCCGGCGGTGCCGGGCTCATCCATCGGGGCCTCCCGGCCGAGCACCCCGCCGCGGTCCGATCGCGGTCCGATCGCGGTGCGGGCGACGGCCGCGGGAACGGCCGGGACGCGGCGCGCCGGGGGACGGCCGAGCCTCCCCCGGCGCCCGGCTCTCCTCGCCGACCCACGAGCCTCAGACGACGAGCCACAGGGCGCCGGTGAGCACGAAGCCCGCCAGCCCCGCGATCGTGGACAGGACCGTCCACGTCTTCAGGCCGTCCTTGACCGACAGTCCCATGTACTTGGTGACGATCCAGAACCCGGAGTCGGAGATGTGCGACAGGCCCAGCGCGCCGAAGCCGATCGCCATCTGGATGAGGACGATCTGGATCGCCGAGTACCCGCCGGTGGCCACGGCGTCGGCGAGCAGCCCGCCCGTGGTCAGGATCGCCACCGTGGCCGACCCCTGGGAGGCGCGCAGCGCCAGCGAGATGACGAAGGCCGTGACGATGATCGGCATGTGGATGCCGACGAGCGCCCCGGCCAGGGCCTTGCCGATGCCGCTGGCCACGAGCACCCCGGCGAAGACGCCCCCGGCGCCGGTGACGAACACGATCGTGGCCACGTCCGGCAGGGCCGAGTCGAGGACCTTCCCGCGCCGCTCCAGGCTCCAGCGCTGCTGGCGGCCGATGATGACGTAGGCCAGGAGCACGGCGGTCAGCAGCGCCGTCGTGGAGGAGCCGAGGAAGCCCAGGACGGCGTGGGCGGTGCCGCCCTTCTCGGTGACCATCTGGCCGACGGTCCCCAGCATGATCTGGGCGATCGGCTCGATGATGAGGAAGACGACCGTGCCCGGCCCGGTGGCGTGCGGCCGGGCGATCACGCCCCCGGGCTCGTAGGTGGACTCGGCGCTCTCGCGCGCCGACCCCAGTGGGCCGCTCTCGAGCACGATGGAATCGACCTTGAGCATCCTCGCGGCGTAGAGGGACACGACGGCCACCACCGCGCACACGGGCATGGCGACCATGGTCAGCAGCCCGACGTCCACGCCGAGCGTGGCCGCGGAGGCCACCGGACCCGGGTGGGGCGGGATGACGACGTGGAGCGTCAGGAGGGTGGCGGCCACCGGCAGCCCGATCTTCAGCGGGTTGATCCTGGCGATGTGCGCGAAGCCGAAGACGATGGGCGCCAGGATGATGAAGCCGACGTCGAAGAAGATCGGGATGCCCAGGACGAAGGAGGCTGCGGTGACCGCCGCGATGACGCGGTGGCGCCCGAGGATCCGTGTGAAGCGGGCGGCGAGGCTCTCGGCGCCGCCGGCCGCCTCGATGACGCGCCCGAGCATGGCGCCCAGGCCCACGATGATGGCGACGGTGCCCAGGGTCTTGCCCATGCCGTCGATCATGGTCTGGACGACCTCGCCCACCGGGACGCGGGCGGCCAGCGCCAGCACCATGGAGACCAGGATCATGGAGACGAAGGCGCTCATCTTGGCCTTGATGACCAGGACCAGCAGGACGGCGATCGCGGTCGCCGCGAGGATGAGGAGGACGGTGGCCGACATTCCCTCCCCCTCAGCCCTTCTCGGGGGCGACGACGGTGATGACGGAGGAGTCGTCGCGGGCGCCCAGGCCGCGGGCGGCGCCCTGGAGGTAGAGCTGCTCGGCCGCCGCCGCCACCGGGGTGGACAGGCCGGCGCCCTTGGCGGCGGCGGTGACGATGCCCATGTCCTTGACGAAGATGTTGAGGCTGGAGCGCACCTCGGCGCCGTCGCCGTCGCCGTCGTAGGCCTGGAGCATGCGCGGGCCGCGGTCCCCCAGCATGAAGGAGGAGGCGGCCCCGGCCATGAGGGCCTCGAGGGCGGTCCCGGCGTCCAGGCCGAGGGCCCGGGCCAGGGCGAGGGCCTCGCCCGCGGCGGCGATGTGGACGCCGCACAGGAGCTGGTTGACGGTCTTCATGGCCTGGCCGGCGCCGGGCTCGTCGCCCACGCGCACGAGGGTGGAGGACATGGCGCTCAGGACGTCCTCGGTGCGGGCCCACGCGTCGTCGTCGGCGCCGACGACGACGAGCAGGTCGCCCTCCCCCGCGCGCACCGGTCCGCCGGAGACGGGGGCGTCGACAAGGCCCAGGCCGGCCTCGGCGAGGCGGGCGGCCACGGCCCTGACGCCGGCGCCGCCGACGGTGGAGGTCAGCAGGACGACGGCGCCGCGCGCCATGTGCGGGGCGATGCCTCCCTCGCCGAAGAGGAGTTCCTCGAGCTGGGCCTGGTCGCGCACGGCGACGAGGACGACGTCGGCGCCGGAGACGGCCTCGGCGGCCGTCGCGGCCGGGGCCACGCCCGCTCGCTCGGCGAGGGCGAGGCGCTCGGAGGCGATGTCGAAGCCGCGAACGGCGAAGCCCTTCGACAGGTTCGTGGCCATGGGCAGCCCCATGGCCCCCAGGCCGAGGACGGCGACGGTCGCGGGGGCCGTCGCGGCTGCGGTTCCATCTGCGGGTGCGGTTGTCACAGTGATCTCCTTTGATCGGCCGGGCCGGTGCGGCCCGGTGGAATGGGGGTGCCGGATGGGAGGCCGGCGGGAGGGCCGGATCGGTCCCGGCCGGCGAGGTTCAGCCATTGAGGGTGGTGACGACCCGGGCGAGGGAGTCGTCGTCGCCGACGTTCCCGGCGAAGACGATGTAGGGCACGCCGGCGGCCGGCCCGTCCTGCGGCTCCCACAGGGAGACGATGCCGGGCAGCATCGGCCCGCGCACGAGGGCCCGGCTCATGCCCAGGCCGCGGCTGGCGACGTCGGAGGAGGTGATGCCGCCCTTGGCGATGACGAAGCGGGGGCAGCGCGCGGCGACGATCCTCTGGACGACCTCGACGACGGCGGCGGACACGCGCCGGGCGAAGTCGAGGGACTCCTCGGCGTCGCGCCCGGCCACGAAGGCCCCGCCGCGGCGCACGACGGCATTGCCGTCGCCGAGCGCCTCGGCCGCCCGCTCGGCGACGGCGAGCACGTGGGCGTCGCGCCGGGCCGGGTCGAGCACGGAGGGGACGTCGAGGACGATCTCCGGCGTGGCGGTCGCGGCGCGCAGGGCGTCCACCTGACGGCCGGTGAGTCCCACGTGGGAGCCGACGACGACCAGCCCGCCGACGGCATCGGACTCGGGGGCGAAGTCGGCGGGACGGGCCTCGGCCGCCGTCAGCGGGGCGCGGGGGGCCTGGCCGATGCGGGCGCGCACGAAGGGCGGGCCGACCCGGTAGACGAAGGTCGATCCGGCGTCCTCGGCCCGCTGGAGCGCCCGGGCCAGCAGGAGCAGGTCGTTCTCCTCGACGCAGTCCACGGCGATGGGCGCGCGGTTCCTGGCCGCGGACAGGGCGGCGACGACCGCGTCCTCGTCGGTGCGCAGGGCGGCCAGGTCGATGACGATCACGTCGTCGGCCCTCACGGCGCCGGCGGTCTTCTCCTCGACCCACGCGGGCAGAGCCGAGGCCGTGTAGCCGAAGGTCTTGTCGTCGGCGAACTCGGTCTCGCCGACGGGCACGAAGCCGGTGGCGGCGGCGCCCGCGTAGTGCGTGCCGTGGACGGTGATGCGACCGGCGTCGGGGAAGGCCGGGGACAGGACGATGCCGTCCACACGGGTGCCGGCGCGCTCGAGCAGGTCGGCGATCGTGGCGGGCTCGACGGGGAAGTGGCCGCGCAGGGTGGAGTCGGAGCGGGAGACGAAGGCGACCCGGCGACCGACGCGCTCGGCGGCGGCCAGGGCGTTGGTGACGACCTCGACGTTGACCCGCTCGGCGTCCGCGGGGTCCAGGCTGCGCGAGTTCGTCATGACGTAGACGGCGCCGGCCCCGGTGGACAGGGCCCAGGCCAGGTCGTCCACGCTCCACCCGGTGATGACGGGCAGGTCGGCGACGGACTGGGTGCCGGTGGGGTCGTCGTCCAGGACGACGAGGGCGCGGGTCAGGGACGCGGCCACGTCGGCCGGGTCGACGGCGGGGCCGGCGGGCACGCCCGCCGTGAGCTCGTCCATTGTCTTCATGAGTGCACTCCTTCGTGACTGCGATTGTGACGTGCGATGCGGTTGTCGAGTGGCTGCCGCGGGCTCGTCGGCGGAGCCGCGGCGGCCCGCGGGGCGTCTGCGGTTGTCATCGGCGCCGCCCGACGACCGCCGGGCCGTCCTGGGGCGGGCCGGGGCGGGTCAGGCGGCGTACTGGAGCAGGTCGTTGCTGGTCTGGTCCATGTGGGCGCGCATGGCGGCCTCGGCGGCGTCCGGGGATCCGAGGCGCAGCGCCGTCAGGATGCGCTCGTGCTGGACCACGGCGTGGGCGCGCACCTCGTGGTGGGCGGAGGTCACGCGACGGGCCACGACGAGCTCGTCGCGCAGCGGGGCAAAGGTGACGCCGATGAAGGGGTTGGACGCGGCCCGGATGATGTGGTCGTGGAAGGCGAGATCCGCTCCGACCGCGGCGTCGACGTCGTCGTCGGCGTCCGCCCGGCGCAGCTCGGCGATGGCGGCCTCCATGGCGTCGAGCCGGTCGGCGGTGATGCGGGCCGCGGCGAGACCGGCGGAGCCGACCTCGATCATGCGGCGCACCTCGAGCAGCGCCAGGCCGACCTCGCGCTCGGAGCCGTCGCGCCGGGCGAGGGCGGCGAGGCTGCCGAGGTCCTGCCAGGAGGCCGGGTCGTTGACGTAGGTTCCCGAGCCCTGGCGCGCGGACAGGACGCCGCGGGTGGCCAGGACCTTGGTGGCCTCGCGGGCGGTCAGGCGCGAGACGGACAGGTCGGAGGCGAGGGAGGCCTCCCCGGGCAGGGCGGCGCCGGTCGGGTAGGTGCCGCCGACGATGCGGCGCAGCAACTCCTCGACGGCGGCGTCAACGCGGGTCCGGCTCATCACTCCCCCTGATTCCTCTGAGGACTTGGGGAGTCTATGCGGAAGAAACACCGAATGCAACACTGCTCGCATACCGCCGACGACGCCGGAGCCCCGTCGAATTCTGCACCGAACACCGGGACGGATAGCCCATCGAATGCGGCAGCGCGGCGTCGGGCGCGGGAGCGGGCGCACATGGGCGCGGCCTTGCACGCAGCCCTGGAACGAGAATCGCCGTCGCCAATTCCTCTGAGCGATCCGAGAGGACCGGCGATCGACGAGGCCCGCGTATACGGGAGACCGGGGTCGAGCGAGAACGGCGTTCCCGTGCACGAGCCGCCCGGGCGCGCGGACACGGGTCCGCGCGCCCGGGCGGGCGGTGGTACGGGATGGTGGGACGCGCCGGTCGCGGCCGCTCAGGCGGCTGCGACCTCGACGGCCTCGATGGCCTTCTTGTTCGCGGCCATCTGCTTGAGCGCCAGCACACCGGCGCAGGTGACGACCGCGCCAACGGCGATCGCGACGATGAACCACAGGAAGTTGTCCATGGCGAAGAACACGAACACGCCGCCGTGGGGAGCGCGCGAGCCCGCGTGCAGCGCCATGGACAGCGCCCCGGTCACCGCCCCGCCGACCATCGCGGGCGGGATGATGCGCAGGGGGTCGGCCGCGGCGAAGGGGATGGCGCCCTCGGAGATGAAGGAGGCGCCCAGCAGCCAGGCGGCGCGGCCGTTGTCGCGCTCGACGTCGGTGAAGAGCCTCGGGCGAATCGTGGTGGCCAGTGCCAGGGCGATCGGCGGGACCATGCCCGCGGCCATGACGGCCGCCATGATCTCGTAGGAGGCGGTCGTGGCCTGGGCGAGTCCGGCGGTGCCGAAGAGGTACGCGGCCTTGTTGACGGGACCGCCCAGGTCGAAGCACATCATGAGGCCGATGATGACGCCCAGGAGGACGCCCGCGCCGTTATCGGCCATGGAGGTCAGGGAGCCGGTGAGCCAGCTCATGAAGGAGGCCAGCGGCTTGCCCAGCAGCATGTACATGATCGAACCGGCCACGGCCGTGGTGCACAGCGGGATGATGACGACGGGCATGAGACTGCGCAGCCAGCGCGGTGCGTTCAGCCCGGAGAGCCAGGCGGCCATGTAGCCGGCGAGGATGCCTCCGATCAGACCGCCGATGAAGCCCGAGTTCGTGGCGACGGCCACCAGGCCCATGATGAAACCGGGCGCGATGCCGGGGCGTCCGGCCAGGCCGAACGCGGTGTAGCCGGACAGCGCCGGAACGAGCAGCCCCATGCCCGTGTTGCCCAGCAGGAACAGCACGGCGCCGATGTAGGCCATGAGCGAGGACCCGAACAGGGCGTGGGCGGCGGCGTAGTTCTCGTTGGACAGGTCCGGCAGGTTCCACAGGCTGGTCGCGAGGACGCCCTTGTCGGCGTCGCCGACCACGATGTTCTTGGCGTTCTCGGTGATGTCGTAGCCGCCGAAGAGGAAGCCGAGCGCGATGAGCAGACCGCCCGCGGCGACGAAGGGGATCATGTAGGACACGCCGGTCATGACCGAGCGCTGCAGCCGGCGGGCCCAGTGAACGCTCTCCTCCTCGGCGTCGTCGGCCTCGGCCCCGCCGGCGGGGACGCGCGCGGCGTTCGGGTCCTCCATGGCGGCCAGGGCCTGGTCGATGAGCGCCCCGGCGTCGTTGACGGCCGCCTTGACGCCGACGTCGACCATCGGCTTGCCGACGAAGCGGTCGCGCCCCTTGACGGGCAGGTCGTGGGCGAAGACCACCGCATCGGCGCGCTTGACGAGGGCGGGGTCGAGCCAGTCGATCTTGCCCGAGCCCTGGCCCTCGATGCTCACCGTGACGCCGCGCTCCTTGCCCGCCTGCTCAAGGGCCTCGGCGGCCATGTAGGTGTGGGCGATGCCGGTCGGGCACGAGGAGACGCCGACGATGACGGTCCCGTCCGCCGACGGCGCGGGAGTCTCTCGCTCGGCGACGGACGACGCCTCCTCGGCGGGCTCGGGCTGAACCTGCTCGGTGACGATGCGGGCGACCTCCTCGGCGCTGGTGGCCTTGCGCAGGGCGTCGGTGAACTCGACGTCCATCAGGCCGCGCGCCAGCTTGGCCAGGAGCTGGAGGTGGAAGTCGTCGGCGCCGGCGGGGGCGGCGATCATGAAGACCAGGTCGGCGGCCTCCTCATCGGCGGCGCCGAAGTCGACCGACTCCGCCAGACGGGCGAACCCGAGCGAGGGGGCGAGCACGTGCGGGCTGCGGCAGTGCGGGATGGCGATCCCGCCGGGGATGCCGGTCGGGGCGGTCTCCTCGCGGGCGACGGCGTCGCCGGCCAGCCCCTCGGAGGAGTCGGCGCGCCCCGCGGAGGCGATGACCTGCGCCAGGTACTCGATGACATCCTTCTTGCTGCTGCCGGGAAGGGCGTCGAGCCGTACGAGTTCGGGGATGATCAGTGGTGTGGACGCCTCGGCGGGCGCTGCGTTCGGGGGCATATTGCTTCCTCGTTGTCCGTTGGGTGCTGGGGCCGGGTGGCGCGTCAGCGGTTCTGTGTCAGGGCGCGGGCGCGAGGCCGGGACGCCGGATGGTCAGGGACGTGGGCTCAGGCGAGCCGGGTGACGACGACGTCCTGCGCGGGCAGGTCGCCCGGCGCGGGCAGAGTCGTGCCGGGCAGCGACGCGGCGGCGGAGCCGTAGGCCATGGCGGTCCTCAACCGCTCGACCTCGTCGCCGCCGCGGACGTCGGCCAGGACGTAGCCGGCGACGGAGGAGTCCCCGGCGCCCACCGTGGACAGGACCGGCACCTCGGGCGCGGTGGCGTGCCAGGCGCCCTCGCCGGTCACCAGGACCGCGCCGGCGGGGCCGAGGGTGGCCATGACGGCGCCGAGCCCCAGGTCGACCAGGATCCGGGCGGCGTCGGCGACGGGGGCGAGGTCTCCGCTCATGGCCCCCTCCTCCAGCGCCATGGCGCGATCGGCCGGCAGGCCGACGAGCTGTCCGAGCTCCTCGCCGTTGGGCTTGATGAGGTCGGGGGCGACCTCGGGCAGGCCGGCGGCGAGCGCCGTCAGGGGCTCGTCCGAGGTGTCGACGGCGATGCGCAGGCCCGGGGCGGAGCCGCGCAGGAGGCGCACGAGGCGGGCGTACCAGTCGGCGGGCGCACCGGGCGGCAGGGACCCCGACAGGACCGCCCAGCTGCGGGCGTCAGCGCCGTCAGGACCCTCGGAGCCCGCGCCCGGGGAAGCGGCGACGACGTCGAGGAGCGCCGTCTCCACGGCGTCGATCTCCTCCGGGCCCAGTTCCGCCCCGGCCTCGTTGAGCTTGGTGGTGGTGCCGTCGGGCTCGGTGACCGCGGTGTTGACGCGGACGGGTGCGGCCACGGTCACCGCGCGCGCGCTCAGGCCGGCCGAGGCGGCCGCGTCCAGGGCGAGCAGAAGCGGGTCGTGGGCGGAGGCCGGCAGCACGGCGGTGGCCCGCTGCCCCGCGGAGACCAGCACGCGGGCGACGTTGACGCCCTTGCCCCCGGGCTCGACGACGACTCCACTCAAGCGGTTGACGCCGCCGCGGACGAGGGGACCGGGAAGGGTGACGGTGCGGTCCAGGGACGGGTTGGGAGTGAGGGTGACGATCATGGAGCGATGACCTCGGTTCCTAGGGTGGCGAGATGTGCGGCGATGGATGCGGGCGGGGGGGAGTCGGTGACCAGGAGATCGACATCTGCCAGGTCGGCGAAGGACACGAGGTGCTCCTGACCGAGCTTCGTGGCGTCGGCGAGCGCGACGACGCGCCTGGCGGCGCCGATCATGGCGCGTTTGACGGCGGCCTCGTCGGGGTCGGGGGTGGACAGGCCGTGCTCGGAGGTCAGCCCGTTGGTGCCTATGACGGCGACATCGACGCGGGTGGCGGCGAGCGCCGCGAGGGCCTCGGGGCCGACGGCGGCCTGGGTGATGCCGCGGACCTGACCGCCCAGGACGCGCACGGTCACGTCGTCGCGCCCGGCCAGGAGCGCCGCGGTGAGGACGGAGTCGGTGATGACGGTGAGACCGAGCCCGCCGGGAAGACGACGGGCGAGAGCGCCGACGGTGGTGCCGGCGTCGAGCAGGACGGTGCTTCCGCGGCGCAGCCCGAGATGCGGGAGCGCCGCCCGGGCGATCGTCTGCTTGGCGTCGGAGCCGACGCGCTCGCGCTCGGCGACACCGGTCTCCGGCAGGGCGGGGACGGTGGCGGGCACCGCCCCGCCGTGGACCTTGCGCAGCGACCCGAGCCGATCGAGGGCGGTCAGATCGCGGCGAACGGTCTCGACGGTGACGTCGTAGCGGGCGGCGAGCTCGGTGACGGACACGCGCCCGTCACGGGCGACGGCATCGACGATCGCCCGCTGACGCTGCTCGACGTTCATGCCCCTCCTCGACCACGATGTCCGCCCGGACATCAAAATGCCCGATCGGGCTTCACCTTACGCCCGAACGGGCATGAAGGGAAGGGATCGCGGGCTCTCCCGCCCGGGAGAATGTCGTCAGGCGCGCAGAAGGGGCAGGTACACGGACAGATCGCACCGCTCCCCCGAGGCGTGCAGCGCCCCGTCGGCCACGGCATCCGCCCACGCGAGACGTCCGGTGACCAGGGCGAGCCAGGTCTCGGCGTTCGTCTCGACGACGGAGGGCGGTGTGCCGCGCCGGTGGACCGTCCCGGCTACCGCCTGCGTCACCCCGTACGGCGGGACCCGCACCTCGACCGCGCGACCGGGCGCGCAGGCCGCCAGCTCCTCCAGTGAGAATCGGACCGCTGTGGCCAGCGCGCGCCGGTCGAGCGCGGAGGAGCCGTCGCCGCCGCTACCGCCGTCGGCCCACTGACGGACCGCCCGGGCGCCTGCGGCGGGGTCGATCCGACGTCGTGCTGGCACGCGGTCAGGATACGCCACCGACGGGGCCGTCATCGGGCTCGTCGACGTCGTCGGGGGCGTCGTCTGGATCGCCGACGTCATCGGGGGCGTCGCCGGGGCGTCCGCGGCGGCGGATCAGGACGATGGCGCCCGCGACGACCAGCCCGAGAGCGATCGCACCGATCCCGATGGAGGCGCCCGTGCGCACCAGGTCCCCGCCGTGGTCCGCCCGCTCGGCCGGGGCGGGGCCGACGATGACATCGTCCGCGTGCCTGGAGGCGAACGCACCACCGGCACCGGTTGCGGAGTCCCCGGGGGCGGCGTACGCATCGGCGGAGCCGTCGGTGGCCAGCTCGTAGTCGTAGTCGCCGACCACTGCGCCCGAGGCGTCGAGCAGCTCGATCGTGGCCAGGAAGCAGGAGCGGTCCCGGGCGGCGCTGTCGAAGGAGCACGTCCGAGTGGCGGCGCTGTCGCCGAAGACGATCTCCAGGGCGGCCCGACCGGTCTCGGGGCGGTCGGCGACGGTGGAGGCATCCACCGCGACCGCGTCGGAGGTCACCGTGGCGCCGGAGGCGTCCCGGTAGGAGTAGCGCGCACTCGTGACGCCCTTGCGCTTCTCGGAGTCGTTGGAGTAGGCCAGCCCGGTCAGGTCGAGGGCGACCGTGCGCGGACTCGTCCGGGAGATCGTGCTCCCCAGACCGATCTGGTGCTTGACGTAGGAGGCGGTCGCCGGCCGGCTCCCGACGTCGGCGAGGTAGCCGGCGACGACATCGCGGTCGATGGCGCCGGTGTTGACGGGGGACGCCTCCGACAGGGCGGCGTAGCCCTCCCCGCCCCCGATGAGGGAGGAGCTCGAGGCCACCAGGACGGTCTCGTTGTCGGCGAGGGGGGAGCCGTCGATGACGACCGATGCGATGACGCGGCTCCGGGCGTCGGCGATGCGGGGCGCCGCGGCGTCCGCGGTCGTGGCGCCCCCGATGATCTCGTCGTGGATGGCGTAGAGCTCGTCGGCGGCGCCCTGATCGATGCGGACCGAGACGTTCGACGACGTGCCCAGGGTCAGCACGCCGGGACTGCCCCCGGGCCGCCACTGCTGGGCGAGCGCGGCCTTGAGCTGGGCACCGGTGACCGTGGCGTAGCTCATCTCGTTGCCCGCCGGCTGGACGGCCTGCAGCTCGCCGCTGGTCAGGACGCCGTCGTCGGAGCCGTCGGCGGCGTCCCCGGCGTAGAGGAGATCGGCGCGCACCCCGTCCGCGCTCATCAGGCCGACGACGCGCGCGGCGTCGCCGTGGGGCACGCCGGCGGCGGCCCAGCGGGCGTAGGAGTCGGCGACGAGGTCGGAGGCGGTGGACTCGGTGCCGAGGCTGGTGCCGGGCGTCGCGCCGTCGGCGGAGCCGCGCAGGAAGTCCGAGCCGATGACGGCGGCCCGCTGGTCGCCGAGCACCGCCGCCCTGGCGGAGGCCTCGGCGACGATCCCCTTGACGCCGTAGGCGTCGGCGGTGCAGTCGGAGGCCCGCAGGTCCTTGTCGGCGGCGCCGACCACGGAGACCTCGCGGGTGGCGGCGTTGTAGGCCAGCGAGACATCGGCGAGCCCCCGGCCGTCATGATCCGCCTGGACGACCGCGATGTCCTGTCCGTCGGTCGTCGTCGCCACGGCCGCCCCGCCCGCGGCCGGGTGGGCGATGCGATCGTAGCCGCCCAGGACGGCGTCGACGTCGCCGGTGAGCCGGGGGGCCATCTCGGCGGCGTCGGCGTGGGCGAGCACGACGACGACGTCTGCGGCGCCGGTGCGCTTGAGCTCGGCGGCCCTGGCGTTGGCGGTGGCGACGGCGGGGGCCAGGGTCAGCGCGTCGGCGGTCGCCGGGGCGAGGAGGGATGGCAGGTCGTCGGTCATGATGCCGACGAAGCCGACCTTGACGCCGCCTGCGTTCTTGACGACGGTTCCGTCCCCGTCGCCCTCGGAGTCCAGAGCCGTGCCGGTGACATTGGCCGACAGGTACGGGAAGGAGGCCGCGGGCAGGATCCGCCCGGTGAGGTCGTCCAGCCCCTTGTCGAGCTCATGGTCGCCCAGGGCGGAGACGTCGGTGCCTATGGCGTTGAGGACGTCCAGGGTCGGCTGGTCGTCGAGCAGCGCCGAGACGGGGGGCGAACCGCCGACGTTGTCGCCCGAGGAGACGAGGAGGGAGCCCGGATCCGACTCGCGGGCCCCGGCGACCTCGCAGGCCACGGTGGCGGCACCGGGGTCGACCACCTCCCCGGTCGCGGGGTCGGTGGTCCTCTCGATATGTCCGTGCAGGTCGGCGACGCCGAGGATGTTGATGGTGGTGACGGACTCCTCGACGGCAGTTGCAAGCGGCGGGGCCGCAGGGACGAGCGCACCGAAGGCCAGCGCCGCGAGCGCGGCAACGGCCTTCACACAGGGATTCGGTCGCATGGTGGTCCTGGTCGGGAGGAAGGAGGAAGGGTTGGGGCAAGCGTAGTCCGCGACGATGGTCGCGTCCCCCGCAGGGCACGATCGTCTCCCACCCGAGACCACACCGAGACCCCGCGAGCCGACAGCGCCCGAGCCGACAGCGCCCGAGCCGACAGCGCCCGGCCCGCCCCGAGAATGGGGCGACCCCGACGGGGCCGCTCTCTCCGGGGCGGGCCGGGCGCCATCCTCGCTGCCGTCGCGGCGGCAGCGAGGATGAGGGCGGGGGCTCAGACGATGCCGTGGGCGATCATGACGTCGGCGACCCGGGTGAAGCCGGCGGCGTTGGCGCCGAGCACGTAGTCGCCGGGGTGACCGTACTCCTCGGCCGCTGCCACGCAGGAGTCGTGGATGTCGGTCATGATGCCGTCGAGCTTGGCCTCGGCGGTGGCGAAGTCCCAGCGGGTCCTGCCGGCGTTCTGCTCCATCTCCAGGGCGGAGGTGGCCACGCCGCCGGCGTTGGAGGCCTTGCCCGGGGCGTAGAGGATGCCCGCGTCCTGGAAGGCCTCGACGGCCTCGGGGGTGGAGGGCATGTTGGCGCCCTCGGAGACGACGGTGCAGCCGCCGCGCAGCAGGGCGGCGGCGTTGTCGCCGTCGAGCTCGTTCTGGGTGGCGCAGGGCAGGGCGACATCGACCGGGACGTCCCACGGGCGGCCCTCGGTGACCAGACGCGCGCCCGGACGGCGCTCGACGTAGTCCTTGACGCGGCCGCGCTCGACCTCCTTGATCTGCTTGAGCAGGTCGAGGTCGATGCCGGCCTCATCGACGACGTATCCCGAGGAGTCGGAGAAGGTGATCGGGACGGCGCCCAGCTTCTGGGCCTTCTCGATCGCGTAGATGGCCACGTTGCCGGCGCCGGAGACCGCGATCCTCTTGCCCTCCAGGCTCTCCCCCCTGGTGGCGAGCATGGACTGGGCGAACAGGACGGTGCCGTAGCCGGTGGCCTCGGTGCGCACGAGCGAGCCGCCCCAGGTCAGCCCCTTGCCGGTGAGGACCCCGGCGTCATAGGCGTTGCGCAGGCGCTTGTACTGGCCGAACAGGTAGCCGATCTCGCGGCCGCCCACGCCGATGTCGCCGGCGGGCACGTCGGTGCTCGGGCCGATGTGGCGGGAGAGCTCGGTCATGAAGGACTGGCAGAAGCGCATGACCTCGGCGTCGGACCGGCCGTGCGGGTCGAAGTCGGATCCGCCCTTACCGCCGCCGATGCCCTGAGCCGTCAAGGCGTTCTTGAAGATCTGCTCGAAGCCGAGGAACTTGATGATGCCGACGTTGACGCTCGGGTGGAAGCGCAGACCGCCCTTGTAGGGCCCCAGCGCCGAGTTGAACTCGACGCGGAAGCCGCGATTGACGTGAACCGCTCCGGCGTCATCGACCCACGGCACGCGGAAGATGACCTGGCGCTCGGGCTCGACGATGCGCTCCAGCAGCGCATCGTCGGCGTAGTAGGGATGCTTGGCGATGACGGGCTCCAGGGACTCCAGAACTTCACGGACAGCCTGGTGGAACTCGGCCTCGCCCCGGTTGCGATCGACGACCTGCTCATAGACCTTCTCGACAACTCCCTGCATGGAGGGCTCCTTCGTCTATTGGGATGATCCGCGCAGGAGCACGTCGTCGGGCAGGCGGTCTCCCGCGCCGAGGCCGAGCATCCCATCCCACCGGAAACTGAGACGAAACATCCCGATCGGTGGTTATCCCGGGGCCCGCGGGGGTTGCGCGGCCCGTCCCTCTCGCCGAGATCGGTCCGGTTCCGTGCCGAGATCGGTTCAGTTCCGCACCGAGATCGGTCCGGTTCCGCACCGAGATCGGTCCGAGGGCGCCGCGCCCGGCTGCCGGGGCCACGAGTCGGGCATTCCTGCACGAGTCCGACGGCGGCGTCGTCCGACTCGTCCCGGAATGTCGAGCTCGACGGGACGACGCGGCACGCCGGTGAGGACCGCCCTCCTGCGGGCATCGGCGCTCGCGGCCGTCGGCGTCGATGACCCTGGTAGTGAGGACCGCCCTCCTGCGGGCATCGGACCGGCATCGGACCGGGTACCCCGTGCAGGCCCGGCCCGGATAGGCCTCGCAGTCGTAGGCAGTCCCGCGCGGTCGTACCCGGATGCGCGCGGTCGTACATTGCGTCGTGCGGTCGTACCTGAGCCCGCGCGGCCGTACGTTAGAAGCGCCCCAAAGTACGACCGCGAGTGAAAGGGTACGACCGTGCGGCCCCAAGGTACGACCACGCGGCCCCGAGTACGACCGCGCGAGCCCGACGATCCGCGTCGACAGTCGACGGCGACACCGTCCCCCGCCACGACGGCACCTTTCTCACGACCCATCCCGCGAACCCATCGATGATCCTGGTCCGCGCGCCACCAATAGCCCCGACAGGAGATAAGGAGCTAAGAAGACCCGTGGAGCAAAGCGGGCTCTCCACTCGCCCCGGTCCGCCCACGCGAGAAGGACCACGGTGACGGTGAGGACCGCGGCCGGCGAAGGCTCGACCACGACCTCAGCACCCTGAGTATGAGATAAGGCCCGCGCACCACCAGCGGCAACCGCCCGCGCACCACCAACGGTGCAACCAGGCTTCGGGACGAGCCCCGCCCAGGGCTCCCCGATCCGTATGCTCCCTCTCGTGACCGACGCTCCCGTCCCCGCAGGCGCACCGCGCTACACCCACGGGCACTCCCCCGCCGTCCTCGCCAGCCACGCCCACCGCACCGCGGCCGACTCCGCCGCCCATCTCCTGCCCCGCCTCCGATCGGGCCTCGACCTGCTCGACGTCGGCTGCGGCCCGGCGACCATCACCGCCGATCTCGCCGAATCCGTCAGCCCCGGGCGCGTCGTCGCGCTCGACAGCGCGCCGGCCGCGCTCGAGGCGGCGCGGGCGACCCTTGAGGAGAGGGGACTGGCCGACGTCGTCGAGCTTGTCGACGGCGACGTGCACGCCCTGCCCTTCGCGGACGGCTCCTTCGACGTGGTCCACGCCCACCAGGTGCTCCAGCACGTGGCCGCCCCGGTGGCCGCCCTGCGCGAGATGCGCCGGGTGACGCGTCCGGGCGGAATCGTGGCGGCGCGCGACTCCGTGTACTCGGCCAAGGCCTGGTACCCGCAGCCCCCCGCACTGGAGCGCTGGCGCCGGGTCTACATGGCGACGGCGCGGGCGAACGGCGGCGAGCCCGACGCCGGCAGCCATCTGCTGTCCTGGTTCCGCGCCGCGGGACTCGGCGACGCGGAGGCATCGGCGTCGACCTGGTGCTACGCGACGCCCGAGCTGCGCTCCTGGTGGGGCGGGACCTGGGCGGAGCGGTGCCTCTCCTCCTTCGGCCCGCGCGCAGTCGAACTGGGACTAGCGCGCCCGACCGAGCTGGAGGAGATGGCGATGGCCTGGCGGACGTGGGCCGCGGCGGACGACGGTTGGTACGTCGTCGTTCACGGCGAGGTCATCGCCCGCCGGTAGCGGACCGGGCGGACCGACGAGCGACGAACGGCGGCGACGTCGAGCGACGGGGTTCGGGGCGGACGAGCCACTGACGTAGCCGGACAGGCGGGAGCGTCCGACTCACAGCGCCGCGTAGTGGGCGTCGTCGACGGGCTCGAGCCACTCGTTGGAGGTGTCCTCGCCCGGGACCGCGAGCGCGATGTGGGAGAACCAGGAGTCGGCCTTGGCGCCGTGCCAGTGCTTGACACCGGCGCGGGTGAACACGACGGCGCCGGGGGTCAGCGAGACGGCGTCCTTCCCCTCCTCCTGGTACCAGCCGGAGCCGGCCGTGCAGATGAGCACCTGGCCTCCCCCCGACGCGGCATGGTGGATGTGCCAGTTGTTGCGGCAGCCGGGCTCGAAGGTCACGTTGTGCACCCCGACCGCGCACTCGGGATCCGTCACCAGGCTCCTCAGGAAGCTCTCCCCGGTGAAGTACTGGGCGAAGGCGGTGTTGGGCGCCCCCTTGCCGAAGATGTTCTCGGAGTCGAAAACGGCTACGTCGGTCGTGGATGTCATGACTGCTCCTGTGGAGGTGGCTGGAGATGACTGCGGCACCGCCAGGTTAGGGTCGCCTCCGAGGCACGGCCAGGTCCCGCCAGTCCCCCTCTTCCCCCGCACCGGCCGCCGGGAGGACGCGGGCGACGCACGGCCGGGTCCCGCCAGTCCCCCTCCTCCCCTACCCCTGATGCCGCAGGCGGCGCCAGATCCTGCGCGCGGCCTCGCCGCCGGCCCGTGCGGCGCCGAGGGTCGAGGCGTCGGGGCCGTACCCGACCAGCAGCAGGCGCGGGTCCTTGGCCACGCCGGTGCGCCCCTCCATGCGGATGCCCGACTCGTACCGGGGATCGCCACCGGCCGGGACGCCGACCGGACCGGCGTTCGTCCGCTCGCGCAATCGCAGTGGTTCCAGGTGCGTCAGTGCCGCCCTGAAGCCGGTGCTCCAGACGATGGCGTCGACGTCGACCCATGTGGGCTCGGAGTAGGGATCCCACGAGTCCGGGACAGCCATCCCGCCGCCCGTGACCGCGGCGGAACCCGACCCATCGGGATGAGGGCCGATGGCCGTCGGCGAGAAGCGCACCGCGTGCTCGTCGATGAGGTCGATCATCCCCCTGGAGACGAGGAGCCCCCTCTCGACGCCGTCGACGTACCTCTGCAGAGCGGGCACGGCCGCGGGCCGCGCGGCGCCGATGGGGGCCGGACCAGCGGCGCGCGCACCGGCCGCCCGCTCCAGCGCGGCGCCCCAGATGTCGTCGGGACCGGCGATGAAGTTCGGCGGACGGCGCGTGGCCCACGTCAACGAAGCGGCATAGGGGGCGATCTCCAGGATCATCTGCACCGCGGTGAGCCCACCGCCGACGACGAGGACGCGTCGCCCGGCCAGCTCCTCGGCCCGGCGGTAGGAGGCGGTGTGGAGCTGCTCGCCGGCGAACCCGTCCCTGCCCGGGACGCGCGGTATGCGGGGATGACTCCACGTGCCGGACGCGGAGACGACCATGCGCGCCAGCCATGTGCGTCGTCCCTCCCCCGTGCGGCCGTTGACGGCCAGGAGGGTGTCACGGCGCACGGGGTCCGGCCGGCGGCTCATGCGCGTCGGGACGCCGCGAGCCCCGGAGCCACCGGTCGCGCGAGCGCCCCGGGCCGACAGCGGCGCGGGCACCCCCGTGGACCTCACCGAGGTGACGCGCACCGGGCGCAGCACCTGGAGCCCCAGTGCCTCCTCGTAGCGACGGTGGTACCCGGGGACGACGACGTTGCCGGGGGCCGCCTCGTCCAGGTCCCCGGCGGGGAACCGGGGAAGATCGGCGATCCGGTAAGCCCGGCCGATCGTCAGGGAGTCCCAGCGGTGCCGCCAGGCGCCCCCGGGGCCCTGCTCGGCATCGAGGACGAGCAGCTCGCTCCCCGGTACCAGGCCGCGGCGAACGAGCTCGCCCGCCGTGGCCAGCCCGGCCTGCCCCGCTCCGACGACGATGACGTCAGCGACGCCAGCGGCATCAGCGGCGTCTGCGACGTACCGGTCGGGCTCCTCGTCGTTCACGCCACCATCATGCGTCATCGACCGGGGCTCCTCCTCATCGGGGCCGGGGCGCTCGCGCGCCCGATCGCAGCCCGCCGCAGCTCATCGATCGCCGCACCGCTTCTCACGGCGCAGCGGCGGCACTCACGGGCCGGAACGCAGCGGGTCACGGCCAGGGGCGCGGCAGGGTGGCGGCAAGGTGGCGGCCAGGGGCGCGGCGGAGTGGTGAGGCGGGAGCGCGCGGTGGCGGAAGGCCCCGGCGAAAATAGCGGCGATGAACGGCGCGATCAGGCGGGACCGCACGACGGCGGGAGACTCCGAGCGAGCCGACTCGCCGAGAACGACACCGATCTGGCACCCTGCCACCTGTGCTCTCCTCTCCAAGCGCCGTCGCGGCACGCGTCCTGACCGCGCGCTCCGTGCTCGACCGACCGCTCGCCCGCCGCTACCGCATCGACGCGGTGCGGCTCCGCGAGCTCGCGGGAGTGGCCAGGTGCGGGGACCTGGGGGGTAAGCAGGTGATCGAGCTGCCCGTGCTCGCCGAGCTCTCCACCACGACGGCGTCCCGGCTGCGCATGCCCGATGGCACCGGGTGGAAGCTCGGCCAGGCGCTCGGGCACGCTCTCGAGCAGGGGGTGCGCCTGTGGCTGTGCCAGGTGCCGGCCGAGGCCGTCCCATTGATCGTGCGCACGGTCGGCAGCGGGCTCGTCCACGTCGTCTCGCTGCCCGAGCCCGTCGACGACGCCGGGGAACCCAGTGCCCCGCCCGCCATGGCGATCCCCGCCCCCGACAGCACCGGCAGCACCGTCGTCATCGCCCTGAGCCCCCTCGCACTGCTCATGTCCTTGACCGAGGGCGGGGGCGACTCGCGCCGCTACCTGCGCACCGTGCTGGTCGGCGTGGACACCCTGCGCTGCTCGTCCCGGGCGGCGTGGGCGCTGCGGCGCAGCGGCGTCGAGGCGGTCCAGCGGTCGCGGACGCTGCGGCTGCTCCGCAACCCCGTGACCCTGGCCTACCTCTTGGTCTTCGTGTACTCCTCCCTGCGGGCCATTCCAGTGGCCTTCGTCCCCGGGTTCCACGGCCAGGTATGGGTGCTGTGGACGATCGACGTCCTCACCGCCGTGCCCTACACGTGGGGCCTTGTCCAGATGGTGGCGGGACGCCGGATCCGGTACCGGCTCCTCGGGCTGGCGACCACGCTCATCACCTTCATGGCCCCCTACGTGTACTTCTGGACCAAGGGGCGCGACTACCCGCCGGAGGTGATCATGACCGTGGTGGCGATGATCGTGGGCAGCGCCGGGATCGAGGCACTGCGGTGGTGGCGCGAGAGGCTGATCGTTCAGGGCCTGTCGGAGGCCTCCGCAGAGGACGTCACGGCGGCCGCCCCGGAGTCCTCCCCGTCTTCCTCGGAGGACGTCACGGCGGCCCCCTCGGAGACGTCCGCAGGCGCCTCCGAGAACTGACGGTCCTGCCCCTGGACGGATCGCAGCACGCCGACGACGAGGAGCCAGAGCCCGCCCCCGATGGACAGGACCAGCGCCGTCAGCGGACGCGCCGGGTGCGCGACGAGGAGCCAGGCCGTCCCTCCGATCCACACGAGCGCCGCGGCGATGTTGAACGAGCGGAAGCGCTTCACGCGGACCGGGTGGATGTAGTAGGTGGGCACGAGGGTGAGCCCGGCCAGGATGATCGTCACCACGATGTTGATCCAGGCCGGAGTGCCGAGCACCCACACCATGACGGCGACGATGTTCCAGGCCGCGGGGAAGCCGACGAAGTAGTTGTCGCTCGACTTCTCGCCCTCGTTGGCGTAGCAGAACATCGAGGAGACCAGGATCACGATGAGCAGGATGCTGGCGACCGGTTTCGGCCCCATCGGGACCCTGAGGTACATGAAGACCGCCGGGATGAAAGTCCAGGTGAGGTAGTCGATGACGATGTCGACCACGCTGCCGTCGAACCACGGGATGACCTCCTTGACCCGGGCGCGGCGGGCGAAGGTGCCGTCGATCCCATCGACGACGAGGGCGACGGCGAGCCAGGTCCACATCCAGCCGATCTCGTCGTTGACGATGGACAGCACCGCCAGGCTCGCGAAGACCAGCCCCGACATGGTGAAGGCGTGCACCCCCCAGGCGCAGAGGCGCGACATATGAGTATCCGAGGATGTGGACGCAAGAGTACCGGAATCGACGGTCGGAGACGCGGCAGCGGGTGTGGGAGGCACGATCAACCTTACTCAAGATGCGATGGGGATTTGCCGTAGACTATGAGTTCTCCGGTGCCTATGCACCCCGATAACGAAGAGCCGTGCCCGGAGTCGATCGCGGGACACGATCTCACAGCCTCAGCATATTCACAGCATATCCGGTGAGGCCATGAGACCCGCCACCGCCCACTCCCCGCCTGCGGGCGAGGTCGGGATCGGCGCGCGCGGGTTGCTCGAGCGATCGGGGTGAGGAGACGCAGCCGACCGCGGCCGAGCAGGACCGGATGCCTCGACCGCGGCCGGGCGCGGGGATCGACGCCCCTCGGCCCCTCAAGGGGCCTGGTTGTCCCTGGTGGGCCAGCCGTTCTCGGTGCATCCGCCCTCGCGGGTGCGGCTCTGCTGCGCCATGACGGGCGACGTGAGACCGGCTCCCGCGCAGTACTCGTGCTCGTGCCCGAGGAAGTGGCCGACCTCGTGGTTGATCACGTAGATGTGGTAGGCGTCGATGCTGGAGAAGGTCGGGGTGCCGTAGGTCCAGCGGTCGGAGTTGAGGACGACGTCGTCCCCGTTGCGGCAGTTCCACATGCTGGCCGTCTCCAGAGGGGAGCACAGCGTGTCCGCCGTCGGCGGCGTGGCGATGGACAGGACGAAATCCGCCGAGGCGGGATCGCTCACCTGCTCGAAGGAGACTCCCTCGGCAGTGCGCCAGCCGCGGTCGTCGTTGAGGACGCTCTCGACCGTGCCGGCGGCGGCGGCCGCGTCGACGCCGGTGCCGTTCTCGGTCCGGAGCACGTAGCGGTAGACCGTCTCGGCGCCCGGCCGGGACGGGGGCACCGGATCGGCGGTCGTCCAGGTGCCATCACCGGCGGCGTCGCTGTGGGCGAAGCCCTGCTCGTCCGTGCGCGGCGCGGGCGTCCGCGTCGGCTCGGCGCCGGGAGAGGCGCCCGCCTCTGCGGGCTCCGCGGAGGGCGAGTCCCCCGTGGTGTCCGGAGACGCCCGCTCCGCGACGGGGGCGGTGTCCGCCGCCCGGGCGCCCGTGACACGGTGGACCCATATGCGCACACCGCAACCGATGAGCACGACGACGGTCACCAGCACGAGAGCCCGGACGAGCTTCCACGGCTCGGTGAGGACGAGGCGACGACGGCGCGGCTTCCCGCCCGACGCGCGGACGGAGCGGGAGGCCGGCGGCCCG
>ERZ772807.421-NODE-421-length-26252-cov-8.002329_pt1 | contig 26252 bp, 18 predicted proteins | sample MGYA00511472_ERZ772807 | MGnify/ENA primary metagenome ERZ772807 (study PRJEB29015, sample SAMEA2737947) | human oral metagenome | biome: human oral; feature: human-associated habitat; material: dental | place: China | collected 2039 ... | reverse complement strand
CATCACCATTGCCTTTTGGATCGCCCGCAACGTGTTCGGGTTCTGAAGTCGGTGAGAGCGACAAAATGGCGCTCCACAAAAAAGCCCGAGGCGATGTACCCCGGGCTTCAATCGTAAAACAAGTAGCAGAAAGATGTCTTAGCGGACGACGGCCTTGTAAGCACGACCGTTACCGAGCATGATGATTGGTCTAACGGCTTGCGGCAGACTGAAAAACGCTTGCGGAAGTTCCGCAAATCAAAAAGAGGACGTTTTGGTACTTGCGGAAGTTCCGCAAATCAAAAAGAGGACGTTTTGGCGCTTGCGGAAGTCCCGCAAATCAAAAAGAGGACGTTTTAGCGTTTGCGGAAGTTCCGCAAATCAAAAAGAGGACGTTTTGACGCTTGCGGAAGTTCCGCAAATCGAAAAGAGAACGTTTTGGCGCTTGCGGAAGTCCCGCAAATCGAAAAGAGGACGTTTTGACGCTTGCGGAAGTTCCGCAAGCACTGTTTTCTTCATTTTGATGTATGCGGAAGGTCCGTACGTTCTTCGTACGAGACTACAGAGTGCTGCATCAGCGTATCTCCTCATAATCGACGTATTCGCCTTCATCGTCGGCGAAGACTTTCTTCCGGTGGGGCACCGTTTCGTCTTCCTCAATAAAGGTGCGAGACGAATACGACCGCGACGAGGCGTCCGAGGCGCCACCAGCGGATGTACCGCCCGAGGCGTACGGATTGCCCGCGCTATAGGGACCACGACCGCCGAAGAAGAGCGCCCGGATGATCCGTAACACGGACGTGCCGAGCATCACAACGAGGAAGACAACGACGAAGACGAAGAATAGAAAAAACGTAAGCATATAATCTGGGTTGTGGTTTTGTGCGGGCAAAAGTAGGGCGTTAAATCCGGGAAGACAGGATAAGGCCCCTTACCTTTGCCGCGATTCAAAACCATTAACTGTTTTCCTATTATGAAGAAGTATTTAGCTGAGATGATCGGCACGATGGTGCTGGTCTTGATGGGCTGCGGCGTGGCTGTCAGCCTGAATTGTTCGTCCGACTGTGCCGACACGGCCAACGCAGGCACAGTCCTCGGTACGGCACTGGCGTTTGGCCTCTCCGTGGTAGCGATGGCCTACACCATTGGCGGCATCTCGGGGTGCCACATCAACCCGGCCATTACGCTGGGCATGCTCCTCAGTCGACGGATAAGCGCCAAGGACGCGGGCATGTACATGCTGTTTCAGGTCATTGGTGCCATCATCGGTGCGTGTGTGTTGTGGCTGCTGACGTCGGGCACCGAGTCACTTGCGGGTGGTACGGGCGCTAACGATCTTCAGGGCGGTATTTCGGTCACGAGCGGACTGCTGGCCGAGATCTTCTTTACCTGTGTCTTCGTGCTGGTTGTGCTGGGCGCAACGGCTCGGACGAACGGCGCCACGTCGGGCTTTGCTGGCCTGGCCATTGGCCTGTCACTCGTGCTTGTCCACCTCGTCTGCATCCGTTACACGGGTACGTCCGTCAACCCGGCACGTTCCATTGGCCCGGCGCTCTTCCAGGGCGGATCGGCACTGGCTAACCTGTGGATCTTCATCGTCGGACCGTTCGTCGGCGCAGCCTTGGCGGCTCTCATATGGCGCGTCATCGATCCAGATAAAGCAGCCTAACCTTCGCGAGGGCAGCTCGAACCTATGAAAAGCCCCGGCATACAAGGACGTATGTCGGGGCTTTCTCTTGTCTATCCATAAGGGGCGGAGTCACTCCACCACCACCTTGCGCGCCGTGCCATCGCTCAGGGAGACGATATAGAGGCCGGGCGGGAGCGCCAGACTGGCTTCGCCGCGCTGTACGCGGAGCGTGCCGACTTGCACGCCCGTCAAGGTGTACACACGCGCCGTCAGGGGACGTTCGGAGGTGACGATGAGCAGTCCGCGCTCGGAGTGCACCGTCGGACGGGCATCGTTGGCGACGAGGAGCACGTTGGCCGTGGGCGCGGTGAGCGTCACGTCGTACGTGAGGGTGAGCTTCGGGTAGGCCGCGTTTGTCACCTCGCAAGTGAGCGTGTGGCCAGACAGTGCGGCGGGGAAGGAAAAGCGTCCCTCGTGCGACTGGGTTGGGGTGACCTCCGTCGCACCGTCGCGCCAGGTGTAGACCGACGTGGCGCCCTGCACGGTGTATTCACTCGAAAGATCAACCCTGTCAGCCGGTGCCGTGATCGTCCTCCGTGCCTGCGGCGTGTAAGAGCGGAGATACATCGGCTTGGGCAGCGCGGAGAAGGTGAAGCGGTTCGACTCGCACATGATCTCCAGCGCCTTAAGCGGCAGCAGGGGCAGCTTGAGCGTGTGCATGCCGTTGTTCATAGTGGAGATGAAGTCGATGTAGGGGCAGGCCGAGACGTCAAGCTCGGCGATGGCGTTGTTGTAGAGCGGCAGGTTTTGCAGGGCGCGACAATCGGAGAGGTCGAGCCTCGTCAGTCGGTTGTCGTAGGCAGCCAGGCGCAGGAGCGACTTGCACCCCTTGACGTTCAGCTCCGTCAGCTGGTTGTCGTAGCAGAAGAGCTGCTGCAGGTTGGCCAGGTTCGATACGTCGAGGCGCTTCAGTTTGTTGCTGCGCACAGAGACGAGTTTGAGGAGCGGATTGCGCGAGAAATCAATCTCCTCCAGACTGCATTTGGCGGCGTAAAACTCCGTCAGAAGGGGATTGTTCGAGAGATCGAAACGCGTGAATGGGTTGCCGCTCAGACAGAGGAACGTGAGGCGCGGGTTGCGCGTCACGTCGAGCGTGGCGATGCGGTTGTAGCGACAGCAGAAGTGCTGGAGGTTGACGTTCGTGGTGATGTCCATGCGCGTCAGCAGGTTGTCGTAACAGTCCACATGCACCAGCGCCGAATCGCGCGTCAGGAGCAGCGACGTGAGGTTGTTCACCTGGCAACGCAGCACGCGCAGCGAGTCGAAGCCGGAGAGATCCAGATCGCCCGCCAGATACTTGTCGTTCCAAATGATCGCCGTCAGTCGTCCGCCCGGCCCCCACGTCAGGCCCGTCACCGTGGCCCAATCGATGGCGTTGGTGTCGGCTATGCCTAACTGCTGAAAGTTTTTCCGGCCCTCGTCGGCGGCGTTTTGCCGCAGGAAGGCCCTCAGTTGAGCTGTCTCACCGGCATGAAAAGGCTGCCCCACGAGGCGCGCGGCACACGTGAGGCAGACCATGACGGCGAGCAGCATGATGGCTCGCTTTTTCATATCAAGAATGTGTTACCAAATCGTTACCCGCTTCTCTTTCGGGATAAACATCGGGCTGCTTTCGGTGATGCCGAAAGCCTTATACCAGGCGTCGATCTGCGGCAATTCGCCGTTGACGCGCCACTTGCCCAGCGCGTGCGGATCGGTCTTCGTGCGACGCAGGATCTCCTCATCGCGGATGTTGCCCGCCCAGACGAAGGAGTAAGCCAGGAAGAAGCGCTGATCGGGCGTGAAGCCGAGCTTATCCTCTTGCGGCTGGCCGGCCGTAGCCTCCTTGAAGGCTTGGTAAGCGATCTGCAAACCGCCGAAGTCGGCCAGCGTTTCGCCGAGCGTGAACTTGCCGTTGGCGTGTACACCGGGCGCTACGTAAATGCTGTCGTAGAAGTCTGACATCACCTTGGCGCGCTCGTTGAACTTCTTCGCGTCGGCTTCCGTCCACCAGTTCTTCAGGTTGCCATCCTTGTCGAACTGGCGGCCCTGATCGTCGAATCCGTGCGTCATCTCGTGACCAATCACAACGCCGATAGCGCCGTAATTGAAGGCGTCGTCTGCCTGCATGTCGAAGAAGGGATATTGCAAGATGCCAGCCGGGAAGCAGATCTCGTTCGTCGTCGGGTTGTAATAGGCATTGACCGTCTGCGGCGTCATGTACCATTTGTCGCGGTCCACCGGCTTGGTGGCCTTGTCCAGCATTTCGCGCACCGCAAAGCGACTCACGCGATCCATGTTGGCCAGATACGTCTCCTCGGGTTTGATCTCCAGCGGCGAATAGTCTTTCCACTTGTCCGGGTAGCCGATCTTGACATAGAAGGCGTTCAGCTTTTCCAGCGCCCGTTGCTTCGTCTCGGCGCTCATCCAGTCTAATTTTTCGATGCGTGCGGCGTAAGCCTTTTGCAGGTTATGCACCAAGTTTACCATGCGCTCTTTGGCCTCGGGTGGGAAATATTTCGCCACATAGAGCTCGCCCACGGCCTCGCCTAAGCCACCGCTCACGCTGCCCTGCGCACGCTTCCATCGCGGCTGCATCTCGGTCTTTCCGGAGAGCACGCGGCCGTAGAAATCGAAGTTCAGCGCGTACACCTCATCGCTCAGCGACGAGGCTGCGTTGTCGATCAGCTTCCACTCCAAATACGACTTGATGGCCGAGAGCGGCTCGGCGGCGATCACCTTCGAGACCTCCTTCATCGGCTCCTCTTGTGAGACGGACAGCTCCTTGATGTCCACCTTCAGCGTGGCCAGGAATTTCGTCCAGTCGATGTTCGGCACCAGCTTTTGCAGGCCGCTGACGGGCATCTTGTGATAGTTCGCGTACGGATCGCGGCGCTTGACCTTGTCGAAGTGCGACCGGGCCAGACGCGTCTCAATGCGCATCACGTCCTCCATGTGCTTCCGCGCGTCGGCCTTCGAGTAGCCGAACATCTCGAACATCTTCACCACGTGCGCCTTGAAGGCCTCGCGGACCTTTGTCGTGCTCTCGTCGTTCTCGAGGTAATAATCCCGCTCGCCGAGCGAGAGGCCGCCCTGATACGTGCCGAAAAGGTTCCGCTTGCTGTCCATCACGTCCGCCTCCACATAGACGCTGAAGAAGGGGTCTATGCCGATCAGCATCAACTCCGGCAGGAAGGTCGAGAGCTCCTTTTTGTCCTTGATCGCGCCCACGCGGTCGAGCCACGGCTTGAGCGGCGCCACACCCTCGGCATTGCGCCGCGTGCTGTCCATCGCCAGGTTGTAGAGGTCGCCGATCTTCTGCGCCACCGTCCCCGGCTCATTCTTCCGCCCCGCTATCTCCTCGATCAGCGACTTGAGCTGTTCGCGGTTATTCTCGGCCAGCATGTCGAACGATCCGAAGCGCGAATACTCGCCCGTCAGCGGGTGCGTCTTCATCCAGCCGCCGCAGGCGTACTGATAAAAATCGACGGCAGGATCCGCCGTCTTGTCTAAATTCTCAATGCGGATACCCGCATCTCCGGCCGGCGTCGCTGCCGGCTGCGCTTGTGCATTTCCTGTCATCATCAGTGGAATGATTGCTGCTACTTGTAAATACTTTCGATTCATGTGATATGTAGTATGATTAAAAGAACGTCTCTCTTGTGCTGAGGCTTCCATGCCTCATTCTTCGCTTCTCATTTCGCGGTCACCCCGCTCTCCTCAAACCGCCCGTTGCGCCAGGTGTAGACCTTCCATCCGTCGATAAAAAACCGATTCGCCTTCTCCTGCAACGCTTGGTCGAAATATTTCGGCGTGTTGTATCGCACGCTCATCGTCAGATCGTCGGGCGACAGCTTGTAGTGAAACAAATCGATGTCCGCCGCCGCGCAGATCTCCTTGAAATCCTCCGACGTCGTGTCCGCGTCCGCCCGGAGGAAGTCCCTCATCGTGGCCGGGCGATACATCCCCTCGGTCGGCAGCGGCGTCCAGTCCGTGGTGAAAAATTCCACCCTCGAGTCCTGCCCCTGCCTCACGATCCCCACCGACGTGATCAGGCAGATCACATACGTATGGTTCACCAACGGCAGCCGCCGTATTTGGATGAAATTCCCCATGCTCGTCTCCAGCCACAGGTAGTCGTCCGTCATCTTCCAGATCTCGGCCATGCCGCCCATCTCGTTGTTCACGGTCGCCTTTTCGCCAGCCCGATGCATGTCCACGAGCGTCTTCCGACTCGCCTCATTGAGTAAAACCAATTGCGTATCGGGCATCTTCAAAAACAGCTCCGCTACGTCCTGCGCCTGCGCAGCTGCCGATAGAGCCGCCGCCAAAACCATTGCGATCCAACGCTTCCTCATTGTCATTATCCTTCAAATTGCTGATTTTTTACGGGTGCCAAAAGTACAAACTCCCCCTTTGCCCAGCCCGCGACCCATCCCAGCCCGTCGCCGCCCCGCCATGCCACTCGACGCACCATCCCAGCCCGTCGCAGCCTCGCCATGCCACTCGACTCGCCATCTCCCCGCGTCGCAGCCCCTCAATTTATCCCCCGCGGGCATCCCCTCATGTATGGCTAAACCATCCTGTATATAGTCTACATCCACACCATGCCCGACTCTTCATTCTCTCCATTTAATCTGATCTACATCATGTATGGCCTATCATTCTAATTGATCTATCAGATAAGCATACTGTAAGCCCATTCTTTCGTCCGTCATTTCCGCATATACATAGTGTCTAAGTACACACTCCGCCATCAATTTATCTTATACACACTGTCTAAGTCAGATATACACCAGAAAGAATATCTATACATAGTGTATGAGTATAAAATCCATTGTCTTTTATATTCATACACCATGACTATCTCTATTATCCAGCGGATTTTATATTCATACACCATGTCTAAGCCATAAATCCAGCATATCTATTTCCTATACATTGATTGAAGCCCCCTCAAGAGACTCGATGGCGCCTCAATGCGTAGGCATGTCCCCTCGTGTCACATGACGAGACCGCGACAGCCCGCTATGTTCCGCCGACTCGGTCGATAGCGCTTCGACGACCTTCCATGGCCCGCCGTGTCGCTCGATGCCGATCCGACGACCTGGGCAGTCGCTCCGAGACAAAAAATGAGGGTGCTACGGCCAGAATTCTCTCCTCGATCACGTTTTTCGCAGAAAAATCCTCCCGCGCCCCCTCTCCGCAAAGCGTTCAGAATAAAACGGTTCGGTTGCAGGGAAACAAGTTGCCGTTTCTTTTGTGATTTTTTTAGTGCTGCAGATTTGGCGTAGAGTCAAAGATTCGTTCATCTTTGCGGCCGCTAAGAAAAACAAGGCACGGTGCCATAGCTCAGTTGGTAGAGCAAAGGACTGAAAATCCTTGTGTCCCTGGTTCGATTCCCGGTGGCACCACTTCAAAAACCTTCATAAGCAGTACACAAATCAAGTGTGCTGCTTTTTTTATTTCCCTCCACCGGACCGCGGCGCCCATCGGGTGCGCCATCGTCCTTGCCTATACGTTTACGCAAACGCCTCCCCCACCCGATTGCTCACCACACCTTACTTTTGCCGCCATGAATTTTGAAGTGATCCAAACGGACAGCCGATCCAAGGCACGCGCGGGACGCATCACGACCGACCATGGCGTGATCGAAACGCCCATCTTCATGCCCGTCGGCACCCAAGGCGCGGTCAAGGCCGTGCATATGGCCGAACTCCAAAGTGAGGTCGGCGCGCAAATCATCTTAGGAAATACGTATCATCTCTACCTCCGCCCGGGTGTCGACACGCTCGAGCGCGCCGGTGGGCTGCACCGCTTCAACGGTTGGGGCGGCCCGATACTGACGGATAGCGGCGGCTTCCAAGTCTTCTCGTTGGCCGACCGCCGCAAGCTGACGGCCGAGGGCGCGGAGTTCCGCTCGCATATCGACGGCAGCAAGCATCTCTTCTCGCCCGAGCGTGTGATGGACATTGAGCGCTCCATCGGCGCGGACATCATCATGGCCTTTGACGAATGCTGCCCCGGCGACGCCGACCACGCCTATGCCGAGCGCTCGCTGAACCTTACGGAGCAATGGCTCGGCCGCTGCCTCAAACGTTTCAAGGAAACGGAGCCGCGCTACGGCTACCACCAAAGCCTCTTCCCGATTGTGCAGGGCTGCGTCTATCCCGACCTGCGCACCAGGGCAGCCGAACGCGTGGCGGAGGCTGGCGCAGACGGCAACGCGATCGGTGGGCTGTCGGTGGGCGAGCCTACGGAGGTCATGTACGAGATGATCGAGCTGGTCAACGCCATCCTGCCTGTGGACAAGCCGCGCTACCTGATGGGTGTCGGTACGCCGGTGAACATCCTGGAGGCCATCGAGCGGGGCGTCGACATGTTCGACTGCATCATGCCGACGCGCAACGGACGCAATGGCCAACTCTTCACCGCCCGCGGCACGATGAACATGCGCAATCGCAAATGGGCCGACGATTTCTCGCCCATCGATCCGGACGGCCACTGCGCCGTGGACTTGCTCCATAGTCGCGCCTACCTGCACCACCTTTTCCGCGCCGAAGAGCTGCTGGCTTTGCAGATCGCTTCCATCCACAACCTCGCGTTCTACCTCTGGCTGGTTGGCGAGGCTCGACGACACATCTTGGCGGGCGACTTCACGACGTGGAAGGCCGGCATGGTGAAACAACTCTCGGAACGGATCTGAATGCTACGTATCCCCTCCCTCAAACTCACGCGGATAGACCGATACATCATCGGTAAATTCCTCGGCACGTATGTCTTCACCATCCTGTTGGTGATCGCCATCACCGTCGTCTTCGACTTCAACGAGAAGATCGACCATTTCGTCGGCGCCCGCGCCACGGCTACGTTGCGCGGCATCGTCTTCGAATACTACCTCAACTTCATCCCCTACTTCATCAGCATTTTCAGCCCGCTTTTCACCTTCATTGCCGTCATCTTCTTCACCTCGAAGCTGGCCGACAAGTCGGAGATCATCGCCACGCTGGCTTGCGGCGTCAGCTTCCGTCGCCTGATGCGCCCCTACCTCATCGCTGCGGCCATCATCGCCTCGGCGAACTATCTGCTGAACGCCTACATCATCCCCCCGGCCAACATTGTCAGGATCAACTTCCAAAACAAGCACATCCGCGACAAGAAAGTCTCGTCGGCCCACAACATCCAGCTCGAGGTCGAGCCGGACGTCTTCGCCTACTTCGATCGCTACGACGCCATCGCCTCGATGGGCTATCGCTTCTCCCTCGACCGCTTCAAGGACAAGAACCTCGTCTCGCGCCTCACCGCCGAATCCATCCAGTACGACTCGCTCTACCGGTGGACCATCCTCAACTACGTCATCCGCGACTTCGACGGCATGCGCGAGCATATCACCACCGGCGAACGTAAGGACACGACGCTCACCTTCATGCCCTCCGACTTCCTCATCTCCGAGGGCGACTGCGAGACGATGACCATGCCGCAACTTGCCGCCCACATCCGCCGACAGAAGGAGCGCAAGCTGAGCAACACCCAGTTTTTCGAGATCGAGTATCACCAACGCATTGCCACCACGCTCTCCTTCTTCATCCTCACCGTCATCGGCGCCTCGCTTTCCTCGCGGAAGATCAAGGGCGGAATGGGCCTCAACATCGGCATCGGCTTCGCCCTCAGCTTCTCCTACATCCTCTTCTCCAAAATCACCTCCACCTTCGCCATCAGCGGCTATGTCAGCCCCATGATCGCAGTCTGGATCCCGAACATTATCTACCTCTTTATCACCATCCACCTTTACCGCAAAGCCCCGCGGTAAAACTTAATCATCCCCTACCCTATGCGTGCCTCCGCCCTTCAATACCTCTATTTGCAGAAGCCCGTGACGACGATCATCGTGCTTTGCCTCGTCACCATCCTGCCCTGGATCGCCACCGGCGACTTTTCCACCAAAGGCGAGCCGCGCGAAGCCTCCGTGGCCGTCTCCATGCTCGAAACCGGCAACTGGACCCTGCCGAAGGTCTACGCCGACGAGTTCGCCTACAAGCCGCCGATGGCGCACTGGATGATGGCCCTCGCCTCCCTGCCTGGCGGCCGCGTCACGGAGCTGACCGCCCGCCTCCCCTCCGCAGTGGCCTACACCGTGCTCGGCGCCATGATGCTCATCTTCTTGGGGCGGCGTGTGCGCTTTCAGGAAGCCTTCATCGCCGTCTGTGTCATGCTCACGTGCGTCGAGATCCACCGCGCCGGCATGACAGCCCGCGTCGACATGGTCCTCACTGGCTTCATCGTCGCCGCCCTCCTACAGATGTACCGGTGGGAAGAAAAGCTCGCCCTGAAAGGCCTACCCGTCATCATCCCGCTTTTACTCAGCGGCGCCGTGCTCACCAAGGGGCCAGTCGGCATCATCTTGCCGCTTTTCATCTTCGGCACGTACCTCATCCTGCTTCGCCGCCACAGCGCCTTGCAGATCTTCAAGGCGCTGCTTTACATCGGCGTCAGCGCCGCCTTTCTGCCCTTGCTCTGGTACATCGCGGCGTGGCGTCAGGGTGGCGAGGCGTTCCTCAACGTCGTTTTAGCTGAAAACTTCGGCCGCTTCTTCCACCTCAGCGAGGCCGCCATTTCGTACGACCTGGGGCACAAGGAGCCCATTTGGTACAACTTCGTCACGCTCGTGGCCGGCTTCCTGCCCTGGACGCTCCTCCTCGTCTTCTCCCTCTTCGGCTTCAACCGCAAGCCGAACGACAAACGCGGCGAGCACCCCACGCTCGGCAGCCGCGTCCGCCACATCGTCGCCGGCCTTCTGGCGATGGATCGCGTACGCCTTTTCAGCCTCGTCGCCGCCGTCTGCACGCTCGTCTTCTACACCATCCCGAGCAGCAAGCGGAGCGTCTACCTGATGCCCGCCTATCCCTTTATCTCCCTCTTTGTGGCGCAGGCGATGCTCTATGTGGCCGAACACCGCTCCCGCTGCACACGCGTCTTCGCCGCCGTTCTGGCCGTCGTCGGCTGTGCCGCATTCGGCGTGGCCGTGCTCACCGCTGCCGGTGCCCTGCGCCCGGTGGAGATCGTCGCCAAATTCACTGACCGCGCCGACACGCTCGAGACGGTCAGCGCCGTTGCGCAAGGCTTCGCCCATCCCTCGGCCGGCACGATCGTCATCCTCATCATCTTGGCCTTGGCCCTGCTGACGGTCGGCTATCAAATGTCACGACGGATCAACATCAAGATCCTCTACGCCTCGCTTTTCCTGAGCGTCGCCCTGAACCTCTTCGTCGACGGCGCCATCATGCACAACTTGCGCAACCGCACCTCCTCGCGCGAGTTTGCCGACCGCATCCGCAGCGAGTTTCCGGCCGAGCGGGATCGGATCTACGTGATGAACGACCTCCGCGCGGGCTTCACCAACCTCTACGGCCTCAATTTTTACCTCGGCAACCGCTTCCGCAACTTCGACGCCGAACGTCCCGCCGAGGGCGCCCTCCTCTTGGCCGACCGCGACGAAGATCTGCTCACTGAGCGCTTCGGCCGGCTGTACACCTTCCGCCGCATCGCCCACTCCACGCGCAGGCTCTCCGACGTCCGCAGCAGCGTGACGCTCTACCGCTTCGAGCGCATCCGCCCGTAATGCTTCGAGAGGGCAGCCAATCATTGTCCGCCCATAAACGGCAAATCGGGTAGGGAAATCTTTATAGGATCTCTCTACCCGATTTGCTGTTTGGGGAACACCTCAAAAGAGCCCGTTCAACTCTTCGGTTCGGAAGAATTGCGGCATTTCGCTTACCGCTCTCGAAGGATCTTTCGGCTCAAATGAACCGAGGCGATCGGAATGCTCCATGGCCGTATTCAAATACGGCTTCAACTTCGAATAGATATCATTGTTTTCCGCCTTGTAATAGGCCTTGTTTTTATCATAGTCTTTCATGTGCTTCTTAAAATCTTCTTTCATTTCATTGTAGTCTTTGTAAGCTTTGGCTGTATATATGAAATGAAGCAGGAACCAGAACTCAAGGCAGGGGTTATTCACGATCACCCGGACCCGCTTCGCGTATTTCTTACCCACTTTCTCTCGGCATTCAATAAACGTCCGCATCGGGTCTTTTTTACTCTTTTTACTCCCCTTGCCTTTTTTCTTCTTGGACAACATATCTCGCTGCTCCTTTTTGATCTGGTCCAAGTCGACGATCCAAAAGACCTTGTCGTACTCCTCTTGGGCCAGCTTACAAACAAGCTCGTATTGGTCTTCGATACGCTTCTTATCAGGGAGTTCTGGCTTGATGGTGAGGCGTATCTGCTGCTTATCCTGCTCTTCCTGCTTATCCTGTTCTTCCTGCTTATCCTGTTCTTCCTGCTTATTCTCCAGCTCATACTTCTTCATCATTTGTAGGTACCAGATCTCTGTCTCCCCGTCGGCCACGATGGCAAACGCAGGATTCGTTTTTCGCTTAATTCTTCCCATGATTCAAATCGATATGCGTGTCACCGAGGATTGGCGTGCCGCTCAGTTTGCCGCTTTTATAGGCGTTCAGCACGTTGGTCTTTTTCCCAATTACCGAACGGTCGAAGTCGGCCAGCGAATAGAGTTCGGTAGCATCGGCGTTAGACTTATCCGTAAACCAAATGGCATCGTTTCGGAAGAGGTCGCGGTCGTCCAGCAGCTCCCGATTGTGCGTCGTAGCGAGGATCTGTGAATCCTTCGTGTTGAGCAGGTAGGAGACGATAAAATGCCGATAGAGATCGGGGTGTAGTGAGGTCTCTAATTCGTCGATGAGCATGGCGCGCGGGTCTTTGATAAAGAGGGCCAGTAAGCCAGCAAATTCATAATACCGCCTTGTACCGCGCGACTCTTTTGCCAATGGCAACTGATATTTCGCACCATTTACTGTATGCTCAAACATGATTTCTTTCACTGTATCTATTCCCTCTTCTATCAGAATTAGTACTTCACGCTCATTCTTCCCTCTTAATGGATGACTGAGATAATCGAGAACCTCTTTGGCACTATTCAATTTTCGATGTTGAATAGTGATATCGGATATATGCAAATCGGCTTGTTGCAAAAGCGGAATTATATCTGACGGCTGGAGCGTGCCTTTCTCTATCTTGGAGAGAATGAGTTTTTCGAAGGAGGTTTGCGGCTGCACCATACGCTTCAGGTAAAACTTGAACCAGTTCACCACCTCTTGCAGCTCTTTGAAGGCAACGTTGGTTTTCAGATAGCCCCCCAGCACGGTGTCGTTCCATAATGTGTTTGCAGTAAGACTCTGCTTCACGGCTTTGCTTTTCGTCATCTTGCTGCCGAATTTGATTTCGACAAACTGCCGCTCGAGGTCCGTCGTCCGTTGATAGATGCGGGCTTTGTTGGGGGTATAATAGGCATAGAGTTCCTCGGCCACGACAGCCTCCTGCGTGAACTCCACCCGGTAGGCGTATCGCACCTCGTTACGGATGAATTCGATGGAGAGGACGGTAGGCTGTTTTGGGGTGTCGGGATCAAAGAGATAAGGTACGAAGTCTAGGCTACCGTTCTTACTCCATTTGGGCTTGATCACCAACTGTCGGAGAAAGTCGAGCGCTTTGAGCACCGTCGTTTTACCCGAGGCGTTGGCTCCGTAGAGGAGGGCCAGCTTGAGTATTCGTCGGCCTCCGCAACGGGTGACGTACGCCTCTTCGAGGTGGTCGGACTTATCGGCTTCGAACGAAAGCGTCTGCTTGTCCTTAATCGAACCGAAGTTCTGTATGCTGAAATTGAGAATCATGGGTCTACTGCTTTTACTTGGCGGCAAAAATAGGCCGGGGCGGGGGACTGAACGCATACAAGGGGCGGCCGGTTCACGAATCTTTCTACATTCGCCGCCGGCTCGGGCGGAAAGATGCTCTCCGGAGCGCGTTGTTTGATTTGATTTTTCTCCAAAACCGGGTTTTGGACGTGTTGCAGGGTCTGCAATCCTTCAGAATCAGATTCTGAGCCTTTGCAACGGTCTGCAATCCTCCAAAATCAGATTCTGGGCCATTGCAACGGTCTGCAATCCTTCAGAATCGGATTCTGGGCCTTTGCAAGGGCTGCAATCCTTTAGAATCAGATTCTGAAGAGCCTCCCGAGCGTGAATCACCCTGTAAACCCTCTTCTTTCCCCTCTTTTCATTGTGCAATTCGCCTCCTTGCCCTCCCTTGAAATGGGGATTGCCGGGCGACGCGCACGCCTTCATCTTTGCCGCGCTAAAAAATCAAAACAACCATTCATATACAATGAAAAGAATAGCTACGCTTCTCTGCTTCATGATCTGCTGTGCCATGGCCATTTATGCCACTGACGCAAACGTGACCAGACGAACTTACACGGTGAGGGGCACCGTGAAGGATCGCACGAATGCCCCCGTTCCCTATGCCACGGTGATGGTGCTCGGCACCAACATCGGAATCGCTGCCGATGCCGACGGCGGTTTTCGCCTCCAATTAGACAAAGGCACCTACCGCCTGCGCTTCTCCTGCACCGGTTACGAGCAGAAGACCGTCGACGTGTCGGCCGAACAGCAGCCCAACCTCGAGGTGACACTCGACGAGGCCAAGAACGGCCTCACCGAGGTGGTCGTCACCGGCACACGAACGGAGCGCATGCTCAAGGATGAGCCCGTCGTCACGCGCGTCATCACGGCCGAGGAGATCAAGAAGCTCGACCCGCAGGACTTCAAAGGGCTGTTAGAATACGAGCTGCCCGGCCTGCAATTCAATGGTGCAGCACACGGCTCCGGACTGCCCAACATCTCCTTCCAGGGCATGGATTCCCGCTACCTGCTCTTCCTCATCGACGGCGAACGCATGGCCGGTGAGGGCGCCTTGGACAACATCGACTTCACCCGTCTCGACGTGGACAACATCGAGCGCATCGAGGTGATCAAGGGCAGCATGTCCACCCTCTACGGATCGAACGCCCTGGGCGGCGTGGTGAACATCATCACCAAGAAGGCCAACCGCCCGTTCGTGGGCAATGTCTCCGCTCGCACCACCAGCCGCGGCGATCAGAAATACGCGCTCTCCGTGGGTACACGTCAGGAGAAGTTCTCATCGCTCACCTCAGCCTCCTTCAGCCGTCGCAACCCGTACACCATCCGTGACACCAAGCCGATGACGAGCACCTTCAAGCGCCCCGACGGCACCGACTCCACAGCCGTGGATACCACCCGGCGCAGCTTCAACATCAAGGGCTACGAGACCTTCTCCATCGCCCAAAAGTTTGGCTACGACTTCACCGACCGACTCAGCGCTGAGGTCACCGGCAGCTTCTACCAGAACCGACTGCTCTACACCGAAGAGATGAAGCTCCACGAACGCTTCCGCGACTTCACCTTCGGCGGTAAGCTCGGCTACATCCTCAACGAAAACAGTCGGCTGGACCTCTCCTACCACTACGACCACTACTATAAGAACGACATCTTCCCCCAGGCTGGCGACCTCACCACGGTGAAGTATCGCGACGTCACCAACAACATCCGACTCAACTACAGCCTCCTCCTGGCCGACCGCCACGCCCTCACCGCCGGCACCGAATACAACACCGAGCGGATGAAGAGCAACTGGTTTCGCGACACCACCTCCTCCCGTTTCTCCAACTGCGTGATCTACGTCCAGGACGACTATCGCGTCACCGACCGCCTGAGCCTCGTCGGCGGCCTCCGCATGGATTACCACTCGGAGTATAAGGCGCACGTCAGCCCGAAACTCTCCGCCATGTATCGCCTCGGGCACGTCACGCTGCGCGGCGGTTACGCGGCCGGTTTCCGCTCCCCGTCGCTCCGCGAGCTGTACGCCGAGTTCGACCACCGCGGCATGTTCAAGATCTACGGCAACACCGACCTCAAGCCCGAAACGAGCCACCACGCCTCCATCTCGGCCGAGTGGGTCGCCGGCATCTTCAACGCCTCCGCCACCGGCTACTATAACTGGTTCAACAACCGCATCGTCCGGACGGTGCGCATCGAGGATGGCCCCGCCAAACAGTATCCCGACTACACCTATCAGAACGCCGAAAAGTCCAAGACCTACGGCTTCGACGTCAACGCCCAAGTGCGCCTGCCCTTCGACCTTACCCTGCGCGGCACCTACTCCTACGTCAACGACGACGAGAAGGTGCAAGGCAAACGCAGCTCCTACATCCGCCCCCACACAGCCGTCATGCAAGCCGACTACACGCGCCGCTTCGGCCGTTGCCGCGCCTACATCGGCCTGAACGGGCGCTGGATGGCCGCCACGGACTACTGGTCGTACAGCAGCAGCCAAAAGAGCATGTACAAGATGGAGCTCGAGAGCCGCATGCTCTGGAAGCTGAACGCCGGATGCTACTTCCCGCGCGGCATCGCCCTGAACGTAGGCGTGGACAACCTCTTCAACGCAAGGGATAAGAACATCAGCTACGACGCCAGTTCCGCCACCCTCACCCGGGGCACGGAGTTTATCGCCAACCTCTCCGTCAATATCGCAGAGCTGATCGGCAAATGACGGGACGGGCACTTGGCACTTTTTTGGGGCACGACACTTCTTGAGGGAGGCGTCGTGTTCCTCTTTTTTTGGCCCCAAGCCCGACAGGTCCGAGCTACCCCAGAAAAAAAGAAGGACTAAACCCTCAGGGTTCAGCGTCGCCCAGAAAAAAAGAAGAGCCAAACCCTGAGGGTTCAGCGTCACTTAAAAAAAAGAAGGCCCAAACCCTCAGGGTTCAGCGCTTCTTGGAAAAAAGTAGGGCCAGACCCTGAGGGTTCAGCATCACTTGAAAAAAAGAAGGCCCAAACCCTCAGGGTTCAGCGCTACTTGAAAAAAAGAAGGACTAAACCCTCAGGGTTCAGCGTCGCTTGAAAAAAAGAAGAGCCAAACCCTCAGGGTTCAGCGTCACCCAGAAAAAAAGAAGGGCCAAACCCTGAGGGTTCGGGGCTACCTCGAAAAAAACTACTCCTAACTACCGCGCCGCAGGCGCATAACTACCCCTAACTACTCCTAACTACCGGGGCGAAGCCCTTTAACTACCGCGCCACAGGCGCATAACTACCCCTAACTACTCCTAACTACCGGGGCGAAGCCCCTTAACTACCGCGCCGCAGGCGCATAACTACCCCTAACTACCTATAACTACCGGGGCGAAGCCCCATAACTACACATAGAATGAAAAGGAAGATTTATCTGTGGATTGGGATCGTCGCAGTCGTCTTGGCCGCGGCGTTTTTTGCTTATTCCAAATGGATGGCACCCACACGCGTGGCCTTCGTGAACTATCAGGCCATCTCGCTTGGCAGCATCTACAAAGCCAACGACAACTCGCACATCAAACTCGTAGAAGTCTCCACCGACGAGCTCGACAAGCTCAAAGGCTTCGACATGGTCTTCGTCAACGGCATGGGCCTGCGCATCGTCGAGGAGCAACGCGAACAGCTGCAACGCCTGGCCGACAAGGGAGTGCCCATCTACACCTCGATGGCCACAAACCCCGACAACAACATCTGCAACCTCGACTCCGTGGTGCGCGACTCCATCAAGACCTACCTCGACGGCGGCAGCAAGAAGAACTATCGCAGCCTGCTCAACTACGTCCGCAAGGTGGTCGACGGCAAACGCTTCTTCGTCAACGAGCCTGAGCCGGCCGTGGAGCGCGCCGAAGACATCATCTATCACCCCAACCCCAGCGGCAACGACCGCGACGACGACCTCGAGTTCCACTCCGTGGCCGAGTATGAGGCTTGGCTCAAGAAGCAAAACCTCTGGCACGAGGGCGCCCATAAAATCGTCGTCACCGGACAGATGGCCGACCCCACCGGCCTGATCGATGCGCTGCAAAAGGCGGGCATGAACGTCTATCCCATCTACGCCCGCGAGAAATGGTTCGACTACCTCAACGCCATCAACCCCGCCATGGTGATCAACATGGCGCACGGCCGCTTGGGCGACGAGATGGTCGATTGGCTCCGGGAGCACAACGTGACGATGCTCGCACCGCTCACCGTCAATCGCCTCGTGGAGGATTGGGAGAACGACCCGATGGGCATGTCCGGCGGCTTCATGTCGCAGAGCGTCACCATGCCCGAGATCGACGGCGCCATACGCACCACAGCACTCTTTGCCCAGTATGAAGACAAGGACGGCTACCGCCACTCCTTCGCCGTGCCCGAACGCCTCGAGACGTTCGTCGAAACCGTGAAGCGCTTCCTCGACCTCCGCACCAAGCCCAACAGCGAGAAGCGCGTGGCCATTTATTACCTCAAGGGGCAGGGCCAAGGCGCAACCATGACGGCCGGCGGCATGGAGGTCGCTCCGTCGCTCTACAACTTCCTCAAGCGACTCAAAGACGAGGGTTACAAGGTGGACAACCTGCCCGCCAACCATCGCGAGTTGGAGAAGATGATCATGCAGCAAGGCGCCGTCCTCGGGGTCTATGCCGAGGGTGCGATCGCTGAGTTTATGAAGACCGGCAACCCGGAGCTGATCAAGAAGGAAGACTATGAAGCCTGGGTGAAACAGGCGCTCCGCCCGGAGAAATACAAGGAAGTGGTGGCCGCCAATGGCGACTTCCCCGGTCAATACATGGCCACGGCCGACGGCCGACTGGGCGTGGCCCGACTGCAATTCGGCAACGTCGTCGTAATGCCGCAGAACGCCGCCGGATCGGGCACAAATGCCTTCAAGATCCTCCACGGCACAGACGCCGCGCCGCCGCATCCTTACATCGCCTCCTACCTCTGGATGCGCTTCGGGTTTAAGGCCGACGCGCTGATCCATTTCGGTACACACGGTAGCCTCGAGTTCACGCCTCGCAAGCAGGTGGCACTCTCCAGCAACGACTGGCCCGACCGACTCGTGGGCCCGCTGCCACACTTCTACGTCTACACCATCGGCAACGTCGGCGAGGGCATCATCGCCAAACGCCGCTCCTACGCCACGCTCACGTCATACCTCACGCCGCCCTTCATGGAGAGTAGCGTGCGCGGCATGTACCGCGAGCTGACCGAGGCACTGAAGATCTACGACCACCTCGCCGAGGACATCAACGAACGCCGCGAGCAGGGCAAGGCTCCGGACGCCCGCATGGAGGCCGACCTGAAGCGTGCCGCGATCAACGTGAAGGCGGCCACCGTGAAGCTCGGCATCCACCGCGACTTGGAGCTGGACAGCATCGCCGGTAAGCCCTATTCGGAGGACGAGATCCGCCGCGTGGAGAACTTCGCCGAGGAGCTGGCCACGGAGAAGATCACCGGACAGCTCTACACGATGGGCGTACCCTACGAGCCCGCTCGCATCACATCGTCCGTCTTGGCTATGGCCACCGACCCGATCGCGTATGGCGTCTGGGCACTCGACAAGCTGAAGGGACGCACCCACCTCGACGCCGATCGCGACCGCGTGAAGTTCACACAGGTCTACTTAGATCCGGCGAAGGAGCTGGTGAACCGTCTGCTCACCCAACCGACGATGGCCACGGACGAGTTAGTCTGCCGCACAGCCAAGATCACCCCCGAGGAGCTGGCTAAGGCGCGCGAGATCATCGCCGACCGCAACGCCCCGCGGGGTATGGCGGCCATGATGATGATGACGGGCAACAAGAAGAAAGGCGGTATGCCAGGAATGCCTCCTGCGGGCATGTCGGGCGCCAAGCCCGCCGGACATCCCGGAGGTATGCCAAGCGGTAAAGCCGACGCTAAGCCTGCCGGACATCCCGGAGGTATGCCGGGCGGTAAAGCCGACGCCAAGCCCGCCGGACATCCCGGAGGTATGCCGGGCGGTAAAGCCGATGCCAAGCCTGCCGGACATCCTGGTGGTATGCCGGGCGGTAAAGCCGACGCCAAGCCTGCCGGACATCCCGGAGGTATGCCAGGCGGTAAAGCCGACGCCAAGCCTGCCGGACATCCCGGAGGTATGCCGGGTGGTATGCCGCCGAAAGGCATGGGTGGCATGATGGGTGGCAAGAAGAAGACGTACACGAAGGACGAAGTGCACCTGGCTGACGCCATCATGGAAGTGGAGCGCACGATCCTGAACGTGAACAAATACAAGACGTACCTCATGGAGAGCCCCGAGGGCGAACTGCGCAGCAACATGAACGCACTGAAGGGTGGCTACGTGGCTCCGTCGCCGGGCGGCGATCCGATTGCCAACCCGAACACACTGCCCACGGGCCGCAACCTCTACTCCATCAATGCCGAGGCGACGCCCTCGGAGGCAGCTTGGGAGAAGGGTAAGCGACTGGCCAACGCCACGATCGACCTCTACCGCAAGCGCCACAACAACGAGTATCCGCGTAAGGTGAGCTACACCCTCTGGTCGGGCGAGTTCATCGAAACGGAAGGCGCCACCATCGCACAGATCCTCTACATGCTCGGCGTGGAGCCGGTGCGCGACGCCTTCGGCCGTGTCTCCGACCTACGCCTGATCCCCTCGTCCGAGCTGGGTCGCCCGCGCATCGATGTGGTGGTGCAGACCTCCGGCCAGTTGCGCGACTTAGCCGCCTCGCGACTCTTCCTCATCAATCGCGCCGTGGAGATGGCAGCTGCGGCGAAGGATGACAAGTTCGACAACCAAGTGTCCGAGGGTGTCACCGAAGCACAGCGCACACTGCTGTCCAAGGGTCTCTCGCCGCGTGAAGCGCAGGAGATGGCCACCTATCGCGTCTTTGGCGGTGTCAATGGCAACTATGGCACGGGCATCCAAGGCATGGTGGAGAGTGGCGACCGCTGGGAGAAGGAGTCCGAGATCGCTGAGACGTATATCCATAACATGGGTGCCTTCTACGGCAGCGAAAAGCAGTGGGAGCTGTTCCGCCAATACGCTTTCGAGGCCGCGCTGACCCGCACCGACGTCGTCGTACAGCCGCGCCAGAGCAACACCTGGGGCGCCCTCAGCCTCGATCACGTCTACGAGTTCATGGGCGGTATGAACCTGTCCGTCCGCCACGTCACCGGCAAGGACCCCGACGCTTACCTCAGCGACTACCGCAACCGTAGCAATGTCCGCATGCAGGAGGTCAAGGAGGCCATCGGTGTAGAGGCACGCACGACGATCCTCAACCCGACCTATATCAAGGAGAAGATGAAGGGCGAGGCCTCGTCGGCCGGTGTCTTTGCCGAGACCGTCCGCAACACCTACGCCTGGAACGTGATGAAGCCGTCCGCCATCGACAACGAGCTGTGGGACGAGATCTTCGACGTCTACGTCAAGGATAAGTACGACCTCAAGGTCGACGAGTTCTTCCGCGAGCAGAACCCGGCCACGCTCGAAGAGATCACGGCCGTGATGATGGAAACGATCCGCAAGGGCATGTGGAAAGCCACGCCGGAGCAGATCGCCGAGCTGGCCCGCGTGCACACCGAGACGGTGAACAAGTACGGCGCGGCATGCTCGGGCTTCGTCTGCGACAACGCCAAGCTGAAGGACTTCATCGCCTCGAAGGCCGACGCCTCGGCCGCCGCCCAGTACAAGCAGAAGATCGCCGAGGCGCGCGAAGCCAACCTCTCCGACAAGGATGCCAAGAGCGTCGTGCTCGAGAAGGACAAGCAGAACGCCATCGACGAGACGGCCGACACCTCCGGCCGTCGCATGATCCTCATCGCAGCCATCGCGCTCGTCGTGGCCATCGCCGCATTCCTCATCATCCGCAGAAGGAGGAAGAACTAAAAACGAAAAGCTAAAAACGAAAAGTCCTGCCGGCAGGAGGAGGAGGGGCGCGAGAGTTCCCCCCTCTCTCCCGTACACGGCTTAGCTTTTAGCTTTTCACTTTTAGTTTTTCCCTTTTCGATTATGGACAACATCTTCCTCCTGCTCGCCTTCTTCGCTGTGGTGAAGAGCCTCTTCATGACCACCCTGCTGCCCGACCGACGCTATCGCATTGCGTTCAGTCTGCTGCTCGGCGTGTTCGTGGTGCTCTCCCACCCGTACGTCGTCGAGCTGAACAAGCTGCAGGTGCAGCGCATGCTGTCGGAGCGTTCGGCCCTGTTCGACATCTCCCTCGTGGTGATGGTCGACAGCCTGCTGACCGTCTACTTCTGCCTGGCCCGCCTGCGCAACCGCGAGCCCGAGCAGCGCTTCGCGTGGTACACCACCCTGGTGCGCCATATGCCCTCGCTGCTCATCTTCCCCGCGCTTTTCTACCTCCACATCAACCTGCTCTTCTCCCTGCCCGGCGTCGCCTTCACGACCGTCACATGGGGGCTGGCCGCAGGGGTGGTCGTCGTGTTCGTGGCCGCGTCGCTCTTTGCCCGCAGCCTCATCGGCGGCAAGGATCTGCTCATCGAGCTGATCATGCTGCTCACCCTGTTGCTCTTCCTGCTGACCGTCTGCAGCGCCGTCTTCCACCCCTCCAACACCGTCATCTCGCACAGCGCCCCCGTCGACTGGCTCGGTTGCCTCGGCACCCTCGGCCTGCTCCTTGGGCTTACGCTTGTCGGATGGTTGCTCACTGCGGTGCGGCGGAGGCTTCAGAAGAAATCATAGCCTTCGGATGGATAGTCGGGGCAAGGCTCTCACGAAGGGCGCCTCTACCTTCACCGGTGTAACTATGGCCATGCAAGGCCTGCATGACAGCGGCAAAGTGTGTGAAATGACCGTGCAAGGCCTGCATGACGATTTCACAGTGTGTAAAAAGGCCATGCAAGGCCTGCATGACGATTTCACAGTGTGTAAAAAGGCCGTGCAAGACCTGCAGACGGCGGCACAGTGTGTGAAACGACTGTGCAAGGCCTGCATGATGGCGGCACAGTGTGTGAAACGACCATGCAAGGCCTGCATGACGATTTCACAGTGTGTAAAAAGGCCATGCAAGACCTGCACAGTGGTTTTACAGTGTGTGAAGCGACCATGCAAGACCTGCACAGTGGTTTTGTCGTTATAACAACCCTTTAACTACCGGGGCAAAGCCCCATAACTACCCAAGGGCGTATGCAATACGCCCCTACTACCCGGCCGAAGGCCGATAACTACCGCGCCGCAAGGCGCATAACTACCCAAGGGCGTATGCAATACGCCCCTACATTAAACAACAATGGAATACGTATCAAACATCCTCTTTTGGATCTCCAACGGGCTGCTGGTCCCCGTCATCGTTGGCCTGCTTTACTTCTTCATCCGCAGCATACTCATGCTCGGCGGTTTCTTCAACCAATACCTGCGTCGCACCAAGCAGGCGGGCCAGCTCAAGAAGCAGCTCGACACGTGGGACGGCGCGCACCTCGACGCCCTCCTGCCCACCATCGAAGCCTCGGCCGAACGCGACTTCACCGAGGCCGTACGCCGCATCGCAGCCACGCCCGACTCGACCCACGTCGACCGTATCCTGGCCGAGTATGAGGTGCGCGCCGACGCCGACCTGAGTCGCTGCCGCATGCTCACCAAGTTCGGCCCCATCCTCGGACTCATGGGCACACTCATCCCCATGGGCCCCGCGCTGGCCGGGCTCGCCACGGGCGACGTCGCCTCGATGGCCTACAACATGCAGATCGCCTTCGCCACGACCGTCGTCGGACTCTTCGCCGGGGCCGTGGGCTACGTCATCCTGCAAGCCCGCCAGCGGTGGTTCGTCGCCGACCTCGCCTCGCTCGAGTTCATCGCCGGCATGACGGCCCAAGTCTCACCCACTAACGCCCCACAGCCATGAGTCGCCGCCGCAGACTGCTCTCGGCTTCGGCCGAAGACAACGACCCCGTGGCCATGCTCACGAACCTCTTCGACGTGGCGATGGTCTTTGCCGTCGCCCTGATGGTGGCCATGGTGGTAAAGTTCAACATGACCGAGATCTTCTCCAAGGAGGATTACACCATGGTCAAGAACCCCGGCAAGGACAACATGGAGATCATCACTAAGGAAGGCCAGACGATCACCCGCTATAAGCCCTCCGAGAACCAGAACGCCACCGGCAAGAAAGGCCGCAAAGTGGGCGTAGCCTACGAGCTGGAGAACGGCGAAGTGATCTACGTGCCGGAATAGCCACGAATACTGGCAATCAATGAAAACTGCAAAAAGGAAAAAGCCGTTCGCCTTCCTTCTCGACGCCAAACGGTTCAAACGCTTCAGGCGAAAGGCTAAATGCGAACCGAACAAGGAAACGATCGCGGCTATCGAGGCGGCGCGCGCCGGCCGATACGCAGGCACCATAGACCTAAGCAGCCGGGAAGCCTTCATCCGCTCATGCGGTGGATGAGGCAATCCGCCACCGCTTCATATACACCAAGGGCTGCATCATCGATTGCGTATGATGCAGCCCTTGTTCTTGTGCGGCCTTACTGCCGGTAGGCGGTAGGGGTGTATCGCATACGGGCGTCTGCGGACGCCGGCGAATATGGCCGGGTACATGATTGTATCGCGGTACAATCGGAATGGCAATTAAACCTGTGTGGATCCGTAGACGCCCAGCTCGGCAAAGTCATCGATCAGGAAGTCGGCGCCGGCGGCTTGCAGCTGGTCGCGCGTAGCATTGCCGTAGGTGACGCCGCAAGTCTGGACGCCAGCGTTGCGCCCCATGAGGATATCCACGGGCATGTCGCCCACCACCAGGGTATGCGCCGCGTCGATGCCCGTCTCGCGGAGCGTCCGGAGCACGGGCTCGGGGTGGGGTTTGGTATGCTCCACACTGTCGGCACCAAGCACGTACGAGATGCAGTCCCTCAGCCCCATTGCGTCGATGAAGCTGTGCAGCGATCCCGTGCCCCGCGACGAGGCAATGGTCAGCACCACACCCCGCTGCCGGAGCTGCCGGAGTGTCGAGAGAACGTGGGGGAAGGGGGCCGGCACGAGCGACTCCTTGTTGCGGAAGAAGATCTCGCGGTACGTCTCCACGAAGCGGTCGGCGAGGTCGGCCGGGCCGTCGGGGTAGAGATGCCGGCAGGCGTCATCGAGCTTCAGGCCGATGGTGCTGGCGCAGGCCGCCTCGTCAGCCACTGGCAAACCGAGCTGATGCATGGAGGCTTGCAGGGTGCGGACGATGTTGTCACGCGTGTCGGCCAGTGTGCCGTCAAAATCGAGGATGATCAGTTGGATGGGCATGGGTCATATCGCATCGTTGAACTCTACGCGGTTGAGGATGGAGCGGCCGAGCGTCACCTCGTCGGCGTACTCCAATTCGTCGCCGATGGAGACGCCGCGCGCGATGACCGTCACACGGACGGGATAGGCCGAGAGCTTGCGGTAGATGAAGAAGTTCGTCGTGTCGCCCTCCATCGTCGTGCTGAGCGCCAGCACCACCTCGCGCACCTCGCCCTCCGCCACACGCTTCACCAAACTGTCGATCTCCAGATCGGCCGGACCGATGCCGTCGATAGGTGAGATGATGCCGCCGAGGACATGGTAGAGGCCACGAAACTGCGCCGTGTTCTCCACCGTCATCACGTCCTTCACGTTCTCCACCACGCAGACCGTCGAGCGGTCGCGCGACGTATCGGCGCAGATGTCGCAGAGGTCCGTGTCGCAGATGTTGTGGCACGTGCGGCAATACTTCACGTCGCGACGCAAGGCCTGAAGCGCCGTGCCGAGTCGCTCGGCATACTCCGGCTCACGACGGAGCAGGTAAAGCGAGAGCCTGAGCGCCGTCTTCCGACCGACGCCGGGCAGTGCCGACAGTTCGTCGACGGCGTTCTCAAGGAGCGTGGAGGGATAGGCGCGATTCATGACTTCAGTTCGCGGCCGGCATACATACGTTCATAATACCCCACATAGTCGCCGCTGATGACTTCACGGATCCAGTCTTGGTGCTCGAGGTTCCAGCGCACCGTCTTGACGATGCCCGTCTCGAAGTCCGTCTCCGGCCGCCAACCCAGCTCGGTGGAGATCTTCGTCGGGTCGATGGCGTAGCGCTGATCGTGGCCGAGGCGGTCGGTGACGAAGGTGATCAGGCTGTCGTCGATCCAGTCGACGGTGGGCAGTCCGTCCGGGCCGGCGATGCGTTTGCGGAGGGTGTCGCGGTAAGCGGGTTGCTCGGTCATCAGTTGGCGAATGGTGCGGATGATCGTGCGCACGATGTCGATGTTTTTGCGCTCGTTGTGTCCGCCCACATTGTAGACCTCACCCGCGCGGCCGCGGTGGACGACGGCGTCGATGGCCTTGCAATGATCCTCGACGTAGAGCCAGTCGCGAACGTTCGACCCGTCGCCGTAGACGGGCAGCTGCTTGCCCTCGAGGATGTTGTTTATGATGAGCGGGATCAGCTTTTCGGGGAAGTGATACGGCCCGTAGTTGTTCGAGCAGCGGGTGATGCTGACGGGCATGCGGTAGGTGTCGTGGTAAGCCATTGCCACCAGGTCGGCGCTTGTTTTGGAGGCGCTGTAGGGGCTGTGCGGAGCCAGCGGAGTCGTCTCGGTGAAGAAACCGTCGGGGCCGAGGCTACCGTAGACCTCGTCGGTAGAGACTTGATGGAAGCGTACGCCGGGGCGCCACGTCGGGTAACCCGTCGCATCGCGTCCGGTGGTCCACGCCTTGCGGGCGGCGTTGAGCAAGTTCTGTGTGCCGAGGATGTTGGTCATGAGGAAGAGCTGCGGGTCTTCGATGCTACGATCCACATGGCTCTCGGCGGCGAAGTTGACGACGCAGTCGATGGGGTACTTCTCGAAGAGGCTTTCCACAAGCGCGCGATCGCCGATATCGCCTTTGACGAAGT
>ERZ772807.415-NODE-415-length-26387-cov-7.262456_pt1 | contig 26387 bp, 19 predicted proteins | sample MGYA00511472_ERZ772807 | MGnify/ENA primary metagenome ERZ772807 (study PRJEB29015, sample SAMEA2737947) | human oral metagenome | biome: human oral; feature: human-associated habitat; material: dental | place: China | collected 2039 ... | reverse complement strand
GATTCTCATCAGGTTTAGGTTTTAAACTTTTAATTTATTTATTTTCCTAATTTTATTTCAATTGATTTTGGATAATGCCAAAGGCTTCATCTTTATACAGCCCTATATAATAAGGTGTAATTGACTTGGTTTTTTGTTTATATCCTTTAGGCACATTATTATGTATTACCATCTTTAACTCGTGGAGTTTTATCTGAAGAAAGTGTCAACACTTAATCCTCTGATAGTAAAGATGTTAAATCCTGTTCAGTTCACAATTCATAAAGTTGCGCCTGAGGGCATCTACAAAACAAACAACTTTAATATTAATAATACTTACTTTAATGTTGATATTTAACATATATAAACATATAAAGAGGACGACACCGGCGTCCCCTCCCCCAACCTGCCCCCATAGGGAGGGGAGTGAAATACGAGATACCCCAAAAATTAAGGGAATAAAGCTAAAGAACTACGAATTGCAAGAAAAGCCTCACCCCCTTACCCCTCTCCGATTGGAGAGGGGAGTAATTAGCGAGATACCCCAAAAATTAAGAGAATAAATCTACAGAACTAAGAATGTCAAGAATGAATGTATAAAAGAGTCAGCGACAGGACAAGCAACTTGTTTACTCGTTAAACCGTTAACCCATTAACAGAAAGATTAATCTATAAATATAAAGGAGTTTGAGTTAAACAAGCTTCTGTACACCTTCGGTTTATTCTTAGTATTACAACGTTTTGCTCACAATTCACCCCCTGTCATCCATAATCATAGTGAATTTAACCCTCCGCACCATATGTGTTAACCCTCCGCACCACATGTGCAGAGTACCAGCACCACTGTAAATGATGGTAAACATTCACAAACATAGTATGAATTAAGACCTTAAAACACTTGTCAACTTGTAAAGCGCGTTAACTAAAAAGTGCCAAGACCCGAAAGGTCTTGGCGCTGTGTGACTAACGCTTTGGAATTATTATTGCGCTGATTTAGTAGTTTGACTCCTCAACCTGGAAGAAGCTCTGTGGGTGGTTGCAAACAGGGCAAACAGCTGGAGCCTTCTTGCCGATAACGATGTGACCACAGTTGCGGCACTGCCAGATGCAGTCGCCATCACGAGAGAATACTACGCTATCCTCGATGTTCTTCAAGAGCTTGCGGTAACGCTCCTCGTGGTGCTTCTCAACCGCACCAACGCTGCGGAACTTAACTGCCAACTCTGGGAAGCCTTCTTCCATAGCATCCTTTGCCATCTGCTCGTACATATCAGTCCACTCGTAGTTCTCACCAGCTGCTGCGTCAGCGAGGTTTACGGTTGTTGTAGGGATATCACCACCATGGAGGAACTTGAACCAAATCTTAGCATGCTCCTTCTCGTTGCGTGCTGTCTCCTCGAAGAAACCAGCAATCTGCTCATAGCCGTCCTTCTTAGCCTTTGAAGCATAGTAGAGATACTTAGTGTGTGCCTGGCTCTCACCTGCGAAAGCGTTCTTAAGGTTCTGCTCAGTCTTAGTACCCTTCAAAGCCTCTGGGTTGAACTCCTTGAACTTCTCAGCCTTAACGTGGCATACTGGGCACTCTGCTGGAGCCTCTGTTCCCTCGTGGATGTAACCACAAACGGTGCAAATAAATTTCTTTTTCATAATGTTCTTGTATTTGTATAATGTTCTTGTATTATAATAATGATATGCGTACGAATTACGAATAGTATTGCTTTTATACCCACTGACAGTCAGTTGGATATCTATTGTGTTCTTGCTCTGTAATTATTACAATCTTTCTGGGTGCAAAGGTATTAATTATTTCCGAATCTGTCAACTTTAATCGCTCTTTTTTTATACCAAACGACCTATTTAGACAATGAATAATTAATGAATGAATAGTACTAATAGGGCGCATAAAAGACTAAAAACCTCTGTGTTTCAAGTTTCCAAATAGGATGTTTCAAACCCCAAGTTCCAATCATAAAGTTAACTACGAATTACGCGAATGACACGAATCATTATACTTTGAACTTTGAGGTTTGAACTTTGAACTTTATGATATGTACCTTTAATGACTACTAATTACGCGAATGACACGAATTTTTATACTTTGAACTTTGAGGTTTGAACTTTAAACTTTATGATATGTACCTTTAATGACTACTAATTACGCAAATGACACGAATTATTTAGCAATAAGGATTAGCGTAATTAGAGAAATTCGTAGTCTTAGAAGTTAAAGTTCAATGTTCAAACCTCAAAGGTAAAAGGTAAAAGGGCATCTTTAGCAAGCCAAAAGGGCGTTAATTCACATGGAATTAACGCCCTTTTAAATCTCTCACACTGCTTTTTTCTTTTTATCCCAAGCAACTCGTTAACTCGTCTAACTTGTTAACTATGTTACTTTGTCTTCCTCGCAAGCAACTTGTTTACTCGTCTACTCGTTAACCATGTTACTTTGTCTTATTACTCAAGCAACTCGTTCACTTGTCAACTTGTTCACTTGTCTACTTTTCCGGATAAACGAGATTAGCATCGGTGATATTGTCCAGCACCTCGGTGAGGAACTTACGTGACTCCCACTTCGCCATAGGCAGGTCGTGGAGCAGGTAGTTACCACAGTCGCGTGGGGCAGCACCAGGGATTTCACCCTCGAAGTCGGCAACGAATTGGAAGGTGCGGCGCATGAGGTCGACAATCTCTTTCGACTCAAGGTCGCCACGAAGGATGAGGTAGTTACCAGTCAGGCAGCCCATAGGACCCCAATAGATAACACGGTCTTTCCACTCGTCATCATTGCGGAGGAAGGTGGCAGCCAAGTGTTCAATAGCGTGGATAGCACCAACGTGCAACACTGGCTCACGATTTGGTTCTTTCATACGGATGTCGAAGGTGGTAACGGTCTCGCCACCCACTTCGTCCTTACGACTCACATAAATGCCACGCAGCAAACGCTCGTGGTCAATGGTAAAGGAAGGAATCTTGTTTAATTCAGAATTCATAATTCATGTTTAATTCATAATTCAAAATTCATAATTCATAATTATGATTACTAATGTGAGCTATGTTTTAACTCACAAGTCTTACTTAATACAGAGTTCATGTTTAATTCAGAATTCATAATTCATAATTATGATTACTAATGTTAGCGTAAATATTATCCACATCTTTAGGTCTTTGTGGGTTTTATTAGCTAAACGGAAATCTGCTTATCTTGAGTTCCGTAAGAGAATTTAGCGGATAAGTAAACAAAATACTTATTCTAAAAACTCTGCCCACATCGGTAATCATAATTATGAATTGTGAATTATGAATTCTGAATTGCATCTATAAAGTGTCTTGTCACCTCAAAGCTGCCGTTGGCGATGCGCTCCCAGAAGTCGTAGTACTGGCTGGCTTTGTTGTCTTTGAGCGGAACATCGCTGATGACTCGGAAAGAGACGAAGGGTGTTTGATAGATGTGGCAGACCTGCGCAATAGAACAACTCTCCATGTCGACAGCTGTTGCCTCTGGGAAGTGGTCCATGATCTCTTGCATCTTCTCACGTGAGTTGACAAACCATTCGCCACTGACGGTCAGTCCTGCCTTGACATGCAGGTCCTTACAATCAGGTAGGTTGTTCAACGACAGCGCCTTTTCAATCAACTCCGTAGGAGCCTTGAAGCGAGCAGGCATACCAATAATCTGCCCGAAAGCTACCTCATCGCCACAGTAGGCATCGTGGTAAGCACACTCCGTTGCCACCACCACATCAGTAACCTCCAATGAAGTGTCGGCTCCACCCGCACAACCACTTGAGATAACAAGGTCAGGGTGGTAATGATTAATCATCTCTACAGCACCAATGGCAGAGTTTACCTTACCAATACCACACTGCTGCAGAATGATTTCCTTCTCTCCCAACCGTCCCGTAACGAAGTCTTTATGATTAAAATGCTCCGTCTCGGTATTGGAAAGAATTGCTTTAAGTTGCGCGAACTCTTTGTCCATCGCAACGATGATTCCTATTTTCATACTGCAAAGGTACGAAAAAGTTACAAGTTGGATATTGTAAGTTCTTAGTTTTTTGTAACTTTGCAGAGATTAATCATTTGTCCGACATAAGCAAAATTAAATAAAAATGAAAACTTGGAAAAGATTTCTACCCGATGTACTGGTAGTCGTGTTGTTTGCGGTCATCTCGTTCGCTTACTTCTTCGTTCCGGTCACTCAGGGTAAGATTCTCTATCGCCACGATGCCTCAGCAGGTGTCGGTTCGGCACAGGAAATGACAGAGTATCAGAACCGTACTGGTGAGGCAACACGCTGGACAAACGCCATCTTCGGTGGTATGCCTACCTATCAGATGTCACCATCGTATCAGTCAACAGACGGACTGTCGCAGGTGATGAACGCTTATCACCTTTGGTTGCCCGACAATGTATGGTTTCTTTTTGTCTATCTCTTAGGCTTTTATATTCTGTTGCGAGCCTTTGACTTCCGACAGTCGTTGGCGGCATTGGGTAGTATCATGTGGGCTTTCTCGTCCTATTTCCTCATCATCATTGCTGCCGGTCACCTCTGGAAGGTAATGGCATTGGCTTATCTTCCACCAATGATTGCCGGTATTGTCTTGGCTTATCGAGGACGTTACTTGTCGGGATTCATCGTGACGGCTATCTTCACCGCCTTTGAAGTGAAGGCGAATCACGTGCAGATGACCTATTACTATCTCTTTATCGTCCTCTTTATGGTCATTGGCTATCTCGTTCAAGCCGTTCGCCAGAAGCAACTCGTGGGTTTCCTCAAGGCTTCGGGCGTATTGGCTGTAGCGGCATTGATTGGTATATTAATCAATCTCTCAAGCCTTTACCACACATGGGAGTATCAGAAAGAGAGTATGCGTGGCAAGAGTGAGTTGCTGAAAGCTGACGGAGCCAACCAGACAAGCTCTGGTCTTGACCGCGACTATATCACGCAGTGGAGTTATGGTATTGATGAGACGATGACCTTACTCGTACCTGATGCAAAGGGTGGTGCGAGTGTTCCATTGAGCCAAAGCAGTACGGCTATGTCGAAGGTTGACCCACAGATACAGTCAATGATTCCACAGCTCTATGACGCTTTCCCACAGTATTTCGGTACACAGCCGGGTACGAGCGGACCAGTTTACGTGGGTGCCTTCGTGCTTTTCCTCTTTATCTTAGGTCTTTTCTTGGTGAAGGGTACGATGAAGTGGGCTTTGTTCGCAGCCACCATCCTGTCCGTTCTTCTCGCATGGGGCCATAACTTCATGGGCTTTACCAACTTCTTCCTCGATTACATCCCGATGTATGCGAAGTTCCGAACGGTGGCAAGTATCCTTGTTATCGCTGAGTTCACCATCCCGCTCTTGGCAGCACTGACCTTAAAACGCCTTGTTGACGAGCCTGAACTCTTAGGACAGAAGATGAAGTATGCTTATATCAGCCTTGGTTTGACAGCGGGTGTAGCCCTTTTAGTGGCTGTATTCCCAGACATGATGGGTCCGTTTGTCAGCGATCAGGAACGCCAGATGATTAATAGTATTCAGGGCATGGACAGCAATACAGCAGGAACAATCCTCGCGAATGTCTCTGCGATGCGTGCTGCAATGGTCAGCTCTGATGCTTGGCGTTCGGTTATCGTTATCCTCATCGGCTTTGCGCTGCTCTTCGCTTATAAGATGAAGAAGTTGCGTGCCGACTATATGGTGGCTGGTCTTTTGGTACTTTGCCTCGTTGATATGTGGCAGGTGGATAAGCGTTACCTCAATGACGAGATGTTCGTACCAAAGAGTGAGCGCGATATGCCACAGCAACCAACAGCAGCCGACCTTGAGATTAACAAGGATAAGAGCCTCGACTATCGTGTGCTGAACTTCGCTTCTAACACGTTCAACGAGAACGAGACTTCTTACTTCCATAAGAGTATCGGTGGTTATCACCCTGCTAAGCTCCGTCGTTATCAGGAGATGATTGATGCTTACATCGCTCCAGAGATGCAGAAGACGATGCAGGCGATTGCTGCTGCAGGTGGTAATATGCAGGCGGTTGATGGTGTGAAGACCTTCCCTGTATTGAATATGCTGAACACGAAGTACTTTATCCTTCCGCTGCAGGGTGGCACGACGGCACCAATACAGAATCCATATGCACAGGGCAACGGCTGGTTTGTCAATAAGCTCAGCTATGTCGACGATGCCAACGCTGAATATGCTGAGGTGGGTAAGATTGACGTGCGCCATGAGGCGGTAGCCGATAAGAAGTTTGAGGCGGCTTTGGGTCAGGCGAAGGCGAACGACTCTACTGCAACCGTGAAGCTCGATAAGTATGAGCCTAACAACCTGCAGTACACTGTCAACTCAAAGAATGGTGGTGTTGTCGTCTTCTCTGAGATCTACTATCCGGGTTGGACAGCCACTATCGATGGTCAGCCTGCAGAGCTCGGACGTGTTAACTACATCCTCCGTGCTGTGAGCGTGAAGCCGGGTAAGCATACCGTAGTCCTCGACTTCCACCCAACAAGTATCTCTACCACTGAGACCATCGCTTACATTGCGATTGTTATCTTGCTCTTGGCGATTGCGGGTGCAGGGTATATGGAGTGGAGGAAGAAGTAGAAGCCCCATCCCTCCCCGAAGGGGGAGGGGGTGAAATGTAACGAAGGCAACCAGCCCCTCCCCCGTCCCCTCCCCCAACCAACGGTCACTGACCGAAGGGAAGTAAAGGGAGGGGCGTAGAATGCGAGATACCCCCAATCATTTCTGAACTTGCGGTCATTGCGAGAAGTGAAGTGTGGAGACAAGGGGAAGTCATCACAAAAGATGAAGGTTGAAAAAGAATAAAACAGAATACCCTCGCAAGTATATTGGCTTACGAGGGTATTCCGTTTAAATCGAAGAGTGTTTAGGGCATAGGCTTTATATACTTTTATTGTATAAGGCTTATTGCGTTCTTCACCTTTTATATATATTGTAAAATAAGGATAAGAAGAAAATTATGAGACAACGAGTTGAAAAGAAGCTAAACCAGCATTTGATGCTACCGATAAAGCTGTTTATGGGTAGGGAGAAGTCAGGAGGTATCGTTCTGATTCTCAGTGTCACCTTAGCAATGATATTGGCAAACAGCAATATTGCTGAGAGCTACTTCCATTTCTTTGAACAGGAAGTAGGCTTTATCGTCAACGGAGAGCCTTATCTGAATTATAGTCTGCACCATTGGATTAATGATGGCTTAATGGCTATGTTCTTCTTTGTGGTCGGCTTAGAGTTGAAAAGAGAATTCATCGGTGGCGAACTGGCTGACATCAGAAACACCATTCTACCTATCGGCGCAGCAATAGGCGGTATGATTGTACCTGCCGTGATATTTCTAAGTCTTAATATAGGAACGACAGAAGCAAAGGGATGGGGTATACCAATGGCAACAGACATCGCCTTTGCCTTAGGAGTGGTCTATCTCTTAGGAGATAAAGTACCAGCCTCGGCAAAGCTTTTCCTGACAACACTTGCCATAGTAGACGACCTTGGGGCAGTGCTTGTCATCGCCTTCTTCTACACTTCCGAGCTCTCTATTGCGAGTTTGCTCTTTGGTTTGGCTTTTCTTGCTGTGATGTTTATAGGGAACAGACTCGGTATTAAGAGCCTATTCTTCTATGCCGCACTCGGCATCGGTGGTGTATGGGTAACCTTCTTGCTGTCAGGAATCCACGCAACGATTGCTGCCGTACTTGCTGCCTTTATGATTCCAGCCGATGCGAAGATTAACGAGTCGGTCTATCTCAAGCGTATGAAGAGACTGACAAGACGTTTCGAGAAAGAGGAAGCAAACGAGGTGAGAACCTTGGAGGAGGGACAGGTGGACGTGCTGACACATATACAGCACGACACCGAGATTGCAATACCTTTGCTGCAACAGCTCGAACACAAGCTCACCCCTATCGTAACCTTCTTGATTATGCCGATATTTGCGATTGCCAATGCAGGTATCAGTTTCACGGATTTAAGTCTATCTGACATCTTCTCAACCCACGTAGCACTCGGTGTGACACTCGGCTTGTTCTTAGGAAAACCAATTGGCATTGTCAGTGCAATCTTTTTAATGGTAAAAATGCGTTGGGCAACCCTTCCAAGTGCCATCACTCGTCGCACACTGCTGGGCTTAGGTATGCTTGCCTCCATCGGCTTCACAATGTCGATGTTCATCTCTACCCTCGCTTTCACCGATGAACTATTAATGACACAAGCAAAGTTGGGTATCTTCCTCGCCTCCATCTTAGGTGGAATAGGTGGATATGTACTGCTGAATAAGAAAAGTAAGTAAAAACAAGCAAACAAGCAGCCCCTCCCCCTTGCCCCTCCCCCGTAGGGAGGGGAGTAATTACCAAGATACCCCAAGGATTCTCCAAACTCGTAACCGCTGATTTAAGAGAAAGAGGGGCGTAAACAGTAAGCTATCCTTTTATAAGAATATAAAAACAGAGTAACAAGCTAATTTGTTGCTCTGTTTTTTTAGACTTTATAACAAGCAACTTGTCAACTCATCCAACTCGTTAACTTCGTAACACAAAAACAAATTTACTCATTATCATTGACCTTCATCGACTACGAATTTCTCTAATTACACTAATGCTTTTATCCCTTGAACTTTGAACTTTCAACGACTACGAATTTCGCTAATTACGCTAAAACTTATTGTAATGTAATTCGTGTCATTCGCGTAATTAGTAGTTCTTTATTGGAAGTTGACAAGTTAATTGTAGCGATAAATCCCAGTTAATATCGGTAATCATAATTATGAATTTTGAATTATGAATTAACAAAGGATTGTGAATTACCCATGAATATATATTTATATAATCCTGCGACAAAAAAGTGTAAAGTTTAATTATTTCAGCAATCTACCTATTTGACGCAGATTAGCAAACAGCCTCAACCGAAGAAAGTTACTAATTTGTCGCGCTATTCCACAATCATTTGATTTACATAACATTACAAAGGTAGAAAATCAAATAAAAAACAGTAGCAAACAAATTAGTAACGATGAAAACAAAAGGAAAAGAACACAAATATGACATATTTGTAAAGAAAAGAGAAAGATAAGAAGACAAACCTCCTTATCCGTCTCTCCGCTCCTCCCTATCCGTCGAACAATGAGGAAAAAAACTCCCTTTTTGTCGCACAGAAGCTACTTCGCTGTCGGGGACAACCTCCCATGGAGTCGCACGTAACCTACATATACGTCGCCTATTTTCAGCGTAAGCACCTGTACTTCAAATACATAAGAGTGTCTAACTAAGTCTTAAAAAGTGACTGACAATGATTGTCTAAGTCCAAGACTGGGGTTTATGGGAGGAGTTTTACATACAAGAACTGACGCCCAACGTGGTTGCCAATGCTGTGAGTACGGTAACGAGAATATGCAGGATATTCTTCCAAATAGGTTTAATCATAACGTCTAAATAAATTAAAAGCCCAATTGGCAAGCAGATTACACTGCCGTCCCTTCTTGTTAGCGGCATTGTATCCGAGCCGATTTGGACTAAAAGTGAATACAAAACCCCTCGCGCTCATCAGAAGCCAATAGGTTACGTTCTTACAATATCATTGTTTCCTAATAAGCGATTTAGGGTAAACGGAGAGCGGAGGAGCGCAAACTTGGTACTCCCCCACGCTCATCTCTCAAACCAATCGACTATGCGTGGCCCTCAGTAGTGGCAGTAGCCTCACCTGGCTCTGGACCAGCAGAAGGCTTATTCTCCTTCTTCTTACCCTTGTTCTTCGCCTTCTCGGCAGCCTTAGGCGCATCATACTGCACAGCCTCCTGAATACGCAAACCACTGATGAGGGTCTTCACACGACGCTTCATCGCATCGATAGTCACCGTTGGCGCGAAAAGCACATGCGCACCGTAGATATCTCTCTGTGCGTTAAAGTCTTCCGCCTTCTGAACACCCTGTGAGTGAATACCTACGCGGAAAGTTCCCAATCCGTCGAGCTTCACACGGTTACCATCCTTGAGGACCTGATTCATCTCGAACACCAACGCACTGATGACAGCCAAGATGTCTGGCTCAGTTACGGTGCAACGCTCACTGATACGCAGAGCGAGATCCTTAACACTAACAAGGTCGGGAGACACCGCACGGGCATACCAATAACCCTTGCGCTTGCTGTTCTTACGATTGTCCTGATACATACGAAATTTGATTGACATAACTTGAAAATTTAAAAAGTGAAACAAAGAAATTATTGAAATGAAAAAATGAAATCTTAACCCAATGCTCTAATAAGACAGAGGCAAACCCTCTCCGTGGGTCCATGCACGACGGTGCCTCCGTGCCTTACATCGCTTTATTTTTATTACTCCTCCGTGCCCTCCTTTTCTCTGTGTGATACCATCTTAAAACTAAGTGGCAAACCTATTACTGAAGACTCCTCATCGCCCTTGCCGTTCGCCAGTCCTCACCCCCTCCCCACACAAAAAGAAGGGAGAGGGACAACTACCTAAAAGACATACTGCGACAAAAAAGTGTAAAAATAAGTAAAAGAGTAAACAAGTAAATAAGTGAACACGTAAACAAATAAAAAGATAAACAAAGAAATAACTAAAAACACAATAACGCAAAAACGTATAAAAATATAAAGGTAAAAGTCGGAAAACACAAAAACGTAAAAACATACTTCATCATAAACATAAACGACTAAAAATATGAAAAGATATTCACGTAAATAATTAAAATATTTGCAGTCAGTAACTTAAAACGTATTTCTCAGACTTTCGGCGACAAAAAAGTGAAATCTTTCACCGCCTTTTCTCCCCTATTTTGCCCCAAGAATCTGGTGTCTATTCTTCCCATTTCGCTTATAGCTAACGTGAATCCACCGTTTAATTACCGAATCCTGTGGCTCAAGAATCATCTGATCGAAGTCCGTTTGAGCAAGAATTGCCGCATATTTCCGACACATTTCCAGTCCTGTGACATGAATATCAGCCGCCTCACCCCGCAAATGTTGCGAATGTTCAGCCCCATGAACAGCCCTATTCACAGCCTCGCAGCGATAACCTCCCACGACTATCACACGCCCCACACGCCTTCTAAGCGGTTCTAAGACGCATCTACAAAGCTCCCGAAGGTTCTCTATCACCTCCTCTCTCGAAGCCTCTCCCGGCGCAGGATTCTCCTCAGGCACATTCTTAATACCCATGCCCACCGCCTTTCCCGAGCGCATCATCTCGCCCACCGTAAAATGTGGAGAGAGTCGCTCCTCAAAATCTATCTCTGTTGAATCAATATCCTTAATCATACACATTAATTATTATAGATTGTTTGCTTCATTAAAACTCCGTTCGTCATCCATTCATTCCTGATGACGATGCAAAGGTACAACACAAAAAAACCGATTGCAAGGAAGATATATGTAGTAATGTGAGTAGACAAAGCCAACTTAATTCTGAATTCATAATTCATAATTCAAAATTCATAATTATGATTACTACTGTTAGCTGTGATTTATTGCAGCAAGCAACTTGTTTACTCGTAAACTTGTCAACTCGTCAACTACAAATTATGATTACCGATGTCAACTACCAATAAAGCACTACAAATGTCTCTAATTGCATGCATCCTTATTGTTAAATAATTCGTGTCACTCGAGAATTTCGTAGTTCATATCATAAAGTTCAAACTTCAATGCTCAAAGTTCAAAGGTAATAGTCCAAAGCTAATACATGCTCTTTTCCCTTCGAGAAGATGCCTAATTGGCTTGTAAAAGATGCCCTTTTAAGGTCTTACTAACGCCATTTTGAAGCCTAACTAAGCACCTTTTCTTGCACGACTTCATAAATAATTGATTTCCCGCTACTTGCAACCTTACTTTTTTACGTGTTTTTCCACATTATTTTAAGTAATCTCCTCAAATTTATGTAATGACTTTTCAACCCCCTATCCAAACAGATGAACAAGATGCTTAAAATAGATGGGCATAACCTATTCTTACAAACTCAAACATAAGGTATAACGGACATTATAAGCAGTTGCCAAAGACTTGGTCTAATCCAAAGATTAAAGAGGTGTTTACGATTAATCCAAAGAATAAAGTTTTAGACAATATAAATGCAGGTTTTGTCCCTATGGTATATATTGATGATGGATATAGTGGAGCCTTCAAATACGAAAAAAGGAAATGGAATGATATAAAGGCAGGATTTACTCATTTTGCAGATGGTGATATTGCTGTAGCAAAGATTTCTCCTTGTTTAGAAAATCGGAAATCTATGATTCTGGAAAAACTACCTAATGGAATTGGTGCAGGTACAACAGAACTATATATATTTAGAAGTTTAAATATCAACCCTAAATATGCATTATACTGCTTCAAGTCGGATTCCTTTATACAGCAATGCATTGGTACTTTTAATGGAGTTGTTGGTCAGCAGAGAGTTGCCAGAAGAATAATTGAAGAAATAAGATTTCCCCTTCCTCCCCTATCAGAACAGCTGCGAATTGTTACCAAAATAGAAGAACTATTTTCCATTCTCAATATAATAGCAACAGAATTAGCTATGTAAAAATAAAGCCAGAGAGATTATTTATCCCTCTGGCACATCCTTAAAGACAATACTTAGCCTCGTGGAGGAAACGGATCGTTTCCATACGAATCACGCTCTCTGATACGTCCATTGCGACCATGAATAAAAAGCTCAGATTGCTGATTTCTTGAAATCTCACGAGCTCTCTCAATAGCCTCTGCTTGAGTATCAAAAGTTGAAGTTAACCTGGAATTACCTTCTCCTCTAACTCCCCATCGTCCATCTTTTGGGACAACATGTTGGTTTTTACCCATTCTATACACCTCCTTTCTGAGATTTATTTTACCGATACTTGTATTTACCAATACATCTCAATATTGTATGAGCAAATATCATACCAAAGGAGAACACTAAATATATCTTTTATGAAAAGCAATAATATCTATTACCAATTCACCACCCTATCTACAATTTTCTGCTGTTCGCTGGCAGTACGTCGCAGGTAGATACGCGTTGTCTCTATGCTTTCATGCCCCATAAGGTCGGCTAACAAAGCAAGATCATTGAAGCGGTCGAGGAAATTCTTAGCAAAGCGGTGACGGAAAGAGTGAGGATAGACCACATCACGATTCAATCCATATTTCTCTGCAAAATGCTTCAGTTGCTGGGCTATTCCACGTGTCGTGATTCGTTGCCCGAAACGATTAAGGAAGATATAACCCGATGATAGTTCTTTCTCTTTAATCCATTTAGTCGCTTCTATTCGTAAAGTCTTAGGGATATACAGCCGTCTTATCTTTCCTCCTTTACTGTACAAGTCAAGATAACCTACTTGCACGTGTTCTGCCTTGATATGCAGAAGTTCGCTAACACGTGCACCTGTTGCTGCCATAAACCAAACGATAAAGTACCATTCATCATAACCATCTGTTTTGAGCTTTGTTTTCAGAAACTTATAATCAGCATCACTGATTACATTCTCCAGAAAGTTCTTTTGCTGAACCTTGACGAATTTCACTTTAAGCTTCTCCTGTTTCGTAAACTCCAAGTATTTGTTTATCGCTTGCAACCGCAGGTTAACAGTCTGTGGCTTAAAGTTCTCTACCAAATACCCTTTGTAAGCCAAAAGATTCTTTTTGTTCACCTCCTTATAATGATTAAGGAAATAGTCCACCGTCCATAGATATGACGTGATGGTGTTTTTTGCCAAATTAGTTTTGGCAAGATGCTTTTGAAATGTTGTTACCATATTACATTGATTTTGAATGAATATCGTAACAATAACGTAGACTATAACGGACATTATCCGAAGTTGCCCAAAGGGTGGGCTATGTGCAGACTGGAAGATATTGTAGAATATGAGCAGCCAACAGCATATATTGTAAAGTCAACTGCATATAGTGATGATTATTCAACTCCCGTACTCACAGCAGGTAAATCGTTTATAATAGGGTATACAGACGAAACAGAAGGTATCTATAATAATTTACCTTGCATTATTTTTGATGACTTTACGACAGCCTCCCGATTAGTTGATTTCCCTTTCAAGGTTAAGTCGTCAGCTATGAAAATTCTGCAAGTTAATAAAGTTATTGATATAGAATATGTATCATTGTTTATGTCTATAACACGACTTGTTGGTGACACACATAAACGATATTGGATATCAGAATATTCAAAATTAGAAATACCTATACCTCCACAAAAGGAGCAAAAAAGAATAATTAGAAAGATTCATCAACTATTTAAAAGTTTAGAAACTATTGAGGAGAACTTATAAGCTCTCCTCAATAGTATTAAGCTTATTAAAAGCGTTATTTATAGCTGAAACAATTCTTTCTTGTTCTGCATAAGGCGGGATAGGCACTTGAATCGCTTTAAACAACTTCTTATTCAAGTGTGGAATAGCAGAACCAACTTTGTTTTCACGCAGAGCTTTTCTGTTTTGAGCGATAATGTACAAGATGTATTCTTTGTTCATATTCACGTCAAAACTTAGTTGTTTGAAAGTGCTTCCTTGATACCCTTCTATTGGAGTTATAAAGACTTCGCCAGAGTTCTCTCCATCAACTAAAATCATACAAGTATTAGCAGAAACGTATCTACCCTCTTTTATTATCTTCCCATCGGAAAGCCCTCTTAAAAATCTTGCATCTAAATTGGTTAATGCTCTGTTCTTTAGCTTTTCTCCATCAATTAGTCTACATACCTCTTGCATCGAAGTTATAGCCCACCCTTTGGGCAACTTCGGATAATGTCCGTTATCACAAGTGATTTCAGCCTTTGGATTGATACGTTTGAGGAGTTCTAAAGCGGGCTCATCGTTTGGATCTTGAGGGACAAGTTTACCATGAATGGCAAGGTCGAGGATTTTGTTCTTTGCTTGCTTGATAGTACTTTGCAAGTCAGTCTTTCCTTGCTCGATAATATCAATAAGTTTAAACCAACGCTCTATTTCTTCAACAATGCGTTGCTGCTCAACAAGAGGGGGAAGAGGAATTCTCATATTCTGAGATTGTGTTAACGAGATATTAACTTGACCCGCTGACCCCTTTGTAGATATAGAACTAATCTCAGACATTTCTGAAAGATAATAAAAAAGATATTTTACCAATAACTCCTTATGTTGGTATGGACGTATCAAGACAGCTGCTTGATTAAAATTTCCTTCTGGTAATGTTGACGGAATTACTGCTAATTTTCCAAGTGGCGGTCCTACAATATTCATAAGAAGGTCTCCTATTTCCGTTCTTGAACGATATAGTTTTCCTTCATGGATTTCTCTTTTTATATATTGTGGATGGAAATCAAAATCAATTTTTTGCATCCGCAAATTATACATCTTTATGTATGGAATTCCTTTCGCAACAAAGGCATCTTTATTTGGTGTACTACCAGCAGCTACATAAGCAAGATCTTCAAGAAGACACCACACCCACCCACTTGGCACCTCAAACGGCACCTCCTGTTTATCACAGGCATCATCAGAAGTCTTTGTAGTCTTTCGGCTACGTTTGATTTTCCCTTCTTTAATCAGGCGTTCCTTTTCGGAACGGATGTGTTCAAGGAGGACCGATGCTGGTTCATCGTTCGGGTCTTGTGGCACGAGTTTACCGTGAATGGCAAGGTCTAATATCTTTTGTCTTAACTTCTTTGTGTCCATGATTTACCAATTAATTGTTTGTGGGGTTTTGTCCGTCCTGTGAAAGTCAGAATTTTGGGTAGTTGTACAGACGTTGTTTGTACGATGGACATAACATCTGTAGTTGTCTCCACTATCGTTCCTGACCTAACCTAACATCACTATCCATACCATTTACTCTTTAATTCCTGCCATTAACTTCTGCAGTTCGGCTACCGCCTTACTAATATTGCCAGCTTGGGTCGTGATATTCGTCATCAGTTCGTCTAATGTAAACTGTTCTTCTTCCCCACCAGCCTTTATCCACGTAATGTCAAGGCTTGTCTTGTCACGTGCCAAGATATCATCAACAGCATATTTTCTCCATCGTCCAGAAGGATTTGTTTCCTCGTTATAGGTTTCCGTCCGTGTTGCAGCATTATAGCAAGCCACGAAGTCATCAAGGTGGTGGCGTTGCAGTTTGTTGGTAGCTAACGTGTGCTTGATATCCGTACGATAATCATAAAACCATATATCCTTAGTAGGCTGTCCCTTGGTAAAGAAGAGAACATTTGCCTTTACCCCCTGTGCATAGAAGATACCTGTAGGCAATCGCAGGACAGTATGTAGGTTGAAATCACTCAGAAGTTTCTTGCGAATGGTTTCGCCAGCACCCCCTTCAAAGAGAACATTGTCAGGCAAGACAACTGCTGCCCTACCCCCATCCTTCAACATCAACATCATATGTTGGAGGAAGTTAAGCTGGTTATTCTTTGTCTCTACATAGAAATCAGGACGATTGATGTCTACAGAGCCTGCAGGGCGCGTACCGAACGGAGGATTGGCAAGAATGACATCTACCAGTGTCTCAGGTTCTTTCTCCAGCGAGTCCTCACAAGCAATAGGACTTCTGTCTGTGCCGATACCATGCAGATAAAGGTTCATAGATGCCAGCGTAACAACGAGCGGTGTGTTGTCAACGCCGTGCAAAGCCTTATCATTCAGGAAGTCAAGCTTACCCTTGTCCTGTGACTGCCCTTTCATATAATCGTATGCTGCCAGCAGGAAGCCACCTGTTCCACAAGCAGGATCGCATACCGTCTCACCTATCTTCGGTTGAAGACAATCAATCATTGCCTGAATCAAAGGACGAGGCGTGAAGTACTGTCCAGCACCACTTTTCTTGTCCTGACCATTCTTTTCCAAGATACCTTCATAGATAGCTCCTTTGACATCCCCGTCCATTTCAAGCCATTGATGCTCATCTATCATGGTTATCACTTTCTTCAGATAGACTGGTTTATCAATCTTGTTCTGGGCCTTTGTGAATATCGTTCCTATCAGATTATCCTGCTTGCTGAGAACATTAAGGGTCTTTTCATACTGTGCAATTAGGTCTAATCCGTCAAGCTCTTTAAGCTGTCCCCATCGGTACTCTTCAGGAATAGCAGATGCCTCCTCAAACACTTCTACGTTCTCAGCATCCATCTTGAGGAAGAGAAGATAAGTAAGCTGGGTGACATAATCAGTATAGCCGATACCCTGTCCAGAGAGTGTCGTTGCGAGCTTCCATACTTCTTTTGTCAGAGCCTGTTGCGTTGATATGTTTTTTGCCATATTATGCTAATTTTCTATAGATGATAAACTGTGACAATGAAGACAAAGCTTCATTTGCTGTATCTCTGCCTCCAAAGGCACGGATAAGCTGGGCAGCCTGTGTCTTGTCATTCTCCTTGATATCGGTAATGGTGCAATATCCATTAGATGCTATGTAGTTGAGCACCTGTCGCATCAATTCTATTTGCTCCGCTGTGATGGAACGCCATACTTGTCCATGCCATAGGTTAAAGTATTGTTTAGCGCTTGGATATAAACTTTCAAGCTGTTCTATCTGATGGAAAGCATAGCGTACTAACTGGATGATATTCGTAAGTGCTTCTTTTTCTTCTTTTGTTGAACTACGCTTCACCTTTCGTGAATTGATGATAGCATAGGAATTCCAAAGCAACGAGGTGTTAAACTTATTATTTGCAAGCTTCAGTTTGTTTTCCAAGTCTTTCAACATTGAATACGTAAGCGGTTCTCCCTGATTATTATATATAATGCGTAGGGCTTCTATCTCATCCTTATGCTCCTGACAGTAATTCTCAAACGCAGACGTGGTAGACTGTGCCTCCTCCTTTGAGAACCCTTTTGAAATAAGCGTATCTTCGCCGGGCATCAGCGTTTCGATAAAGCCAGCATTAAGAATCAACAGAAGGTCTCTTGCATCTGGATGGTTTGCGATGTTGCGCACCAACGCCTTTCGTTCCGTATTGGGCTCATTAACGTTGTTGTATTCGGGCAAGACTTTGTCTTCAATAGCTTTAAATATATCGGAGGCAATCTCCATCATGCTTTGATGTGCAAGGCTAACAAACTTCTCACGGTCACTCTCCGTACACTTATGGCTGATACGAGACAAACGACTCGCCAACAAGTGCAGATAGCCATCGCTCACATTGCCATGGGTTATCTTCTCCAAAAGTTCTTTCAGAGAGATAACTTTCGTTACTGCACCAGATGGAGAGGCTATCGTTTTCTCATGCTCGGTTACGCCCACAGCATCAACCAAGAAGAAGCAATCCTTGCTATAGGCATTAGGAGTGACATTACGCAACTGCTCATCACCAATAGTACGGACACCACGCCCTTTCATCTGTATGTACAAAGGCTCAGAAGCCACATCACGCATGAACATAACGACTTCAAGCGGTTTTATGTCTGTTCCTGTAGCTACCAGCGTACAAGTCACAGCAATACGGAAGTCCTTATCATTGCGGAACTGTCGTATCAGTTCGTTGCTATCCCCAGCAGAGTAGGTTATTTTCTGCACAAAGCGATCGTCTTCACGATTGAACACCTCTTTGGCAATCTTCACAATATTCGTAGCATGACTCTCATTCAGTGCGAATATAAGCGTTTTGGGCAGATAGTCCATATTCGCCTCGCGCTGAGGATCGGTGAACATTTCCGTATATACCGCATCACGATAAGTTTCCAAAATAAGCTTTATCTGTGCAGGATTGATAATACTCTTGTTCAGTTCCTCCCGTGTATAGTTCTTAGTTTCTTTACTTTCAACAACTTCAACTTTTCCCGTATAACGAGTTACCTTTTTCACTTTCTCGTTTTCAAGAATTGCTCCGCCATTCTCTGTAACCTTTGTCTTGATACGATACACACGACCATAAACATTTACACCATCCAGAATAGACTTCTCCAAAGTATAGTTTACGATGATATTATCATTAAAGAATGCCCTTGTTTCAGGTCCCGGAGTTGCTGTCAGACCTATTAACTTAGCCTTTGAGAAATAATCAAGTACTCGTCGCCAACTACCATAAATAGAGCGGTGGCACTCGTCAATGATAATCATATCGAAGAAATCAGACGGCAGACTTGGATTCTCAGGAAACTCTTCAACACAATCCTCATCATATCCATCGTCAGCATCGTTGTCTTCAATCTCTTCACCTTTCAGCAAGGAGAATAGTCGCTGTATGGTGGAAATAACTACACTGCTACCATTTGGAATCTTCGCAGACTTCAGACGATTGACCGTAAAGATGCTGTTGAAAGAATCACCATTCTCCGTCAATCGGAAAGTGCCAAACTCGCTTTCAGCTTGCTTGCCCAGATTGTTCCTGTCGACCAAGAACAAGACACGTCGCATAGGGGTAAAAGACAACATACGATAGGCTGCAAGACAGGCGGTATAGGTCTTTCCTGCGCCTGTGGCAAGTACCATCAGCGCACGTGATTCACCAGATCGAAAACTCTTTTCCAGTTCGGTGATGGCTTCATACTGACAACCACGTAGTCCCTTAGGGCTAAGTGTTGGCAATCCCACATAGTCATCCTGAAGTCCTAACATCTTGGTAACTTCCCACGGAGAGTGAATCTTACTGCAATACTCAAAGGCAGCATCGCTCTTACGAGTATCGTAAAACATCATCTCCTTGCTGTTGGCAACGTATGCGAGAGGAAGAGGGATTTTAGGAAACCACGCCTGACACCATGAGGGACAACGACGCGTATAAAGTGTGGCTTGTTCCTTTACGACATCTGAATTTATGTCGACCTCAACTCGTTTAGCTTCTAATATTCCAACTGCCTTTCCATTAAGAAAGAGTAGATAATCAGCCTCTCGATTACCTTTCAAAAGCCCCTCTCTTATGGCAACAGCAGTCATGTTAGGAGCATAACCGCTTCTATCCACTACTTTCCAGCCTGCTTCTTCAAACATTCTGTCTATGATAACACGTGCCTTTTCTTCTGGTAGCATATCGTAACGTTCTTATAATTCCATATTATGAGAAGTTCTTATAGCTATACAAGTACTTCTAAATGAAAACAGCCATTATAACTGCAAAGATAGTATTTTTAGACAGAATGACATAATTATTTTTAGACAGAATGACATAAAGACAAGAAAAGACAAAGTAAAGACATAATAACAGGGGAACAGAAGACAGAACGACAAAAAAGACAGAAAAACAAATAACATAGAAAAGCCCCTCTCGTAAGGAAAGAATAACCTCTCCCCCTTCAGTTAGTGGAAAGAAACATGTAAATAGTAAGCAGTTATAAATTATGACGCACTGATGTGAACTCCGTTCGAATTATTATAAAACATTCTCTCACGGATAAACAGATTGAATGCGCGCACAGAGACCTAAAGGTCGAAGATGGCACAGATTTCCTGTTAGTAAATTCATGATAAACTCGTCACTTATTCATCTTCAGGGATTATATAGACAAAAAAGGAGTTAGGAAAAATTACCCAACTCCTTTTCTATTTTTATCAACTAATTTTTGGTGATTTATAAGCTGATGTCTGATACCAATTTGTATCATGTTTATATCTGGAAACTGCAATAGACGGACTGATACCATAGCGTTCAGCCTCTTTTGCAATGGCATTGACAACCTTATGCGGAGACAAACTTTTACAGCCTGCCCCGATAATTTTATTCCATACATCATCAGGAATGAGTTGCTGCCTTGCAAAGGCATTAGCTTCTTTTTCACGTGGATCTTTGGAATAAAGAGTTTCTTCTGTAGATATAAACGCCTGATTGTCTTCTGAAAGGTGCCTTTCAATATGACACAACTCGTGAAGAACATCAAAAGCTAACTTATCCATATCATTATAACGATAAGTAACCGTGATTACTGGACAGCCATCTACCAATGTAGAATAAGCATCAACAGGCGTTTTATCTAATTTCTCAACATAAAGATAGGCAATTCCATACTCATTAAGACAGTCCTTTATACCTTGTGTAGAAAGTGTACCGTTATTCGCCATATGTGCTATCTCACTTGCTGCCATCAATCCGTTTCCCTTTTGATACTTCTTATCTATTGTTGCACGTGATATTTCCAACCAATTAAGAATAAGCCAAGTTTGCATATTCTTCTCATCAATGTGTACTTTCTCACTATGCTTGTAACGGCCAACTACCTGCAAACTCAACTCTTTAGATGACCGTAAATCAAAATCGAATAATGCTTTTAATTTCGTTACTTGCTCAATACATGGAAGATGTGTCAAGTTTAATTTCTTATAAAGAAGTTTCAAGTTGAATATACTCGCACATGATTCTTCGTATTCACGAGCTTCTTGTTCTTCGCTTTGTTTTGCATCCATAGCTTTACAGTCATACATATAACCGCTATGCAGGTTCATCCAGGTCTTATAGGGTATTCCTAAATGACGCTCTAATTTCATTGCCAAATCATCATTCAGGTTTCGTTTACCGCGTATAAAGGCATTCAGATGAGTTGCTTGCACACCAATCTGCTTTGCAAAATCCTTTTGCTTGATGCCACGTTCCTGCAACTCTTCACGCAAGATTTCTCCTGGGTGGATTGCCCTGACAGGAACTAATCTGTTATTTCTTGTTGCCATAATGTGTACTATCAATTTCTATTAATTCTACTTCAATGCCATCATCCGTCTCTGAAAACAGCAGCCGCTCAACCAATCCGTTTACAAGACGTACAGAACTGATAGGCTTGTCCTTCTGGTGTCTGAGTTTCTCATAGTGTAAAAAGCTAAATACTTTTAGTTCTTCGGTTGAATCAACGTTATACAGCGTATTAACAACACGGACATAGCCATCTATCAAGCGTTTGTTCTTACAAAGTTTCTTGTATTTCTTATCATTGCTTTTACCGGTTTCATATAATTCGGACAAGGCTTTTTCCTTGAAAATTATATTCATGCGGTGAAATGTATCAATTATATAGTGCAAAGATAGAACAAAATTACCAATATTGGTAATTAAAAGACACCATTAACACTTTTTACGAATCACTTTTTTGCTTAGGAAGGATAAAAGGTACAGAAAATACAGATGAATGGAACAAACAACTTGTTACCTTATCTACTTGTACAACTTGTCTACTTGTTAACTTGTCTACTTACATAAAGAAAGACCATTCATTCTTAATGTATCCGTGTTCTTATCCTTACCAATACATTCTGTTGATCTTTTTCTAATTTGAACTTCTCTACAAAGAAGTAATCTTTGAGTTGATTAAGTAGCAACTTATTCTTCTGCTGATACTTCTCTCCCTTCTCAAGTGCCAAGGAGTAGATATCCTTATATTGCTCAAAAGGCGCGTAAAACTTTCCCAATAGTTGCTGGAAATGTGTCTTAAAGTATTCTTTATCATCAACACCAGTCTTAGCTTTGATAAAATAGAAGTCATAATCCTCATCTAACCATTTCTGTATCTCTTTACAAAAACGCTGTCTTACCTTCATCTTCCACGCGGTCTTCTGACTTTGATTATCTCTCGCATACAGTGAAAGAACGTAAAGGAAGTTCACATCATAATGGGACAGCAACAGTGTGTCACGGTCAAAGAGTCGGTTATCAAACTGCACCCGCTTGTGCCTGTTTCTCTTTCTGTCGGTTTTCTCTATATTGTCATCGTCATAACTGAACATTTCATTCAGCTTTGCCGATATAAAGAAATTAGGCAGGATATTATAGCCTTCTGTCACATCATCTCGCAGGCGAACACCCGAAGATGGCTTATCACCATTGCTAAAAATATCAATATTCCATTGTATAACATTCCGTACATAGGTGTATTGCTTATAGATTGACTGACTTCCTAACTCGTGCCCAATCTTATAATACTTACTATCCCCGATATAATACGTTTGCTCGTTCTCTCCCGCAATAAGACTCTGTGACGTGAACAGATGATCAACGATTTTCCCATCCTCTTGCTGTTTCTCCATACCATCTGGTAATGGGTTATCGCCTATCAGTTCATCGATAATGGCTTCAAAAACAACATAAAAGTTTTTAACCAACAAGTAGTCCCGTTGTTCAGTGGCAACCATCACCTGCTGTGCTTCGTCGAAGAAGTCATAACACAAATGCCATAGCTGTAAGGCTTTATCAGAGAAATACTTATACTTTATCTGTCGTAAACGTGTCTTACCAAATCCATTGAGATAAGTATCAAATCGCTTACCGGTAATGAGCTGGAACTGGCAACAGATATCCTTCGGAAAACCGTAGGTGTCACCAATATAATTTAGGATGGAAAAGAAGATGATGAGTAGTTCTTCATCAAAGTTTATCTGTCGCCGCTTATTAACTGGGTTTAGATAGACAGCCTGCTCATTCTGAATAATAGCAGTCTTCGTTGCTATCGTTCGTTGCCAATTAATCTTGTTCAGACCACTATGCAGATTCTTTATGATAAAGAAGAAAAAACTTTGGTTGTCATGATTGAATTGTATCAGCGACAGAAGAATATCAAGGTAGGTATTACTCTGTCTGCGTCCTCGATTACAAATTTGTGCTATATATGATTGACAAACTATTCTCGTATCATTGCGTCTATCATTCTTATAGACCACAATGGCACGATATATCCACACAGCAAATTTATAAAGAAAACTACGCTCTTTGGAGTCGAAAGTATCTAAGTTGGCTATATCCTCTGGCTTATACTTTCCAAAAACAAGTTCCTTACCGTCAACATCCTTCAGCAAAACCTTAGGAAGAATAAAGACACAGTCTTTGAGTAGCATATTATAATAATACCCTACGTAATGGATAGACACCCTACCCTCCATATTCTCTAAGGCATCAATACCATAGAGAACGTCCCTAACCTTAGAGACATCGTACTGATATTCTTCTATAAGGATTCGCATAACGAGTGGCTACTGCTTTGAATACTTAACAAAGACCTCACGCATACGAAGTGTTCGTGTAATAATAAGATCGAAAATAGTAGTCCAATGTTCTTTATCCTCAAAATCTATATTGTCTATCCGCTCTACAATCGTACTTGATTTCTTTTCTGGATTCTCACGCCACTCATACGTTGTATCCATCTCTGCTTCAATATCCTTTTTCTGATCAGCAAGATGATAATAAGTATCTGTAGTTCTATCGAAATATACTTGCAATGCAATAGCACGCTCCCAAAGTTTCAGAACTACAGACATATAGAAATCAGCACCAGATACATAGAAATTTTTCCAATGATCCTTACCTGCCTTCTTGGTTCCTCCAAAGTAAGTCTTAAACTCGTCATTCTTTTGTGCATAGGCTAAGAATGCCTGCCAAAAATCATAACGTTTTCGTTCTGTCACTGACCACGTCGCCCTTAGGTTCTCAGAGGTATCTGTACTTTCTGCCTGTCCGTTGTATTCTTCTTCACTTTCTTCAAATGGTGTTAAGCCTAAGTTACCAAGGAACTGTGCCACTTTCTCTGCCCTTACCTTGGTTTTCATTTCGCCCTCAGTATAGAACTTTGCAAACGATAACCTTCCGTCATCAACAGTATCATCAAAGATAGGACCTACTAAATCGAAGTCCTTAAATACATCATTCCAAAGGTAGAAGACAACCTTACCCACAAATGTCTCTGCGCTAATAACGCCTCCATGTGCCTTACAAAAGAAATAGCCCAACTTCTTATCCTCCGAATTAGTCGTGCTCTCTATCTTCTTGTTTATCTCCTCTAAGAACTGCCACCAGTCATATCGACTGCCCGCAACATCAATGACATAACCTTTCTTTGCATCCGATATTGGCATATAGCTCCAATCCCAACGACGCTTAAAGGCTGAGTCTATAGGGAACAAACTCTGATCGCTGGTATTCATCGTTGCCCAAATAAACAGATTACTTGGCAGTAGGAGAATATTACCCTCTAACACCTCACTCACCACGTCACGACCACCATAAAGGCTATTAATGGCACCTGCCTGAGGAATAGACAATCCCTTTAGTGCTTTAGCCACATAACGTCTCATATCAGCATCAGCCTTCACAGGATAGTCAGAGAAACCACGATCATTGCGATCTAAGAGCTGAAACAAGTCGCCAAACACCTGAGCACAATTACCTCGATTAATCTCTTCTATCACCAAGAACTGTCGCTGTGGATTGCTTTCGTCACACGCTGCATACTTCTCCCATGCTTCAATATATGCCTGAAGAAATGCTTGCGGTACAAACTCATAGACAATCTTCTCCTCCGTTAGTATCTGCCCACGCTCAATAACAGGATGTCCCGACAAGTCACGCATCGTTATCTCTCGTGTCGTCGGCTTATATGCTCCCACAAAAGACGAATAGTCACTATCAGGATGGAATGTAGTACGGATGACATCCTCCCCCTTTATCTCCTGATTGATTGTAAATGACTTACCAGTGCCTGGTGCACCGTAGAAGATTTGCTGGCGGGGGAGACTGCTTACGTTATTCTTTACTTTGTGAGTTGATTGAAGAACCATTTGAGCCATTACCGACAGTGTGGACGTATAACCATACTCATACTTATCTATCTCACTGGTTCCAGACAATGCTTGCCTTGCAGATTCAGATGTAGCATCAGAATGCTCACTCCAATAGTTTACATATTCTTCCAACAGACTTTTTGAGATTGTACGTAAGCCTGTAGCACCTTTACTTGTTGACCTTACCAAATAACATAATCTGTCCTCATCAACAATCTCTACCTGACCATTGTTTGATACATCGCCTATCTGTAATCTGTTATTCAACCCCATAATTTACATTCATTTAGCCTAATATGATTTAGTTATATCCAATATATCGGTAATAGTTATGAGCAATATAACTAAGTATTTCTATGTGTTTTGTCATTGATTTCAAGAGACTTTTTCTATTACCATCCACCACAGTGATTGTTAATTATAGCTCTCTCCTCATTAGTACAAAACAGTGTTATACATACTCACTGCAAAGGTAATCATTTTAGAGGACATAAAGGTAGAAAAGAAGAGATTTTGTGTGAACAGAAGAGGGCGAACAAATCAGAATTGCTATACGCCGCCACAACACAAAAAGAGCCGTAAGAATACGGCTCTATATAAAAGTAGGACGGCTGCGGAGCTTGAAGTTATCGTACTTATATGCAGACGCTCATCCTACTGAAAAGAAAGACGCACATCACCACAGTAGGAAATACTATCTAACGTAGAATCAGTGCTCTTTGCTACAAAGATACAATATTTGTTTCAAAAACCTATAACTGCACATAGATTTTGCCAGCAGAGCTTTTTGCCCCATTAACACTTTGCTAAATCTTCGAACATTTTAATGCTATAAGGTTGGTTCAACTTCTAAAAACGATACCAGCAAATATTCCTATAATTTGCTACCATGTGAACTGATGTAGACAGAAACTTATCGTCAACACCACTCACAGA
>ERZ772807.411-NODE-411-length-26533-cov-11.262633_pt1 | contig 26533 bp, 24 predicted proteins | sample MGYA00511472_ERZ772807 | MGnify/ENA primary metagenome ERZ772807 (study PRJEB29015, sample SAMEA2737947) | human oral metagenome | biome: human oral; feature: human-associated habitat; material: dental | place: China | collected 2039 ... | reverse complement strand
TGATCAAAAATATTTATTCTTCTAAGAGTGTATGGGTGAGAATTGAGAGGATGGTCGGTTTTGCAGAGGTCTCAGAGACTTTATACAGAAATCATGCCGAAAACAACAAGAGGCAGGCGGCAAAAGGTGGGGGCTTTTGAGGAGGGACTCACCTTTGAAAAATGTTGCTAAGGGTGTTAAGACAACACCCTTTTACTTGACTTTTGCAAAGATACAGGCATAAAAATATGCATTTTGTTCGTTTATGGAAATAACTACCACTATTTCTACAATAAAAATTTGAAAATTAGTCCTTATCTTTGCACTATCTAAAGTTCCGTGGGAACATTTACTGTTTACGTCGTGTTAAGTAAAATAGTGAAAAGATAATTAATGTAGTATTTGAAAAGGTAGCCTGTCGCGAGACAGGCTATTTTTTTGTTCTACACAAGCCGGCGCAGCATTCCATTCACGCCATCTTCAATCAAATCGAGTGCATCATCGAAATCGCGCGTCGTTCCATAATAAGGATCGGGCACACTCTTGACCCCTTTATATTCTTGAAAGAAATCAGCCATCTTCATTACCTTTTTTCGTTCCGCTTCATTTCGGGCACGCTGACTGATGATGCGGTAATTGTCATCATCCATCACCACAATATAATCAAAATGTTGGAAATCGTCATTCGTGAATTGTCGTGCATGATGATTGATACAATAACCACGTTTTTTACCTTGTTCCATCATGCGTTTATCGGGCAATTGCCCCACATGCCAATCGCCAATACCTGCCGAATCAACCATATAATGATGGGTTAGACCTCGCTCTTCAATGGCCTTCTGAAACACTGCATGCACAGCCGGCGAGCGACAAATGTTACCTAAACAAATGAATAGAATTTTCGTTTGTGCTTCGTTTTTTGTTGTCATCGTTCTCATTTTTATTCTATGATGCGAAAGTTGCGTTCTGTAACAGCCATCAATATGGCACGTTCCTCTCGCGAGAATTTCTCAATAGCATAGCGTAGCATCGTGCGGGGCATCTCAGCACGACGGCTCATCACATAATCATAAAGCCATTGCGGATTGCGCTTACCGGCTTCTCGCAGCATCCAGCCCACGGCTTTATGAATAAGATCATGCGGATGGTGCATCAACTGGTCGCTCAGCGCATAAACATCGTCGAGTTGATTTTTGCGAATGAACGCGAAGGTCGAAACAATCGCTATTCGATTATCCCACAGAAGTGGACTTTCTGCCAATCGATAGAGGATGTCGCGCGGTTTGTCGAGCAAGTATTCGCCCACGACAGCATAGCAAGAGCAGTCTACCAAATCCCAATTATTGATGCGCTGAGTGTGTGCAAGATAGAAATCAAAAAGCTGTTTACGCAACATATCATCAGCCTTTTTAAACTGCTCTTTCAATATGGTTAAGGCACACAGCCTCACCTCGTGCCACTCTGATTGCAGCAATTCATGCAACTCGTCTAACGTCAGATTGCAGTGTTGCTTGGCCACAGCCCGCACCTGAGGAACAACCACACCAAGAAAGCGATCGCCTTCACCATATTCGCCCTTCCCGGCTCTGAAAAACTTTGGGAAAATCGCTTTCTTCTCGGCATCAGACAGCGCTTCGAGTGCTGCCGTTATTTCAACAACAATATGCTTCATTGTTTTTATCGGGATGATTTATGATAAAAATAAATGTATGTAGATGCTTTATACGATATCCAACTGCAGTGCCTGACACAACTTAGACAATGCCCCATTTTGCTCTTTCAGCTTATCGAAGAGCTCACGTTTCGTCAGTATTTTCTTAACTTCATGGCTTTCGGCAACGCGCCAATCAAGTTCGATTTGTCCATTTTTCAGTTCCTGAGCCAAGGTAACTTTTATGCAGGCCTTATACTTTTCAGCCTGTTGGAGCAACAATTCGTTGTCAAAAACAAATTCAATTTGTGGATAGGTTGTTATGTGAGGTGTGATGTTTTTTAGGCGTGCCCCCAAGGCAACGAGCGAATCTGGAAAGCGCTTCAACATGCCAAACCAGCTTTCTTCTAATGCTTCTTGTGTGAATTTCCCCTGCTGTGTGGTGTCAATCTCCGACGCGTCGACCTCTTCCACAGGTACTATGACTGGCTTTTCGTTTAGACTGCTAAACGTAACACCTAAATTCTTCAAATTCATTTTAGGTGCGGTTACACCGGTTTGTGGTGCAGTCGCAGCTGTTGATACCTTCACCATATCATGGGGTTGCTGCTCGCCCACACGATGTTGGTCGGCAGGGGGCGTCTGATAACTGCTCACAGACGCAGAAACTCCAGTCGCAGCCACCTGAGAAGCCGCTTTCGTTGACTGGTGTTTAATGATTTTCTGAAACAGGATTTTTAAACGTTTAGGGCTACGCCCCGCACCAGCGCCATCATCGTCTTGGGTGATTTGCGCCATTTGTATGAGCGTGAGTTCCACCAAAAGGCGCTTGTTGCTGCTCTGCTTATAATTGACATCGCATTGATTGAGCAACTTTAATGCACGATAAAGAAACTTCATAGGACACTTTTGCGCTTGCTGCTGATACTTAGTTTGCTGCTGTTGGCTCACTTCTAACAGCGGAAGTGTTGCAGCATCGTGTGCCATCAACACGTTTCTGATGTGTTGAGCCAGCCCATTAATGAAATGTCCCCCATCGAAACCTTTGCGCAACACATTATTTAATAGCACCATCACATCGGTCACTTTATTTTCTAAGGCGTAGTCAAGCACCTTGAAATAGTTTTCGGCATCAAGCACATTCAAGTCTTCTATCACCTTTTGATACGTGATATTTCCCTGACAAAAACTGGCTGTTTGGTCGAAAATTGACAATGCATCGCGCATGCCGCCATCAGCCTTCTCGGCAATCACAGCCAAGGCTTCCTCCTCAAAAGTAACATTCTCTTTTGCTGCCACTTGCTTGAGATGCGCCACAATATTGGGCACCGTCATGCGCTCAAAATCATAAATCTGGCAACGCGACAAGATGGTTGGCAATATCTTATGCTTCTCCGTCGTGGCCAAAATAAATATCACATGTGCAGGTGGTTCTTCAAGCGTCTTCAAAAAGGCATTAAAAGCAGCCGTTGAAAGCATGTGCACCTCATCGATGATAAACACTTTGTAGCGCCCCACCTGCGGCGGGATGCGTGTCTGTTCCATCAACGATTTGATATTTTCTACCGAGTTATTGCTCGCGGCATCCAACTCAAAAATATTATAAGAACGTCCCTCGTTAAAAGCCTTACAGCTCTCACAGACGTTGCAAGCCTCACCTGTTTCGGTGGGTGTTTCGCAGTTGATGGCCTTTGCAAAAATGCGCGCACAAGTTGTTTTCCCCACTCCTCTCGGACCACAGAAGAGATAGGCATGAGCCAGTTTTCCGCTTTTGACAGCATTTTTCAGCGTCGTTGTAAGCGATTCTTGCCCCACAACCGCATCAAAACTCATCGGGCGATACTTTCGCGCCGATACAATATATTCTTCCATTTTTTGTAGATTGATGTTGCAAAGATAGCAAAAATTATTATCTTTGCAAACAAATAAATGGATATGGGTTCTCGTTTCAATCACATTCTCAATCTCCTTGCACATTATAAATATTTAATCGTGTTGGTTGTTGGCACACTCATTGTGGGTGTGCTCGACGAAAACAGTGTATTGAAACGCGTCCAATTAGATTTACAGATTGGCGATTTAAAAGCCGAAATCGAGAAGTATAACAACCAATATGAGGCTGATGCACGCCAACTAAATGAATTAAGACGCCATCCCCAAGCAATAGAAAAGATTGCGCGCGAACGCTATTTTATGAAAGCCGATGACGAGGATATTTACGTTCTGAGTGACGATGAAAAGCCCACAACCGAGAATGAAGAAGTTAAATAAAATTGAAAGCATCCTGTTTATGTTGGGAGGCATGCTCATGGTAACAGGAATTGGCTGCTATGTTTTTATGCTTGCACCTTCTATCACATGCTGGATTGCACTGACAGGAAGCATCCTTTTTTCCACACTACACATGATGCAGGCCTACGAAGGCAGCCTACTTGCGATTAAGCGCTTAAAACGCATCCTCAACATAGCCGATTTGTTATTTGTTATCGCAGGCATATTAATTGTTGACAGCACCTATAATTTCTTACGACCTGCTTTTGAAAATCAAGAAAGTTACATCACTTATGTTTACAATAAATGGGTGCTGTTGCTGCTTATCGCAGCCATACTTGAGGTTTATGCAACCCACCGCATAGACTATCTGCTTAAAAAACAAGGAAAAGATAAGCACTAAGAACAACAAAGACAGGCCACAAGTACGAAAAAAAACTAAAAGATAAGAACAATCAATTAAATAGAATGAATTTTTTTTCGCACATCGAGATTACATACTACCTTTGTTTCAGCAACAAGAAAAACAATTTATGAAGAAAGTCTTATACGCCATTATGACGCTCATGGCTTTGACATCATGTACGGACAGCTACAATATAACGGGTACTTCTAATGTTTCAAACTTAGACGGTCGCATGCTCTACCTCAAAGTTCTTAAAGATAATGAGTTTAAAGCTATTGACTCTTGCGATGTTGTACATGGGCAATTCCATTTCTCAGGCAGTATAGATACGGTGCGCATGGCCAATATTTTTATGGATGATGAGAGCGTATTGCCACTTGTGATTGAAGGCGGAGATATTGTCGTAAAGATTGATAATGCACAACAAACGGTTAGCGGAACCCCTCTGAACGACAAGCTATTCAAATTCATTAACCGCTACAACCAATTAAAAAATCAAGAAGCAGAATTGGTGCATAAACACGATCAGGCCATCATGAACGGGCGAGACATGGAGGTTGTCAATACGCACTTAAGCAACGAAGCAGCCCTGCTGTCGCAACGTGAAGATGAATTGGTAACCAGTTTTGTCACTGAAAACTTCGACAATGTGCTTGGCCCCGGAGTCTTCTTCATGGTTACCATCGGCTATCAATATCCAGAACTTACACCTTGGATAGAAGATATTATGAGCAAGGCTACCGAGCACTTTAAAAACGATCCCTATGTGAAGGATTATTATAAGAAGGCACAAGAGAACCAGCAAATCATGAATGGGTTGCGTGAGCAAGAGCCTGCAACAGGAAATACCAATGGACAAGCCCTGCAAACGCCGACAAATCCGGCACCAACACCCAACGAAATGGCGCAACCTTCTGCACAATAAACCAAGAAGTTGCATGAGACTGATTATCAGAGGCGGAACGATTATCAATGAAGGTAAGTCTTTTTTGGGCGATGTGCTCATTGAAGACCAACAGATAACCGCACTTTATAAAGCTGGAGAAACACCTCGAGGAATCTATGATAACACCATAGATGCCTCGGGGTGTTTGGTTATGCCCGGTATCATCGATACCCATGTGCACTTTCGCGAGCCGGGATTTACTCAAAAAGGCGACATCGAAAGTGAGAGCCGGGCAGCAGCCTTTGGCGGCATCACATCCTACATGGAGATGCCCAACACACAGCCTCAAACAACAACCCTTGAGACATGGGAAAGTAAAATGGCCTTAGCTGCCGAGAAAAGTCATATCAATTACAGCTTTTTCTATGGTGCTTCGTCCAATAATATGGCCTCTTTTTCTCAGGTTCCTCGCAATGCTTTTCCCGGCATTAAACTCTTCATGGGTGCCAGCACAGGCAACATGCTTGTTGAAGGGAAGGACAAATTGGCGGCCATCTTCAAGACTTGTGTCGATTTAAACTTGCCGTTAGTGACTCATTGCGAAGATACCCAACTCATTGCAAAGAATTTAGCACAGGAAAAAGCCAAACAAGGCGATCCCGACATCAGGCTTCATCCTATCATCAGAAGTGAGGAAGCATGCTATCAAAGCACAGCCTTAGCCGTAGCCTTAGCGAAACAATATGGTACAGACCTACATGTGGCGCACCTCACAACCGCACGCGAATTAGAATTCTTTGGCCATGACGAGCACATCACGGCCGAAGCAGTTGTGGCACATCTCTATTTCACAGATGCCGATTATGCCACCTTAGGTGCACGCATCAAGTGCAACCCTGCCGTAAAAACAGAGCAGGATCGCCAAGCACTTCGCAACGCTTTAACTGATGGGCGCATCACCACTGTTGGCACAGACCATGCACCCCATCTGCTTAGCGAGAAGCAAGGAGGCTGTGTAAAAGCTGCTTCGGGCATGCCTATGATACAATTTTCATTGCCGTTGATGCTTGAACTGGCCGAGCAAGGAGTGTTGTCTTATGAGCGCATCGTTGAACTCATGTGTCATCAACCTGCACAACGATTTCATCTCTGCAAACGAGGTTTCCTGCGTCCGGGCTATTTTGCCGACTTAACCATTGTTCGTAAAACGCCTTTTCAAGTGACAACCCAGTGCATTCAAAGCAAATGCAAATGGAGCCCACTGCAAGGACACATCTTTAACCATCAGGTGATGACAACCATTTGCAATGGAACAATGGTCTTGCATGATGGCCAATTCAACACGAGCTATCGAGGAGCTGCACTGCAATTCGAAACATAGCATTTAAAATGATTACCCATTATTCGATTCAGGAGATTACACCTTATATTAATTGGCTCTACTTTTTTCATGCCTGGGACATGAATGGCAAGCCAAAAGAAGCCAAACAGGCTTTGAGAGCCGACGCCGAAGCTTTGCTCAAAGAATGGGAAGGGCACTACTTCACACATGCAACATTCGATTTATTTCCGGCTAACAGCGATGGCGACGACTTGATTATTGCCGACATACGCATACCCATGTTGCGCCAACAAAAAGCGCAACAAGATGGCACGCCCAACCTTTCATTAGCAGATTTCGTTCGTCCGAAAGCCCAAGGAATAGCCGACCGCGTGGGCATTTTTGCTACCTCGGTAGATGCTGCCTTGCCTGCTGCTTATGCAAAAGACGACTATCTGCGCATGCTTTCACAAGTGTTGGCCGACCGCTTGGCTGAAGGGACGGCTGAAAAGATGCACGAATATGTGCGCCGCGTGTATTGGGGATATGCGCCAAATGAGCAACTCACCATGGAAGAAACCCATGCCGAAGCCTACCAAGGCATTCGACCTGCCGTGGGCTATCCGTCGCTCCCCGACACGAGCGTGAACTTTTTGCTCAACCAACTGCTTCCATTTAAAAGTGTAGGCATTCAACTCACCGAAACAGGCATGATGAATCCGCATGCCAGTGTCAGCGGTTTAATGTTTGCCCATCCGCAAAGCCGTTATTTTGATTTGGGGCGCATTGGAGACGATCAAATTGCTGATTATGCTAAAAGGCGTGGCATTCCTGCTGAACGCATACGCAAATTTTTAAAACAACTTTAAACACATTACTCTCATGATTGTCAGGATAATATATTTTTTAATTCCGCTCATCCTTTTGCCCGATGCCGTCGTGTATACAGCTTTTTGGCACAGGCGAACACTTGCAAAGCCGTGGTTGCGCTTGCTTTGGTGGATTCCCAGCACGGCCATGGTGGTATTTTCCATCGTTTTGGCACTACAAAAACAGTTTGCCCCCGATAATTCGTGTTGGATAAAACTGTTTATTTTCGCATTTGCATTATGCGTCATACCCAAGATAATGTTTGCTATCGCAGTACTCATCACACGAAAATGGGGCAAGCAAAGTTTAAAGTTCCGCCGCAACACCTACGCGATAGCCACACTCGTGAGCGTGCTCATCCTATGCACGACGCTTCATGGCGTGCTCATTGGCCCCAAAGAATTGCGTGTGACGCGCCTGTCGCTCACATTTAAAACGCTCCCCAAAGCGTTTGATGGCCTAAAGATTGTGCTATTTAGCGATGCGCACGTAGGCACATTCAATCATGGTTGGGAGCAGTTTTTAGCACGCGATATCGACACCATTCTGGCGCAACGACCCGACATGATTTGCTTTGTCGGCGATTTACAGAACACCAATCCCTCGGAACTTCAACCGCTCATCCCCCTGCTCGCTCGCCTTGCCAAGCAGGGAATTCCCGTCTATAGTGTGCTGGGCAACCACGATTATAGCGGCTATTATTATGGAACTGCCGCCGAAAAACAAAAGATTGAGGCGCAGATGATTGCCACACAAAAAGAGATGGGCTGGCAACTGTTGCGCAACGAACACCGGTTTTTCTACAGCAGCCATCATAAAGACTCGATAGCCATCGTGGGCGAGGAATATTGCGGCGTAGGACTTCACAGCTTCGACAAATCCAACATCCGACGCGCTACGGCGGGAATTGATGCGAACACCTTCACCCTGCTCTTGCAACACGACCCCAAGACGTGGCGCACACGCATTCTGCCCGAGAGCCATGCCCAACTCACCTTAGCAGGACACACGCATGGTGGGCAAGTGAGCATCTTTGGCCTTCGCACCACATTGCTCACCTATACCGATGACTACGGATTGGCCGAAAGCCATGGCCGCTATCTTTACGTCACTTGCGGAATAAGCGGTCTTATCCCCCTGCGCATTGGCGTTGAGCCCGAAATCGCCGTCATCACCCTACACGCACAACAATAACTCAATGCTTTCAATGATGAAATACCTCTATCGTCTTTATCAGCTCCTCATTTGTTTGCCCCTGCTGCTTGTGGCAACCATCATCACAGCCCTTGTCACCATCGTGGGTTGCCACCTCGGCAACGGACATTTCTGGGGCTATTATCCCGGCAAATGCTGGGGATGGCTGTGGATAAAACTTCTGCTCCTACCCATAAAAGTTGAAGGGCGCGAACATCTCGACCCGCACCAAAGCTATGTGTTTGTGGCCAATCATCAAGGAGCCTTCGACATCTTCCTCATTTATGGTTTCTTGGGACGCAACTTCAAGTGGATGATGAAAAAGGGGCTCCGCCGCATTCCTTTAGTGGGAGCCGCATGTGCCGCCGCACACCACATTTTCGTTGACCGCAGTGGGCCTTCGAAAATCAAAGCTACTTATGACAACGCCCGCAACATCCTGAAGGAGGGGATGTCGGTTGTGGTCTTTCCCGAGGGCGCGCGCACCTTCTCAGGCCACATGGGGGTGTTCTTTCGCGGTGCCTTTATGTTGGCCGACGAACTGCAATTACCCGTCGTTCCCATCACCATCAATGGCAGTTTCGACGTGAAGCCGCGGACACGCGATTTCTTTTGGGTGTTCTGGCATCCGCTGAAACTAACCATTCACCAGCCTATCCCGCCTGCGGGACAAGGCGCTGAGAACATCAAACAACAAATGCAACAAAGCTATGAAGCGGTTATGAGTGGGCTTGTGCCGGCATATCAAGGCTATGAACGCAACCCCGACCAATAACTTCACCTTAGCTTTTGCGATAAACCGAAGTCAAATGCTCCTTCGGCAGGTGACGAACAATCGTTTTTAAGAAAAATATTCGTTCGGCGGGTGGCGAACGCTTGTTTTTAAGAAAAATGCTCGTTCGGCGGGTGGCGAACAATCGTTTTTGAGAAAAATGTTCGTTCGGCGGGTGACGAACACTTGTTTTTGAGAAATCAGCATCGACTGCTGATGCGGGATTTTAAGATTTGCACACACCCATGTGCGTGCGCCTTACCCTTTCAATTGGAATGATGCCTCGATGCGCATCACGTCATCCTTAAAATCCTGATCCACCTTGAGACGTTGCTCCACTTGCGAGCAACTGTGAATAACGGTGGAATGGTCGCGATTTCCCACCAGGCGACCAATGCGCGAGGCCGGAATCTTGGTATATTTCTGAGCCAGGAACATCGAAACCTGACGTGCGACAACCAAATCGCGCTTGCGGCTTTTGCTGTTTACGGCTGTGGCCGTAACATTGAAATGCGCACAAACCGCCTCCATAATATCGTCAATGGTGAGCGGCTTATCGTCGATTTTCACCGCCCGCTTAATCACCCGTTCGGCCAAACGCATGTCAATCTTACAATTATACACGACGCTATAAGCCAACAGAGAGCTCACCACACCTTCTAAATCGCGCACACTGCCATTGGCGGTCGAGGCGATAAACAGCACCACTTCTTCGGGAATATGCAGTCCGTCGCGGCGGATTTTATTGTGCAGGATGTCGATACACAGCTCCACATTCGGTTTCTCCATCTCGGCAATCAAACCACAAGAGAAGCGCGTGAGCAGACGTTCGTTCATGCCTTTGAGGTCGACCGGCGGACGGTCGCTGGCCAAAATGATGCGCTTGCTGTTTCGAAAAAGATGATTAAAGATGTGGAAAAAGGTATCTTGCGTCTTAACGGCATTCATCCATTCTTGGATGTCATCCACGATGAGCATGTCGATGGTTTGATAAAACCGAATGAAGTCGTTGATGACGTGTTTGAGGTTGGCATCGACAAACTGCGACTGGAAAAGGCGTGCGCTGATATAAAGCACGCGCTTTTCGGGATAAAGCTGCTTGCAATGCAGCCCAATGGCGTTGATGAGGTGCGTCTTTCCGCATCCCGAAGGACCATAAATAAACATGGGGTTGAATTGCGGCGTGGCAGGATGCTCGGCAATCGAAAGTCCCACGCTGCGCGGCAGCTTGTTGCTCGTGCCCTCAATATAGTTCTTGAACGTGAGATGCGGGTCGAGTTGCGAATCAAATTCAACCGCTGCCGCCCGATTTTCCGCCTGCTTGCGGCTGCCCTGCGCAGCATTCACATCGGCAATCGCTTCATCCGACTCAATATCTTGCGTCAATTTGTGCTCCTTGTCGGTGACAATGCGATAGGTGAGCTGCACGCCCTCGCCAAAGGTGCGATAGAGCACTGCGCGCAACAAGCCTAAGAAGTTCTCCTCTAAATATTCATAGACGAAAGGACTGGGCACTTGAACGAGGATGGTTTTCTCTTCTTCGTTAAAATGCTCAAAGCCAATGGGCTTAAACCAAGTATCAAACTGTTGCGGCGTGACATGTTGCTTGATGAGCGCAAGTGCCCTGTCCCAACAGCTTGCAGGACTTCCTTTCATGAAAAACTATGCTACTAAAATGATTAAATGTCGTTAGACGTGTTTGCTAAGTGGACACAAAGTTACAAAAACTAATGCAAATTCCAAAAGGATGGGCACAATCTGCAGCATTGTGCACCAAACTTTTTTGTTTATTGTGAATTATTTATCTTTTCTGCCAAACAAAGAGAAGTGCACATAGCGTTTGGGATGTTGCCGCACATTGATGAGCAGCGAGTCGGCGCTCACCATCGTTTTATTGAGGTTGTTATAGAGTGCCGGGTCGTGCATGAGCAAACCTAAGCTGCCTTCTTTGCTGTTGAGCTGCTGGCTAAACGCATTGAGCTGCGCGATGGTTTGGTTCACCTGAGCCATCGTTCCGGCGATGTCCACCTGCGCAAGATTACCCGTGAAGGTGTTGGCATTCACCATCACACCGTCGGCACGGCGCAAAAGGCCCGGCACTTGCCTGTTCACTCCCGCAACGAGCGTGTTGAGCTGCTGCGAAGTGGTGTTGAGGTTGGCGGTGATGCCTTCGATGTTGTGGAGCGAATGTGCCAAAGATGGGTCGGCCAGCAAGGTGTTGACACTGCTGAGAATACTATCGAGCTTGGGCAACATTTGCTGCACGGTGGGCAACAATTTTGCCACATTTCCCAACATTCCACTGTTCTTGGAACCAATAATTGTGTCGCCTTTGTTCACCCGCTCGCGAGGATTGTTAGCCAAGAGCAAATTCATCTTCACGTTGCCCATGAGATCGCTTTCAATCTCGGCCGAGCTTCCTTTCGGGATGCGCAAATCGGGATTGATGTCGATTTGCACGAGCACATCGCCCTTCTTGGCATAGTTATACTGAATGCTTTTCACCACGCCCACCTTATAGCCATCGGCATAGATGGGATTGGACGACGAGAGGCCGCTAATATCCTTGAACGCCACGTAATAGGTGGCATCGGTGGAGAAGAGCGACATGCCCTTCAAGAAATTGAGTCCAAAGAACAGCACCAGGATGCCGACGATGGCAACGAGCGCAATTTTGATTTCGTTTGTCAGTTTCATATTCTATTTTTTGTCGGTTCGCACTTGCGATTTATTTATTTTTATGGGCTTTAAACGTGCGTATCGCCTCATTGATGTTGCATTTCTGCCCCGCTACAAACGCCACGATAAACGCATCGGGGAAACGCTCTAAAAGCTGTTTGCGCAGCTTGTAAATCTCGTTATAATTGGCCGAAGCGCCGCAGGTGTATTTAAACAGCGCACCCTCACGATAAAAATCCACGCCGTCGAGCCCTTTCAGACGGCTGTCATCGGTGCGCAAGGCTTGGCTGGCCACAAACAGCTGCACTTTAAACACAGGCTGCGCGGCCGTTTCCTTATCGGGCGTGGCATCGGGCTGCGCTTTCACTTCGGGCACTGCCACCACCACTTTTTTCTTGCGTGCAGGCTTGGGCGCAGGCGCTTCGTTTTGATAAGAAGGCGGCACCACTTGCGGAATGACCGGCTCATCCTTGATAGGTTTGTAGGGCACGCTGATGTTGCTGTCATAGTGCTCGCGATATTTCATGAATGCGTTGAAGACGCCCTGCACATAAAGCGGCACAGAGCTGTCGGCATTGAGGAAATCTTCTTCGTCGGGCGTAGAGATGAACCCCAGCTCGAGCAGGCAGCTCGGCATCGATGTGAGGCGCAGCACGGCCAGATTATTCTGATGCGAACCCCCATTCACGCGCCCCGTGGCAGCGCAGACATATTGCTGCATCAGACGCGAAAGCTCCACGCTGCGTTCGCGATTTTTGTCGGCGATAAACTCATACATGATGTCGCTTTCGGCGGCATTGGCATCGAGATCCTTATACACCTTCTTGTAATCCTTTTCTAAAAACATCACCGAGTTCTCGCGCTTGGCCACGTCGACATTGGCTTTGATGCCGCGGTCGCCCGACTGTGCGCCCCGACCAAGCGTCCAACTTTGAAACCCATGGGCCGATTTCGAGCCCGTGATGGCATTGATATGGAACGAGAGAAAGAGGTCGGCCTTGTTGCGGTTGGCAATGTCGGCACGACCGGCGAGGGTGACGAAAATGTCGGTTGTGCGCGTGTAAATCACCTTCACGTCGGGGCAATTTCGCTCCACATAGCGCCCAAAAGCGAGCGCATATTTCAACGTCAAATCCTTTTCGTTGGAATAGGCCCCCGGCGCACCATTATCGCCACCGCCATGCCCCGCATCGATGACGAGGGTGAAGCGCTTGCCGGCTGCAACCACAGCCAGCGCAAAACAAAGCAATGTTATCAGTGAGAATACTCTCTTACGCATAAGCCACTAAACTTGGCGGCAAAATTAGTGAAAAAAAACTATTTCCTTTAAAAATGGCACTTAGTTTTAGGGTTTATTTAAGATTTCGGAGCGGCCACGAAAAAGGGGGCAGAACAACCCGCGCTGTCCTGCCCCACTTGCAATTCCCGACGCTATGGCTTGGGCGTCACTTCGGCACTACCCTGCCCGCCTTCGCCCGGCTTTTTGCCATTGCCGCTGTCGCCGGGCTTTTTCTTGCCCGGATTCTTCGGCGTGGGCTTCTTGGGCGCAGGTTTTTCCTCGTGCTTCACCACTTCCAACTGATGATTTTTCACCACCACCCAGAGCGGCTCGTCGCTGCCCGCCACGTGCAACTCATATTGCTTCTTTTTGTCGCTGCCCGAGGTGTTGCCCGTGAACGAGAGGCTGCCCTGCGGCAGATTGCGCTTCACTTCCAAGGCCAAGAACATGGGCGCGAGCATTTCGCCGATTTTCTTGCGTGCCGTTTCGAGAGCCGCAGCATTGGCCCGTTCGCGGTCGGCAAACACCCTTTCGCGGTCGGCCACATAGGTGTTGTAGAGCTCGATGGCGTGCAGGAGCTTGGCATCGCGCGTCACCTCATACAGACATTCGACGCGCCAAAGCACATCGTCCAATGCCTCGTCGGTGCGCTCGCGCAAAACACGTGCACCGCGTTGAGGCGCATTGGCATAGCTCTCATAACGGCCGTAGTAGACCTTGCTAAACGCCTCGTTGGCCTTCTCCAAGCGCGTGATGGCCGGCGCGAGTGCCAACTTGGTCACCTCGGCCGCCACTTTGGCATCCTTCAGGTCGACAAGGAGGTTGAGCACGGCGCCCGTCTCCTTTTCGTAGTTCATCGTGGCCAAACCGGGATAGCAGTCGAGCACGCGATCCAGCTTTTTCCCTGCCGCCACCTCGTCGGCATCGTCACTCACCAAGGCCGTCTGAATTTTCAGCGACAGCGAGCGGAAAGCCTGGTCGCGCACGTCGTCTAACTGCCTCACGTCGGCCGTCTCCTCGGCACCCGCCGGCAGATTGAGCACGGCATCTTCGTTTTTGATGGCCGTCGCCAAGGGCGGAAGCACCTCGTCGATCTTGTCCATTTTGAGAGCTTTAAACTGCGCCAACACATAGTTGGCATACTGAGAATGCTCCAAATTTTGGAGCTTTATGCGATTTAAATTATCGACTTTCTCTTTTCTTCTCATAGTGATATTATTTTTTAAAAAAGTTACCTTGCGGCATATACAAGGGGGTTATAGATTGGCTTAAGGTGTCCACAAATGCCATGGCGTATAACCTTAATATTCTTACATTAACATAAACTGTGCCAAGCGGCGCTGCTCACGCGTTAGCAAGCCATCTTTTTGATTTTTTGCCCTTGCTAAATTTTTAGCAGCCCATCTTTTTGATTTTTTGCCTTTGCTAAATTTTTAGCAGCCCATCTTTTTGATTTTTTGCCGCTGCTAATTTTTTAGCAAGCCATCTTTTTGATTTTTTGCCGCTGCTAATTTTTTAGCAAGCCCCACCCTTTCTTCATCCGTCGCGTTCACCGCCACGAAAAGGGGCAGAGGGTTCTGCCGCCCCTTTCGTGCAGCGCAGCGCGATTACTTCTTGGGCTTGGCGGGCAAGCGGAACGTCTCCTGGTCGATGACGAGCGAATGGTCGCTGGTGTCGATGCGGAAATTTTGCTCAATCTCGTGGTCCAAACCGGCACGCACGAGCACGATGTCGGCATAGCCTTCGCCCGTGCTGATGACCTTCCACGAGGTGTAGTCAAACTTCAGTTTCTTGCTCGTCACCTGTCCGTTGGCTTCCAACTTCAGCGATTTCGAACCGTCGTAACTGCGATATTCGCCGGCATTGGCGCGCATGGCGGCACTGTCGACCTGCACTTGAGCGGCGGGCTGCGGGGCCTGCTGCTGTTGGGGTTGTTTTTGTTGCGAACATGCCGCGAGGCCCATCATGAGTGCCACTGCGGCGGGGAAAATAAGTCTTTTCATCTGTCTTTTGAATTAATTTTACGCACAAATTTAGAAAAAAACTCGGCTGCGGCCAAAGCTTTGCTGCAAAAATGTGGTGCGGCCGAGCTGGGAAATGGTGCGCGCGGAGGATGGCTCTGTCGCAACTCATCCGCGAGCGAGTGCCGACCGAACGGCGTTTAATAGAGGATTTGCAGGATGCGCTCGGCGGTGCGGCCGTCCCAGCGCTCGGGCAAGCTCGATGTTTTCCATCGGCCGGCCACCATGTCGTCGACGGCAGCGTGGAGCAAGTCGGGATTTTCGCCCACGAGGACGTTGGTTCCCTGCTTGACGGTTTCGATGTGCTCGGTGTAGCTGTTGAGCGTGATGCACGCCACCTGGTTGAAGGTGGCTTCCTCGGCCACGTTGCCACTGTCGGTGATGATGCCGCGGGCGTGGGCTGCGAGATAGGCGAAAGCGAGATAGCCCTGCGGCGGCACGAGCGTGAAGGACGAGGCTTGCGGCTCGTTGGCCAGCAAGGCCTCAACCACGTGAGCAGCCCGCTGGCGCAGCGGTGCAATCACGCGGATGCCCGTTCCTTCCACGCTGCGCACAATGGCTTGCAACAACTGCTGCAGATGCTGCGTTTGCTCGATGAGCAGCTTGCGGTTGAGCGTGAAGACGATGTAGCGCTCGGTTTCGAGCTGCAAATCGTCGAAGATGGGCGGGCGCCGAAGCGTTTGGTGGATAAATCGCAGGTTGTCCATCAAAATGTTGCCCACCATGTAAACCTTGCTCAGCTCGGCGCCCTCGCGATTGGCGATGCTGTTGTTGCTGGCTCCGGCGGTGAAGAGCACGTCGCTCAGGCCGTCGATGACCAAACGGTTGATTTCCTTGGGCATCGTGATGTCGAAACTGCGGGTTCCGGCAGCGATATGCGCCAGGCGCACGCCCGCCTTCTTCGCGACAATGGCCACGGCCATGGTGCTGGCCAAGTCGTCGACCACCAACACCACGTCGGTGGGATGGGTTTGCAGATAGTGTTCGAATGCCGACATCACCCGGCCGGTGAGCTCGTTGAGGTTCTCACATTCCACGCCCAAATAAACGCTGGGCGGCGCAATGGCCAAGTCGCTAAAGATGGTGGCATCCAAGGTGGCGTCGGCCGCCGTGCCCACATAAATCAACTCGGCGTGGATGGATTGATAATTCTTGTTTCCATGAATGGTGCGGAGCAGCGGCGCCACCTTGATGAGGTTGGGACGCGCTCCGCAAACAATAGCTATGTTCATTGTTTCGTGTTTATTTTTTAGAGAAGGCAGAGGAGCGGCGCTGAATGGTGCCACCGCTCCGCCTGCGTCAAAAAGGCAACGCTCCGGGGCGCACAAAGCGCAAGCCCGGCGCATTTCACTCGCCTTTAAAAAGCTCTTTGATGCCGCCCACGCTGCCCAAGAGATTGGTGGCCTCGTAGGGCAGGAAAACGGTCTTGGTCTTGTCGCCTTCGGCCAACTGCTGCATCATCTGAATGTATTTCTGCGCCAAAAGATAGTTGGCCGGGTTGGTCGATTTGCCCACAGCCTCGGTAATCTTTTCAATGGCCACGGCTTCGGCTTCGGCTTTGCGTATGCGTGCTGTGGCTTCGCCCTCGGCATTGAGGATGGCGCGCTGCTTGGCTGCTTCGGCCTTGTTGATCATGGCCGCCTTGTCGCCTTCACTCTGCAAGATTTGCGCCTGCTTGTCGCCCTCGCTGGTGAGGATGGTCGCGCGCTTGTTGCGCTCGGCTTGCATCTGCTTCTCCATGGCTTGCAGCACGCTCTGCGGCGGCGTGATGTCCTGCAACTCTACGCGGTTCACCTTGATGCCCCATTTGTTGGTGGCATCGTCGAGCACGCCCCGCAACTTGGTGTTGATGATGTCGCGGCTGGTGAGCGTTTGGTCGAGCTCCATTTCGCCGATGATGTTACGCAAGGTAGTCTGCGTGAGCTTCTCGATGGCGTTGGGCAGGTTGTTAATCTCGTAGACAGCCTTGAACGGGTCGACAATCTGAAAATAGAGCAACGCATTGATTTGCATCTGAATGTTGTCTTTGGTAATCACATTCTGACGCGCGAAATCATACACTTGTTCGCGCAAATCAATGCTCGTTGAATAGGCGTAACGACCGTTGACGAGCGTGACGATGCTCTTCGCCCGGTCGATGAAAGGTATCACTAAATTGATGCCGGGCTTGAGCGTGGCGTAATACTTTCCCAAACGCTCGATGATCTTGGTTTCACTCTGTGGAATGATGACAACGGTCATCTTCAGAAAAATAATGGCTAATGCAACGATTGCCACTAACACATAAATACCAATGTCCATGATTTAGAACTTTTAAAATGAATAAACTATATTAATTTCACTGTTACGATGATGGATTCGCGCGAGACGATTTCAACTCTGTTGCCGCTCGTGATGGGCATTCCGTTCTGGCTTACGGCTTTCCATTCGTCGCCGTCAACCTTCACATAACCGCTCGCGTCAGCCGGAATATCGGCTATGACAACGCCAATGCGGCCAATTAAAGCGTCGGCATTGCTCAAACGTGCGTCGCCCGCCGTGCGCAAATGCCGCACCAACCATGGTCGCACCAACCAAATGCTAAACACCGAAGACAGCGCCCAAAGCAGAATCTGAAGCCATAAGGGCGTGAAAAACGAAACAACTATCGGAACAACGGCGCCGACAGCAAGGCAAATGACGTAGAAATCGCCTGAACTCAGCTCTAAAATCAGACACAGCAAGAAGATGAAGGTCCAAATGAGCCATAAATGGGTGACTAAATAAGCTATCATAATAGAAAGAGGTTAAAGTGAAAAGCGCGTGCCGACTATTTCTTGCGCCGGCGCGTAGCCTTAGTTTTCTTTGACGTTTTACCCGAAGAAATCTGCAACGTAGAGGTCTTGGCACCCGAAGCTTCATAATACTTCTCTGCCGTGGGCAACCACTGACGAATAGCCGCTATACGTTTGGCATCGCTCGGGTGGTCGCTAAACATGTCGCTGCTGTTGCCGCCACCGCTCTTCTCGGCCATGCGTTGCCAAAAAGGAATGGCTACAGCAGGGTCGTAGCCCGCCATTGCTGCAAAGATAAGCCCCATGTGGTCGGCCTCGGTCTCGTTGTCGCGACTGTAACGAAGGTTGGCAAAGCTAAATCCTTGCTGTGCAATGGCACCCGCAAGGTCGCCGACAGATGAGCCGGCGATGGCGCCAACAATCTGGCTTCCGATTTGTGTGCCGTAGCTCTGGCGTATCTTCTTCGACATCTGCTCGGCGCTATGCTTAGCCACTGCGTGCGCAATTTCATGTCCCAACACGATGGCCAAAGCCGACTCGGTTTGTGTGACAGGCAACAACCCTTCGTAAACAACAATTTTTCCGCCAGGCATGCAGAACGCATTCACGTTCTTGTCGGCGACCAAATTAAACTCCCAATCGAAGTTGTTCACCTCGTCAGCCGCTCCATGTGAGCGCAAATAATCTTCAACGGCATTCGCCAAACGGCGGCCAACACGCTGCACCATCGCTGTGCTCGCAGCATCTGTCGAACGCTTGGCCGTCTGCATGTATTTTGCATATTCCGACTTGCTCAAGCTCAACACCTCGGCATCGCTCACCAACAACGAATGTTTACGCCCCGTGATGGGCACTGTCTGCGTCGTTCCACACGCACTAAAGATAAAAACGCCCGCAAGGGCTACCAAACTATATTTAATTTTCTTTACCATATTCATTTGTTTCATACTCCCTATTTTTCATGCAAAAATAAAACAAAATGACCGAGAGACAAAGGAATTGCATGTTTTTATTTCGTAAAAGAACACAAAAAAGAGGAGCTCCATTTAAGAACTCCTCTTCATGTTGTGACTTCGCTGGGATTCAAACCCGGAACCTTCTGATCCGTAGTCAGATGCTCTATTCAGTTGAGCTACGAAGCCTCATTTCTTGAATGCGGTGCAAAGGTAATGGTTTTTGGCTAAACTGAAAAGGCAGCACTAAAGAAAAGGCTAATGATTAGTATTTATTAACAAGATTAACTGCAAAAAAACAAAAAGAAAAGCGGGAAATATGCCGCAACATATTCCCCGCCTTTATGTATAATGTGTGCAGTGAACTACTTAATCAAATCCACCGAGCGCTTCAAAAATGCATCTAATTCTTTACCTTTTAGCATGCCATTCTGCAACAAAGCGAGGTCAATTAGTTGATGAACAATGCTATTTTCTTTTGCATAGTTTGCAATCACCTCTTTTTGCTTATCTTGCTGCGCGGTGATTTCCTTTTGCGTGTTCTGCACATCATCTTTCTCCTGCTGCGTCAGCTCCTCGGGCTTCTTTGCGTTCTGTGCCTGCTGCAAAGCCGAGAGCCGCGCCTGCAATCCCTTCAGCTCACTTTGAATGGGCTTGAGTGCTTCGCCCGTAGCAGCATCGCAATCGCCCAGCACTTTCTTCACCAAAGCATGGTCGCTGTTGAGCACCAAAGTGTAACTATCGGGCATTTGCTGATAGAAAGCCATGCCGGGTTGGAACTGGCTCATCTGCTTCATGCGCCGCATATATTCATTCTGTGTGATGACGACGGGTTGATTGCTCTCACCCAAGGCCTGTACCTCAACCATAAACTCCACCTGATTTAGATGTGGCATCTGCGAGCGGAACACCTGAGAAAGCTGCTCCGTCTGGTCGGCATTGAGCTCGGTCTTCTTCGCCTCATCCTTCACAATGAGCCGCTCAACAATATCGGCATCCACACGAGTGAAGCGCGACTTCTCGAATTTCTGCTCCAGCAAGCCCACCAACGGCGTATCGAGCTGGCCATCGAACAACAACACGCTATAACCTTTATTCTTAGCAGCCTCAATGTAGGAATATTGTTCCTCCACATTGTTGGCATACAAATAAATCAGGTTGCCGTCTTTATCGGTCTGGCTATCCTTGATGAGCGTCTTATATTCCTCAAACGTGTAATACTTGCCGTCGACATCTTTCAGCAGCGTAAAGTCCTTCGCCCGCTCATAGAAATCCTCCTGCGACAGCATGCCATAATGAATAAACAGCTTCAAGCTATCCCATTTCTCCTCATAAGCCTTGCGGTCCTCCTTGAAGATGCTTTGCAAACGGTCGGCCACCTTCTTGGTGATGTAGGTCGAAATCTTCTTCACGTTCGCATCGCTCTGCAAATAGCTGCGGCTCACATTCAGCGGAATATCGGGCGAGTCGATCACACCATGCAGCAACGTCAGGAACTCGGGCACGATGCCTTCCACCTGGTCGGTCACAAACACTTGATTGCAATACAACTGAATTTTATTGCGCTGCAGCTCAATACTGTTCTTAATGCGAGGGAAATACAAAATACCCGTCAAGTGGAACGGATAATCCACATTCAGATGAATCCAAAACAGCGGCTCATCCTGCATGGGATAAAGCTCACGATAGAACTTCTCGTAATCCTCATCCTTCAGCGTCGAAGGCGTCTTCACCCACAACGGCTCCACACTGTTAATCACGTGATCCTTGTCGGTTTCCACCTGCTTGCCGTCTTTCCACTCGGTCTCCTTGCCAAAAATCACGGGCACAGCCATGAACTTGCAATATTTGTTGAGCAGCTCGGTCAGCTTGCCTTTGTCCAAAAACTCCTTGCAATCCTCGCTCACATGCAGCACCACATCCGTGCCACGCCCGGCCTTCTCGGTCTCCTCAAGCTCATAAGCCGGCGTACCATCGCACGTCCATTTCACCGCCTTGGCACCTTCCCGGTAAGACTTCGTGATGATGTCCACACGGTCGCTCACCATGAAGCTCGAATAGAAACCCAAACCAAAGTGCCCAATGATGGCATTGGCATTATCCTTATATTTATCCAAGAAATCGGACACACCCGAGAACGCAATCTGATTGATATATTTCTCTATCTCCTCGGCCGTCATACCAATGCCGTTATCGCTAATCGTGATGGTCTTTGCCGCCTCATCCAATGTGATGCGCACCGCCAATTCGCCCAATTCGCCTTTATAATCGCCCTTTTCGGCCAGCGTTTTCAACTTCTGCGTAGCATCGACAGCGTTGCTCACCAACTCGCGCAAAAATATCTCATGATCCGAATAGAGGAACTTTTTTATCACGGGGAAGATGTCCTCAGTCGTAACCCCAATATTACCTTTTTGCATATCGCTTAACTGTTTAATTCGTTTTGCCCCACATATAGGCAAAGCCTGTGCCAACTGACAACTTGGCAGAAAGCAAGTTCGTCCGCACATGCAAAGACGAACACGCCCACTACCCCACCATACACATCGAGGGCGGAAATACATCGCGCACTCCCGCCCCCATTACTTAAAATAAAAAAGTGTGTGTATGTTATGATTTTGGCGTCGCCGTAGATGATGTCATTTGTTTTAAAACAAATTATTCTTTGGGTGTCCCGTGGATGACGCCATTTGTTTTAAAACAAATTATTCTTTGGGTATCCCGTGGATGACGCCATTTATTTTAAAACAAGTTATTCTTTCGGTGTCACCGTGGATAACGCTATTTGTTTTAAAACAAGTTATTCTTTGGGTGTCACCGTGGCATCACCCTGACCTTTGCCACCGGGTTTATCTTTTCCATCACCAGGCTTCTCATCATCAGGCTTATTGCCATCGGGCTTCTTCCCACCGTCACCAGGTTTCTTCCCGTCGCCTGGTTTATCGCCATCCGACGGCTTTTTGTCACCCTTCTTTTTTTTCGGCAGCACCTCGTGTTTGTAGCGGTCGATGTGCTCGTTGAGGAACTTGGCCAAGGCGTCGTAGTCGGTGGTGCCCGAGACCATGGCCAACGCATTGACGAACTTCACGAGGTGGCGATAGGCGGCATCGGTGGCCAAACGTGCCTGGCGGAGTTCGCCGGCAGCAATGACCGATTGTGCCGTGGTGCGGTCGACAATAAACTGCTCCACCTTGGCGTTGGCCTCCTTCAGCGGCGCAACATAGAGCGTGAGCCCCAACTTTGCCACCTCGGCAGCATGCTTTGTCTCTAAATCGGCAATGAAATTGTGCAGCAGCCCCGTTTCGCGGTCCAGTTGCATCGCCGGGTTGATGGCATAATCGGCCACACACTGCTTCAGCACCTTTCCCGCTTTCGCCACATCGGCCACGGGCGCATCCGTGAACCCATTAATCGCTTTGCGCAACGAACGGAAAATGTCGTCGCGCGTCTTGTCGGCCGCGCGGATGTCGTCCGTGATAAGGTTCCGCCGCGAAATCACCAAGCAGCGATCCTCCTCCTTCAACGCGGCAGCCAAAGCCTCCATCGCCTTTTTCGCTGCAGCATTCGTACTCAGTGTTGTCTCCGCTGCGAAACGGTCGTTCACCACTTTCATAAATTCGTAGTGCGCACCGTTGTTCATGCCCACTAAATCAACTTTTTGGATATCAATCATCATGAAATGCTTTTAATGTATTAAATAAAAAAAATTGTTCTTTGATCATTGTTATTTTTGATTTCAATGCTTGCAGCGTTACTGCGAGCACTGTTTTTTACGTTTTATCGCTTGCAGCGTTACTGCGAGCACTATTTTTTGCGTTTCAGCGCTTGCAGTGTTACTGCGAGCACTGTTTTTTGCGTTTCAGCGCTTGCAGCGTTACTGCAAGCATTGTTTTTTGCGTTTCAACGCTTGCAGCGTTACTGCGAGCATTGTTTTTTGTGTTTCATCGCTTGCAGCGTTACTGCGAGCATTAAAATTTTTGTTTTCACCTTTGCAGAATGGCGATATGTGTTGGAGAATGGTAGGGGCGGCGCCTATGTGCCCGCCCGAACGTCTGCGCAGCGGCGTTTCCATACCAAAGCAATACATTTCCATCCGCAAATGAGGTGCTGCCATCCGCAAACGTTGCATTTCCATCCGTGAATGATGCATTTCCATCCGTGAATGATGCACTTCCATGTGCAAACAACCTGTTCCCACCCCACGCTTGCGCCACCTAACGATGGATGCGCCCTTGCGGGGCGCGCTGGCCGGCACACAGGCACGGCCACTACCCTTGCTGCAACGTAATTGCTCATTCTTCTTTTCCTCATTTTAATTATCTGCTACAGGGCGGACACTAACGCCATCTGTACGACCACTATAGTATTTCGGCCCCACAACTGTTGGGCGAAAGCCCATACAACAACCGCTGACTGTATTGAGTGGGATAGCCAACCAATAGAGGCCGCGGTCGTTCACGTCGGTGCGCAGCGAACCGTTGTATCCTCGGTCTAGCGAAATGGGAAAAAATACCGAGGCATTCGGATTGATGCGCTTGTTATTAAAGTTCCATCCATTGCTCCAAGTCCCTGTGATGTTGAAGTCCGCTGGATTTCCTGTATTTTCACCAGTTTTGCTAAAGCCGGTAAAAGCATTCGATTCCGGCATTTTAAAACCTACAGGACAAGGGTCATAGATGGTTTTAATGACATGATTGTCATTGAAACCTGTTGTACTGTTGTCGGCTGACCATAGGTTGTAGTACTGCTCCCCACCTGAACCACCCACGATGAAAAGCTCGGGGTGTTGAATACAGTTTGAAATGGTCTCGACGGCAACACCGTCTTTACGAAATTCTCCTTCTATTATAAAATCTATTCCAGGAAAGGCATCCTTTCGTCCAAACTGATAGAGCGTATTGAAGCCCTGACGCATGCTGTTGCTTGGCTTTTGTGTAATGGTGAGTATACCTTCCTTAGGTATCATAGGATTTCCCTGGCCGTTGGTCTGCACCACCTTTACCTTGACACTACGTGGCGAAGTATAGCTGGTGCCGCTCCAAGCCGTATATTTCATACCGAGTGGCTCTTGCGTGAAGTCATATCGTTTGTATTGATAGTTCCAGCAGGGAATGGTGTTGAGGGCATCATCGTTGATAAACCACAAATGCCATGACCAAACGACCGTGCCATTCTTCATGACAGCGATGACGGCATTACCGTTTTTGATATTTGCTTCGGGCACCTCGAACTGTACGAAGGCATGATTGCTGGCATCGCGCACTATCTTGGTTGCACCAAACTGCACTAATCCGAATTCATCTGCCCAAACTATTTTGGCATCATTTACACCATAGTTAGTAGAATAATTAGTTTTTTCTATCCATGGGTCGGTGATATCTTGGTTGTTATGATCCTTAAAAAATTTCAGCATATGAGGATGCTGGATGCCAGGTCGATAAGCATGTATGTTGTTGTTGCCATTTATGATGGCGTTGCCATAGACCAAAGGAATTTTATAATAGCCTGGGTGAGAGATGACATAGCAGTTGGCCGTGCAACGAGAAGGCCTGAGATTACCCTTGATGTCGTGCATCGATAAGTCATAATAGTCGGAAGGGCTACCCTTGGGGTCGAGTTTTAAAGCGGCATTGCGGTCGTCAAGTCCATTAATTGAGGGCAACAAGGTGGCCTGACCAACTTCTCCTGTGGTGCTGCCGTCACCACTTGTTCGGGTTAATCCCGTGAACCATGACGGTTTGTTGTCCGACCATGTCAAGCCACCGTCTGTGCTATAACCCACTACTTTCCAAGGAACCGGTTTCAGAATGGTGCCGTCTTTACGATAGCTCTGAATGGTGTAGTTGTCCGTCGAAGTCGCGCTGTATTCGGCAGCGGCAGGAGGTGTAACAGTCAGTTCATATTGCCAGCTCGAAGTGTTCTGCGACAACGCATAGGTCTTCGTTGTGCCGGGTTTCCATTTGCCGGGTAGAGGGACAGAAATGCTGGGAGTTGTGGCGTTGTTGAAATAGATGTTCACGCTCACGCCCGTAAGCGTTTGCGGAATCATATAGAACACGTAGTTGTCGCCTGCGTTACCCATGATGATGTTGCCCACATCCTCTGACGTGCTCACATTCACACTGCCATCTCCACCAAGCGTAAAAGTCGTTGGCGCAGTGAGTGAGGAAGCATCCCATGACCCAGTAACGTCTTTATCAGTAGGTAAGGTGTATCTGCCTTTGCTCTTTGCACCGACGATTTCCACCTTCGTAATCGTTTTGTTCCACGATAGGTTTTGCCCTACCTTGAAACGTACAGCGGTGAGGGCGTGGCGGAAAGTGAGGTCGGTGCGGGGCGCCGTGGCCTGCGTCTCTACAGCACTGATGTTGGTTACTGTGGAATGCACTGGCCCCGAGCAGGCTGTCATCAAATCCTTTTGGTTCTTCACATTGAGTTCTACTTCGAAATCCACATAGGGCGTACTCGTGTAGCCTTCTGGCGAAAGCTTTATCTTGTTGTTGTCGGGCTTGGGATAAACCGCATAGAAGCAAGCGTGGGTTTTCACCCAATCCCAATAAATCGGGGTAACGAGTGTGCCATCTTTCTTCGTATCCTTGTCGTAGAACCAAGGGGCAAGGCTCGTGTCGGAATAGCCATAGAAGGCCGTGGTCGAAAAGTTCTGCATCGTGGGCATGGTTGTGATGTTCGCACGGGTCGGCGCGTCGTCTTCCCATTGCGAGGGCAGGCCGGGCACTGTTGTCTCAATCAGGCAGATGTCGCTACTTGCCGCTGCACCTTGCACGGGCAGTTTCTGCATCGTGAGGTCTTCGGGTGCAAGATTTTGCAATGCCAACTGGTTGGCAAAAGCGGCGCGCGTCATCGGCAGGCCGGCTTTGGCTGCGGCTTTTGCTTGGTCTTGCGCCTTAGACTGTACCGCCGAAACGTTGAACGTCACAAGCGCTTTGCCATTGTTGTCGTTGGTTTCTACGTCCTTGTCGGCACAGGCAAACAGCGTGAGGCCGACTGTGAAGCAGGCGGCAGTAAACGGAAGGGCGTGCCGCAGGCTGTGGTTATCTAAAAATTTTCTTTTCATTGATTCGCTTTTTAAATCGTTACTTACTCATTGCATTTGCAAACTTAGTCTTCTTCTTCCCATTCGCCACCCCAGCGCTTGGCGCCCGTGAGGTTGGTGTCGTCGTCATCTTCGGTGGGGTCTTCAATCGTGACGCTACCACCTTGGTCACCGCCCGGCCGTGCCTTGGGGCCACTTTCGCCCAACAAATAGTGCTCGGTCGCAAGATGGATGACCGCGCATGTGGGCACTTCATACACTTTTTTCTTCATTTTTTGTTTTGTTTAAATGATTATATTTACTACTATTGATTTCTTGCTTCACAGGTTCAATTACACACACGAAAAAGCATCTGCAAAGAGCTTTGAAAGCTCCTTGCAGATGCTTGAAACGGCGAACCGACACCCGCGCCGGGCGCACCGC
>ERZ772807.410-NODE-410-length-26541-cov-12.752775_pt1 | contig 26541 bp, 27 predicted proteins | sample MGYA00511472_ERZ772807 | MGnify/ENA primary metagenome ERZ772807 (study PRJEB29015, sample SAMEA2737947) | human oral metagenome | biome: human oral; feature: human-associated habitat; material: dental | place: China | collected 2039 ... | reverse complement strand
TTGCTTTTTTGACAATAAACCTGAGGCTCTACCTGTTTATGTCGAAAAATCAAAGTAGTTAGAACTGTTTGCATACTAATCTTATCCCGAACTCGAGTACATTCTTATTGTTTTTCATTACTTAATGCAAAGATAAGAATTATGTTGAGCTTACACACTTTTTTAGACAATACCGGATTTTTATGCGAATTAAGGTTTACCGGACAGCAATAATATAGAATGGATTAATGTGGTCAACGAAGCATGGCGGTGGCCGACATCCCTAAAGTGCTTCACTTTGCAGCATTGAGGATCCGCCGGCGCTGCAAAGCATACATCAGCCAGGCCAATGCAAAATAGGCAACAGCCTGCAACCACAGGCCCATGAGTTCGGGCCGAATGTCGGCAAGCGTAGCGCCCATGCTGCTGATACGCAGGAAACCTCGCACAGCAAAGGTTGAGGGAAAGAGGCGCGCGAGCAATTCCCACACCCAGGGCATGTTGCTCTGTGGCCACGAGATGCCCGTAAGGAAGAGTAAAGGCACCGAGGTAAACACCACTAAGAGCATCACTTGCTCGCGCTGGCGCACAGCAAAGGACAAGGCCATCGCCGCAAAGATGGAGGCCAGCAAATAGGGAATAAGTAGCGCCGCGAGGCTGCCTGCCGAGGCTAAAGCGGTGAAACGGAACATTTTTGGAACGGCCAAGGTGAGATAGGCTGCCATCACAGCGAACACCATGAAGTAGAACAAAGCTTTACCTATAATCAAGGTCAGCGCGCCAACCTTGGGGGTATTGGCCAGCGTTGGATAGCCCTGCCGATTGCGTTCGCGAGCTGTTCCGGCTGCCATGCCAATGCCCAATAGCAGTGCTTGCTGCATAATTAAAATCAAAACGCCGGGCAAAATGGCATTGCCATAGCCTCCTGTGGCGTTGAAAATGGGCACTTCGGTAACGGCGAGCGGTTCGGTAGCCAGTTCGTCTTCATGTTCATTAAACGTGGGTTGCCGATGCAATAAAATATCGGCATTTTGCTTTGCCGCCACCGCCTGCGCCGTTTGAAACACGGCTTTATACGCCAACATAAGACTCATATCACAATAAACGCTCACATGAGTTTGTTCCCCCCGATGGAGCTGCTCGGCATAATCGTGCGGAAAATAAACTATTCCATAGCCCTCCTGCCGCGCCAAGCGCTGTCTCGCTTCGTCAACACTGTTGCTATAAGCTGCCACTTGCACGTTTGGCGAGGCATCAAACGCCCGAATGAAAGCACGACTCTCGTGGCTATGGCTCGCATCCACAACCACTACGGGCACTTCATAAACCACCTCGTTATTGTAAATCCACGAATAGAGCAAGGGATAAATCAAAGGTAAGAGGAAGAAAAACATCACCACACCTTGGTCTTTCAAGGCAGCCCGAAGCTCTTGCGCCCAAATATTGCAGAGCGTTTGCAAGGCCGTTAGCATGCGAGAGAGAAGCATTTTAAAATCCATTTAGGGTAGATAGGTGTAAAGTAACATCGCACGTTTGATGTTCCACAAGCTGACAAATGGCAGAAAGCAAAACAACAACAATGCCAACAAATTGAGCCAAGCAGCAGACAGAGGGAAACCGTTGAGCACACAGAGCTGATAGAACATGTAGTAATGGCGCAAAGGAAAAAGCTGCGCCACAGCTTCAAGCATGGGACTCATGGCAAATACGGGGAAGGTGGCGCCCGCAATCGAAAGACTTACCACCGCCCAAAGTGAGCAAACGCTCATGGCCATGCGCAAGCCCGGCATCAGCCCAAAGACAAAGATTCCGAATCCCTGCGCTGCCAACAGCGACAAGATGCCACAAAGCAAGATGGGCAGAAAACCACCCGAATGGGGGAAGTCTTGCACGTAATAGATGTAGAATTCGAAAGCATAGAACATCAAAAGCGATACTACCAACTGCGGAAGCAGCTTCCCGGCCAATGCCACCCATGCACGATTGTCGGCTAAAGCCATCCATTCGCGACTCCGTTGGAACTTAATCTCGATGCCTAAACTATAGGGTGTAAGCAAAAACACAAACAGCATAAGCAGGCCCGGCACCATCACCGTGGAGAGATAGACATTATAGTTGGCCCATGGATTTTGCAGCATGTGCAAATCAATCGCTATGGGCTGCAAAGTAGTTCTTATCTCACGTGGCGTGCGTCCCAAGGCACTCAACTTCGCTTGTCCCACCGCAGCCGAGCCTAACGCCGAAATGGTTTTGAGGTCTTTAAAAAGCAACGAGCCGGCCACCAACGTAGTGCTGCTATAATAAAAAGATAGTTTGGGTTGCGTGTTGGTGCCCAATCCGCGCGTCATCCCCCTCGGAATATAGAGAAATGCATAAATCTCATTGCGCTGAATTGCCTCGCGTGCCTCGTTCATGTTCTGATATTGCGCCACCACTTGCGAGGATTGAAAAGCATCTAAGCGCCGAATCATCGCACGCGAAGTGGCTGTCTGGTCTAAATCAACCACACCCACAGGCATATCTGTGGGTACGCCTTGCGCCATCAACGAGGTGAAAAACACAATGACAACGATTGGAAACACCACCAAACTAATCCAATAGATGGGCTGTTCGCGCATAATACCGCATTCGCGAAAGGCTATTGTCCAAATCTGTCGCAAGGTTTTCATGCTCGTTATCTTTCCTCTATTTCAAAATCAAACTCATGCCCGGGCGCAAACCTTCTATCTTGGTTAAGGGGCGCGCACGCACCTCAAAGGTCTTCAAGTCATATTGCCCGGTGGTCTTTGTTGCTTTCCACACAGCGTAACTGCCTTGATCTTTCACATAATAGACCTTCATTTTCATCTCCTTATTAAACGCCGGCACAAACACAGAGAATGTTGTTCCAATCTTCATTCCCTTGAGCTGATCTTCCCGAATGTTGAATGTTCCCCACTGATCACTTAGCTCTGAAATACTCATAATGGGCGAACCCAATCCCAACAGCTCGCCCACCTTGGGATAAACCTCGCTCACTTCGCCTTCAACCTGCGCCACTTGAACCGTTTCTTTCAGCATCGAAGCAACCACTTCCACTGCGCCCAAAGCGGCTCTTACATTGCTGGCTGCCATACGTTTTTCTTGTGAGCGGGCACCGTTCTTAGCCATGTCATATTGGCTTTCGGCTGCTTTCACTTGCGCTTCCGACGCTTTAAAGGCCGCAAAAGCCTCATCGCGTTTCTGCCCACTAATCACCCCTTCGTTGTAGAGGTTTTGCATGCGGTTATAAGTCTTCTTTGTAATTTCAGCCGCCGCACGTGCTTGTTGCAGCAATTCGAAGGCACCTTGAATTTGCTCTTTGCGCGCACCTGCATCGGTTAAATCCTTTATCGCCTCGGTCGTTGCGGTTGTTGCTTGCGCCACTTTCTTCTGCGCATCCATCTCAGGAATTTCAATAATGGCCAACGTGTCGCCCACATGCACATAGTCACCCTCTTTCACTCTGAGCTCAACCACGCGACCCGGATATTTACAAGCCACCCGAAATTCTTCCACCTCCACTTCGCCTTGGATAATATCCTTTTGCTTTCCCAACGTGAAGAAACCGATAATTCCTACAATGGCCACCACAAGAATGATGCCTAAGATGGCCAAATACATATTTTTATGTTGTGATTTTGTTGACATGATGATCTGTTTGATGAGTTTATGGGTTAATATTGAAGCACGCCTAATGCCTTTTGTAAATTCACTTGTGAGAGTCTCACCTCCACTTCGGCATCTATTTCCTGACTCTTTGCTTGCTGCCATGCCGCTTGAGCTGCCAGCACATCGGTCGATTCTATGACGCCTTCTTTAAAGCCGAGCGTTGCACATCTGAGGTTTTCTTCGGCACTATGGATATTCTTTCGTGCCATAACAAGCCGCTTATGCGCCTCTTTCACCTTGAATTGGCATTGTGAAATTTGCAGGCTTATCTTCTCTTGTGCATCGCTCAGTTCCATCTGTGCAAAGCTCGTTGCCGCCTTAGCTGCCCGCACCTTATAAGCACCTTCAAACCAGTTCCACACGGGAACCTGCACCAATACGCCCACATTCCACGTGCCGGCCAACTTACGTTCGAAACCGTTAAACACATTAGGGTTGCTGGCAAAATAGCCTCCGGTGAGCAAAACATGCGGTAAATAGATGGCACGCACCAAGCGCTCGCCTTGCTTTGTGAGGTCAACCATATTTTGAAGCATGCGCAACTCCGGACGATTTTCATTGGCTAAACCCTTATCGGCCACAGCTTGTGGCTGTGCATCAAGGTTGAGCACACGTTGCAATGGCTGTTCATCAACCAACGACACACGCTCCTCTAAAGGCAAACCGCAAAGCTGACAGAGCAACATCTTGGCCAAAACCAATCCGTCTTCTACCTGCGTCACTTGCATCTCAGCCTCATTCACACGCACATCCACCTTCAATCCGTCGGCCTTCGTGGCGACACCTTCCTGAAACATTTTCTGCACATCGCCCGACAACTTCTGCACCAAGGCCAAATAGCTGTTGGCTAATTGCTCTTTCTGTTTCAACGAAACAACCATCCAATAGGCCTGGTCTACATTATAGAGCGTCGCCTGGCGCTTGGCATTTGCATCGTTCTCGGCCACACGCTCATTGAGTTCGGCCATGCGATTGAGCGCCGTGATGGCTCCACCCATGTAAATAGGTTGCCGCACCACAACCGCCCCACCCCACATGTGATGAGTGTTGGTCTCAAAACTGTTGACAATATTCTGTCCCACTTGATTGCCCATACCCGCCATGGGACCGCTGACTTGACTGAAAACATTACTGATTTGGCCTGCAAGTGAGGGCGAAATAACCCCATGAGCCACCATGTTGGTGAGCAAACTCGACAGGTTTCCACCGGCAGCAGCAGTAACTCCTGTACCCAAATGGTTGAGCGCATCCTTTTGATCTTTGCTCAACAACGAAACGCTTTCACTAAAATATTGATAGCCACCCACAACATCTACCTTGGGCAGATATTTCGTCTTGGCAGCCTTTCGCAGCTGCAAGGCTATTTCTTGCTTAAATTTTGCGGCATTAATCTGCTTGTTATTGCGGAGTGCCAATGCCCTGCAGCTGTCTAAACTCAAAGGCTGTTGCGCCGCGACAGGGAGCAGTGTTCCCCACAAAAGCAAAACCGAAACCATCTTTTTCATCGTGCGGATATTTTTAATTCCTACCACTTTTTTTCGCAATCTGTCATGAATTGCCACCCAATCTCTACCTTTTTCCTATTAAAAACGGTACACTTTGCCACGCCATTTATTTAAAGGTGAAACTCTTTGAACCAATCATGTTGCCATCAGCAAAGATACTCACGTTGTAAGTCCCTTCCATTAGGGTCTGCGTGACATTCCAAAAAAGGGTGACAGGTGTCTCTTGTCCACCATATTCTATTGTCTTTTGCATAGAACTTTGCAATGTCTTGTTTTCATAATTAAAACTGCTTCCGCCCCCCAAAAGATTGCCCGATGGCGACGTGATGCGCACATAAACAACCTTATTTCCGTTGCCCGCTGTCACATTTTTCGTGATGGTGAAGTTTAATTGCAAGGCCGTGCACTTTTGAATGCTGTTCGTAGTCTTGCCCTTTTTGTTCTTGGCAACAAGATTAATTCCCGTGGCATCGAGCTGCGCAGCAATCGCCACTTTCTCGGATAGTGAGGCCTTTTCGCTATTCAGTCCCTCGATTTGGCGCGTTGCCTCGGCATATTGTCCTTTGATTTGCGTATTCTCGGCTGTGAGGTTTTGGTTCAACCGATTAAGCGAATCAATCTCCATAACATAACTTCTCAGTACCTTTCTCACTGTGGCCAATTCGCGTTTAAGGCGCGCAATTTCGGCTGCATCGGTGGTTTTCACACGTTTCAATTCGGCCAAAAGCCGCTGTGTTCGCTCCTGCTCGGCCGAGAGTTGTGCCACGATAGAGTCGTTGCTGATCTGCGTTTTCATCTCGCTATACTGATTGGCAAACTGCTGATACTCGTTTTCCATTTCCTTTTTATCGAGTTCAGCCAACTCTTGCATGGCTTCATTCGCCTGCTTCTGCTGGTGCAAATTCACGGCAAGATAAACAATTCCTGCCGCAAGAAGCAGTCCTATCACAAGCAGGGGAATTAAAAGTTTCTTTTTCATATTTGGAATTCTATTTTGCGTCATCAAGTGCTACAAAATTATTTATTTTCTTCTAAATAACCAACTTTTTATCGGCTGCAACACTTTTTATCCTCTTTTTCCACGCATTTTTGAGCAAAAAAGAACAATATAAAAAATAATTTTATAATTTTATCGCCCAAAACCTATCGTGCGAACATGTACAGGACTCATTTTTTTAAAAAGGCATTCTATCTCTACTACGACGGTTTTCGCCAAATGACATTGGGAAAAACGCTGTGGCTGATTATTCTCATCAAACTGTTTATCATGTTTGCTGTGCTGAAAGTGTTTTTCTTTCCTAATTATATTAAAAGCAAAACACAGCATGGCGGCGAGGCAACATTTGTCAATGAGCAGCTCAAGCAACGCATGCCGAAATGAGACGGGCAGAGAGAATGGACACGGAAGAACGCCATGCAAAGCAGCATGGCATTTACAAAAAGCTAACAATTAATGATTTAAAATTATATTACAATGATGTATCAATTATTAGACATCAGCGCTTCGACCATTGATTGGTCGCGTGGACAATTTGCGCTCACAGCGATTTATCACTGGTTGTTTGTGCCCCTGACGTTGGGCTTAGCACTGATTATGGGAATTGTTGAAACCTGTTACTATCGCACCCGCAAGCGTTTTTGGAAAGATGCGGCAAAGTTTTGGCAAAAACTTTTTGGCGTAAACTTTGCCATGGGCGTAGCAACAGGCATTATCTTAGAGTTTGAATTTGGCACAAACTGGAGCAACTACTCGTGGTTTGTGGGCGACATCTTCGGCGCACCTTTAGCCATCGAAGGGATATTAGCTTTCTTTATGGAGTCGACTTTCGTAGCTGTGATGTTCTTTGGATGGAAGAAAGTGTCGCCGGGTTTTCACTTGGCTTCTACCTGGTTGACAGGAATTGGCGCCACACTCTCGGCTTGGTGGATCTTAGTAGCCAACGCATGGATGCAGTATCCTGTGGGACAAACGTTCAATCCCGACACCATGCGCTTTGAAATGAATTCATTTTTCGACGTGGCTTTATCTCCATTTGCCGTTGGAAAGTTCTGCCACACGGTGACTTCCTCATGGATTATCGGTGCCGTTTTCGTGGTAGGTGTCTGCTCATGGTATCTGCTCAAACGCAGAGAGCAGCTGCTGGCCGTAAACAGTTTAAAGGTGGCTACCATCGTAGGTCTATCGGCTTCGCTCTTAGCCGCAGCCACAGGCCACGACTCTGCCTACCAAGTGGCGCAGACACAGCCCATGAAATTAGCCGCAATGGAAGCTCTCTACCAAGGCGGAAAGGCGCAAAGCCTGTCGTTGGTTGCCGGTGTTTCGCCCTTCCAACAGCCCGACTATCTGCACCAGCAGGAACCACCTTTTAAGATAGGTGCGCCCTATGCGCTCTCGGTTTTGGCTACGAACAGCTTCGAAGGTTATGTGCCCGGCGTGCAAAATATTCTTGCAGGCTACACCAAAAACGATGGCACAAAAGAGCCGTCTGTAGCCGAAAAGATGGCACGTGGGCGTCGTGCTATCGTAGCTTTGCAGCAATATCGTGCAGGAAAACGGACGCCCGAGGTGAAACAAACCTTGCGTGACGACATGAAATATTTTGGTTATGGCTATGTAAAGTCGCCCGATCAAGTGGTACCCAACATCCCCATTAACTTCTGGGCATTCCGCATCATGGTGGGATTAGGCATGCTCTTCATCCTCTATTTCTTGTTTGCAGGCCACATCACCTGGCACAAAAACATTGCCGATGATAAGTGGCGCTGGCTCTGTCGCGCAGGCATTGCCTTGGTTCCCTTGGCCTATATTGCCACTGAGTCGGGCTGGATTGTAGCCGAAATGGGGCGTCAACCCTGGACAATCCAGGACCTATTGCCCACGTGGGCAGCAGTGAGCGACCTCAATTCGGGTAGCATTATCATCACCTTCTTCTTGTTCCTCGCGCTCTTCACCACGATGTTAGCCGTGGAAATCAACATTCTGTTTAAACAAATCAAAAAGGGGATGGAGGCCCCAAGCGTATGAGTTATTCTTTCTTTCAGCACTATTGGTGGTTTTTAGTTTCGTTGTTGGGCGCCCTGTTGGTGTTTCTCATGTTTGTGCAAGGTGCCAATTCGCTCATCTTTAGCTTAGGCCACACGCCCGAAGAGCGTCGCATGGTAGTGAATTCAACGGGTAGGAAATGGGAGTTCACCTTCACCACTTTGGTCACTTTTGGCGGTGCTTTCTTTGCCTCGTTTCCGCTGTTTTATAGCACAAGTTTCGGTGGAGCCTACTGGCTTTGGATGACCATTCTCTTCACGTTTGTGCTGCAAGCGGTGAGCTATGAGTTCCAAAACAAGTTGGGCAATCTGCTCGGAACCCGCACCTTTCAATGGTTTTTAATCATCAATGGACTCGTAGGTCCGTTGCTCTTAGGCGGCGCTGTGGCTACATTTTTCGATGGAAGTAACTTCTTGGTCGACAAGCAAAACCTCACTAATTTCATGCAACCCGTCATCAGCAAATGGGCGAATGCGAGTCATGGTTTAGACGCTTTACTCGACCCTTGGAACCTCATTTTTGGTTTGGCGGTGTTCTTCTTGGCGCGCATTTTGGGCTTGTTCTACATCATCAACAATGTAGATAACAAAGCCATCAACGAGCGTGCACATCGCCAATTACGCTACAATGTTGTTCCGTTCTTGGTGCTGTTCTTGGCCTTTTTGGTGCGCACCTTGCTCAAAGAGGGTTATGCCTATCAGCCCGAAACAGGCGTGATTTTCATGGAACCCATGAAATATCTGCACAATTTGCTCGATATGTGGTATGTCACACTCATCATCCTCATCGGTGTGGTGCTGCTGCTTTTTGCCGTGGGTCGCACGTTGTTGCATCCCACTTACATGCGCGGCATTTGGCCAGCAGGCATTGGTGTAGTGCTTGTAGTGTTGGGATTGCTGCTTTGTACAGGCTGGAACAACACGGCTTACTACCCTTCAACGGCTAATTTGCAAAGCTCATTGACCATCGCCAACAGCTGTAGCAGCCTGTTTACGCTCAAGACCATGTCGGTGGTTTCGCTGCTTATTCCCTTCGTGCTGGCCTATATCTTCTTGGCATGGCGCGCCATCGACCGCAAAGCCATCACACAGGAAGAGATTGAAAACGACGAGGCGTATTAGTCTATATGCTCATTTACACAAAAAAGTGGTAGATGCTTCGTTGCATTCACCACTTTTTTCTGCGCCGTAACAACCAGAACTCTACGCGCGCTGCAAACCTACTGTCGATGAACCAAAAGGAAATTGTTGAGCTGCTGCACCACATATTTGGCTTTATCAATGTCATTGCCTATAGCTATTGACAAATGCTCACCGTCGGTAAGCGCAACAATCACCTGATAATCGTTGGTTGTATAGGGGTTCGAACGGTTGTTAAACGTCACTTCGGCAATATCCTGCGCCTCGAACTTCCGCCCCTTCAACACCACAAAGTCGGCATAGAAGAGCAGGGGCACATCATAGGTAGGACTGCCAAACGTGTGCACACTCACCACTTCATCGGGCATACCATAGTCGCGTTGCATCGCCTGCAAATAGCAATCTTCATCGGTACAAGCCGCCTCAACAGCATGCGTCGGCACATGGTGCAGCCTTTGTTTGCGATAAACTATGAGAAGCATCGCCACGACAGCGACAATCATCACCAGTAAAATGATAGAAGGAATGTCCATTGTTATTTATTTTTAAAACCTTAATCATGCTCAGCATCCCTTTAGATGCAAGCACAAAGTTAGGCGATGTTCACCAAGGAGCAAACAAAGCAGCATGCTTTTTAAGTTTTTTTCAAGCGCATCGCTCATCCCATTGGCATGCGGCGCTTGAGTGAAGCAGCTCACACTCAACGATTAAATTTTAACATATTTCCATCGCGTAATTGCACAATAAATCGTACATTTGTCACCAATAAATAGAAAAAAGAATAATTTAACCTTTAAAATTTCAACAAAATGAAACGATTAAAGACAAAAATGTGGGCCATGGCCTGCTTAGCTGTGGCAAGCATGTCGCTCAGTTCATGCCTCAATGGCAACAACAACAGTGAGGAAGATTGGTTTGGAACACCCGCCGAACGCTATCAAACGTTCCTCACGATGAAAGGGAATTATGCAGGGAAACTCTATTTCCCGAAAGGAACAGACCGTGACGGCAAGTTTGAGAGCGACAGTATTGTCTCGCATTGGCGCATCATCAACGACTCTACGATGGAGATCTATAACGTTCCTCCAAAAGCGTTGACAACCTTTGTGAGCGATGCTGCACTGAAAACGGCCATCAATGCCTCGGCACCCATGACGCTTAAATGCAGAGTGCTCTTCACCAAACCGCAGTATAAGATGTTCTTCGCAGGTCCTAAACCTACCGAACAACCCATCCTATTGAGCGGTGCGAGCCACAAAGTGAAATTCTTTGCGCAACAACTGATTACCAACACTTCGTATGGTCGGCGCCTCGATAATAACACGATGATTGCACAGTTGGTGTTCACAGAGATTAAACTTGACGAAAGCCATAACCCCTTAAACGATAGAAAATTCCCCATCGTTTTAAAAGGTCAGCGCATTCCATAAGGGCACATACCCTTGGTTTCTGTACCAAAAGGTTCAAAATGGACAAACAATAAAGCGGATGCACCTCATGATGCATCCGCTTTCGTTGCTATAAATGATTAATTAAAACCTTCTTTAGAAGTTGTAATAAAGGCTGAAGCTGATGTCGTTACCATCAAGATTCAAACCATATTCGCTCGTCTTTACGCTGCTGCCGACAACTTTGCTTTGGCTCCAGCCCAAGAAACCTACGTGAGAAACAAACGAAAGGCGCTCGTTCAAGTTAACTGCTACACCAGGACGCAAACCTGCTGACCAAGTATTAGCGCTGGGACGAGATGCACCATATCGGTGTTCATAGCCGAAACCACCGTCAACAAACACGTTGATATACTTGGTGTGAACTGGAGTGAAACGAGCATAAGGATTGATGTCAAATGACTTCTTACCATTCTTGGTAGCACCTTGCCAACCGAAAACAGTACCTACAGCCCAGTTGTCATTGAGGTTATAACCTACTTCAGGGAGGAACTTGTAAGTGGTATAAGTATCACTACCATTGTCGTGTCCCTGAACTGCGAAACCACCACCAACATAAACTTGTGCGTTTGCACTAATGGCCAAGCCTAAAGCTGCAACCATTGTCATTAAAATCTTTTTCATACTCTCTTATTTTTATCCTAAAAATGTAATTAAATCGATGGCAAAGGTAAAGAACTTTCACCATACAAACAAAATCTTTTGCGTTAAAAAAACTAACATAATGTGCTCGCCATTCACCCGAATTGCCCGCAAATAAAGGGTTTGCTGCTGGTTTCTGTCCACCATAGCGAGCGCTCCTCGTGCGCTTCATTTCGCCGATTGCCACTTTCTTGCTACCTTTGCGGCATGAGAACTTTTTTAATTCCTCTTGTCTTGCTGCTCATGCTTGTCGGTTGCGGCTATGTGGGTCGGCGCATGTGGCTGCTCCTTCCTATGGATAACGCCTATAAAATGGTGATATTGGGACTGCTGATAGCCTCACTTTTGTGTTTCTTTTTCAATTTCATTGTTGGCTTAGACCGCTTCTCCTTGCCTGTGGCACGCGTGTTCTACGAGGTTGGAGGTTCGTCCATCTTCATCCTGCTTTATCTTGCGATGCTCTTCCTTGCGTTAGACTTAGGGCGGCTCATCGGCCTTGTTCCTTCAACGTTTTTACGTCACAGTGTGCCGGGAACGCTCTTCGTTTTCGGTTTCATCGGTGCCCTTTTCACCTACGGCTATGTGCACTATTATCACAAGGTGCGTGTGGAGATTACCCTCCCATCACGCAAGCCGCTCCCCCAACCCAGCAAATTTGTGCTGTTGAGCGATATGCACTTGGGCTATCACAACACGCGAAACGATTTGGCGAAATGGGTGGATTTCATCAATGCCGAGCATCCCGATGCAGTGCTCATTGCGGGCGATATTGTCGATTTCAGCATTCAACCGTTGCTCAAAGCGGGGATGGCGGCCGAATTTCGACGCCTCAACGCGCCCGTTTATGCCTGCTTGGGCAACCATGATTACTATGCGGGCGAGGAAAACAGCGAACGGTTTTATCGCGAGGCGGGCATCCATTTGCTGCGTGACACGGCCGTAGCTATCGGAAAAGGTATTACGATAGTGGGCCGGGACGACCGCACAAACACGCATCGTAAGCCTTTAAACGAGATGATGAAAACGGTGGATGGCACGCAGTACACCATTCTACTCGAGCATCAACCCTATCATTTGGAGGCTGCAGAGCGCCAGCATGTGGACTTTCAATTCAGCGGACACACGCACAATGGGCAGGTGTGGCCCATCAATTGGATTGAAAGTGCTATCTATGAAAAGGCTTATGGCAGGCTGACAAAGGGCGAAACGCACTATTATGTGTCGAGTGGTATAGGCATTTGGGGTGGGAAATTCCGCATCGGTACACAGTCAGAATATGTCGTGTTGACCCTTCAATAGCCCGCGGCGAACAAACGTTTTGGGTGGTTAGCGGCGCAAAATGTAATCGCGACACTCCTCCATGAGCCATTTGGGCGTGCTCGTAGCTCCGCAGATGCCCACGGTTTTTGCCCCGTCAAACCAGCGCATGTCAATCTCTTCGGCACTCTCCACCTGATAACTATGTGGGTTTACCTGCAAACATTCGTGGAACAGCACCTTGCCATTCGAGCTTTTCCGCCCCGCCACAAACAGCACTACGTCGTGGCGTGTGGCAAAGTTGGCGATGTTGGGCATGCGATTGGCCACCTGACGGCAGATGGTGTCGAAGCTCTGGAAAGTGGCGTTGGGCGAGATATGGGTTTGAATATAGTCGATGATGTGGTGGAACTCGTCCAAGCTCTTTGTGGTTTGCGAATAAAGGTAAATGCTTTTGTTGAAGTCTAATTGCTTCACATCGTCGAACTTCTCTATCACAATGGCGCGGCTTTTTGTTTGTCCCACCAGCCCCAACACTTCGGCATGCCCATTCTTTCCGAAGATAACCAGCTGCGTGTCGCTCGGCATGTTGTTGAGCGTTGCAGCTACACTGTTTTCATATTGTCGCTTGATGCGCTTCTGCAACTGCAACACCACGGGGCACGTAGCATCAATAATCTCGATGTTGTTTCGCGCCGCGATGGCATAGGTTTCGGGGGGTTCGCCATGTGCTCTCAGCAACACTTTGGCATTGTGCAACGTCTTTAATTGTTCGTGGTTGATGGTGATGAGTCCGCGTTGCGACAGCCGTTCCACCTCCATGCTGTTGTGCACGATGTCGCCTAAGCAATAAAGTGTGCCGCCCTTAGCCAGCTCCTCCTCGGCCTTTTTGATGGCTGTGGTCACACCAAAACAGAAGCCACTGCCGTTATCAATTTCGATTTGTAACATCTATCCTACTTTAATTTTCACCATCACCTTGCCCTTCTTGGGGTCGTTGGTTATCATCAGCACGCGCGGCGCACGCCGATTGCCCTGCATTTGGTCGGCAATGGCCGTCACCTTCAGGCGAGCACGCGTGCCCGGCACAATCGTTGTCTTGTCCAACGACACCTCTAAGCCGTTGCCCAAAAGCTGCAAACTGCGAATTTCCAACGGCGAACGGCCTAAATTTTCAATATCAATCTCGCCACGCAACTGCTTTCTTCCGCCAAATGTTCCTAAGTCGAGGCTGTCGGCCGAAAGCAACATTTGGGGTGCTTGCGCCTGTTGTTGTGCCGTCATGTCCTGAAAAGCGGGCAGCAAAATGGCTGACACCTTAATCCGTTTCTCCTCAGAAACTTTATCGCCGGGACGCATACCCAAATAGATATCCGTGGTGGTAAGTCCAAAATCGCGCAGCTCGCGCGAGTCAAGGGTGATGGTGGCCACCCCCGAACGATGGGGACGCAACTGCGAAGGTGACAGCTCACCCGAGAGATAGTTGGGCAGATGCATGAGCACCGGCTGCAACGTTTCGTTGGAGTTGTTGAAGAGATAGAGCTTGACGGTGGGGCGATCGCCACGATTGACATTGTCAAACTCAATATCAACATCGTTCACTTTCAGTTCGCCCAGTGTGTAAGGATAGTCTCCGGTATAGTCTTTCAGTTCGCGCACCACCACCCCTTGCAGCGTCAACAGCAAGGGTTCCTTGCCCGCATTGCTGTAAACGGCCAACTGTTTGTGGAAATGTCCCAGCGTCTTAGCATCATAAACGACTTCGATTTTAAACTCTTTGCCCATGCCCACCGACGTGGGATAGTTGACCGTTGTGCAGCCGCAACTCGTGCGAACCTCACTAATCTTCAGCGTTCTCAATCCTTTGTTTTTCAATGAGAACGAGGCCTTCACGGGGTGATTATACAACACTTGTCCCACCCGCATCACCTCTTGTGTGCTGCTGATGCGCTGGGCTTGCAAGGTGGTTGTGCCCAGCAGCATCGCCAATAATAAAGTTTTTCTGTTATTCATTCGTTAGTTTTATTGCGCGATCACGACCGCTGAATTCCGGACTATAGGTGCACTTGGCTGTGCAAATGCCACTGTTGTACTCGCCTTTGCGGTCGATAAAATATTCCGTTTCTATCACATACTTCCCTTTACTCAACTGATCGAAGAAATAGCGCGTTTGCTTGTCGCCGGGCATATAGTAATAACCCCAATCATAACCGCTGAGTGGGTCGACGGGTTCCAAGCAAGCGGCACGCTCATCGCTCACTTCAACGAAGTCAAAATCGTGTGAAGCCTCAAGGGTGATGCGCACTTTCACGCGGTCACCCACCTTCAACTGGCCAGCGTTCACAGCTGTTCCGTCGGTCGTGAGCACCTCACGTTTCACACGCAAACCCGTGCTCTGCGCCGTGATGTCGCGGAGGGGTTGCGTAAACTCGGCAAACACAGCCCCCCAACTCATGTCATTCGAGGTTTTGTTCACGGTGAGTTCGCCAAAGGTTTTACCCGTCTTCTCGGCCGTCGCTACCGCTGTTTTCGTGGTGCCCATGGTCATTTCCAAAGGTTTCCCATCCAACATCAGTTGTGCATTTCCGGTTTCCTGCTTCAACAACTGCAACTGCCGCGCATCCATAAACGCATAAACGGCTTCAACGGCGTTGAGGGGCGTGTCCCATTGCTGCGTGTGTTTGCTCTGCAACAACCATTGCTGCATCTCCTGAATGGTCTGCTTATCCTCCGGCGTTACGAGCCGCAATGCCTCGATGGCAGCCGTCTCGGTAGGAATGCGATAGTCAAACCACGAATATTCTGCGCGCGATGCATCATAATAGCGTCCCATTTCGGGCGTGCAAACACTATATTGTTTCAAACTTTCGATATGCTGTTTGGCCAAAGCCGTATTGCCATTGCGCGCCAAAACCACCGCCATCACCGCCTTGCCATAAATCGAAAACAGGTTATGTTGTTTGGCCACAAGCTGCAAAAGATATTGCTCATCGGGCGTCGTGAGTTTGCCTTTCTGCAACGAAGCAATATAGAGATATTGCAACAGTTCCTCATTAGGCACAAGCTTTCCGTTCCTCCTGGCTTCAGCTTTGCGCAATTCTGCCACCTGCATCTTCACTTCTTGCGCCAAAAAGCGCATCGCATTTTTCAGCAAGGCTTGTGTAGCCGTTTGTTCATTCAATAGGAAATTCAGCCGTTGCAGCATCTTAGCCACCGACAAGGTCACATAGAACGAACCGCGCATGCCGGGCATCCAAGCCAACGAACCGTCGGCGTTTTGCAGCTGACGCAAGCCAAATAGCGCCTCTTCCTGATAGCGTTTCATGGCAGCGATGGAGTCGGTTTGTCCCACCTTCTGCAACATGGCTATCGACAAAGTGTTGGCAAAATATTTGGCAGCCAATGCAATGGCATCTGTGGGATCTGCCGAAGCGACTGACGGCAAAGCCTCCATCATGAGCCAAGCAGGGTGGTTGGTATATTTCACAAGTAAGTGGTTATCTGCCCGTTTCACAGGGAAGAGGGCATCTAAAGCGATGGTCTTCGTGCCTGCCTGCGTTTGCATGAACGCCACGGTGTTGACAACCTTTGCTTCATCCGACAGAATCGGCAGCAAATGCTGTTCGCCATCACTGAAAGTAGCGCCAGAAACCGTCATGCGACAAATCACGGCATCGCCCATAAAGCCTTCTGCTTTCAACTGTTCGGGCACAAAAACAAAGGCTGCTTCCTGCGTTTCATTGGGTTGCAAATTGAGTGTTTTCTGCTCTGAAAGCAACAACTTCTCGGTGGCGGCATCCAAAAGTTGCATCGTCACCTGCGCCGAAAGCATTTGCGAGGTGGTGTTCACCACGCGATTAGATAGTGTAGCCCTGTCGCCCATACGCACAAAACGGGGCAGATTGGGCATAATCATAACGTCTTTTTTCGCCTCGGTTACACCAGCGATCACTGCACTCTGCATATCTTTATCGTGCGCATAACCCAAGAAGTTCCAAGTGGTCACGCTCTCAGGCAAGGTGAACTTCAACGTGAAATTGCCCTTGCCGTCAGCCATCAGTGCAGGGAAGAAGAAAGCCGTTTCGTGCAAATTCTTGCGCACCGATGCTGCAGCTGCTACTGGTTTTCGCTGCTCTGATGCCACTTGTACACCGCTTACGGATCCTGTTAAGGACACTTTTTGCTCGGCATAGCCCGTAACAACCACCTCACTGAGCGCCGCACTTTCTTCTTTTACCTCCATATCGTATTTGGGAACCGGCGCAACAAAGACTTTTGCCGCACGAGCACCATATATACGGGCTCTATTCTGCATATCAAAACCATTGAAGTCGCCAATATGGGTGAACTGAAGTGCATTCACACGCAGGGGCCAAAAGGGTCGCTCGCTGTAGAAACTCATCTGTGGCGACCACAGATTATTCCACCTGGAAGAAGGGGTATCGAGTTGGAAGTTAATGCCTGTGTCCCACGTATGCCGGCTGAAAGCATCAAGACTGGCATCATAAAGGGTAGCCACCAACTGGGCTTGCACGGGCTTTCCTTGCCTGTCGCTCACGTGAAGCGTCCAGGTTTCTTGTTGCCCGGGCATCAAACGATTGCGGAAAGTAGTCCATTTCAACTGCAAATCCATCATGGGCATGGGACGCCTGATGGTTGTTTCATGGCGATAGAGCACCCCATCTTTGACCCATGCATAAACCAATCGCAGCCCATCCTTATAAGCGTCTTGATAGGTCAGCGCACGTGTCTTCACCTCGTTGCTCAACGACAACTGCCCACTTTCGAGCACTTTATCGCCAGCCAACACGCTATAATACACCGTCACCTGTGGGTCACGGCTACCCACCTGCACATAGACAGGCTTGCCATCGGCAGGGAATTGCGTGGCCGAACCATAGAACCAATCGGGCGTATCTGAAACCATCGTTTTATCCTTGACATCAAACAACACGAACGAGCGGCGTAAAGTGTCGCCCTCGCACACGGCTTCTATGGTGTGTTTGCCATTCTTCAGTGTCGACAAGGGCAAGGTAACCGACTTATTGGCAGCGACGGTGTAACGGGTATTATCCAACTGATAGTTTACCGTGGCATCCACCTTTTCTCCCGCTAAGTTGAGATACTGAAAGGTGATGGGCTTCAGGCTGTCGCGCTCTATGCGCTCAGCCATGGCAAAACGGAACACTCCTTTGCGGTTGCTCAACGGCAGTTGCATGTCGGCTTCGTGGCTCTCGCCGGCCTGATCGGTAACAGTTGCGTGCAGCTCATAGTTGTAATAACGGGGCAAGGTAGTTTCGCTTTCTGGCAAATGCAAGGGCAACAGGAAACTGAAACGTCCCTCAGCATCGGTCTCAACCGTATCTTTTAAAACATCTTTTGTCGTTTGATTTGCGACGCGCCACCAAAAATAATTGGGACGGAGTGTGGCTTCATATTTCACTTTTGCATGCTGCACAGGCACCCCTGCATAGCTCTTTGCCACCCCTTCAATGCGAATGGTGTCACCATCGGCATAGTGTTGTTTATAAGGAGTGAACGCCACATAGAAGTTGGGACGCTTATATTCATCGACCACAATCGTGTAACTATCGCCATCATTGGCCGATAGGCTATATTCACCTGTCTTGCCTTCTTTCGGAAGGTCTATCGTTGCCTGTGCCGTTCCATACGCATCGGTATGCAGAGTCAACACTTTTACCGCATCGCCTTCGTCATTTTCCAACGACAATATCACCTCCTTTTGGGCATCGACATGTGCCTTTTTGGCTTTATCGTCGCGTGTAAAAGCCACCACACTCACCTGCACTTGTTGGCCGGGGCGATAGATTTTGCGATCGGTGAACACCATGTAGTTCTCTTCCTTGTAGGCATCTTTCCCCTTATCCTCATAGCTCTCGCCTTCTGAATAATAGGAGTTATCAAGCGTTGTCAAAGCAAAATTATCGTCGTTTGTAAAGGCACGATAACCACTTACATAGTCGTTTTTGCCATATTGCAACATCACTTCGCCCTTTTTATCGGCGGTGAGCATCAGCTTTCGATCTTTATTTGCACCATTGCTCGAAACAATATCAACACTAATTTTCGCTCCTGGCACGGGATTTCCAGTGGTAGCATTCACCGCAACGAGGCGCATTTGGTCGTTAGGCAATTCGAGTGCTAACACACGCAGGTTGGAAACATGGAGCAATCCACGCGCTGGCGCCACGTCTTTGTCCTCGGTTTTAAACTCAACCAAATAGACACCTTGTTTCAAAGGAGCCAGCGTCATCGAGTCGGCCACCACTTTATAAGGTGCATTGCCCACGTAACGATGGGTTTGCGACACGGCTGTCTCGGGCAACAACAGGCGCTGTAGAACGGCATAATCCTTCGTATTTTCGGGATTAAGCTTTGTGACCTCGGTTAGACGCAAGCGCGTTACGGTCATCGTGAGCGAAGGAATGTTGGTGATTTGCATTACCTTTATTTGATGCTTCACACCCGGACGAATCTCCTTTTTACCGAAATTCACTAAGAACGACGGCAAGGTGAGCCGGCTTTGTTTGTTACGCAGCACATTCATACGCGGCCATTCGCCCCATTTTTGCAAGGCATAATTCAAATAACTCATCTTTTCACGGGCGGGCACATCATTGGCTCCGTCCATAAATTCATATCGGGCAATGGCCAATTCGCCTGCAATGGGCAGGTCGCCATAGCGCGAAATGAGCGAGTCTAACCGCTGCAGATAGACCGATTTCCGCGCCAACGACGACGCATTATTCTCCGTTTGTCTCAACAACTGCAACGCCACATAGCACGCGGCACTGCGATTATCGTGGGCATCATACCACCGATGCAGCGTGGCATAATCGCCCACTTCCATACCGATGACATGCAACAAATCGTTGTTGAAATATTTACTGTCGACCCCTTCAACCAACAAAGGCACATAATCGGCCGCCTTTGTGCCGGCCAAAACGGCAGGGTTGGTCATCGCCAAAAGCTTATAACGATTGGCTACTGCCATCGAATCTTTGTTCCAACGATGAGCCTCATAATAGCCTTTATACAACAAGCAGTTGTAAACGGCCGCCAAAGCCTTGTCGTTTTGCGCAGCCCGTTGAGCCGAAACCTTAAACGACTGCAACTGCGAGGCTAAAGAGTCGGGTGAAATCTCGTCCCACGCCGCCATCAAAGACAGCTGCGCTTTCAGCAGATTGCCATACGACTTCTCGGCCTTAGCCTTGGTAACAATCTTTTGTAATGTGTTGATAGCCGAGCGTGGTTGCCCTTTCGCTTGCCATTGTTCAACTTGCTTCCACAACGTGGTGTAACCATTTGCCTGTGCCATGAGCGGCAAAAACAAAAGGGAAAGCATCCATACCGTAAACTTCTTCATATCGCTTTGTCTTTTCGTTTCATTCCATCTGCCACGAGCGCGCATCAACATGCGGTTTCAATTGATCCGAGAGATGGTTGCAAGGAGCCAACAACGCACCGTACATCGCTACGCATCACACCGGAAAATTTAGCTCACCCGTACGCTTTTCCATGCAAAGATAATGTTTTTCCCGCATATCTTTATTAGAATAAGGTGTTTTATTCATCGGTCACCCCCAAGCATACTTATCACGACGGCCTGCCATGTAAATGGTAACGAATATGGGATGCAAATCAAATCTCGTATGTTTTACACGACAATTCCTATTATTTTGTGCCGAAAAATGCACCATATTACGGCGTAATATGGATGAGATTATTTTGCAAAAGCGGCGAAATCGTTCTTGATAGGCTCATTACTTCTCCCTATCATCTATCCATTACGCTATTCTTCTAAACTTTTTCTCTAAAATATTTTGAGTGAACAAGAAAAAGTATTAAATTCGCCATTGTTAACAAAAATCATTGAATTAACGAACTATTGACGTTATGGTGTATTCTAACCTAAAGTGTATTGCACTTGCCATTATGCTTTTTACGACGCTCTCCTCATTCGGACAGCGACAGATTAAATATGTATATGATGGCGCAGGCAACCGTATTAAACGTATCGGTTTTGTGGATCGCTCTTATAGACAACATTCTCTTCGGCAAGCTCTTTCAGTCCGCGCCCCACAGTGTCAGCACCAGGTAATTGCGTATCAGGTCTCTGTCTGAACTGTTCTATAAGCACATTGATGTCCTCAAGGCATTCTCCACCACAAAGGTAACTGAAGAAGAGAGAGCCGAAAATACTTCCATAACAGAATGCTTTGCCGCTACTTCCACGTTTGCCCAATACAGATTCGGTAAGTTTTTCAAAGCCCAACTTTGAAAAAACGTCCATAATGTGATAAATTCCACCGAAAGAAGTGATATTCTCGTTTTTAATTGCTACCTTTGTCATGTCAGATTTTTGCTTACTTGTTATGTTTGCAGCACCAAGATAGGTGAAATTTCTGACATATCCAAGTGTTTTGAGAACTTTGTTTCTCTGGCACTTGGAGTTCTCACAAGAATTTATGCTGCGGAATTAAGGTAAATATATGAAAGAAGTTTCTAAGGAGGTCAAGTTGAGAAATGCATCACTAAGTAAGAAATTGGCTCTTAAGGAGAGTGTATTGAAAAGTATCAAAGACTTTTTAGTAGTGAATGGAGTATGTATAGGAACCAACATAGCAGGTCAGACAGCTGTTAAGGTTTTAACAACAAAGCTAAGCAAGGATATGGATAAGGAAAGTAGTGCTTTATCTAAAGTAGGTATTTATGAGATTAAAGTATAGGTTTAAGATTGATTCTTTATTAGAATTTTGGGATATACCTGCCAGAATATATTGTTTGGCAGCAACTATATTGTTTTTAGTGCCTTTCTATTTAATAGGTATCCTCTCTGTAAGAGAAGATTTGCCACAGAAATCCGGAATAGTCGACAAAATACACATACTTCAGAAATCTCATGGCAGTTGGGAGGCAAACTTTACTTTAAAAGGCGATATAACTCATATTTATTGGCAGGGTTATGAAAACTCTTATTCTTTTATTTTGTTTCCTCCCAAATATAAACTTGATGACTATATAATTCACAAAGGGGACACTATACGTTTTTTTGTAGATGAAAATAAAGACGGTAGTTATATAAAATCAGATCGTTTCTTTCCGGGGAAAGCGACTTCGGTTAAATCAGATATGGTTACCTATACGGAAGGACTGATGGTAAATGGCAAAGAGATAGCTTCGCCTCTTACGGTATCATTTATACGTAGTCCCTTAGCATGGTTAGGGGGGGGCAGGTGATATTTGTTTTTTGTTCTGGTGGTGTCTCTTCATTATCGACATTGCTTGGTGGTATAATAAAAAAGTATTGATAAAAAGCTGAGGAAGTATTTGCGTAAACGAAATGTATTTATCAAGTAATACATAGGATTCGCTAAGATATTAATTGGAGAGATCTTGGTAAAGGCTTTCTTGCAGATGCTATATCTGGTATTATGATAGATTTACTGAAAATGGGTCTGAATAAATTTATTTTAAGTGATATCATCCGAGACTATATAGATTCAATGAGTGATGAGTATAAAGAACGCTCTCAAATAAAAGTACAAGAAGATGAGATATGATAGAAAAAAATATCTTTTACTGCCAATAGAACATTGGCAAGTGTTTACAATTTTATTAATTACATTTTTCTTTCTATTACTCCCGGCTGTTATTATTTATTGCCAGTTAGAAAAAAAAGCTTTTAAGAAATCGCAATATACAATAGTAAAGTATAAAGATAAAATATATGGCGGTTCTACAGGAACATTTGCTATAACTTATTATATCTATAAAATTTCTTTGCGTAAAGATAAAAATATAAAATATACAAGAGAACGTCTCTTCTTTAGTTGCACCTGGTGGACTTGTAGTAATAACATGAGAGATTTAGAGAATTCTCATATTTTTTATGCTTATATTTATCCTAGCACACAAGAAAATTCTGTTTTTGCGATATCAGTCAATCACCCTCCTACAAAAATAAAACTATGGTTTGATCTTTTTTCATATGTTTCTCGATATAAATATCAGCTTTTAGTTTATATATTATTACTGTCTTGTAGAACTTTCTTTAAGCAGTATCCTACAATTACTCAAAAGAAAAATGAAAATAAAATATCAATATTATTTATACTTTTTATATTGTTACTATGATGGGTAAAAGAAAATATCTCCTAATCTTCTTTATGATAGGACTATTAGGTTGTTTCGTGTTATTATGGCATATTCTTAATTCTTTCTTTGACTATTTGAATGGAGTTTGAAATCAAGGAGACAGTATAAGAGGAACTTCAAAAGAAGAATAACTTTATTCATTCTACCAGAATAAGAGATTTACGACAAACCGAAATCATATATTATTGAGGAAATACCGAATAATGTGAGTTTAACCATACTTTGTAAACTTAGGAAATTAGATTAGTTATGGCATATAATATTATTTACCAAGATGTGAATATCGTGTGCACTAATATGACGAGTGGTGTGCCACAGCAAATCGGTTGCGAACCTCAACCGCGTTTTGAGATCATGCAAGAAGGAACTTCGCCCATGTTGACTTGCAGAGATTGTAAAATATCGAGCAGCTTTATCTGTAAGCTGCCTCAAAGTATGTCTGCCGGTCTACTCTCGTTTTTAGCAGGAGTTGTTATTGTAGTTGCAGTTCTTGCCCTTGTCGTTTTTACGGGAGGAGTGGGTGCTGCTGCCGTAGGTGCATTTATGCTTGGTGCTGCATCTACCACAGCTGCTACATCTATGCTTATCGGTGCTGCCGTTGTTGCAGGTACAACAGTTTTTGCAGCCTCGTTGACCTACGGCTACCAATCTAAACACGATTGTGATGTCGTTTTAGGCATGTCATGGAGTATCTATCATCAAAGCATTCTTGTTCAAGGGCAGCATGCCATTATCGACCAATCTATATTGGAATGTCCAAGAGGGGGATTGATAACGCTTATCATGGACAAGGGCATTGCGCAAGAAGCAGCCAGCATGATTTCGGCAAGTAATAAAGAGCAGAAATGGGAAGAAGTAGAAAGTCAGTTCTTTCAGGGATTGATCGGTGGTTTGACTGGCGGAGCAAATCCTGTCTCATTAACGATCTCATGCATTTGTTATATGATTAACTGGTGGAGTAAAAAGTCACATCATGCGGAAATGTATCAATATCTTTCTTATGAAGAGAGTTCGGTTGTCGATACTACAGGTAAAGTAATAGATACAGGACATGAGTTATATGAAACAGGAAAAGATGATTTGGCTGCTCGGCAAACCATAAAGAAGGCACAGGCTAATGCTGTTGCACAAGACAAAGGTGCAGCAAGATTGAATGAGAAAGCCGCTCAATCCGGAACAAAAGCTTCTATAAAACACGCGAATATCCAGAAAGGAGTTGCCGAGAAAGCCAATGCGGCAGTAAAAAAAGCAAAAATAAACAGATGGACAAAACTTGCAAGAGGACTCGGACAAGTGGGGTTAGGGCTTGCAGGTGGTCTTCTTTCCGGAAAAGTTGCCGATTATTATAATAAAAAAGAAACAGATATGGAGGTAGATGTACTTAGGCAGCTCAGCCAAGAAATCAGAAAAGATAGAGAAACTGCAGGAAAGGTAATTTCTTATGAGATTTAAAATTAAGAATTACGAGGAACTTAAAGAGAAATTCGTCGATGCGTTTTTTCGTTTTTCTCCTGCCTGGGGGCGCGCATTAGGATTTTTTGTGCTTGCACCTTTACTTGCACTTCTATGGGGATACCTGTTTCAGCGTGGGAATACAGATGCATTGGCGTATGTGGATGACTATATCAGAAATTCAGATACCATTCGTGTTACTTATCCGGAAAACTGGTACGAAAAAGGGGTAACTGAAACAACCTTTCATTCATATAGCGATCAAGATAATCATGACAAATGTTATATAAAAGAAATATTTTATTCCGATTCTTTAAAGAAATACGTTGCCATGATATTATTTGAGGGTGTAGATTTTTATAATAAAGAAAAAAGAGGAGGTGATTTAGGAGCGGGGCGTAGGAAGTCATACTTCAATGATGCCAATGTCTTTCTTGTACGTGTCAATCGAATTCAATTACATGATCCTAAATACGGAACAAAAGAAAATCCGATACCGGTATTTTGGTATAAATTCGTGAAAGGAACGATAAGGTATAGAGCTTATGCTGATGGAACACCTTATGATCCCTCTCGTCCTACACCCGATTGTTTAGCGCAAGATACCGTAACAGACGAAGCAAATAAGTTGTTTGTAATCGAATACCTCACCCGCTTCTTACCCCAAGAGGAAATCGAACGATTATTCGGGAAAAAGGAATAAACCCAAATCGGTCATTAGAAAAAGGAGGAAACTGTCTCTAATGACCGATTTGGGTTCAATGGCTTGACCTCCCTCCACAAAGGTAACTGAAGAAGAGAGAGCCCAGGATGCTTCCATGGCTGAATGCCTTGCCGTTACTTCCACGTCTGCCTAACACGGATTCGGTAAGTTTTTCAAAGCCCAACTTTGAAAAAACATCCATAATGTGATAAATTCCACCGAAGGAAGTGATATTCTCGTTTTTAATTGCTACCTTTGTCATGTCAGATTTTTGCTTACTTGTTATGTTTGCAGCACCAAGATAGGTGAAATTTCTGACATATCCAAGTGTTTTGAGGACTTTGTTTCCCAGGCACTTGGAGTTCTCACAAGGGTTTATGCTGCGGAATTAAGGTGTTTGATAAAAGAATAAATATTATCAGATTAGTTTTGGGGGTTATGGCCTTTGGCTTAGGCTTCTTATGTAATCGCATTGTTGGCATCGTATTAGAGACTAATCCTCAAATCGTCGCCACAGATATTGCGAATACCAAAGCATTGGCTGTGCGACAAAAACGTTTTCTCAAATCAGGTAGTTTGTATGATTATAAACAATTAGAATATTATTACGATGCCTTGGATATTTCCGGAGATGAAATGATGTTGTATCATATCATAGCCGCAAACAAGTTTAACATTAAAAACAGTTACGCTAATGTTGCTATAAAAATAGAATATATGTTTGATAAAGAGATGGATTTCCCAACAAAACTTCTTTTGAATAATATCAGCATGGACTTTCTTATACGTGGAGGTATGCAGGGCATTAAAGGTTGCGATTATATTTTGTACGACATGAAAGATAATGGTGGCATAGATTTTTACGATAATAAGGCCGATAGTTTAGCCCAATCTATCATAACAGCAGCAAGGAAGTAAGTATGAAGAAGACGTATTATATCATAATTGCAGCTTTTTTGTTAGGGTTCTGTTTTAATATAGAAAATTTGAAACCGAGAGTCTTTTCTCGATGTTTCATAGATGCAGTTTTATACAAAGAGAAAGTTGCTGTTTTGGAAAATGGAGACACGGTATCTTATAAGTATATGATGAGTATGATGAAAAACGATAGTATTGCTCAAGGCACCACTACTTTCTATTATTCATTTCTTATGGCAACAAAATATAATTATATTCCTGCAAACTTCGATGTATATACTGCACTTATCAATACAGCACACTGTCTTGATTCCTTAGATAAGAATACAAAGCACATGGCTTTATTCTTCCTTAGACGGGGCGCAGACAAAGGCGACTTACGATGTCGGTAATGCTCCAGATTGGGAGTTGTGAAAATAGGGTCTTGATTATCAGGACTATCTGATAAGTTAAAAATGCGAAGGCAGGAATTAGCGCTTTGCTTTCGCATTATTTTCGCAATTATAGCATAAGCAAATGAAGCAACAGGATGAGACCTCTGCAAAACCTACCATCCTCTCAATTCTCACCCATACACTCTTAGAAG
>ERZ772807.407-NODE-407-length-26566-cov-7.800573_pt1 | contig 26566 bp, 18 predicted proteins | sample MGYA00511472_ERZ772807 | MGnify/ENA primary metagenome ERZ772807 (study PRJEB29015, sample SAMEA2737947) | human oral metagenome | biome: human oral; feature: human-associated habitat; material: dental | place: China | collected 2039 ... | reverse complement strand
GGAATAAAAACCTAATCCAAAAAAGGGTACAGACCTATCCGACAAAGGGTATACACTCCAAGATGTAACCTTAACGCAAAAGAAAAACAATGCCTCAACGCCTACACGAATATGGAACTCTAAAGGTAATATAAAGTTACGTTTCTATGCAAATAGTGAGCTTACACTTAGCGTACCAGTAGGGAAACAGATTACAAGCATTGTTCTTACTGGTAACTTAAAATGCACATGTAACTGTGGAGCACTAAATGGTTTGTCATGGACAAACAACAATTCCGTGATGAGTTCAGTAACTTTTAAAGCATCTGCAACGAATAATATCAATACGATAACAGTAAATTATTCGGCAACACAACCAACGAAACCTATCGCAAAGGTGAACAGTATCAAAGAACTGAAGACCTTGGCAAGTGGAACAAAGGCTACCCTCACCTTTACCGATGGCAATGAGGACAGTATGGCACGTGTCCTTTACGTATTCGAAACAGGCAACACACAGGAGGCATACGTACGTGACGCGACGGGTGCGGTATGCTTCTATGGTATCAATCCGAACGTACCTTTCGTTAGCAATCAGCACTTAGCAGGACAGATTACAGGTGAGTATGTCGTGGAAAATGGTGTCCCATACTTTAAAGCTATCCCTAATGTGACTAACACCTCACTGCTTGTCATTGCAGCACCTGTTACTGAACAAGCTGTCCAACCAAAGGAGATTGAAGCTAAGAATTATCTTGATAACACTGCTGATTGCGTATGCTTGAAGGACCAGACACTTATCGATGATGCCCTCACCACGCAAGACGGTATTGTCATCAACAACCGCTTTGGTAGTAACGAGAAATACACTGCACCGTACAAAGGGGCTATCATTGACTTTACGGGAATCGTTGTTCCTAATGGTGGAAGGAAGGAAATCAACCCAATCTACTTAAATAACCATCGTCCTATCACCTTTGTTATCGACGAAGAGAAGACTTTTGTATTGCCTCAAAGCGATATTACAGACGCAGCAGTCCGCCTTAAGCGTACGTTCTCAGCAGACCATTGGGACACTTTTGCCGTTCCTTTCGACATAGAAGCAAAAGACTTAGCCAGTGCAAAGATAGCAACATTCACCAAGCAGGTAGAAGACAATACCCTGATATTTGATGATAAGCAAACCCAAATAGAAGCAGGTAAGCCCTACCTCATCAAGTGGAACATCGAGAACCCAACCTTTGGAGGAATAACACTCAAGGCGACAACGCCAGAGACAGTGACGTCAAACGATGGACAATACAGTTTCGTGGCTGTTTATAGTCCAAAAACTCTCACCGAGGATAAGATCGAACGTTATCTCTCTACAGATGAAAGCCTCAACTATCCAGTAAGTGCTGACAACAAGACTAACCTTCTGAAAGGTTTACATGCCTACTATCGTGTACCAGCAACAGCGACAGTTAAGATTTCATTCTCATCCACACCAAATGCGATTACACGCCCTTATATGCTTACAAATAAGGTGATGAAGGTTTATAATCTCAATGGTCAATACGTGAGTAGTACGCTCAGCAACCTGCCAAAGGGAGTATATATCGTGAATGGACATAAACTAATTATCAAATAAGAAGAGACACTACGTTATGAAGAAAATATATTACACACCAATGATTATGAACATTATCGCTAAAAATAAGGAGGATTAAAGATGAAACAGAATATTTTCACTTCATTATTGTTGCTCCTAAGCATAACAGCTACAGCACAAAATAAGAAACAAACCATCACAATTACCACCAAACTGGGCGAGGTGCATACCTACGTCATGGGTGAGACGATAGATAGTACACGTGTAATTGAGGGCGTAGGTATAAAGGTCTATCCCAAGGGAAAGACCGTTTCAGAGGACTTTCTCTTCTCTCAGATTGAATACACCATTACAGAAACCGTCACACCTAACCCAGGCACACCAGACAACAATGCCAATCGTAACACTGCCGACGACCTAAAAAAGAACCGTGAGGGTTGGCGATTGGAGTTCCCTCGCTTCTATCAAGGAACCAACAAGACGTATGAAGTGACACATTACACTACTGAAGCGAACCTTGGAGAACTGTGTAACTACTCTATCGAATGGGACGCTAACCTCAAAGCAAACCGTTGGACCTGCTATGAACTGTATGATGTTCTCCTACAGAAGAACGTAAAGAGACAAGATGACTTCCGACAAGATCCAGAGATACCAGCAAATGAACAAACGTCGCCTGATGATTACAGCGGGAGTGGCTTTAGCCGTGGACACCTCTGCCCATCTGGTGATAGGCTCTATTCTGCCGCTCAGAACAAGCAAACCTTCTATCTAACGAATATGCAACCACAGATACAAGGGCACAATGGTGGCGTATGGGGAGATCTTGAAAAGAAGGTACGCGATTGGGCTGGACGATGTGATACACTCTATATCGTAAAGGCTGCTACCATTGATAAGGACGAGTATATCTATAAGCAAGTTGATTTGGATGAGATGGCACAGAAAGAATCATCCTACAAGTCACTTCATTTCAATGGAATCGTACCAAAGTTCTTCTATATGGCACTGCTTGCTTACGACAAGAAAACCAACACCTATCGTGCTCTCGGTATTTGGTCGCCTCATTACAATAACAGTAAAAGCGAATATATCACCATACAGGAGCTACAAAATCGCACGGGTATAGACTTCTTCTGTAACCTTAGTGACGATATAGAGCAGGCTGTAGAGACAACCATTGACCAAACGTACTGGGGATACTAACATCTTTAGAGGTTAGTATATGACGTGTAAAACATGAAATAAAAGTTGCTGTCATTCCTATCACTCCAATAACTCTTGCATATGATTATCTAACAAGAGGTTACGAGAAGTGTTAAAAGTGACAGCAAACCAAATAAAAAGAAAATAGGTTATTGAGATAGAGATTCTATATCAATAACCTATTTTAATTTATACTAAAGTATTCTCAGCTTAGCTCATAGAAGATTCATGTCTGATTCTTATAACAAACGCTCAATCTCCTGTTCAAGATTCTTAATCTGTGATGGGTTCTTCACAATATTGTTACCACGATCAATGAGATAAACGATTGGGAATGCTTGTGCAGGAGCGGTATAAGCTTGACTGATACCAGTGTCATCATAAACGTTTATCCATGGCAGATTAGCCACCTGCTCCTTCCAGAAGTGAGCATTATCGTCTAATGAAACCATATAGATTTCTAATCCGCGGTCATGATACTTATTGTAAAGTTCGCGCAGCTGCATAATGTATTCTGTAGAACCCTTTGCAGCAAAGACATGAAAGTCGAGCAGAACAACCTTACCTTTCAAATCAGTAAGATGGCGTTCTACACCACGGTTGTCACGTAATGGAAGGTCGACAACACCTAATTCCTTAGCTTCTATCTCCACTGGCTTATTCTGTGCCTTCACAATGCGTTCATCCTTCATACCCTTAATCGTGATATTATGGAGATTCTGCGTACGCTCTGAACCAGGGTAATAGGTATCCCAACTGGTTGCAACAGCACCGAACACCTTATTGTCAGCTACGTCTCTTGATGGGTCAAATATCAAATGTGCTTGATTACCTATTACAATATACTGGAACAAAGCAAAATAGCTATAGGCACGCATTGGCTCCTTGAAAATATAGTTGCGTGATACATCCTGCTTATAGTCGCTCATCAATACTGTGATAATTGAATCAGCAAGGTCAGGACGTTCTGCAAGAATAGACTGGCAACGTGCTTGTAAGTCAATTTGCTTCAGTGCCAATTCCTTGATTTTCTCATTCTCATAGGAGCCCTTCACACTATAATCGGTAGCCATCTGCGGATAAGTAGCCTTAACATCGACTGTCTCTGTAGAATCAATACCAATATTGATAATCTGTCCAGCAATGCGAAGTCGATAGAACTCTGGATTGTCCACCTTATCACCAGAGAACGAAAAATCGCCCTTTTCATCGAGTTTAACAGAGTCAACAGTAGAAAATCCATTGAGTCCGTTATGCTCAAAATAGAGCAAAGAGTCCTTGGCATTTGCAATAGAACCTGTCACATGGAACTTTTCTCCCGCACAACTTGCCAGTGCAGCGAGTCCAACAATCGCAAAGCCTGCCGCCAAAATGTTTCCGATTTTATGCTTCATTGTTTAATAGATATTACGTTTTTATCTTATCTTCCTTGCAAAGGTAACGTAAAATGATAAAACTGCAAAGCAAATATCGTCAAATATTATCAAATTCACTATACTTAAACAAAACTCCCTCCAGCCACTAAAAAGAGATAACATTGATTACTTATAGCCGTATCTTAAACCCAAATCTACTTTTTAAAGAAACACTGAGATATATGTGCATAGAGGGCTTAACAGACTATTATTTCATCTCTTTTTAATAAAAATTTATCGATTTCATCGAGATTAATCAAATAAGAGTAACACTTATGAACCAAGTACCTTTATAAATAATTGGATGCAAAAAGGACTTGTATCAACTGATAACATTGATACAAGCCCCTTATATTTTTGTATTCATCTACCCTCTTTCACGATATTATCAACATTTGAAAATTACAATGTAACAGCCTATTTGATGTATAACATCAGGGTTTCAGAATACTTTTCTAACGTAGTAAGATAATCCATAGCTCCATGTTATAGATACCTTGCTCGTAGTTTTGTTATCTACTAATTTATTTTACCAGAACCTTCTTACCATTAATAATGTAGATTCCTGGATTTAATTTCCCTTTATCGTTCGCATCTCTTACTTTCATTCCATTGATAGAATAGACAGTACCATCATTTTGATTCGCGGAGTCTATCTTGTCTATAGCAATACCTGTAACAGTGTTATTTGTCGTATGACTCGTACCTATAATGTTAACACTACGCAAGTAGTACCCCAGTCCAGTTACCACCAAGCCATTCTGTTTTAACTCTTCGATAACCTTAGGCTCGAGGTCAAGACTATAGGTCTTTTCATCTTTTCCACTATCCAAGTTGATAATACTACCATATTGTGCGCTAAACGAGAACTTAGGTCTTTTTGAATCTGTAGGATTCTTTTTATTCTGGCGTAAGAAAATCTTTCCTCCAGGATTAACATCCCTCACCACGAACTCAGGTTTCTGACCTTCCGCTAAATTTGCAAACAACTCTGCAGGGATAATTGTTTCGCCCCACTGGATTTCTTTGAAGCCATTCCAAATAGCATCCTTCTTGTCTGAATGACAAACGGATGTTCTCACCTTGTAGTACACAACCTTCGCTCTTTAGCAACTTACTAAGTGCTTCAGTCACAACGAAAGTTACCTGTGCGTCATTCTTAGCAAGCTCTGGCTTAAGTGTTGTGATAGATTTTCCACTTTTATTAAAGATGTCAAGGCTTGCTTTGCAGGATCACGAACCTCAAGGTCCATTACCAACTGATCACCAGGCTTTATGTTAGTAAACTTCTCTTTTGCAAGGTCAAGACTTATCTTCTGATTCTGTCTATATTCTGGTAAGTTTCCAATCCATAGTAGTTCATTTGCTCGTTTATAAACGCGCAACCAGTCAATTTCTGTAACGAACTCCTTAGGGACCTTATTAATATCACCTCCATACTTCGGGTTTAATTCTGGATAGAGAGTACCACCAAATCCTTTATATGGATACATACTTGGTAGTATTTCTGTATTAGCCTTCCACGCCTTACCACCTACTTGTCCTGTGATAGCAACGTCCCAAACACGGTCCTCTCCATACTTTGAAAGGTTTTGTGCTAAGAGTGCATTATAACGATATGGATACTTCGAGTTGTTTGATTTGTATCGATCATTCTTTGTACGGAAAACAGATCTAACTCTTCCATCTAAGAGGAAAGTTACAGCTAAGTGCATTGGATCACATAGCTCTTGGTCAATCTGTGCACCATAGACATGGAAGTCTTTTCCTGGATCGAAGTCAATTTCCCTTACACGATCTCCATAGTCATTATGTTTATAAGAATTATTGGGTCTTCCGTTTTTCCAACCAGCATTGTAGTCCATGCCATGGGTAGTTTGATGCAGATAAAAACCTTTCTCTTTCATTGCATCTTTTCGGTCCTCATTAACAAAAAACTCTTGTAAATCAATCTCAAAGGTACTTGCTCCATTACAGTGACGAAGCCATAGTGCCATCCAAGTTCCGAACTCATATGGAATCTTAGCCTTTACTTCTATACGTGAGTAAAGAGGATAATAAGTTCCATGTTCTAATCCTTTACCACTCACCAAGTCTGCTCCGTTAGCATTACGACTGGAGAGAGCACCAGACCACCAACCGTATTTACCAAAGTCGTGTTTAGGTTTAAAAGGTGGTTGTACCTTTACTTTATAGTCGGTCCCAGCTGGGTCTTTTTTAGCGTCAGGACGACGTCCTGTTAAAAGTGGTTCACGTGATGCAGTAATATAGGCAACTCCATTTCTTACCTTTATCATATCGGCACGATAATACTGAACACCTCCCTGCCCCTCTGTATTACCATAATCATCAAACTTATAATTATACTTTGAATCACCATAGACGCCCCATTTAGATTCGTCAATTTTGTCTCCATTAAACTCATCGCCACCATAGTAATTCCACCCAGCCATGGACGGTACGGCATTCTGTGTTACTTGTGCAGATAGGTTAGAGAATCCTAAACACAATCCACAAAGTATTAGTCCTGCTGTTTTCATGTTGATTTTGTTTAAAAGTAGCCTTATGCCACTCATGTTATTTAATTAGATAAAGTTAGCTTGATATTAAACAGGGATGCTTAAACAATCTTGTAAAGCTATCCTGTTATAATTCTTAAATCTAATCATTAGCTAACCTTCGGCTGCAAAATTACACTATTCACCGCATATTTACATGCTTTGTGGCTCAGGTAGAGTGCAAAATAACTGTAAGGTATTGTAAACGTATTCATTTTTTGTTGAAGAATATGAAATGAACACGTCTATTGTTTATTTATGTTTCGTTTTTATCTCAATGCGTTTCAACGAAATAATCCTTTGAAAAATAGTTACGTATTAAAAACAAATCTCTAAGTTTGCTTCATGAATTGCAAACTTTAGAGATTTGGGTTAAAGTCGTCTATATTCTTAATCTCTATATAATCATGGAGTCTACCACGCATCATACCTTTTTCTTGTTGGTCATTTAGCAGGGCAATAAGACTATCCCAAAAGCCCTGCACGTTGACTAAGGTAACCTTCTTATGATGATAACCAATAGAAGCAGAGGCTGCAACAGTGAAAATTTCATCAATAGTTCCGATACCACCAGGTAAAGCATAGAACTCATCAGAGCGTTCCATGATGATTGCCTTGCGATCAGTAAGGTCCTCACAAGGAATCTCTACATCTACATAGTCGCTAACTCTACGTCCTTCCTCTAAGATACGAGGGATAACTCCGATAGTACGTCCACCAGCTTCATGTACAGCTTTACCAATACACTCCATCAATCCACTGTTGGCTCCACCATAAACAAGCGTATGTCCATTCTCTCCAATCCATCGTCCCAACTCTTCCGCAGCGCGGAAGTAGTCGGGAGCAATGTTATTGTTTGCAGAACAAAATACTGCTATATTCATTTTATTCTTCTAAAAGTTTTGCAGCCATTTCGCGTCCTAAGCGGTTGCATTCTTCCTTTATTTCAGGTGTCAGCGCCTGCTTCATCTCTACCGGCTCACCCACTTTTTCAAAGTGGAGATGGTTCTCATTCCATTCGCCAATGGCAGCAACAGCCTTTGAAGCCCAAGAGTAAGAACCAAACCAACCAATAAGATGGTTCTTGATATCGCGATTAGCAACCTCCTGCAAGAGTACATCCATCTCGTGATAGAGTCCTGCATTATAGGTAGGAGCACCAACAATCAAGCCACGGAAGCGGAAGATGTCTTGGAGAATATAGCTGTGGTGTGTCTTAGAAACATTGTACAAACGAATATTCTTCACACCAGCAAGCGATGCTGAACGTGCAATTTGCTCTGCCATACGCTCTGTATTGCCATACATTGTACCATAGCAAATCACCAAACCTGGTTCCGTTTCGTACTTAGACATACGGTCATACAGTTCGATAACCTTGTCAACATACTTATGCCATACTGGTCCGTGAGTAGAGCAGATATAATCAATATGAATACCCGCAAGCTTCTTCAATGCGTTCTGAACGGGTGTTCCGTACTTTCCAACGATGTTAGAATAGTAGCGAACCATCTCTAACCAACACCAATCAGTATCAATCTCTTGATCGATGAGACCGCCATTTAATGCACCAAAACAGCCAAATGCATCACCTGTAAAGAGGTGGCTGACCTCACCTTTGCAGAGTGTCATCATTGTCTCTGGCCAGTGAACCATTGGAGTCATAAAGAACTGTAAGGTATGATTACCTAAGCTCAACTCCTCACCATTCTTAACCTCTAACGTATTATCCTTGACACCATAGAATCCTGACATCATATCAAAGGTTTTCTTATTACCGATAACTTGAATGTTAGGATAATATTTACGCAGCAAACCTATTGAACCAGAGTGGTCAGGCTCCATGTGGTTGATGACTAAGTAATCAATCTGTCGGTCGCCCAACACCTCACGAAGTCTCTCAATAAACTGTGTAAAGAAGTCTACTTCTACTGTATCAATAAGGCAAACCTTCTCATCATCAATGAGATAAGAATTATAGGTAACACCATAAGGCAGTGGCCATAATCCTTCAAAAAGGTTCTTATTACGATCGTTAACTCCTACGTAATAAACTTTATTGGCAATTTCTATCATTTTATTTTTGAATTTATATAGTTTCTTTTGTTAACTTATTGGGCTTATTAGACCAATTGGGTTTATTGGGCTAATAAGGCTTATTACAAAGCCCCCTCCTTCATCTTCTCACCAAAGTCCTTGCTTACATAGTTGAAGATGTCCTTGCAGCAGTCTGCAGAGAACGCCAAGGCATAGTTGATAAGTTTGTCCCATTGCGCTTCTGTCAGCCCTCTTTCGAGGTCGGAACGAGTGATACCATGCTTCAACATACCGAAGATGAAGCCTGCATTAAAGTTGTCACCAGCTCCGATTGTACTGACAACATTCGTGTCGAGAACAGGATAGGACTTTTTCAGTTCCTTACCACTGCGCACTTCAACAGGCTGACTTCCCTGTGTATAGATAAACTGCTTGCAATAAAAAGAAATCTCCGCATTATAGACCTTATCGGCATCTTCTTTTTTATAAATCGTTGCGAAGTCCTCCAAACTACCACGTACGATATCCGCATAATCAAGATTTTCTATCAAATTAGGGGTAATCTTAATAACATCATCCTTATGTGCAGGACGGAAGTTAACATCGTAGTAGATGATTGCACCACGTGAACGTGCATAATCAAGTAGTCCTACCACCTGTGGACGAATCACTGGATTCACCGCATAAAAGGAACTAAAAAGCACGATATCATCGGGTTGTATATCAGGGAATGTGAAATCTAATTGAACGTGTGGTTGGTCTTTGTAGAAGATATACTCAGCATCATTCTTTTCATTAAGGAAAGCGAGTGATACAGGTGACTTAGAATCAGGGAAGGTTGAAATGTTATCAGCATTCACACCATTGTCCTTCAAGAAGTCGATAATATATTTTCCAACATGGTCATTACCCGCCTCAGAGATAAACGATGTGTTGACTCCGCAGCGTCCTAACGACGTAATGGCGTTAAAGGTAGAACCACCCGGAACTGCCTCAACTGGTTTATTATCCTTAAAGATGATGTCTAAGACGGTTTCACCGATACCTATAACTTTCCGCATTTTATTGTGAATTATGTTGTTTCTCGCTTTAGTTGTGCAAATATACTGAAATTTAAGCGGAACACAAAATGAATCGAGTTCTTTTTTCTTTGTCTATTAAAGTCTATTAGTTTTCATTCTTTTTTCTTAATTTTGCACCCTATGACAAGATATCAGACTGCAGTCTTAGAGAATGGACTGCGCATCATAGCCCTTTCAACGACCTCACCAGTGGTCTATTGTGGGTATCAACTCAACGTCGGGACAGCTAACGAACTACCTGACGAGGAGGGTATTGCTCATTTCTGCGAGCATGTTACCTTCAAAGGTACTACTCGCCGAACAGCAATTGATGTTATTCAATGTCTTGAGCAAGTAGGAGGCGATCTCAATGCCTTTACCACCAAGACCGATACGGTTTATTATTCAGCTATTCTGAAGGACCATCTTCCCCGAGCGATAGACCTACTGACAGATATTGTTTTTCACAGTACCTATCCACAAAAAGAGATTAACAAGGAGGTAGAAGTTATCTGCGATGAAATCGAGTCTTATAACGATAGCCCAGCAGAGTTGATATATGATGAGTTTGAAAATATCATCTTCCGTGGACATCCTTTAGGACATAGTATCCTTGGTACGGCAGAGCATGTCAGGAAGTTTACTACCAAGGATGCACTTCGTTTCACTCTGAAGCACTACCAACCGATGAATTCGGTGTTTTTTGCCTATGGTGATGTGGATTTTGATAATCTACTTAGCCTTTTAGAGAAGGAAAATCACTCGAAAGTAAGAATAAAGGGTAAAACTGAAAAGCCAATAGAAACGCCGCTTCCTGCATTGAGTGAGTATCAGCCACAGACAGTTAAGATAGATAAGCATACTCACCAAGCCCACGTGATGATTGGTAATCGTGCCTATAGCATACATGATAAAAGACGTATGGCACTTTATCTATTGAATAACATCTTAGGTGGACCTGGTATGAGTGCTCGGTTGAATCTTGCACTTCGTGAACGTCGTGGACTCGTTTATACGGTAGAAAGCTCTATGGTGAGCTATTCTTTAACGGGTATTTGGAGTATTTACTTTGGCTGTGACGCTGATGATTTGGACGAATGTATGCGCCTTGTACGTGCAGAACTTGACCATTTCATCGACATTCCATTGACAGATGACGAGTTGTCTATAGCTAAACAGCAGATTAAAGGACAGATTGGCATAGCTTGTGACAACCGAGAGAACCTTGCTTTAGACTTCGGTAAAGGTTTTCTCCACTATGGTTGGAAGAAAGATATATCAGCGCTTTATCGCAATATTGACGCAATCACTGCTGAAGAGGTGCAAGCTGTTGCACGCGAACTCTTCCCAGAAGAACGACTTACAAAATTGATTTATATATAAACAGTATAACTTTTCCTTTAGCAAAGAATACCTCTGGCACGATTTTCTCTGTAAGAAAGAAAAGGAAGTAGACATATAAAAGAAAACAAACATAAATAAAAGCAGGATAATGAAAGCAAACATTGAACGCACTGACAAAAAGAGAATCGTTATTGTTGGTGGTGGATTAGGAGGTTTGGAATTAGCCTTCAAATTAGTAGACGATGATTATCAAGTAGTATTGGTAGATAAGAATAACTATCATCAGTTCCCTCCATTGATTTATCAGGTGGCTTCGGGTGGTCTTGAACCAAGTAGTATCTCTTTTCCTTTCCGTCGACTCTTCCAAGGTAAAAAGGACTTTTTCTTCCGTATGGCAAAGGTAGAGTCGGTGAATACGGATAAAAAAACAATCAAAACGACTGTCGGTGAGATAGATTACGACTATCTTGTACTGGCGTTTGGAGCAAAGACAAACTTCTTTGGTAATAAGGATATCGAAGCAACGACCCTCCCGATGAAATCGGTAAGTGAGGCTATGAGACTTCGTAACACTATTCTCCGTAATCTTGAACTTGCTCTAACAGAAGAAGACCCAGCACGCAAACAAGCTTTAATGAATATTGTCGTTGTTGGTGGTGGTGCTTCAGGTGTAGAGATTGCAGGAGCTGTAGCTGAGATGAAGAAGAACATCATTGCCCGTGATTATCCCGACCTTGACTCTTCTCAGATGCATATCTACCTTGTTAATGCAGGCGATCGCCTTCTTGCTACTATGGACCCTGTATCATCAAAACGGGCAGAACGTGATTTAAAAGAGTTGCATGTTCATATTCGTCAGCCTCAGTTTGCTACTGAATACAAAGATGGTATTCTGAAAACCAGTGCTGGCTTGGAAATTCCTACACAGACTGTTATATGGGTGAGTGGTATTTGTGCAAATACTATCGAGGGCTTTCCTGCAGAGAGTATTGGTCATGCTGGTAGATTCCTTACCGACCGTTTTTGTCGTGTAAAAGGTGTAAAAGACGTCTATGCAATTGGTGATGTGAGTCTTGTCGAGGGTGATGAGGAATATCCACTCGGTCATCCACAGTTAGCGCAGGTTGCTATGCAGCAGGCAAAGACAGTAGCAAAGAACTTTAAAGCAATGTCGAAAGGAAAAGAACTAAAGCCTTTCAAATACAAAAATCTCGGTGTAATGGCAACTATTGGTCGTAACCATGCCGTAGCCGAAATCTCTGGAAAGAAGTTTGGAGGTTTCCCTGCTTGGGCGTTGTGGCTCGTTGTTCACCTTCGCTCTATCCTTGGTGTAAAGAATAAGACGTTTATTCTGCTCAACTGGGTATGGAACTATATTAATTATAAACAAAGCCTCCGCTTGATTTTGAAGGCAAAATAAACATTCAGTTCCCTACTCTTGATAACTAAATGTATTCCCTTCCCCTATTGGTTCGTAGCTATTCGATCAATAGGGGGAGTTCTTTTTTCTATATAAAATAGACTATTATTATACTGTTTATAGTTTATTATTGTCACAATCCTTTATTAACCCCTCTTCAGTTCACCCTCTTTCTTATCCTAATTTACCACTCTTCCTCGATTTCTTGTCGTGAAGATAATTTAAAACTACTTCTTTTAAAAGGAAAAAACCGAATTCAAAATGATGATTAGATGATGTTAAAGTACAATAGAAGCGCTCAATGGAAAGAACACTAAACATTAAACAAAAACATAGCTAAGATTGTCAACTCCCTATCCTATTATCATTCTCCGACACGGAATATCTTTTCTTTGAAATACTTCAAAAATACAAAAAAGAACATGAAAATTCATTACATAATTTCGAATAAAACATCTGAAACCAAAGACAAAAACCCATGTAAAAAGCAGGTTTGTAACCAACAGGAAATCAATTTGTTATGAAGTAGCAAAGTAAAAGGTGCTTAATTGGACTTCAAAAGGGCGTTACTTAGACCTTAAAAGGGCACCTTTTGCAAGTCAATTGGGCGTCTTTTAGAAGCCAAAAGAGCATGTATTGGTTTTGAATCTTACGAAAATAGTTTACAAAATATCAATTAATAAGGGAATAAGTTGTTTGTAGAAGATGAGAAAACATGCCTATGAATAGACAATAATGGCTTCTCACAACTAAAAATAAGAAGAAAGAAAACGTGCGACAGACCAACAAACAAGATGCTGGAATGTCGCACGATGACAGTTCTTTGATTTATAAATTAGGGAAGAGAAAATGGTCTCAACTTATAGTTTTTGTACCATTTCATCGAATTTATCAGGGTCAATAGACTTCAGACGCACGCGAGAACGGTAAGCATAGACCGTTGCTTTTGAGCAGCGAAGGAAAGAACAGATAAGCTCATTCTCACTTACGCCGAGGCGAATGAGTGCAAAGATACGAAGATCAGTAGAGAGATGCCCTGCTTGTTTAGGAATAATCCTCTCCTCTGGTTTGAGTAATGCGTTGAAATCTTCTACAAAGTTAGGGAAAAGACCGAGGAAGGTCTCATCAAAACTTGAATAGAAGGAATCTAACTCACGGTCGATTATCTCCTGTGACTTCAATGTGTTCAGCAGTTCTGTGCGCTTATTGGCTGTAACAAGACGATAAATCTGTTTACGATAGCTGTCGAGTTTGTCGATGTAAGCCGAACACTCGCTAAGGAATCGAGTGATATATTCGTCCTTAATATTATTTGATTCTTTCAGCAATTCGTTTGTGTTAGAAAGACGCGCACGAATAGCACGCAATTCTACAACACGACGACGCGTATAGATAATCATAACCAACAAGAAGACAGACAAGAGACTTATCAGCACAAGAGCGGCTGTAAGTTTGAGTGTACGACTCTTTGTTTCACGCTCATGCGACTTTTCTATTGCCGGCCAAACGTCAGCCATAGCAATTGTACGCTGACGTGCATTACAGAACACAGCATCGTTCATAGCGTGGTCCATATAGGCATAAGCACGTTTTGTATCACCTTCTTCAAAAAGGATCACAGCCAATTGCTGTAGAGCAAGATATTCCTTTACCGAGTTGCGTATATCAGAGATAGCAGCTGCAATAAGGTATTGCTTTTGAGCTTCCACATTCTTCTCCCTACCATAAATATCAGCAAGCGAGATTGACACAAATGCTGTTTGGCGATCACCAGGTTTCAAGTGGTGATAGGCATCAAGGAGAATTTTCTTTGCTTGCTCATACTGTTGGCGATTAACAAGCTGTTCAGCACGTGACCAAATGTCAGGAGATTGGTTATTGTCTACGACAGAATCGTTACAAAGTTTCTCCATCTGCTTGTACATCTTCCTCTGCGAAGGGATTAAAGCGGCATCAGCAAGTGTACGATAGAGGGTCTTTCGCGTTGAGAAATAATAGAAAGACAAGTCTTGGTTTATCCCACTTCGAGGAATGGAGTTAATAATATCGCTTGCATCCTTGAGTTCTCCACCCCTTATCAAGAGGTAGGCAAGATTAAGTTTTGCATCATTTACCTTACTCTGATTGCCCATTGCCTTTGCTATTTTCTGCTTTTCCATAGCATAGACAATAGCAGAGTCCACAGAATAAGATGTGTAAAGATTGAATAGCTTGTCGGATAATTCGCAACGAGCCTCCAAGGTCTTAGCGGCATGAAGTTGCTTCTTTACACTGCGTATAACATCTTCATATTGTTTGTCATACTGGGATGACATGGCTATCTCATGATCGAGATCGTCAAGTGTTGGTATTTGGGTCTGTGCATTAATGAGTAATGGCGTACATAATATTACACAGATGATTGCAATTTTCTTCATTTGCTTCATTCTTATTTTGGGACATGATATCATCTCTTATGTAACGTTACAATTAATGGTTTCAGTATGTAGTAATGTAAGTAAGTTAGACGCTTCGTGTAAGAGATAGAATGTCCGCAGAGAAACGTAGCCACCTTTCAAAGGATATAACCCTTTGAATTTCTGAGCAATCACGCTTCTCTGCGGCACTTCTATCTTATACTATATTGATATCGGTTAATACCGATAAAACTTAATGGCTTAAAGTGCTTTCAAGCTGATAGCAAAACCACCTCCGCGAACCTGCTGAAGTTTGAGAACATCACCCTTCTTAACAGTGCGCTTAGTAATGGTGTAAGCCTTTGGATTTTTCTCGTAATCAGCATCCTTAGCATCTGCGTAGATGGTTGCCTCATACTTACGACCCTTATCAAGGAAGTCGAGTTTGAGAACACTAAGGTGTGGTGCAAGACCTGTCTTTCCTCCTACAAACCAGTTGTTAGTGCCTTTTGCCTTACGAGCAACTGTGATATAACGTGCTGGCTCTGCCTCAAGATAACGGCTATCATCCCAGTCGCAAGCAACATCCTTAATGAACTGGAAAGCATCATTATACTTCTGATAGTTCTCTGGAAGGTCGGCAGCCATCTGAAGTGGACTATACATTGTTAGATAAAGCGCAAGTTGACCTACGAGGGTTGTGTGAACATAGCTCTTATTATTGCACCATGTTGAGAGCTGAGTCTCAAGAATACCAGGGGTATAATCCATTGGTCCGCCCTGAAGACGAGTAAATGGAAGGATAACAGTGTGGTTAGGATCACTACCACCGAATGCTTCATACTCTGTTCCACGTGCTGACTCGTTACCAACAAGGTTAGGCCATGTACGACAAAGACCTGTAGGACGAGTTGCTTCATGTCCATTCACCATAATATGATGCTTAGCAGCTTCCTTTATAACATGGAGATAATGGTTGTTCATTGACTGTGAATAGTGGTGGTCACCACGTGGGATAATGTCACCTACATAACCAGTCTTCACAGCGTCATAACCATACTTATTCATCAAATTAAAGGCATCTTCCATGTGACGCTCATAGTTCTGTGTACTTGAAGAAGTCTCATGATGCATCATCAACTTAACACCCTTAGAGTGTGCATACTCATTCAAGCCTTTCAAATCAAAGTCTGGATAAGGAGTAACGAAATCGAATACATAGTCTTTCCAGTGACCAAACCAGTCTTCCCAACCAATATTCCAACCCTCAACCAACACCTGGTCTAAGCCGTTTGCAGCAGCAAAGTCGATGTATTTCTTCACGTTAGCAGTGTTGGCTGCGTGACGTCCGTTTGGTTTTGCATGTGCATAATCTGTCTCATCAAGCTTAACAGAACTGAACTCATCCGTATAAGCCCAAGACTTAGCACCAGCAATCATCTCCCACCAAACACCACAGTACTTTGTCGGATGAATCCATGAGGTATCTTCAATCTTACATGGTTCGTTGAGATTGAGGATGAGGTTATTGGCAAGCATATCACGTGCATCATCGCTCACCATCACCGTACGCCAAGGTGTTTCGCAAGGTGTCTGCATGAAACCCTTTAAACCTGTAGCATCAGGAGTAAGCCATGACTCAAAGGTCATTGTTTGGTCGTCAAGATTTAGGTGCATTGTAGCATAGTTTGCACATGCTGCTTCATGAATGTTGATGTAAAGCCCATCAGCAGACTTCATCTGCAAAGAAGTTTGTACACCAGTATCTGAGAATACAGCAACTGATGAGTTATCCCAGTTTACAGCATCATGGAAACGCTTGCGAATCTCAGAAAGCTTTGACTCCTGTGTTTCCTGCTCTTGTGTATCATAGTCTCCAGGAAGCCACCATGCGGTGTGATCGCCTGCCATAGCAAACTGGGTATGTTCCTCCTTTATAATAAAGTAGTTTAGTTCTGGCTGCTGTGGGAATTCATAACGAAGTCCCATTCCATCGTCATAAACACGGAAACGAATAATAATGTTACGCTTGCTGCTTGGCTGATTGAGGTCTACTTCCAACTCGTTATAATGGTTACGAATGGTGGCAGTTTCACCCCAAACAGGTTTCCAAGTCTCATCGAAAGTTGTTGTCTTGGTACCTGTCTTCTCGAAACCGTCCATAAGGCTGGTTTCTTCCATGCCTTTGCTGGCATGTTTGTTCTTGGCCAATTCCAAACCCAAGTGCGAAGGCTTTACAACAGCCTTACCCTTATAAGTCATCTCATAAGTAGGAATACCCTTTCCCGTTAGTGAGAAAGACACGGCAATATTACCATTCGGAGACTTTACAGTCTGTCCGTTGGCAACGCTTGCCCATCCCATTAGTAGCCCAATAAGAGCAATATTAGTTTTCTTCATTGTTTTGTTAAAGTATAATATGGTTATTATTTTATGCCTAAAGATTATCAGCGTTAATATTCTCTTTCATGCAAAGATAACAAAAAAACGTAAAAGACTATCCAATAGTAGCATAAAAATAGATTACGACTTTCTATCAGTAAATAAAGACCAGAGTGATGGGTGTTGGGTGTTGGGTGTTGGGTGTTGGGTGATAATGATTACTTGTGTTGGGTGTTGGGTGTTGGGTGATAATGATTACTTGTGTTGGGTATTGGGTGTTGGGTGATAATGATTACTTGTGTTGGGTATTGGGTGATAATGTTTACCTATGTACGCTCTCTTTCTGTGTGTGGGGGGTATTATATCGGAGACTTACTTTATCGCTCCAGATATCGGGAGGACCAGAAAAGAAATTATACCAATTAGCTGATTCGTTTTACTGTGTAATCCGTAAATTTAATTTTCCTGTCACTCCTATCATTTACAGCTAACACTTAACTTGTTGTATTACAGCAAGATGTATGAAATGTTAAAAATGACAGCAACATAAAACAAAACTTTATGTTGTTATATGTGATAATATCTTTCTTATTTGGGACTATTATTCCAAAGATTAGAAGGGCTTTTTATAATTTGCTTTTAGTGTACCTATTTCCACAACTTTTACTTATTGGGTAGATATCAATGCGTACGAATGCTTATAGAAGATTACTATCATAAACGCAAAAAGGACTTGCACAAGGCATATAAACCTTGGCAAGCCTCTTTATATTCATGTTTTTTACAGATTCTCCTTACTTCAACTTCAAGTCGTAGTTCATATCCTTTGAGTTAACTGCTGGCTCCTCGAAGTCAGAGTTAACAAGACGAAGTGTAGAATCGTTTACTACGAGGAAGTTGGTCTTGTTGTCCTTACCCAACTCGAACTGGTAGTAAGTATTTTTCTTACCCTTAACGTCCTTCTCTACAACCTGATATTTACCTGTATAGTTGTAAACAGTGTCAGCCTCAGTATCTGACTTCATGTAAGACTCAGAAACGCTGAAACCATTTGTAGAATCCTTTGCCAAAGCAACACGATACTTGATACCAGCAACGTCAGCTGCAGGTGTCAAACCCTCGTAAACGGCAGAGTCACCTGCTACAGCTGAATCCTGTACTGCTGAATCTGCTCCCTCGTTGTTTGCAGTAGTCTTGCCATTATTACAAGCTACCATAGCTGCACAAGCAGCTACCATAAACATAATTTTTTTCATAATCATTTTAGTTTTATATGTAAACTCTTATTTAACTCTCAAGGTGCAAAGTTATTGCATTTAATTTAAAAAAGAAGAATGATTTAACCTTTATTTTCCTTTATGGATAAGATTTTATTTAATCTTTATAGCCATTGCACGTATCTGTTGATTTCCCATTTGGTCTGTAACACGTATAACGAAGTGATAATCACCTGGTTCAGCAGTAGCAGGAATTTTTATCTCTTGACTTGCATCGTATGCTTTACTACCACTTGGGATTGAGAAGTCCTTGTTATAATAGAATGCATTCTTTGTAGCTTCTTTCTTTTGGTCTAACTCACATGATTGTCCCTGTGTGCCATGTGTGTGGTGGTCAAAGTTGTTATGTATCTCAAGATTATAGTTCCCTAATTCTTGATTGTCAGTGAATCGATAGCGGAAAGAGATACTTTCACCGCGATTATAGACTTGGCAATCTACTGGGTTGGCTGTGATACCCTCGTCAGTGATAACAGGTTTCGTTGTATCTTTTACAGTGTCATCGTTACTTGAACAAGCAACTGCTCCAAATAGAACTATGGCGGTTGTTAAACTGAATAAGATTTTTTTCATAATCTATGCTATATTGCTTATTTTTTGTGGTTATCTATTTTTTGTGTCTCATCTTTCGTTACTTGAGAGCTACCTTTCTGTAAAGAGAATCACCAGTCAGTCTCTTACATAGGCTTATATAAGCTGAACTGATGAGGAAATCCTCTTACAGAAAGGAAGTGATGTTTATCAAAATAAGAACTACTTATTTGATAACGAAGCCTTCAATCTCCTCAGTCGTTTCGAGTCCCTTGCTATCCTTCACAGTGAAGTGGATATGATAGTTACCAGCCTTGCACTCTGCTGGGATAGTAATCTCCTTTGTGAAAGTAATGTTACCATTCTTACCCTTGTAGTCTTTTACCTCTACTTCATATTCCTTATCTCCATGGAACTCTATCTCTATCTCGTTAACAGGAGATGTTGTTACGATGTTGGCGGTGAAAGTAACCTTACCGTTGGCTGTTCCTGACATAGAATTTACCTTCAAGTTAGTTATCTTTGGTGCATTAGGGTTTACGACTACTTTCTTCAAAGTGACCTTGCTATTGACAGACTTTACGCTTCCCTCGGCATTGGTAACTGTAATGGTGCAAGTGTAATCACCCTCAGCAAGTGTTGAAGGGAGGTCGAGATGCTCGTGGAAAGTGGTGTTGAGCACGCCAACATACTTACTACTGTTATAAGCCTCTTCAACCACCTTATTGTTTGCATCATTGATAAGTGAGACGGTAATAGCTTTAATCTTAGAGCTTGACTTAATCTTACACTCCAAGTGGATGTCGTGACCAATCTTGCCAAGTTTACTGTTGTCGTGACCAATCTCTACATCCTCAAAAACGATGTTACCATTAGTTGGAGATTCATTGTCATCACTGCATGAGGTGAGTGACATTGTGAATACGCTCAGAAGTGCCATAGCACCCAATAAAAGTTTCTTTTTCATTGTGTAAAATGTTTTAAGTAAGGCTTTCGCCTTGGTTATTTATCTCTATTGTTTATCTCTTTTTTTTGTTTTTAGAAAGGATGGCATGGGGACAGTGTGTTGTTGATTCCTGCCCACCATGCTCATCCCATCAACGTCTCAGATTAGTGTGTTTGATCAAGCTTTTATATCTGTTTCTTTACTGAAGTCCTTATTTATCAGAACTCAAAGGTAGCCATTAGCGCAACGTTGCGTCCTGGTTCTGGCACATCAATGAGTCGGTAGTAGCTCGTATGGTCGTAATATCTACGATTGAGGAGATTTTCTGCATTAAGACTCAGACGCAAAGTTCTGTCACCAAAAGCAAAGTCTTTACCCGCAGTAAGGTTCAATGTGTAGTAACCAGGTGTTGGGTTCTCTGGCGGAACAATGTTGTTCTGTCTACCTGTGACGTGCAAGTTCATTGCTACAAAGCCTTCGTTGCCAACGTTCTTACTATTGAAGTGATAGCGAAGGGTAGCATCTGCCGACCAAGGAGTAGAGAATGGAAGTGTATAACCTTTCTTTTCACCTGACAGCTGTTCGGCATAGAGATATTCACCTTTGAACTCTGTGTCCAATGATGGCAATATTTTCCAATCTGCTTGCAACTCAAACCCATAGCGGATAACTCGACTCTGTGTATAATAGTACCATTGCAGCCCCTCATAATAGTTTGGTGTCGGGTTCATATAGATGTAGTTTGGGAAATAGTTAAGGTATGGGTCAAACTGAACCGTAAACCTATCATTACCCCAATGAATACCAGCATCCACTTGATAAGACTCTTCGGGATTGAGGTTTGGATTTCCCTTCTCGTATCGGAAGATATGATAATTGACACCATCTGTACCCAACTCCTTTGGAATAGGCACACGGAAGCTTTTGCCAACGTTTGCCTTCAGAATCCAATTACCCATAGCATAGTTGATACCAGCCGACCACGTAAGACTATTGAACGAACGATGGAGGTCTTGTGAACGTTCTTTATAAATCGAATCGGTAGCACTGACAAGTGTCTTAAACCAATCCGTATAACTGTGGATATTGGTTTTTACGTGATCATAACGCACACCAGCATTTATAATCAGATCTTTCTTGATGGTGAAACGATCAAAAGCATAGGCACCGAAAGATGTTGTTTCAAAGTCTGGAATGATAAAACCCCATCCTGCACGGCGATTATGTTGATATTCACCATTGAGTCCTGCCGATAGTCTGTGTCGTTCATTCAAATCGAATCGCGTCATAAGATTTGCCGTGTAAGTATCTTTCTTGAACTCACGCTCCAGTGTGTTCGGTGGTGTTGGCATATAACCATGCGCTATGGGTTCAGTAAGTTCCTTACGATGGTTGTTCTGATAGGCAAGATTTGCTTCTAAAGAAAGCTTTCCCTGTTGGTAAACCGTATGGCTCATTACCTTCAGATGATTTACATCCTGATAAGGTAAGTCAATGTCACGACGTGATTTATCATAGTCAATGCTCGACAGTCTCACCTCTAATCCGTGCGCATTAGCAAAGAAGCCACTCTTTGTATAGGCATCTGTTAACTTGAGCTCGGTATGAAAGTTAGTTCCTTTATAACCAAGTGTCACACTTCCATCACGTTCAAAACCTGCCGTATTACGGAGACGCTTATCTTTGAGTGGTATGTCGTAAGAGAAGTATTGAATACTATTCGTTGGCACTTTATAGTCGGCATAGTCTATGAGTGTCGTATTTAACTTCCAATAGAAGCCTCTGTTGATACCCTGCAAACGAGTAGACAGACCGATTGACTCGTTATTTGTACGCCCAAAGAGTGACACTTCTCCTTGAAACTTTTTCGTCGGAATGTAGTTACCGTAGAGATTGATGACACCACCGATAGCATCAGAACCATAGAGTAAGGCTGCTGGACCTTTGACAACGTCAATGTGGTCGATGGCAAACTGGTCTATTTCCAGTCCGTGATCGTCTCCCCACTGCTGTCCTTCATGCTTAATGCCATCCTCTGTAACAACCATACGATTGAAGCCCAAGCCACGTATTGTTGGTTTTGATTGTCCTGATCCAATGTTCATTGCCTTCACACCAGGGATGCCACTAAGGCTCTGCATCAAACTTCCAGAGAAGTTATCCTGCAGAAATTCTTTGCCAATACTGATGGTATTGACCGATGAACTCATCTGAATGTCTTTCTGTCTATTGCCCAATACGGTTACATCCTGCATAACAATACTACTGTCTACGTCAGCAACCAACGGTGTTGAAGTGCCTTTTGACAAGTGATTGTCTGCAAATGCAGCCATGCACACAGGAGAAAGAACAAAAGCTAATAAAGCTTTATTCATTTCCAAATGTTGTTGAATATTGATAAAATGATGGAATATTAGCCCAATTTCATACTTACGTAAAAGCATGTGTAATAAGGCTGGAATGAGCGCATTGACGACATAAAGAGGATTTGCTTGTGAGATTTTATTAACCTCTAAATACAGCTTTCGGCTATTATTGCCAAAGCCAATAAGAGGCAATTATCCTCTAATCGTGTCTGCGTTAGGGGTTGTATCCTTATAATATTATTGAGATTATGGGATTAAAATTATTTTCAAAAGCACCCCAAAACCTCTCAGACGCATTAAAGAATACGCCAAAGTATATAGATACAACCTCTCTTTAAAATCTTGTAGGAGGTGCCCTAAGGCTGATGACTTCCACTTCTGGACGTACATATTTCGTTACGCAAGCAACGAAGAGGAAGCCGAGGAAAATGATAACTACACCATCCAACTGGATGTTAGTAGCTTTCATGTAATTGAAAAAGGTAAAATGACAAATCTGACAACCTTCAACATCATGGCTCTGACTGTGTTGACCAGTTGTTTGATGACTTGCTGCAAGCTCAGCCTCAACCTGACATACATGCACAGATTTAACCACCATCGGCAACATGAATAGTGCCAACAGCAGCCATGCAATAAGCATCTGTCTTGTATTTTGGTTCTGCTTTGCCATTTAAAGCCTTTAATATTGTTCGGCAAAGATATTTATTATTTTGTTACAAAGCAAATAATAAGTTTTTCTTTTTATCATTATTAACAATAGAATAAACTAATAAATAATTAAAATTACCGCTATAAGGCTTTGTTGAAAATGCTAATTATCTTTTTATAAAGGTCTTTAATCCACCATTATTTTATACAATACTTATCCTTTTCAGAAATAGAAAGCCCCCATCAAACCATGTCATGGTTCGATGGGGGCGTATTGCGTTATCTAAAACGATTAATCGTTGTGCTCGGAGTCATTGTGCTCACGACGTGGACGACGCTCATCAAAACGACGCTCACCGTCACGACGTGGACGACGATCACCACGTGGACGACGCTGTGGCTCAACATATCCCTCTGGTTTCTCAAGCAAAACGCGGCGTGAAAGTTTGTATTTACCTGTCTTAGGGTCAATCTCGAGGAGTTTAACCTTTATCTTATCGCCTTCCTTGATACCTGCCTCTTCAACAGTCTCAAGACGCTTCCAGTCGATTTCTGAGATGTGAAGCAAGCCGTCCTTACCTGGTAGAATCTCTACGAAGCAGCCATATGGCATGATAGAACGTACTGTACCCTCGTAAACCTCACCAATCTCTGGAACGGCAACGATAGCCTTGATCTTACCCAAAGCAGCATCGATTGAATCCTTATTAGGTGCAGAAACCTGTACTTTACCAACACCATCAGTCTCCTCGATAGTGATAGTAGCACCTGTTTCCTCCTGCATCTGCTGGATAATCTTACCACCAGGACCGATAACAGCACCGATGAACTCCTTAGGAATCTCCAATTGAACGATACGTGGAACCTGTGGCTTCATTTCAGCACGTGGCTCTGCAATAGTCTCAGTCATGATGTTGAGGATGTGCTCACGAGCAGCCTTTGCCTGCATCAATGCCTTCTCAAGAATCTCGAATGACAAACCGTCACACTTGATATCCATCTGAGTTGCAGTCAAACCGTCCTTTGTACCAGTTGTTTTGAAGTCCATATCGCCCAAGTGGTCCTCATCACCGAGAATGTCACTCAGTACAGCATACTTATCTTCTCCTGGGTTCTTGATAAGACCCATAGCGATACCTGATACTGGTTTCTTCATTGGAACACCTGCATCCAACAATGCAAGTGTACCTGCACATACGGTTGCCATAGAAGAAGAACCATTAGATTCGAGAATCTGACTTACCAAACGAACAGTGTAAGGGAAGTCAGCAGGAATCTGACCCTTCAAACCACGCCATGCAAGATGACCATGACCAATCTCGCGACGGCCTACACCACGCTGAGCCTTAGCCTCACCTGTACAGAATGGAGGGAAGTTATAGTGAAGGAGGAAGCGCTGGTAGCTCTTCTCCAAAACGTTATCAACCATCTTCTCGTCCATCTTTGTACCGAGCGTACAAGTAGAGAGAGACATTGTTTCACCACGCTGGAAGAGAGAACTTCCGTGTGGCATTGGTAGAGTATCAATCTCGCACCAGATAGGACGAATCTCATCTGTTGCACGACCGTCCATACGCTTGCCCGTATCAAGTACGCTACGGCGCATTGAGTCACGCTGAACATCAGCAAAGTAACGGTCAATAAGGGTGTGTTTTTCTTCGAGGTCGTCTTCTGAAAGGTCTGTGTGAGCTGCGTCATAAGCCTCAATAAAATCAGACTTAATCTTGTCATAGGTCTCCTCACGGTGCTTCTTATCATCGTCACCGCTCTGAGCCTGAGCGTAGCAAGCGTCGTATGTAGCCTTGCGGAGTTCCTCACGCAACTCCTCATCATTGACTTCATCTTCGTATGCACGCTTAACATCTGTACCGCAAGCCTTTGAAAGCTCTTCCTGCATTTCACACATAGGCTTGATTGCCTCGTGTGCAGCCTTCAAAGCACCGATGAGATCCTGCTCAGAAACCTCGTCCATCTCACCCTCTACCATCATGATATTGTCCTTGGTAGCACCAACCATGAGGTCCATATCAGCTTCTTTCATCTGTGGGAATGTTGGGTTGATAACGTACTCGCCGTTAACACGTGCAACACGAACCTCTGAAGTAGTATGCTCGATTGGAATATCTGAAGCTGCAAGCGCTGCAGAAGCTGCCAAACCAGCAAGTGCATCAGGCTGATCAACGCCGTCAGCTGACAGCAACATTACCTGTACATAAACTTCACAGTGATAATCTGATGGGAAAAGTGGACGAAGAACACGGTCCACAAGGCGTGATGTTAGGATTTCGTCGTCATTGGCTTTGCCTTCGCGCTTGGTGAAACCACCTGGGTAACGACCTGCGGCAGCATACTGCTCGCGATAATCAACTTGCAAAGGCATGAAGTCTGTTCCCGGAACTGCCTCTTTAGCTGCACAAACAGTGGCAAGAAGTACTGTGTTACCCATGCGGAGAACTGCTGCACCATCAGCCTGCTTTGCAACCTTTCCGGTTTCAATTGAGATGGTTCTTCCATCTGGCAATTGAACTGTTTTCGTAATTACGTTCATCTAAAATTTTAAAATACTTATTGTTTTGACCAACATCTTTGGGAACAAAAAGTGGTAACTCTTTATAGGCTCGAATGCCTTGACGTTTACCTTCTCACGCGTCCCGAAAAAATTAATCCGTGCAAATTTACCTATTATATATGTAACACCCAAATAAAAACGAATTTATTTTAGGTCTGCTAATTATCAGATGTTAAATCGCTTAACTTGCTTTACTTTTCCTTTTAATATACTCTTACTATTTTTTGTGGTTCCTTTTCCGTAAAATGTAGGATAAGCATCATATAGTCTTAACGAAAGAACTGAAGTTACTCATTAAACAAATAACACAGCTAAGATGCTCAGCTATTTATTCTATGATTATTCTCTGTCATAGAAAATTCCTTTATTTTGATACTGCAAAATACAAATAAGATACAAAAAAATCATTACAAAATATCAAACAAAACAGCTATAAATAACGATAAAAACACGAGTAAAATGTAGTCTTATAACCAACAGAGAATCAATTGGTTATAAAACGGCAAAGTAAGAGGTGCTTAATTGGACTTCAAAAGAGCGTTAGTAAGGGTCTTAAAGGGCGTCTTTTGCAAGTCAATTAAGCGTCTTTAAGAAGCCAAAAGGGCATGTATTGGTTTTGAGCCACATGAAAATAATTTACATGCAGCAATAAAGTGAGAATAAGATACTTGAAGATTACGGATAGCGATAATATCGAATTGCATATTATCTTGCAGTTTTTCCATTTGTAAAACTATCTAATTTGAGCATATCCACACCACGCCAATGCGTAAGCTTTGACACTATTTCCAATCCATGCATTTAACAGAAGCCGCCTCTTTACATATAGAATAAAAG
>ERZ772807.406-NODE-406-length-26581-cov-8.405828_pt1 | contig 26581 bp, 26 predicted proteins | sample MGYA00511472_ERZ772807 | MGnify/ENA primary metagenome ERZ772807 (study PRJEB29015, sample SAMEA2737947) | human oral metagenome | biome: human oral; feature: human-associated habitat; material: dental | place: China | collected 2039 ... | reverse complement strand
GCACCTTCCGCCGCGGCGACGGCGACCCCGCGAGGGTCTTCTCGCTCACGGTGAACAGACGCAGCGGCCCCGTCATCCTGCGGGGCGCCAACGAGATCCTGGCGCGTCTGGACGAGGATCCGGCCATGCCCGCCGTCGGCGGGGCCGGGCTGCGGCTGAGGGCCGTCGCCGGGGCCGGGCCCGGCAGCGTCACCGTCGGGCGCTTCGACGACGTCGACGAGGAGCTGGCGTGGCTGGCGTCCGACGTCGCCGCGCACGGCTGCCCGGGGCGCTGGGCCTCCCTCGCCGTGCTCTGCCGCACGAACGCCGCCGTCGGGCGCGTCTACGACGAGCTGGTCGAGGCCGACGTGCCGGTCGAGGTCGTCGGCCTCGGCGAGATCGTCGCCCCCGGCGGAGGCTCCGCCTCCGGCAACGACCTCGCCCTCGGGGGAGGCAGCGGTCTCGGAGGCACCGGCATCGGCGTCGCCCCCGGCGGCGTCGCCGCGGGCATCGGCGTCACCGGCGTCCGAGGCGCCGCCTCCAACCGCATCGACCGCATCATCCGAAGCGGACGACGGTGACTGCGCCTCGCCGTCGGGGCCGGCCCCGACGTCCGGGGCCCCTGCGTCGACGGCGGGGTCGGAGGACTCGCCGTCCTCGGAGCGGGCTTCTCCGCCCTTGGCCTGGAAGCGGGTCCAGCCCCCGAGGAAGGTGGACAGCAGCGCGCGGCTCGGTTGGTCGGTCTGTTGGGCGGTCTCGGAGGAGTCAGGCGTCGTCATGAGGGCATGGTCCCACGTCTGAGCCGCCAAGAGGAGGCCGTCGGCGGGCGAATCTCGTACGTCGCGCTGCCCGACCGGAACGCGCCGACCGGAACGCGCCGACCGGAACGGAGAGGAGGAGCAGACGGAACCGCCGGCGATCAGTCGAGACCGCCGGAGACGGCCCTGCGCGAGGCCTCGGCCAGCTCGTCGGCGGTCGCCAGGAGCGCGGAGTCCCGGCGGGTGACGCGGTCGGCGAGCTCATCGGCGTCGTCGACGATCCACGCCGGGTCCGAGCCGGCCGCGAGCGCCCGCAGGAATGCGGCGGCGACCCGGAGGACCGGCGCCAGGGCGACGACGTCATCCAGCTCCCCGGCGAGGACCCGGTCCAGGGCGGCGCGCAGATCCTCGGGCGAGGGGACCGGACGCGCCTCGGCCCGCGCGGCCTCGAAGCGGGACAGGGTGGTGTCGCCGGCACCGTTGAGGTCGACGACGGTGGCGTAGCGCCGGGCGATCAGCGCCGGATCGCGGCGGATCCACTCGCGCACGAGGAACAGGCGCCACAGGGCACCCGGCAGGGTGGTCGCCGGGGAATCGGCCCACAGCTCGGCGACGGCGTCGACCCCGTGGGCGGCGACGGCGGCCACGACGCCGGGGCGGGTGATCCACTCGCCCGGGTCGTCGGATGCGCCGTCGTCATAGGAACTGTGGGAATCGTCGGGGAGGGACCGGCCGCCGAGGAGGGCCTGGGCGGCCCGGTGGGCGAGCTCCGAGGAGGAGGCGGTGTCGGCGGCCCCCTCGATGCTCTCGGCGACCTCCGGATCGAGGCGGGCGGGGCGGTGGAACTGGCGGGTCATGGTGTCTCCTCACGCGGGGCGGCTGTCCGTCCGCCTTGCCGAGCGTCGCGGACGCCCCCATTGTCACGCAGGCCGGCGGACGGAGGACGGCGCGCGCCGCCGTCCCGGATGTGCAACGGCTCCTCCTCGGCCCCGGCGTCCTCGGCATCCTCACGTACATCCGCAGTGCCACGTGCCCGGAGGAGCCCCGGCGTCCTCGGCATCCTCAGCATCCTCGGCCCCGACTACGACCGATCTCGACACGGAACCGGACCGATCTCGAGTCTCGAGACTGAGCTCGACGCCGAGTCCGGCCGGTCTCGGGTTTCGGGGACTCCGCGGTCATGCGCGTCGCCCCTCCTCATCACGCAGGGCCCGGAACAGCGCGGCCGACACCCTGGACGCCTGCGCGCAGCCCCTCTTCACCACGCAGGGCCACCGGGACGAGGCTCCACCGGCGCGGATCGATCAGGACCAGGACGGGAGCGCCCTCCAGCGCGGCGGCGAACCCACGGGCGACGGAGGGATGGCCGTCGCGTCCGCCTCCCCGACCACGAGGCGCCGAGCACCCGGTCAATCGGAACGGGTGGCACGGAGCATGGGGACGACGCTACCGCGATGCCGATCGGCGGAGGCGCCGCCGCTTCTTCTCCGCGCAGATGACGCGCTTCTCCGTGCAGATAGTGCGGCACGGCCATTCCCGCACCCCCGAGGCTCGCTGGGCTGCGGGCCAGCCACCGCGTGCGCATCGACCTCCCGCACACCCCATGCGGGCCGGAGCGCAGATCCTCCATACGTTGAACCGGAGGCTCATGAGGCGCAGGACCACCACGGACCGGAGCGCGCCCGCCGTCGGACGTGCCGATCCGTATCACTCCGCATATCCCACGTGAGCCGAGTCACTCGATACCCCGTGTCGCAAGAATCGGCTCCGCGCGGTCGTACCCGGGCCCGCGCGGTCGTACCCGGGCTCGCGCGGTCGTACCTTAGAAGGCCTCTAAGGTACGACCGCGCGGAGAAACGTACGACCGCGAGACTCCGGGTACGACCACGAAGTTTGCCGTACGACCGCGCGAGCCCAGACACGGTCGCCCGAGCAGCCGGCATGCCGCTTACCGGCGAGGAGAGGGCCCCGGTTCCGCTTCCCCGCGGGGCGAGCCCAGCACATCGCGGCCGGGGACAAGGCGCACGGCGCACTCGGAAAGCGAAGTCGGAGCAGGGCGCGCCGAGGCGGTCCGTTCGAGCGCGGGACCAGATCTCAACGCGGAGCCGAACCGATCTCGATGCGGAGAATGCCTCGCTCGGGCGCAGGGCCGAGCCAGAACGAGCAGGTTCTGTCGCGACAGGATGACAATGCCCCCGCTCGGGCGCGGCATCAGGGTTCAGCCCTTGCCCGCCTCCCGTCCGAGCCGCTCGCGGGTGACGTCGTCGAGCTCCCGCTTGGAGACGCCACGGATCGCCGCCTCCAGAGCGAGCAGCGAGTGGAGGCACGTGAAGCGCGGATGGACCGCCCACCAGGCCTCTACGGAGCCAGTACGCCGCAGCGTCTCAGCATCGGTGATGCCCGCCGCACGCAATGCGGCTTCCAGCTCGGGACCAACGCCCGGGAGATCGCGCAGCTCAGTCACATCAGCCCCGTCGGTCATGATCCTCCTCCGTCTCCGCGTGCACCCGAGGTCTCCAGTCCGAACGCCGTGACGGCCTCCTCGAGCCAGATGCACGTCCTCCCCGGATCGCGGAATCGACCGGTCGAACGCGCAGGCGCACCGGCCCCGCCAACGGCGCCACGGCGGGCACCCGGCGCTCTCGGCCGTCGAGGCCACGATACGCCGACGACGATCGGACACGTCGGGACGAACGCCCCCCCCCGACGGACACCCCCCGACCCCGGGTGGCCCGAGCCTTCGCAGGGCCCGGTCGTCGCCCGCCCCAGCCGGGCCCCGGTCCCCGGGCACCCGAGCATCCGCCCCGAGGCGACCCGATGCCACCCCGATGCCGATCGAGGTCGCGCCGCAGATCCTCGATCGTCGCCGGCGCGCGCTCGGCGACGGTCCTCGGAACGGCGAGCCGAGCGCCGTAACGCCCCGACCCCGGACCAGAACGCCCCGATCCCGGGCCAAGGAGCCGATGACACCGGCCGGCGCGCCCTCGAGGGCCTGTCGGGCGAGGACGGCTCCCACCGCATCCGCGTGTGCGCCGCATGGAAATATGTCACCGGTACCGCCACTCCGGCGCGCTTCCGCGTCATGCTCATCATGGGGACTACCATCCGTTGCCGAATCGTGATTTAGCACCGTACGGTTGCGGTGGCTCGTCGTCATATCGACGCCTTGTCGCATCGCCACGAGTCCCGCTCCGGGTGCGGCACGAGTCTTCACAGTCCAATGACGTCCTCGAGGAACCCCTGACTCATGAGTACGGCACACGCCCATCCGACCGACCAGCCGAACGAGGCTCCGTGATCATGACTGCAACGACCGGAGTCTGGAGTCCGACACGCATCGCCTCCATCGCACCCGATGACCGGGTGGCCGCCGCTGGCCTGAAGCTGTCCGCGACAGGCGCGTGGACCGGCCTCGGCCGCTCGGAGAACCTACTGTGGGGCCAGTACCGGAGTTCGGGAGGGACAACCTGCCAGGTGCACGCGGACCTGTCGGAACCCGCCTTCCGCTGCTCCTGCTCGTCCGAGAAGTTTCCCTGCAAGCACGTCATCGGCCTGCTGCACCTGTGGCGCGACGGCAGAGTGGACGAGGAGGTGCCCACCAACGTCGTCCGGACGCAGCAGGGGGAGAACGGAACGGGCGGAACCGATGAGGCGGCCGCCGGTGCCGCAAGCGCAGTCGCCGATACCACAAGCGCAACCGGTGCGACCGATACCACAGGCGCAGCCGCGCTCGACGACGGCGCCCCGGCCGACTCCGACCAGCGCCCCGCCTTCGCCCGGATCTCAGCGCACCGCGAGCAGAGCATCACCAACGGCCTGAGCGAGCTCGACCACTGGCTGTCGGAGCGGGTTGAGCGGGGCATCACCACGGCCGACGACGGACTACCCGCCGCCCTGCGCCGGCTCGCCGCCCGCATGGTCGATGCCCAGGCGCCGGCACTGGCCCCGCGGCTGGCCGACCTGGCCGACCTGGCCGACCTGGCCGAGTCGGCCAAGCCGGTCGGCCCGGCCGAGCCGACCGACGTCGGCGACCGGGGTTCGGACTGGGAGAGGACCGCCATCGCCGAGTTCGGCGCCATGCACCTGCTCGTGCGCGCATGGCAGGAGCGCGCGCACCTCCCTACCGACCTGGTGGCATCAGTGTTCCAGCATCTGGGTGTGAGCGTGCGGAACGAGATCGTGCTCGCCGAGCCGGAGGTCGAGGACCACTGGGTGGTCGCGGGCTCGCAGGACCGGGCCGAGGGCCGGATCATGGCCCGGCACTCCTGGCTGTATGGAAGACGAACGGGCCGTTGGGCGCGGATCATCGCTTACGCGCGCAAGCGCGACGCGCTCCCGCGGACCTACACGGCCGGCACCCAGGTCAGGGACCACCTGCACTTCTACCCGGGCGCCTCCCTGCGCGCGCTGGCCACGCAGGAGTACCCGGCGACCGGAGCGGTCACCGGCTGGACACCCGTCCCCTGGTCGATCCCCGAGGCCCGTGCGGCATGGCGCGACGTCCTCGCCGCCGACCCGTGGGCGGACGCCCGCCCGGCGATCGTCGCCGGACGGCTCGCCATCGATGAGGACGGACGTCTCGCGCTGTCCGACGGCACCTCCATGATGCCGTTGGCGGGCGGGTCCCGACGGCATCGACGACTCGCGCTGAGCGCCGCGTCCGACAGTGTCGTAGTGGCAGGAGTCCTGCTGCCCGAGGGATTGCAGCCCTTGAGCCTGGTGATCGAGGGGACGGTGATGCCGCTATGAGCAGCATCGATGACGTCGAGCGCTCAGCAGCCCTGGAGGCGCGCAGTCGCCCCCTCGCCCCCGCCTCCCTGCCGGGGCCGGTGGCGTGCACACTCGGCGCCACGGCCGGGCCCGAGCTCGCGCTCGAGACGGCCGCGGTCCACGCCCTCGCGCAGCGCAGCATCATCCCCTCCGCACCCGTGACCGAGCTGGACCTGCCCGCCGCGTCGCAGACTCCGGTCATCCCCGACGACCTGGGCGAACTGCTCTCACGCATGCTGACGCTGAACGGGCAGGATGAGCTCATCACGCGCGCCCTCCGCCTGATCCGACGTCGGGGCCTGCGTCTACCGCCGATCCTCCTGTCGCGGGTGGCGTGCAGGGTTCCGAGCGGCAGCCGGGCGCTGGTCGTGGACCTCATGGACGCACGAGCGCGCGCCGTCTTCGCCATGGACGAGGACTGGGCGGGCCTCGTCCACGACGCCGAGGGCTTCGCCGCCGTGCCGGATCCTGCTCGTTGGGAGTCCAGCAGCGGTCGGGAGCGCGCCGGCTACCTCGCTCGCGTGCGCGCTCATGACCCCGCCGCGGGCCGCGCGCTCCTGGAGGACGGCACATGGCTCGAGGTCAAGGACTCCGAGCGCGAGCGGATCCTCGCCGCTCTGGCCACGGGCCTGGGCCCTCAGGACGAGCCCCTCCTGGAGACGTGCCTGGACGACCGCGCCGAGGGCGTGCGCCGCGTCTCCGCCGATCTGCTGTGCCGTCTGCCCTCCTCCGCCTTCATCGGACGCGCCGAGGCCCTGGCGAGGACGCACGTCGTCGTCACCAGGCGGCTCCTGCGCGCGCCACGGGTCGAGCTGCTCCCCGTCGTGCCGACCGACGAGCTCACCCGCGACCAGTACACGGCGGAGGGGCACCTCGCCTCAGCCGCGCTCGACGTGGTCTCTCGAGTGCCCATCCACCGGTGGCGGAGCCTCATCGGCCTGTCCGCCACCGAGCTGCTGGAGGCGGACGTGCGCTACGAGGGGCGGCCCGCCGACCTGTCCGAGGCGCTGACACGCGCGGCTCTGCGTTGGGAGGACGCGAGGCTCGCTCGCGCTCTGGTGGACCGGACGACGCCACCGGGCTCGGTGCGGCTCCTCGGCTTGTTCGACACCTCGCACCTGGACGCATACATCGACCGGCTGGTGACCGCCGGGCGCCATCTCGACGTCGCCGCCACATGCGAGGCCTGGCCGCTCACGCTCTCTCCGAGGCACTCCCTCCTCGCCGCCCATTGCATCGTGGCGGTGGCCGCCTCGACGCGCACCGAGGCGAGCCGGTCCGCCCTGAGCGCCCTGAGCGCCGTCCTGCCGGGCCGGTGCGCGCCCGAAGCCGTCGATCAGGTCCTGGTGACCCTGGAGACCGCGCCGGCCGAGGCGCTCGAGGCCGACGAGGTGCGCAGCACCATCGTGGCACTCGAGTTGCGCCGCGAGCTGCTCGAGCTGACGGATCAGGAGGCATCATGACCGATGCGGGCACCGGCCCCACCCCCGGGCCCGGTCCCTCCGGGCAGTGGGCGCAGCGATCCGAGCGGGAGCCACCAGGGGGGGGCGAGCCTGGCCCTGAACCCGTCGATCGAGAACTACAAGCGCATCCGGAGCACGTGGAAGGACCCGACGAGGGCCGCCTGGTTCTCGGTGGGAGCGAGCCTGTCGACGGCGATGGACACGGAGCGCCGCTCGCAGGAATCGCGCAGTTCGAGCTGACCCGCTCCTACCAGGCTTACCGGGGCCCCTTGCCATCGCCAGCGGATTTCAGCGACTTCGAGCAGGTGCTACCGGGAGCGGCGAACCGAATCCTCCGCATGGCGGAGCAGCGTCAGAGGGCGGGCTCGCCGTCCTATGCGCCGGTCGCCCCTGCGGACAGCCGACGGGGCAGCCGGCCGAAGCCGCTGATCGCCACCACGACGACGCCGATCGCCAGGGCGGCGCAGGCGGCGGAGTATCCGAGCGCCGAGGTGAGCGCGCCCGCCAGCGCGGGCCCGAGCGTCAGCCCCGCGGCGTAGGCGAGGTTGTAGAGGCTGTAGGCGCCGCCGGGGCCGGAGGCTCCGTGCGCGCCCCCTGCACGCCGATGAGAGTGCTGGCCGGGGCGACGAGGAAGGCGATGGCCGCGCCGAGGCAGACAATCCCCGCGATCACGACGGACAGGCGCGAGCCGATCCCCAGGAGCATCAGGCCGGCGACGGCCAGGACCGCGCCGACGAACGCGAGCAGTCTCGGGGAGACCCGGCCGAGAATCGCACCGACCATCGGGTTGAGCACCGCCCCGGTGATGACGAGCAGCGCGAACAGCAGTCCGATGCCCGCGGCGTCGAGGCCGAGACCGCCGGCGAGACGGACTGGCAGGATCGGCTCGATCGCACTCGTGACCGCGGAGCCCAGGGCGATGAGGACGACGACGGGCCACGACCCGTCGACGCGGAGCACATCGAGGGCCGTCGCCGGATCGTCGCTCTGCACGGGCGCGCGCCCGACGAAGACGACGCGAAGGACGCCGTCGACGAGCAGGACCGCCGCCGCCAGGACGAAGGGCGCGGCATGCCCGTGGCCGCGGGAGATCCATCCGGCCAGGGGAGGACCGGCGAGTGTTCCGATGGAGACCATGCTCATGGCCAGTCCGAGGTACGTCCCCCGCCTCTCGAGGGGGATGGAGGCGGCGATCAGGGCCAGGCTCGCCACCCAGCCGAGCCCCGCGGCGGCGCCCTGCAGCAGGCGGGAGACCAGGAGCAGCCAGTAGGGGCCGTCGAGGGCGAACAGCAGGCAGGCCGTGGCCAGGCCCAGGAGCGCGACGAGCAGCGGGCCGCGGGGTCCCCGCCGGTCCACGAGCCGCCCGGCCAGGGGCGTCACCGCGATCATCATGGCGGCATAGGCCGCGAACAGGAGTCCGGTCGCCGACGAGCCCGCGCGTTCGACCGCGGGCATGAGGGGCAGGAGCGGGATGAGAATGCCGTAGACGAGCATGTCGGTGAACAGCGCGACGCAGGAGACGACGACCGCCATGCGCGCACTCGTCCGGGACCGCGCCGGAGCGGCCGGGGACGTCGGGGCAGTCGGGGCGGTCGAGGGGCCCGGCGGGTCGGGGATGTTCGAGTTGGAGGTTGTCATTCGTTCTCCTCTGAGTCTGAGCGCGACAAGGGCGCTGGCCGGGCGGTGCCCGGCTCGGGTGGCGGGCAGGGGCCGCGGGCCGATCCGCGGCGGGCGGGGCGCAGTGCACCGCTCACAAGGGGCAGTCGTGTGCGGCACGGGCCGATCCGCGGCGGGCGGGGCGGCATCCGGGTTCAACGGGGGCGCAGGAGCCCGTCGACGACGGACTCGGCGATCGTCCGGCTCTCCTCGGACCCGGGAAGCTCCGCGGGCGAGACGGCGGCGATGAGCGCGGCACCGTGGATGACGGTCATGATCATGAAACGGCTGGCGTCGCGAGAGGCGCGCAGGATGTCCTCGCACTCCTCCAGGGCCCGGTCGATGCGCTCGGTCCAGGGGCGCAGGCCCTCGTGCTTCGCCCTCAGACCCGACTCGAGAGGCATGGCCCGGGGCGCGACCAGGGTCGAGACGACGATGAGGTCGCGGAACGGGCGGTCCTCCTGCAGGCGGCGCAGGTAGTCGGCGAGGAAGGCCGTCAAGCGCTCGGCGGCCGGTTGCTCGGCGTCGAGCAGGGCGAGCAGGTCGCGTGCCCGGATCGCCCACTGCTCGACGAGCACGGCGGTCAGCAGGTCCATCTTGCCGGAGAAGTGGTGGTAGACCGCGCCGCGGGTGACCCCCGCGCCGCGAGCGACGTCGACGAGCGAGCAGCCGTCCCACCCGTCCCGGGCGAAGCGGTGCAGGGCGGCGCGGGTGATGGCCTGGCGGGTCAGGGCGGCATCGGCAGCGGTTCGTCTCACGCTTTACAAGCAAACATGTATGTATATCTTCGTCAAGTCCGCGTCATCGGCCGAGGAACGGCCGCTATGCTGACCCATGGCATCCGGCGCGGCCGCTCCGCGCCCGGCTGGCACGCCCCTCTAGCTCAGTTGGTCAGAGCTGCGGACTTTTAATCCGTCGGTCGTGGGTTCGAGCCCCACGGGGGGCACCGGGACAGTTCTCCGCCCCCCCTTCCCGACCGCCGTTCCGCCCGGGCACGCCACTGGGCGCCGGAACGGTTCCTCCCGCTCCGTCAGCCCCATCGGCCGCCGGCCGCACCGCCGTCGTCGGGGCTGAAGACCTCGTCCACGCGCAGCTCGAACACGGCGGCGATCGCGAAGGCCAGGCGCAGCGACGGGTCGTACTTGCCGTTCTCAATGGCGATGATCGTCTGCCGCGAGACCCCCAGCGTCTCGCCGAGCTCCGCCTGGGTCCAGCGCCGCTCCCGGCGCAGCCCTCGCACACGGTTCCACATCGCGGGCGGCCGGCGCTGCTCAGGTGTAGCGCCGACGGGCCAGGTAGCCCCCGAGCAGCCAACCGGCCATGAGAATCGCGAAGGCCCACATGAAGGACAGCTCGGCCAGACCGAAGACCTGGAAGATCCCGACGACCAGGACGACCGGCGCCCCGACGGCGAATCCGATGGCGAGGGACTCCACCATGACGCCGCGGGCGAGCTCGTCCGCCTCCCGCCACAGCAGCATGACCGCGCGCACGATCAGCACGATCGAGGGCAGCACGACGAGGGCGCTGAGCATCCGCCACGGCGGGGTGAGGGCGCGTCCGACGAGCAGGGCGACGGGGAGCAGGACGCAGTAGGAGGCCATCGCCGCGAGGAAGCGGACGAGATAACGACGAGTGGAGGGCTCCATGCCCTGAATTCTATTCATCGGCCCCCTCCCCCTCACGCGAGCGCCGCGAGCAGCAGCGGAAGCCCGAGCCCGAGCAGGTCGAGCAGCCAGTGCCCGACGACCAGCGGCACCACCCGCCTGCGCCACAGGAGCAGTCCGGCGAACATGAGCCCGATCAGGAAGGTGCGGGCAACAGCGGCGACCATCGCCCGGGGGTCGGACGGGGCGAAGGCGATGTGCTGGAGGGCGAAGACGGCGGAGGCGGTGAGCACGGCCCCGGTCAGTCCCACTCGCCCCTGGAGGCGGGGCTGAAGGTAGCCGCGGTAGAGCGTCTCCTCGGCCAGCCCGATGGTCGCCGGCATGATCACGACGCCGACCAGGGCGATCCACAGGGGCGCCGCACCGTACGCCGTCGTCGGCGGCGGCCCCTGGTAGGCGATGAGATTGGCGATGAAGGAGGCGGGGACCCAGACGAGCGCGACGATGAGCCCGCAGAGCAGACCCCGGGCGAGGTCGCCTCCCCGCACGGGTCGCAGAAGATCGGCCAGGCCGCGCCCCTCGGCGCGCAGGAGGCGGTGGACCAGCAGGAGCGTGACGACGTCGATCGGGATGATGAGGATGTTCATCCACAGCAGAGAGCGGCCCGCCGCCACGAGTGCGGCGCCGATGGCGATGAGCAGGGCGGGGCGCAGCCCCATGGCCAGGGCGAGCCGGGGCCACGGGGTGGAGACGACGGGAGCCGCGGCGTCGACGATGCGCGCACGGGCGACCCCGGATGCGGAAGCAGGGGAATCGGTCATGCGCAAAATGTATGGCTTCCTTGACATTTATGTCAAGAGTCCTTCACATTTCGGAATGGAATCCTTCGCTCAGGGGATTCCCCGATGCCCACACCCCGCACTCTTTCCCTACGCTGGTCCGACGTGAGCACCACAACGCCGCGACCCGCTGCCCGCAAGCCCCGCCTCCTCGTCGTCGCCGGGCACCCCGACCCGCAGAGCTACTCGCACGCGTTGGCCCGCGCGTACGCCGACACCGCGCACCAGGCCGGCGCCGCCGTCACCGTCATCGATCTCGCCACGACCGACTTCGACCCGGTTCTGCGCGGGGGCTACCGGACGCGCATGCCGGAGGACCCCTTCATCACCCTCTCGCAGAACGAGCTCATCACCTGCGACCACCTGGCCCTGGCCTTCCCCACCTGGTGGTCGGCCGAGCCCTCCCTCCTCAAGGGATGGTTCGACCGGGTCCTGACCCCCGGCATCGCCTATCGATACCGGCCCGGCAAGCTGATGCCCGAGCGGCTGCTCGACGGTCGCACGGCCTCCATCATCACGACGTCCCACGGACCGACCCTGTGGACCCGCCTGGCACCGGGAGGATCGGTGGCACGCGTCGGACGCTCCGTCCTCGGCTACTGCGGCATGCGCGTGACCCAGCGCCTCGTCCTGGGCGGGATGGAGGGCGAGGACGACACCCCGCAGCGTCGTCGGGACTTCCTGAAGCGGACCGCCGACGCGGCGATGCGCCAGGTCGAGGACATCAGGCGGTCCCGGTGATGGACGCCGTCCGAGAACGATCCCGCACCGCGACGGGACGGAGGGAAGAGCATCGATGGAGACGGCAGGCCCCGCGCGTCAGCGGCGCACGGCCGAACGGTCGCCGTGGGAGCGCCCCCGCGCCCCTCTCCGTCCCCGGCTGCTCCGGCCGGCGCCGCTCCGCCCGGCGTTCCTCCGACGACCGACGCTCCTCCGCCCGCGCGGCGCACCGTGCCCGGTTCCATCGCCGCCTCCCGACCCGGCGGGCCCGTGCGTCGGGCGACCCGGTGCCGGGGCGGTGCTCGATCTGCGGCCGCCTGCGCGCGCCGTCGACGCCGTCGGGCGTCCCGCGCCCGGGACACCGCCCTTGATGGCGACGCCCTCGGGCATGTCCTCCGCGGCGACCGGGGGCGCGACCCGGCCGACCAGCGCGGTCACGGCGTCGTCGGCGGGGCGGATGCGCTCGATGCCGGCCCTGATCCCGGCCTTCCTGATCAGCATCCGGACGTCGTTCCCCTGCTCGGGCAGCACGAGGGTGACCACGGTTCCGGCGGCACCGGCGCGGGCGGTGCGGCCCGACCGGTGCAGGTAGGCCTTGTGCTCGGCGGGCGGATCGACGTGGACGACCAGCTCCACTCCGGAGATGTCGATGCCGCGGGCGGCGATGTCGGTGGCGACCATGACGTGGACCTGGCCGGATGAGAAGGCGCGCATGGCCCGCTCACGGGCGCTCTGGCTCATATTGCCCTGGAGCTCGACGGCGGGGATGCCATCCCGGGTGAGCCTGCGCGCCAGGCGCCTGGCCAAGTGCTTGGTGCGGGTGAACAGGATCCGCCGCCCGGTGCCGGAGGCGAGGCGTCGCACGACGTCGTCCTTGGCGCTCCTGTCCGCCATCATCCACACGCGGTGGTCCATGTCGGTCGGGGACGTCGAGGAGTCGACGGCGTGGTGGAGCGGGTCGTGGAGGAACTCCTCGACGATCCTGTCCACGCCGTTGTCCAGGGTGGCGGAGAAGAGCAGGCGCTGACCGCGGGCCGGGGTGGCGCGCATGATGCGGCGCACGCCGGGCAGGAAGCCGAGGTCGGCCATGTGATCGGCCTCGTCGAGAACGGTCATGCTCACGTCGTCGAGGCTGACGACGCCCTGCCCCATGAGGTCGAGGAGGCGCCCCGGGCAGGCGACGACGATATCGACGGCCCCGGCCAGGGCCCTCTCCTGGGGCCTCTGGGACACGCCGCCGAAGATGGTGGTCACGCTCAGCGAGACGGCGTCGGCCAGGGGCCTGATGGTCTCGGCGATCTGGCCGGCGAGCTCGCGGGTCGGAGCCAGGACCAGGCCGATGGGATGGCCGGCGCGCGCCACGTCCTCCTCGGCGAGGCGCTGGACGAGGGGCAGGGCGAAGGCGAGGGTCTTGCCGGACCCGGTGCGCCCGCGGCCGAGCACATCGCGACCGGCGAGGGTGTCGGGCAGGGTGGCGGTCTGGATGGGGAAGGGCGCGGTGAAACCGCGGGAGCCGAGGTCCGCCACGAGGTCCGGATCCACGCCCAGGGAGGCGAAGGTCGCAGCCGGAGTCGTCGGGGTCGTCGGAGTGCTCGGGGCCGCCGGTGAGGCCCCGCCGGCGCGGCGGGTCGCGGAGCGGGTCGGGGCAGGGGCCCGGCGGGAGGCGGCAGGGCGACCGCCGGCTCCGGACATCGCGGAGCGGGGAGGAGTGCGCGTGGTGGGCACGGAAGTCCTGTCGTTCGGGACCGGGCGCACGTCGGACGCGGATCGGTCGGGGCGTGCGCGTCGGTGCGTGGAGGTGCCGGCGTTCGGGGCTCGACGGCGCGGCGCCGTCAGCGGACGTGCGCGCACCGGAGCCGAGGCACCAGCCGGGCCACGGCGGGCTGCCGGGCCGAGGACGTACTTTTCCACGCACCGCCGCTCCGCGCCATGACGTGCGCCTCACCCGTGGACCCCGCGGGCCGAGCCCGCCCGCCGCGCGGCAAGGCCGCTAGAGCACCCCGAGACCGAGCGCGATGACGCCGATGACCACCATGGCGGTCACCGACAGGATGGTCTCCATGAGCGACCAGGTCTTGAAGGTCTGCCCCACCGTCAACCCGAAGTACTCCTTGACCAGCCAGAAGCCGGCGTCGTTGACATGGGAGAGGAACACCGAGCCAGCACCGATCGCCAGCACGAGGAGGGCGATCTCGATGGAGGGCATGTCGGCGGCGAGCGGCGCCATGATCCCCGCGGCCGTGACGGTGGCGACGGTCGCCGATCCCGTGGCCAGGCGCACCGCGACGGCGACGAGCCAGCCCGCCAGCAGCTCCGGGACGGCGGCCTGCTGGATCCAGGTGGCGATGATGCCGGCGATGCCGGAGTCGACGAGGGTCTGCTTGAAGCCGCCCCCGGCGCCCACGATGAGCAGGATCCCGGCGATCGGCCCGAGGGAGGCGCCCACCCGGCCGGACACCTCGTCGGCGCGCAGGCCCAGGCGCGTGCCGAACAGGCGCATCGCGACCAGGACGGTGATCAGCAGCGCCACGACGGGCTGGCCGACGAACAGGGCGGCGTGCGCGAGAGGATTGGTCGTGTCCTCGGGCACGAGGGTCTCCACGACGGTGCGCAGGAGCATGAGCACCACGGGCAGCAGGACGACGGACAGGGAGGCGCCGAAGGACGGGCGCGGCCCCTCGTGGGCCCGGTCGGAGCCGCCGAGCGGCTCGGGCGCCTCGACGGGAACCCACCCGGCCATGACGCGCGCGGCCAGGGGGCCGGAGATGATGACGGTGGGCACGGCCACCAGCAGCCCCAGCCCGAGGGTCATCCCGAGGTTCGCGCCGACGGCGTCGATGGCGATGAGCGGACCGGGGTGCGGGGGCACGAGGCCGTGGAGGGCGGACAGGCCGGCGAGCGCCGGCACACCGACCAGGACGAGCGGCTGGCGGGCGCGCCGCGCGACGATCATGACCACGGGGATGAGCAGGACGATGCCGACCTCGAAGAACAGCGGGATGCCCACGACGAAGGCGATGAGCGCCATGGCCCAGGGCAGCCGCGGACCGGACGTGCGCGCCAGGATCGTATCGACGATCTGGTCGGCGCCGCCGGAGTCGATGAGGAGCCTGCCGATGATCGCCCCGAAGGCGATGAGCACGCCCACGTCGCCGATGGTCGATCCCAGCCCGCGGGTGAAGGCCTTGAAGGTGTCGGTCAGCGGGATGCCGGCGGCGACGGCGAGCACCGCCGAGCCGAGGGTGAGCGCGAGGAAGGGGTGCATCCTGCTCCACACGATGAGCACGATGATGACGGCGACACCGAGGACGGCCGCGATGATGAGCCGCGTGCTGCTGTCGGAATGGGTCACCGCGTCGGCGGCGGGAAGGGCCAGCAGAACGTCATTGTCGTCTCCGGATTGCGAGGTGACGGGTCGCCGGAAGCGGGGCGAGTGAGGGGTCAGGCGTGCTCAAGAGCGGCGAGGATGGCGTCGAGCGTCTCCTCGGGGGTGCCCCGCGAGACCACGGTGACGCCGTCCTCGTCGTCGTCCAGGGGCTGGAGGGCGGCGAACTGGGAGGGCAGCAGGGCGGGGGGCATGAAGTGGCCCTCGCGCAGGGCCATGCGCTCGCGCAGCTCCTCGGGGCGGGCGGTCAGGTGGATGAAGAAGACGCGGCCGTCGGCACCGGACAGGAGGTCCCGGTAGGAGCGCTTGAGCGCGGAGCAGGTGACGATGGTCCTGACCCCCTCGGCGGCGCGCGCGCTCATCCAGTCGCGCAGGGACTTCAGCCAGGGCCATCGGTCCTCGTCGGTCAGGGGGATGCCCTCGCTCATCTTGGCGATGTTGGCGGGCGGGTGGAAGTCGTCGGCCTCGGCGACGGGCCACCCGAGGGCGCGGTGGAGGTTGTCGGCGGCGGTCGTCTTGCCGCAGCCCGCCACACCCATGAGGATGAGGTGCTCAACGGAGGTGTTCACGCGATCTCCTCGATCGACGTCCGCGACGTCGCTCGACATCGTTGTCGATCACCGATACTACCGCCGCGACGTCCCCGGTGTCCCGGGCGCGCGTCAGCCCGGCTCACCGTAAAGCGGAGCGGGACGAGGCCGAGGACGGTGTCCCGGGCGCGCGTCAGCCCAGCACCGCGGCCGCGATCAGGACGACCGGGACGAAGCCGGCGGTCGTCACCAGGACCGCGTCACGGGCCAGCGGCTTGGCCGCCCCGTAGCGCGAGGCGTACATGAAGACGTTCTGGGCGGTCGGCAGTGCGGCGGTGGTGACGGGCACCAGGAGCTCCGCCCCGCGCAGGCCCAGACCGAGCCCGAGCGCCCCCGCCAGACCGGGCGCCACGAGCAGCTTCCACCCCACCGCCCAGCGCAGGGCCGCCCGACTGGCGGCGTCATGGACCGGCTCGGGCGGCACCGCCGGGGCGCCGTCGGGCAGCGGGGCGCGCATGCGCGAGGCGGCCAGGCTCATGCCCAGGGAGAGCATCATGAGCGGCACGGCGATGCGCCCGAGGGAATCGAGGGTCTCGCGCAGGTGCCCGCCGGCGACGCCATCGAGGTCCACCCCGCCGGCATTGACCGCGACCCCGGCCACCACGGCCAGCAGCAGGGGATTGCGCAGCGGGACGGTCAGGGTCGCCAGACGCGAGGGACTGCCGCGATGGGTGACGGAGTCCAGGATCGCGAAGGTCGTCGGGGTGATGACGAGGAGCTGGAGGAGCAGGACCGGGGCGATGGCGGCGGCGTCGCCCAGGACCAGGACGAGGACGGGGATGCCGAGGTTGGCGGCGTTGACGTAGCCGGAGGCGAGCGCGCCGATGGTCGCCTCCGCCGTCGAGCGGCGCAGCAGGACGCGGTGCAGCGCCCAGGCGCTCAGGATCGCCAGCACCTCGGCCGCCAGCGCGGCGAGCGCGCCAGGACTGGCCACCGCCCCCAGGTCGGCGTCCGCCAGGGTGCCGATCAGCAGCGCCGGGGTGGCGGCGAAGAAGCAGACGCGGGTGAGCACGGCGTCCGCGTCGCGGGGCACGGCGCCGGTGCGCACCAGCAGCCAGCCGACGCCGATCACGACGGCGAAGACGGCGAGACCGCCGACGACATCACCCACGGGCGCGCCTCAGCCGACCGGTTCGAGGTCCACCCACGTGCCGGCGTGGTCGGAGACGACGAAGGTGCGGGTTCCCCAGGCGGTGGCCCGCAGGAGGGGGTAGCGGCGCCCGCTCCAGACGGGTGCGGGCGCCACCGGGAAGGCGGGGGCCCCGTTGACGCCGGTGGGCCAGGGGTCGGTCAGGACGTGATCGATGCGATGGTCGGGGCGGGCGGCCGGATAGGTGGGGCCCTCCCCCACCTGACGACCGATTCCGAGGGGGACCAGCTCCTCGGTCCGCAGGTTGTAGTCCCCCGCCAGGAGGTGGGGGCCGGGCAGGGTGGCGAGCGCGCCCCAGGCCGCCGCGAGCTGCCGGGCGGCCGTATCGGTGCGGGTGGCCAGGTGGGTGGTGCCGACCGACAGCGCATCGACGCCCGCGGCCGCGGCGTCCGCCGGGGCCGGGGCCAGCGTGGCGGTCAGCAGGTTGCGCATGGTGGACGTCGCCAGGTCGTAGCCACGGGGGTCCCAGATCGGGTGGTCGCCGCGGCGCGAGACGGTGGCCGGACCGCGTCCGAGGCGCCTCACGCGCCAGGCGGTCACCGGGTGACGGGCGAGCAGGGCGTTGCCGAAGCCCGCCGGCGGGCGGCCCAGCAGGGCGCGGCCCAGGCCGAGCGCGTCGTCGGCGTGCTCGGTCAGGGCGGAGCGCCGGGGGCGTCGACGCAGCCCGGCGACGGGCCCGGCGTAGGCGGCGGCGAAGCGGTGGCTCTCCCAGCCGAGCAGCTCCGCCAGAACGGCGGTCTGGTCGAGGAAGCCGGAGCGGGCCTGCCCGGTGTCGACCTCCTGGAGGGCGACGACGTCGGGGGAGAGCTCGTGGATCTGCTCGGCCAGGGCCGCCAGCACGGCGCGGGCCGCCGTCGGGTCGCGGATGTCCGCGTCGGCGACGCCAGGGCCCGGAGCCTCGTCCGCCCCCGCCCCGGGGAGCGCATGCTGGATGTTGAGGCTCAGGAGGCGCAGCATGTCACCCCTCCTGCGCGCCGGCGCCCGACGCACCGCCGGCGGCGCCCGACGCGTCGGCATCGAAGGTCAGGCTCACGGAGTTCATGCAGTAGCGCTGGCCGGTGGGGGTGCCGGGCGCGTCATCGAAGACGTGGCCGAGGTGGGAGTCGCAGGCGGCGCAACGGACCTCGGTGCGCACCATCCCGTGACTGGTATCGGTGCGCAGAGTCACGGCATCGGAGTCCGACGGGTCGTAGAAGGAGGGCCAGCCGCACCCCGAGTCGAACTTGGCGACGGAGCGGAACAGCTCCGCCCCGCAGCCGCGGCACCGGTAGACGCCCTCGCGCTCCTCGTCCAGGAGGTCTCCGGTGAAGGGGCGCTCGGTGCCGGCCTCGCGCAGGACGTGGTACTCCAGGGGGTCGAGCAGAGCGCGCCACTGGGCGTCGGTGCGGGCGATGGCGGCCGGGTCCAGTCGGGGGGTCGCGGCGGCCTCCGCGCCGTCCCCGTCGGTTGCGCTGGTTGCGTCGGCTCTGCTGGCGGCACTGGCTGCGTTGGCTCCGTTGGCTGCGTTGGCGGTCACGGTCCCATGGTGGCCCGGCTCGGGCGCCGGCGCGAGCGGCGTTCACGCACCGGGAACGCGGGAAGGAGGCGTGACGGGGCGGCGAACGGAACGGCTGCGGGGCGACCAGGAGGGCGGGGCGGCGATCGAGGCGGTCCAGCGCGCGGAACCGCAGTAGGCCGGTCCGGAGTGCGGAGCGGCTCGGCGGCGCGGTGCCCCCGCCGCCGAGCCGCCCCTGAGGCCTCCGCCGCCGTCACCCGGTCGAACCGGCGGTGCTCCCCGCCGCCGGTCCGACCCGCCCCCGGATCATTCGAGGTACTTCTTCTGCTCGTTGGTGGAGATGATGCTCGTGGACTGCCCGGTGGCGGCGTCGGCCTCGTGCCGGGGCAGGGGCGCCTCCTCGCCCCGCCACTCGGCGTCGCGCGCCAGGATCCGGCGTCGGCGCACCTTCTCGCGCCGCGTGCGCCGCAGCCGGGAGTGCCCCTTGGCGGCGGCCCGCACGCGGGCGTCCTCGATGGGATCGTCCTCCTTGGGCAGCCGCACGGCCGTCGTCTCGGCGCCCACGCCGGCGCCGTCGTCGTGCTGAAGGGCGACGAGCTCCTCAGCCAGGCGCGCCACCTCCTCGGGCTGAGGGTCGTGGGTGACCGAGACCTGCTCGATCTCCACACGCGTGCGCGGCAGGGCGTAGGGCGCCTCCTGCTGGAGCCAGGCCACGATCTCCTCGCGGACGTAGCACTGGAGGGTGAAGACGTCGGAGGGGTTCCTGCCGGAGACGGCGATGCGCAGGGTGACCGTGCCCGCGGCGGTATCGGTGACGTCGAGGTTGGCGGTGCGGCCGTCCCAGACGGACGACGAGGCGACCACGCGGGCGAGCTCGGCGCGCACCGAGGCCACCGGCACCCGCCAGTCCAGGTCGAGGGTGAGGGTACCGGTGTGCTGCGTGCCGCGCCGCGACCAGTTGGCGAAGGGGTTCTGCGTGAAGTAGGTCGAGGGGTAGATGAGGCGGCGGTCGTCCCAGACCCGGACGACGACGTAGGTGAGCGTGATCTCCTCGATGTAGCCCTGCTCCTTGCCCAGGACGACGACGTCGTCCACGCGGATGGCATCGGTGACGGCCAACTGAAGGCCGGCGAAGATGTTGCCCAGCATGGACTGCGCGGCGAGACCGGCGATCACCGAGACCAGACCGGCGGAGGCGAGCAGCGAGCTCATGGCCAGGCGGGCGCTGGGGAAGGTCATGATCGCGCCGACCAGGCCGCAGACGATGACGATGGCCTCGGCGACCCGCCGCAGGATCTGCGCCTGGGTGGTGACGCGGTTGGCGCGGCCGGGGTCGCCGCCGGTGCGCACGCCGCTGACGATGCTGGCCTCGAGCGCCTTGACCAGGCCGACGACGACCCAGGTGACGGCCAGGATGACGCTGATGAACAGGGCCTGGGTGGCGTACTGGGCCCAGTCGGGCGTGGCGACCGCGACGACGGCCAGCTGCGCGCCGAGGTAGGCGCCGAAGAGTCCGCCCATGGCGTACAGGGCGGTGCGCGTGTACCGGCTGATCTCGGCGTACATGGTCTGGCGGCGTCCGAGCATGCGCAGCACGACGACCCCGATGAAGGCGAGGGCGACGCCGATGAGGAGCCCGCCCCCCACCCGCCAGGTGATTTCCCAGACATTGACCGCGGTCTCCTTGGCCGCCTCGACGGTCTGCGTGACATCGGTCGTCGGCGACGAGGTGGGATCGGTCGACGGGGAGGGATCGGTGGTGGCGGTCGCCCGCGCGGCGGGCGCGAGGAGCGCGCTCGCCAGGGCGACGGGAGGAAGGGCGATCATGCCGGCACCCTAGGACCCGGTCCTGGGAGCCGGCTGTGCGAGGACGGAGGGCAGCTCGAGCAGCACCTCGAAGTCCTCCCCCACCAGCCCCGCGCCGACCGTGCCGCCCAGCCTGCCCGCCAGCAGCTCGACGATGCTCAGCCCGAGCCCCGTCCCGGCCGGATCGGAGGACCAGCGGCGCTCCAGGACCCGGGAGGCATCGAGAGCCTCGGGCCGGCGCACCCCGTTGCGCATGCGCAGCCGGACCCGGTCCGCCGTACCGCATCGCGCATCCCCGGCCGCGCCGTCGTCCCCGGCCGCGACCCGGTCCAGCTCGACGCGCAGCCTCCCCCGCCCGTGCTGGACGGCATTGCGCGCGAGGTTGGCGATGATCCGGCGCAGGGCCTCGGGCTCGGTCTGAACGACGAGGGCGTCGGGCGCGCGGGCCTCCACCTCGATACCCGCCGCCTCCAGGGGCCCGGCCAGCCCCGCCAGGCACTGCCCGACCTCCTCGACCAGGTCCACCCGCGTGACCAGCACGCGATCGGGATCCTCGTCGGGACCCGCGACGTCGTCGCTCAGCCGGGCGTACTCGAAGATCTCATCGACGAGGGCGGTCAGGCGATCGGCGTGGCGGGCCGCCGCGGCCAGGTGGGCGCGCCGGGTCGGGTCGAGCCCGGAGGCGGCGAGCAGCTGCTGGTAGCCGCGCACCGCCGTCAGGGGCGTGCGCAGGTCGTGGGACAGATCGGCGACGAGCTCGCGGTAACGACGCTCGTGGCGCTCCAGGGAGGTGCCGGCCTGTTCGATCTGCGCGATCACGGCGTTGATCTGCACCACCAGCGCCTCCAGGGCGCCGTCCACGAGCTGGAGGTGCACCGGGGCGTGGACACCGTCCTCCCGACGCCGGCGCAGCTGGTCGGTGATGGCGCGCAACTGGCGGCGCACCAGGATCCACCGCACCGTCGCGGCCAGGGCCACCGCCACGGCCGCCAGCGTGATCAGCGCCATCGGCGCTCGCCTCCTCGGGGTCCACGGGCTCCGGCGCCCCAGCCTACGGCGGGCGGCCGAGGCCCACCGGTCAGGCGATGTCCGCCGGTCAGGCGATGTCCGCGCGCCGGAGCACCAGCCAGCCCACCACGGCCCACAGGACGAGGAAGGCGGCCGAGACGACCGCGCTCAGCGCCACATCCGCCCCGGGGCTGGTCAGGTCCAGGGGCAGGTCGGGGGACCAGGGCGTGAATCTGAGCACCGCCGCCCCGGCGTCGCCGTCGGCGACCATCCCCGTCACGCCGTCGAGCAGGAAGCCTCCCGCCAGGCCCGCCGCGGTCACGGCCAGCGGGCGCCGCGAGACGAAGGCGATCGGCAGGCAGAAGCCCAGACGGGCCACCGCCACGAGCGCCGACACCGCCCCCAGCCCGAGCCCGGCCAGGACCCTCGACGCCGTGACCGGCCCCCCGCCCGCGTTGGCGGCGACCCGCAGCGGCGTCGTCGCCAGGAAGGGGGCCAGGTCCCAGCCGGCCGACAGGCACACGAGCGAGCCGATGACGTACGGCAGCAGGACGACGGCGGTGACCGCGAGCGCCATGACAGTCTTGACGGCCACGTGCACGGACCGGGGCGCCGCCAGCAACCGGTCGTGGACGGTGCGGTTCTCCAGGTCGGAGGCCGCGGCGACGCCGATGAGGAGGCTCCCCAGCAGCGGCAGCGCCATGGCGTCGGAGAAGCCGGCCACCGACCCCGAGATCGACATGTCGTAGGTGCCGTCGGCGATGAGACGGGCGGATACGAAGTAGGCGACGGCCATGGCGCTCGACACCACCAGGGCGATCCACAGGGCGCGCGAGCGCGCCAGGACGTACAGGTCAGCGCGCAGCAGATTGGGCATGGGTCTCCTCCTCCGCACGGGGATCGGAACGGGTGATGGCGGTGCGGGTGCCGCTGCGAGCCGTCTCCTCCTCCGCACGGGGATCGGAACGGCGGCCGTCGGCGGACGGCGGGGCGTCCTCGGCCCCCTTCTCTGAACGGGGATCGGAACCGATGACGCTCAGGAAGTACTCCTCCAGGCTCTGCCCCTCCTCGGCGATGGTGGTGGGCACGAGGTCGCGGGCGACGAGGCCGCGCACGAGCGCCTCCCGGTCGGACGGCGGGTCGAGGAGGCGGACAGTGCCGTCCTCCAGGACGCTCAGGCGTCCCGCGCCCATCTCCTCCAGGGCGCGCACCAGCCCGGGCGCGTCCGAGCAGCGCAGCGTCAGGCGGCGGGAGCAGCGCTCGGCGAGCTCGGCGTGGTCGAGGGCCCGGCACAGGCGCCCGCGATCCACGATGAGGTAGTCGGTGGCGGTCTGATAGAGCTCGGGCAGGTTGTGGCTGGAGACGAGGATGGTGGTGCCGCGCTCGCGGGACAGCTCGCTCAGGAGTCGACGCACCTCGACGACACCGACCGGGTCGAGGCCGTTGACCGGCTCGTCGAGGACCAGCAGCTCGGGACCGGCGACGAGGGCGACGGCGATGCCCAGGCGCTGACGCATGCCCAGGGAGAACTCCCCCACCCGCTTGCCGCCCGCGTCGGCCAGGCCGACGAGCCCGAGCAGCTCGTCCTCCAGCGTCGGCGACGGGATGCCGCGGATGATGCGGTGCAGGTGGAGATTGTCACGGGCGCTCATGCGCAGCTCCAGGCCGGGGGCCTCGATGAGGCAGCCCAGGCGCCGCAGGTCGTCCTGGGTCGGGCCGCTGCCGTGGCGCGCGGGGTGGCCGAAGAGCTCGATCTCGCCGTCGGTGGGCGTCACCAGGCCGCAGACCATGCGCATGAGGGTGGTCTTGCCCGCGCCGTTGCGGCCGATGAGGCCGTAGATGCGACCGCGCTCCAGGCGCACGTCGAGATTCTCGACGGCGGTCCCGCCCCTGTAGCGCTTGGTGAGCGAGCGGGTTCGCAGCACCGCGCCGGGGCGGGTGCCGGCGGGCGTCATGCCAGGTTCCAGGGGCGGAAGCCGGTGCGTCCCGTGATGAGGCGGCGCGCCTGCGGCTCGACGAGATGAAGGCGCTCCCCCGGCCCTCTCACGACCACCCCCAGTTCCAGGAGGTGCCCGAGCGCGTCGGTGTGGGAGTGCTTCCATCGTCGCAGCCCGAGCTGCTGCCGCGTGATCCCGGCCCCGGGTTCGGTGGCCCCGGCCGCTGTCAGAGCGGCGATGATGTCGTCCTGCGCCGCGAAGGCGACTGGCGGGTATCCCATTGCTCATCCTCTCCGTTTCACGTCCTGGGACGTGCTGGTGTCTGCGGGTCTCACGCTAGGGCCGCGGTGTTGAGGAGGGGTTGAGCGCGGCGGGAGGATCGTTGAGGAACGGTCGAGGCCGGCCCTGCGCAGTCCGACGGACGCGAGGACAGTGAGAGCCCCTCCAGCGCGAAGGAGGAAAGCCCTGGTGATAGCTGCCCGGAGTCGCCGGTGGCAAGAGCCCCTCCAGCGCGAAAGAGGAAAGACCGAGGTGACCGCGCGTCGCCTCCCGACGGCCTCAGAGCGGGGCCATGCGGTATCCCAGGCCCCAGACGGTCTCGATGTGCTCGACGTCCGGATCGAGCGCCCTCAGCTTGGCGCGCAGGTGGCTCACGTGCGTCTTGACGCCGGTGGTGCCGGCAGTTCCCGCGGCGCCGGTGGCCTCCTCCCCGGCGTCCCCGACCGCCCGGGCGAGCGCCCCCTTGGAGGAGACCCTGTCCGGAGTCGACATGAGCACCTCGAGAACGGTCAGCTCGGCCGGCGTCAGGGGCACGTCCCGATCGGCCAGGCGCGCACGACGGGCCGCCGGCTCCAGGACGAGATCGCCGTGGCGCAGCACCCGGGCGCCGTCGTCGGCGAGGCGGGATCGGCGCAGGAGGGCCTCGATGCGGGCGGTGAGCTCGTCGAGGTCGAAGGGCTTGGTCAGGTAGTCGTCGGCGCCCAGGCGCAGCAGGTCGACCCTGGTCCACACCGCGTCCTTGGCGGAGACGACGATGACCGGGATGACCGGGAGGTCCCGGGCCCGCTCGCGCTCACGCAGGCGCACGAGCAGGCCGTCACCGGAGACTCGCGGCAGCATGAGATCGAGGACGACGACATCGACGCGGGTGTCGTCGATCAGGTCGAGAGCGGCGGCCGCCTCGGGGGCCCGAGCGACGTCGTACCCCTCGGAGGCCAGGTGAGCGGCCATGAGCCGGGACAGGTCGGGGTCGTCCTCGACGACGAGGACGCGCGCATCGCCCGCTCGTCTCCGAGGGGCGTGCGCGGGTCCCCGCGCAGCCCCTCGTGCATCCCCCTGCGCAGTGCCCCGCATACCGCCTCCTCCCGGCCGCCTGCGGGAACTCTAGCGGACCGGCGTCCCGGGGATCCTCGACCGCGAGGCGCCCGGCCCGGCCGGCCGCGGGAGCTCCGGGCCGACATGCTGTCCTGGGGACGTGCGGCGTGGAGGGCCCGGCCGGCCGCGGGAGCTCCAGCGGACCGGCATCGCCGATCGCCCGGGCGCGGGTGGTGCCCGGGCGGGCACTGGCACGGCGCCCATCCCGGCATGCGCGGCACAGCACGCACGACGTACCACGTCGAACAAGTCATGCTAGACACAGTACGACTGTCGTAGTACGCTCGTCGTAAGCAACCCATCAGGAACCGACCCGAAAGGAGCACCGAGTGATCAGCGCCGACGCCATCCGCGGCTACGTCGATCTCATTGTGCTGACGCTCCTGCGCGACAGACCCTCGTACGCCTACGAGCTCGCCAAGACGATCACCGAGGTCTCGGCGGGCGAGTACACGATCAAGCAGACCACTCTCTACTCGGCGCTCAAGCGCCTGGAGGCCGCCGGGCTCGCCTCCTCCTACGCGGACACCTCCGCTTCCGGCAAGCCCCGCACGTACTACCGTCTCACTGATGGCGGCGCCGCCCATCTGGCGGACAAGCTCGCCGAGTGGGAGGACACCAAGACCCTCATCGACCGATTCGCACAAGGACGCATCTGATGGACACCATCGACACCTTCCTCGACGCCATGTTCGCCCCCTACCCCGCCACCCCTCGCCTCCTGGAGGCCAAGGGAGAGCTCCGCGCCATGATGGAGGACGCCTACGCCGACGCCGTCGGGCGCGGCAAGACCCACAACGAGGCCGTCGGACAGGTCATCACCGACTTCGGCAACCTCGAGGAGCTCGCACCCGCGCTGGGGATCCTCCCCGATATCCGCTCAGCCCGGACCGACGTCACGGACGCCGGAGCCTCCGGAGCCGCGGCAGGCTCCTCGGCCGCAACGGAGGCCGGGGCCGACATGGGCTCCTCGACCGCACCGGAAACCGGGGCCGCACCGCTCCCGCAGCAGGAGGCCCCCGCCGGCTACCCCGTCGTCACCCTCCCCGACGCGCAGGCCCTCGCCGAGGCCCGACGCCGGACCGGCCGGCTGCTCAGCCGGGGCGTCGCCCTGTTCGTCCTGGCGCCCATCCCGCTGCTCACCGCGATCGGGCTGAACGGCGACGACGGAACGAACGCGTCCGGACTCGGCGAGCAGCTGGCGATGCTCATCGGCCTGGCCCTGACCCTCGTCCTCGTCGCGATAGGCGTCCTCATCCTCATGCAGCGCAACCGGTCCTTCGTGGGTCTGGAGCACCTGACCGATGGACGGTTCACGAGGAACCCGATCGTCTCCGCCTGGGCGGCCCGCCTGCGCGTGGAGAACGAGGGCCCCCGGTCGCGCGCGCTCATGATCGCCGTCGGGCTGTGGATCATCTCGGCCATCCCGACCGTGGCCGGCGGCCTCCTCAGCGACCAGCCGGGCCACTCCCAGTACCCGCTCTTCGGCGTCTCCACCACCCTCGCGCTCGTCGCCACCGGCCTGTTCATCCTCCTGCCGACCACCTGGGCGTCCTCCACTCACGAGACCCTCACCGAGGAGGGCCACTCGACCGGCGCCCCCGGGCAGTGGGATCAGTGGGACCGCTGGAGCCGGAAGGACTCGGAGAACCCCCTCGTCAACGCCATCGCTGCCATCTACTGGCCCCTGATCCTCGTGATCTTCCTGGCATGGGGATTCCTCGGCAACGGGTGGCACATCTGCTGGATCGTGTGGCCGATCGGCGGCATCCTCTTCGGCGCCGTCGCCTCCTTCATCAACGCCCTCTCCGCCGGCCGCCGGACCCAGCGCTGAGGCCGGGCCCGGCCGGCCGCCGCCCCCGCGCCCCCTCCCCCGCCGAGATCGGTTCAGTTCCGGCGCGAGATCGGTCGCACCCAGGAGCAGCCGCCCCGCCGGCGCCCCGGGCAGAGCGAAGCCCTCGGAACCTTGTGAGTTCCGAGGGCTTTCGCGGTGGCTCCGACCGGCGTCGATCCGGTGACCTTTCGATTTTCAGTCGAACGCTCT
>ERZ772807.405-NODE-405-length-26596-cov-6.681700_pt1 | contig 26596 bp, 25 predicted proteins | sample MGYA00511472_ERZ772807 | MGnify/ENA primary metagenome ERZ772807 (study PRJEB29015, sample SAMEA2737947) | human oral metagenome | biome: human oral; feature: human-associated habitat; material: dental | place: China | collected 2039 ... | reverse complement strand
ACCGGGCAGATAGAGATGAGTACCGCTCGTATCTTTGCGGAATGCCTCTCCGATCAGTGTGCGCGGTGATCCTGTGAAGAGAAGATAGGTCGCCTCCTCGAGGATATCCGTAATCATGACAAGGCTCAAATCGAAGCCCTCTGTATCACAGATGGCCTTCATCGCAGTAAGCAGCTCATCCTCCTTTGCCATAATTTCCTTCGTATCCATGACGGAGGTCTGGCTGACAATGACGCGATAGGCACCGATTGTGAACTCTTTGAGATCGTTGCGTACAATCTCCATTGGTGACATATTGCCGGTACTCGAGCCTGCCTTAAGCATTTCCAGACCGTATGTGTTGAGATCAACATTTGCGATATCCGCCAAACGCTCTGCTGCTGCCTTATCTTTTGGTGTACAGGTTGGCGACTTGAAGAGGACAGTATCCGATATAATCGCCGAGAGCAGAAGCCCCGCAATTGATGGCGGAATGTCAATATCGTTTTGCCAGTGCATGTTCGAGACGATCGTTGCAGTGCAGCCGACCGGCTCTGCATGTGTATAGATCGGCTCACTGGTGCTGATTCCGCCGAAGCGATGGTGATCGATAATTTCAATAATCTTTGCTTCTTCGATGCCCTCGACCGCCTGATTGCGTTCGTTATGATCCACGAGGATGACTTGTGCCGGCTCCGATACCACCAGTCGGTCACGGCTCACAAGGCCGACGATACGTCCGTTCTCAATGACGGGATAGTTGCGGAAATTGGTTTCCTCCATCGTCCCCTTGATATCGGAAAGGAGATCAAGCGGTTTGAAACAGACGGGATTATCATGCATGATCCGTCGGACTGGTACACACTGATTGATAAGCCGTGCCACAGTATAGGTATCATAGGGAGTTGAGAGCACAAAGACGCCGCGCGCCTCCGCTTCCTCCAAGGCTTCAACAGGAACACGGCCGTCTCCTGTTACGATCAGACAGGAAATTCCCTGCTGAATGCAGGAAAGAATCGTTTCCGTATGGCGGTCGCCAATGAGTACAATATCATTTTCTTTGATGAGTTTGTGGATCGTCTCCATACTGCCGGCCGCAATACGAATCTGCCCCTTGATGGTTTCCCCTTCTTCTCCTGAGACGAGGACGTTGCTGTCCGTTGCGCGGATGATGTCGCGATACCGAACGCGCATATCCGAGAGATTTGTCATGCCAAGCTCTTGGAAATAACGTTTTGCAAGGTCACTGACCGAAACAATGCCGACGAGGATCCCCTTGAGGGGGTCACGGAGGCCGCCCCCTGCGAGCTGGCGGTCCTCGGGGGCGCGGTAGCGGGATCCGCGCTTGTCACGCTTGCGCTCGAGCGCTGGCTGTTCCGCCGCGGTGAGCGTCGCCGCGCGAGCGGGGTGCGTTTCGCCCACACGAGGCAGGGGCTGGCCCTGGGCGGCCTGGAGGCCGCTTTGACCGCGCTGACGTTTGGTGCGGGCGCCGCACGCGAGAGGCTCTCGAAGAGCTGAAACGCTGCGTGCGGCCCGCTCGTCAGCGTTGACCCACGAAGATCATGTAGCGGGCGACGGCGGCACCGACCCCTCCGCAGCCCATGACGAGGATGGGCACGCCCACGGCCGTCCACCACGAGGAGGCGGGAACGAAGTACCTCACGACTCCGAATGCTGCGGGGGTGAGCGTGAGGATCGCGATCGAGATCGTCGCGACTATCGCGCCGATGGGGCGACGCTTGAACGCTAGGCCCACGACGTCGCGGCGCGTCTTGCCCTGACCGGCGGCGACCCGCGAGATGTGCTGGCGTACTGCGGAGCCCATGGCGCGCAGGGGAAACAGTGCACTCCACGCCAGCCCAACGATGAGGGCTACCTGACGACTGCCGAGCGCGTAGATGAAACCGACAATGGACCAGCCGAGCAGGTAGGAGACGGACACGCCCAAGCACAGGGAGAACAGCGGTTTGAACACCAGCCAGTGCAGCTGATTTTCGTAGACGTTGGCGGCGGGGTTCTGCTCGAGGAGGTCGCGGTACAGGCGGCTGCTGGCGTCGGCGTGGTCGTCCGCTTCGAGGGAAGCGATGGATTCTCGAGCAGCCACATTCTCCGGCTCGAGCGCGAGGACGCGTTGGAAGACTTCGAGCGCCGCGTTCTCGTCATCCCTGGCGAGCACCCTGCCGAGGGTGTTGAGCACATAGGAGTTTTCGGGGTCGAGATTCTCGGCTTCACGCGCCGCGTGCAGCGCCTCCTCCCACCGGCGGTTACGCGCAAGAGCGTTGGCCTTCGTGGCATGGCTAGTCCCCACCTCTGGACTGCTCTCGACGAGGCGTGTTGCATGGTCGAGCGCGCGACGAGAATCCGGCTCTAGGTGCGCCAGCCAGTACAGCGCCATCGCGTGATTGGGCGAGGCTTCGATAGCTCGTCGGGCGCACTCATACGCCTTCTCCTTCTGATCGAGGGTCAGGTGGGCTTGGACGAGGGCGCAATTCACTCGCGCCGCGACCTCCGGATCGCTCTGAGGGATCGTGGCGACCTCTTCGATGGCCTGTTGGGGACGCTTGATGTCGATCAAGAAATAGGCGCGCTCAATCCGCTCCTTGATGTCATCGTTGGACATCGATCCTCCTCGGTCTCACGTAGCAAACGGCGAGTGGTGGGCGGCGTGCTGACGCCGCCCACCACCTCACATGAGGTTGTTTGCCCTCATGTACTCGGCGAGGTCGTCGTATTGGCCGTCTCGGTTGCCGTATTCGATGAAGTTGCGGGCGGTCACGAACCAGGGCCCAGCGCTGGGCCGAATCTGCTCCAGCGCCCTCAGGAAGTCGTGCATGGTCACCATGCGCACGTTGCCGGTACGCAAGGAGTCCATCATCGCGTATTCGACGGCGCTGTCGACCAGGTGGGCCAGGTCGGCACCGGTGAATCCTTGGGTGCGCTGCACGAGGTGGCCCAGGTCGATGCCTTCGACGGGACGGGACTTGAGGTGGTGGTAGAGGACTGCCTGTCGGGCGGGGCCGTCGGGAGGCAGGACGGCGACGCTGCGGTCGAAGCGTCCGGGCCTGCGCAGCGCGGAGTCCACGTCCCACGGGGTGTTGGTGGCGGCGAGGATGAACACGCCTTCGTTATCGGATCCGATGCCATCCAGTTCCATGAGGAGCTGGTTGGTGATCGGTCGCATGTTGTAAGATCCGGCGTGCGATCGCCGCATGCCCATCGCATCGATTTCGTCGAGGAAAAGCACGACGGGTGCGTTGGCACGCGCGGTCTCGAAGAGCTCGTGGAGGTTAGCTTCCGATTCACCGAAGTAGCGTGCCATGACATCGCTGATCCTAACGTTCATGAATGCGGCACCGACCTCGCCAGCGAGAGCGCGGGCGATGTAGGTCTTGCCGCATCCGGGAGGACCGTACAGCAGCAGGCCGCCGTTGAGGCTCTTGCCGTAGAGCTTGCGGATTTCCGGGTTGCGAAGCGGAGCCAGGAAGGCCATGGTGAGGCGGTCCTTGACGGACTGCATGCCGCCCACGTCCTCCAGCGTTGACGTCACACTCTCGATGTCCCACACCTCACCCTGGGGTTTGTCGTCAACTTCGATTTCGCCTTCGACTTCCCCCTGCTTCACGAATGCGGGCGCAGGCCCGCCGACCTGCTTCTCGGCACTCTTCCAGTCGAAGCGTTGCTCTTTGGCGCCATCGGTATGAGCGGCACCATCACGCTCGTTTCCGGCCTCAGCCGCCGGAGCGTGTTCCTCGTCGGGGGTCGCTTCCTCGGTCGCATGCGGAAAGGCCGGGGGATGTACCGACACGATCGCGGGAATGCCTGCATCCTCCGAGGCGTGGGCCACCGCAGTGGACTCGTCGGCACCGCCGCTGTCGGATACGCCCTGAATCTGCGACGCGTCCTGCGGGTAGGGGACGGGTTTTTCAGCCGGTTCCGCGGCGGACGCCACGGCCGCGTCGACATCAGGGGTCGAGGGCACGGTGTCTTCGGTAAACGCCGCGGACTCTTCGGCGACGGGACTCTCCGAGGACGAGGCCGCCTCGTCAGGGGAGGAACCAGCCGCCGGAGCGGGGGCCTCGGGTGCGCCGAGGGCGCTGCGCATGAGGGCAGCGACGCGCTCGTTGGTCGGGTCGGCGGCGAGAACGACGGCGAGATGAGGGATGGCTTCGCCGCCCCTCCCCTCGGCGATCAGGAGTTCCGCGAGATGCTCTCGCAGGGGGTGGTCCTCGGGCCGTTGTTCGATGATCGACACGAGGGAGTCAATGAGGGGATTCGTCATGCCCACAAGCCTACCGGCTGGCAGGCTAGCAGGTGCACGCGCACGCGCGGATTGCCGGTGAATCAGAGCGTGCGCGAGGCGATCCTGCGCTGCGCTTGCAGCGAGCGCCACGCGTTGAAGAGGCTCATCGCCAGGGGAATGGACACGAGGGCTGCCAGGAGGCAGGACTGCGCGACGATGGCGACCCCCGCGATGGCCAAGAAGGCCACGAACCATGCCCGCTGCATGCGCGCGCACGCGGTCATGATGGATCCGTCGGCCCGGGCGGCCCGCAGGGCGACGTGGGAGTCGGAGAAGATGACGAGATCTTCGTTTCCGGACCATTCACGGCGCCACCTCAGGTCGTTGACGGTGAGCGCAGCGAGGAGGGACAGGAGGACGAGGCCTCCCCCGACGATCAGCGCGCTGGCCGCGAAGGAGAGGGTGTGGTCGTCCGGCTCCGACATGGAGGCGATCTGCGCGGCGGCGACGATGCCGCTGACGGAGACGATGAGCACGGCGGTGACGACGACAATGGCGAGGTTGATGCGCGCGGCGATCGTCTGCTCGGCGCGCACGCGGTTGTATCGGCGCAGCCGATCGTTACCCAAGCGGTAGGGTCTTGGCGCCGCCTCGAATTTTGAGGATCTGGATCTCACTCCCCCACAATATCCTTGTTTGTTGATATCTCATACCTTTGCGCGATGGAGTGAGGTGTCAAATCCATAACATTTCCGTCGGTCAGCATACGCCGGGAGTGTCGCCCGGCATCCCGCGCTGGCGCTCGCCCACACCCGCGGCGTCGCCCGGCTCGGTCCGGGCAAAACGGGGGCGACCAGCGGCTTCACACCCACGTGGGGGACGCGGTGACGGTGGCTCCACCGGGAATACGGGGGCGACAAGCGGCTTCGCCCTCCCCACCGGGGTGACCTCGTCCACGACAAGCGGCGGCCCCCGCCTTCGACACCGGGCGCACGCGCGGCATCTTGGGAGTTTGTCACGGTCTTGCACACGTGGGAATGGACGGAGTAGTCTGCTGAACAAGCGGCACCTGACCCACCGGTGGCCAAGCACTGTTTAGTTGGAGCGAATCGATGAGCACCCCCCCCCGAGCGTTTCGGCGGTGGATTCAGCGGTCCCGTATTCTGCCGGGACCGTCGAGTTTGCCGAGTCCTTCTCGTGGGACTTTCCCGTTAGTGTGAGCGCCGTCCTGGACCTGCAGGACCAATGCGACGCGCCCATCGCGGCACTGGACGAGGCCATCGGCGATGCGTCGATCGCGCGCGGCCAGGTCGCCCACCAGACCGCGGCACTGGTGGAGACGGTCGTCGAACACCTCACGAACGTCATATCGGCCAGCGAGCACGCGCTGGCTGGCTTCCGGTCCGTTCGCTCGGCCCTGGAAGACTATGCGGGTGCCATGACGCCCGTGGACCTCGAGTATCAGGCCATCGCCTCGGAGGCCGAGGCCGCCGGGTTGGAGGTTGCCCGGGAAGGAACTTCCGTGACGGTCAGCCACCCGGCCAACGTTCCCGCAGGGGTGGGGGTTGTCTTCGCGGCGCTGCACGCTCGCTGCACGCGCAACCAGCGCACGTTCAGCTACGCCGAGGCACAGTTCGGCGAGGACCTGGCCCAGATCGATCCGAGCCTCTGGGAGTCGACGATCACGCCGATCTTCAACGGGTTCGTCAGCAAGTACGGGTTCCCGACGGGGGATGACGCCGCCAAGCGTATTCCCGACTACGTGGACACCATGCGCACCACCGCGGGCGACGTCATCGAGTCGGCGTATCTGAAGGCCAACGGGGCCACCTATCAGCCCCCGCCCGGCATCAAGGACGCATCCCTGTGGAAGCGGGTAACCGCCCCCGGCGAGTTGAAGAACTGGAAGGTGTCCACCGTGGATGCGGTCGCCGACGGGAGCCGCACGATCCGGACCGCCGACGCGCTGCGCGTGGGAGGCAAGGTTGCGGGAGCCGGGCTGGCGGTGCTCGACGGTGCGATCACCGCCTACGACACCTACCAGTCGGACTCCTACCACCACCCCGAGATGGGCGAGGGCGAGAAGATCGCCAGGGCCGGGGTCATGGGAACCATGAGCGCCGCCGGCGGCTATGCGGGCGCAGTCGTTGGGGCAAAGATCGGCGCGGCTATCGGCGCTTTCGGCGGCCCCATCGGCATCCTCGCCGGAGGTGTCATCGGTGGCGTTCTTGGCGGACTTATAGGAAGTAACCTTGGAAGAGGAATGGCAAACCTCACAAATAATGCCACCCACGCCGCCATTCACAGAGGAGTCTGAAAAATGATTTGGGCGATTCTCGGAATACCTTTTAGCGTCGCAATTATCACAACATGGTACTTTGAAACATACACGGATTCTGCTTACGGACAGCGATCACGCTTCGTCGGATCGGCGATGCATAAAAACAGTAAATCAGACTCTATAGGCTTCCCAGCAACAGGCCTAGTCTTCTTTATCGCAAGCATCACAATAATATGCGACCATCTCAAATTTCACTATTCCATTCAACTTACGCTATTAGCAATCACACTGGTTACTATCATTATTGCGCTCATTTGGTACTTTTCTCCCCTCCCGGTTCCCCGGTGGGCGGACGCGCGCTACCAGTATATGAAGCGCCACGGCATGCTGGACGAGAACGGCGACCCGCTCCCCCAGTCCCAATGGCCCGACAGCGACGGCGCCCCCGCGGACGACCCGGAGGAGAAGGAGCCGTGAACCCGCCAGACTCTCCCCACCACGCGCAGCTCGGCGCAGCCATCGGGGCAGTCGGCGGTCCCGTCGGGATTCTCGCCGGAGGCGTGATCGGCGGCGTTATTGGTGGACTTGCCGGAAGCAAACTCGGACAAACGGTAGGGAATATTGTCAACGACGGTATGCACTCACTCATCAACAGTGGAGGTTCACAGTCATGATTTTCTGGGAAGTGGTTGGTGCGATTTTCGGTCTCATGATTATCGGCGCATGGTACATGGAGACCTATCTCGACACCACGTTCTCTAGCAACTCACGCATCATCACCTCGCGGATGAGCAGCAGCGCGAGAAGCCAAGCAACAACACGCCCACTCGTTGGCCTTGGTTTCTTCATCTGCAGCCTCGGAAACACCAGCTATAAATTGGGGCTCCATTACGTCATGACGGGGATCCTCACAGCCGTCGGTATACTCTGTTTTCTTATCGGCGCCATCTACCATTTCTTCCCCTTACCAGTTCCCCGCTGGGCCGACGCTCGGTATCAGTACATGAAGCGCCACGGCATGTTGGACGAGAACGGTGACCCCCTCCCGCAGTTCGAGCTTTCGGAGGACTCCGAGGAGTCTGCTGACGACAAGCAGGGCTGGAGCACGCCATGAGTCTGTCGTCCTATTGGCTCATGCCTCCGCGATGGTCTTCCTGCCCAAAGGAGGACATTGCCTCGATCCTCGACCAGGCATTCGGGAGCGCCGACGACACACAGGATCGTACGCCAGGCAGCGATCAGCATCCAGCCGAAGGAGGTGTCATCGCCCTAGCGGTCGGCCCCACTGATGCCGACTACGACTTCACCCCCACCATCCTGCTCCTTGCATCCCCTATACCATCGGATACCACACCCAAACAAGCCCTCGTAGAATCGGCAGTTGCACTCTCCGATCAGGTTCCCGGCTTCCGCATGCTGGAGGATTGCGCGTGGCCGGCGCGACCCGAATCGTCGCAGCTGCGCACGGGGATCTACATTCAGGGCAAGGTTCCCATCACCGCCTGCCAGTGGGCATGGATTCATTCCGACGGCGGGAATGAGTTCCTCCTCACGGCGACAGCAACGATGACGACACCCGCTTTCGGCGACCTGAACGAAGACGTTCTCGCGATCATCATGAGCCTGGAGGTGCGCAATGCCTGACCGTCCTCACATCGTCCTTCCAGGCGATGTCACCTCGAGCTTCGCCACCTCCGAGGGGCTCACCGGCGACGCGGCACATCTCGCGGCTCTCATGAGCACGGCTCGCTCACGAATGGTCATCGCCACTACATCTCCGGACGCTTCCCAGTGCCGCCAGGCTCTCATCTGGATGCAGCCGGGTCCCTGCGTCGTCGCCCGGACTGCGACTACCCCCGACGGCGACACTGAGACCCACATGTATCAGATCGATAACGAGGAAATCCCCCACGTCGCGGCGGCGATATCTCCCCTCACGCCAAACCCTGCCGTCTTCGACGGGCCTCCCGTACTGCCGACGGCCATCGTGTACGCCGCACAGCAGGGCATGACCGAACAGACGGCACAGCTCCTCGAAAACTATTCCTCCTACGGCCCCTCAGATTCCGCCTTCGCGCAGGCTCTCGTGGCCCAACGCTGGGCATACACAACCTGGATCCGGGAAGAACGCACGGACAGGGACTCCTTTGTTCCGACCTCCACCCTCTCCACCTTCATCACACCAGCGGCCGCCTACAGGGTCGAGGCTCCGCTTTTTGCGCCTAGCACCGGACCTCACATCCCCGTCCACCCCATCTACAACACGCAGCTCTGGGCAATCGTCACGTATTTCTTCACCCTGTCACCCGAGAGGAATCAGCCATGACTTACGTCAACATCGAATGGAACTACAACGAAGTTCAGTCCATCATATCGGCCCTCGACCGTGCCTCCACCTCCCTGAAGAAAGTGCCGACGCCGAGCACCACGAACACAGGCAGCACCCACCATGCGGCCCTGATGAAACACCTCACGACTCTTGACACAACCATCAGCCAGATGGCGTGGATCGCAAACGGTGTCGCCCTGGGCCTGGGCGCAGCGACAGAAGACTTCAAGTGCACAGACGACGCGGCGGCGGACGTCCTCCGTGAGATCCAGCGGTACAACGACCTGTACAACAACAGGTACCCGGTCCGTCCCACCACCTGAGGACGCCCCCGCCACCCCCTGGAGGAGCGCCCCGTCCGCGGCCTCGTAGGCGCGCGAGACACCACAGCGACACTCCGGGCGGCGGGCGCTACCCTGGTGCCTGTAGGCGGGGCCGTCGGCCTCGTCCCTTGACCCACGCCGAGCAGGAGGAGCCCATGGCGATTGAGCCCGTGTTCGAGGCCATCAACTGGAACAAGATCCAAGACGAGAAGGACCTTGAGGTCTGGGACCGCCTGACGGGCAACTTCTGGCTGCCGGAGAAGGTCCCGCTGTCCAACGACCTGCCGAGCTGGAAGACCCTCACCAAGGACGAGCAGCTCATGACGAACCGCGTGTTCACGGGCCTGACGCTCCTGGACACCCTGCAGGGCACGGTCGGGGCGGTCTCTCTGATCCCGGACGCGCGCACCCCCCACGAGGAGGCCGTCTACACGAACATCGCGTTCATGGAGTCGGTACACGCCAAGTCCTACTCCTCGATTTTCTCGACGCTGCTGTCCACGGAGGAGATCAACGAGTCCTTCCGCTGGTCGAACGAAAACGCGGCGCTGCAGAAGAAGGCCGAGATCATCAAGTCCTACTACGACGGGGACGACGCGGAGAAGCGCAAGGTTGCCTCGACGATGCTTGAGTCCTTCCTCTTCTACTCGGGCTTCTACGCTCCCATGTACTGGAGCGCGCACGCCAAGCTGACGAACACGGCCGACCTGATTCGCCTGATCATCCGCGACGAGGCGGTCCACGGCTACTACATCGGCTACAAGTACCAGCTCGCGGTGAACGAGTCGAGCCAGGAACGCCAGGACGATCTGCGCGACTACACGTACTCTCTGCTGTACGAGCTCTACGAGAACGAGGAGCAGTACACGGAGGACCTGTACGATCCGCTGGGCCTGACCGAGGACGTCAAGAAGTTCCTGCGTTACAACGCGAACAAGGCGCTCATGAACCTCGGGTACGAGGCCCTCTTCCCGCACGACGCCACCGATGTGAACCCGGCGATCCTCGCCGCGCTGAGCCCGAACGCGGACGAGAATCACGATTTCTTCTCCGGTTCCGGTTCCTCCTACGTGATGGGCGAGGTCGTCGACACCGAGGACGAGGACTGGGACTTCTAGGGCTGCCCTGTCGGCAACGGCTTTCGTGGGTGTTCCCGCCGCGGCGGGGGCACCCACGAGCGCTCACTCGATCTCGTGCGCTGTCTGCTCCCACACACTTCCTGCCACATATGCAACAATTGCACCAAACGCCACAGGCGCATCGTTACGGGGTATTCCCCGCCACGACGCGCCTGACACGCGGGAACGAGGGTCGCATCTCATCGCTAACATCCATGCAGATAGAACCACACCCCTTCCCGCGGCGGCTAGACTGTGACTGGGAGCGGCCTCGCTGCCACCACACCGTACGTCGCGCGCACCGCGCGGGGGAATGAGGAGAGCACGACTATGAGCATCTTCGACCGCTTCGAGAGCGCCGTCGAGAGAGGCGTCAACGGCGCCTTCTCGCGTGTGTTCCGGTCGGGGATCAAGCCCGTGGACATCACCACGGCGATCCGCCGCGCCATGGACGAGTCCGTCCAGGAAGTCTCCGCCTCACGCATCATCGCCGCGAACCACTTCACCGTCTACGCCTCGCGCACCGACCTCTCCTCCCTCGAAGCCTCCCTCGACGTCCTCGCCGACGAGTTCGCCCAGCAGGCCACCGAACACGCCTCGTCGAACGACTACTCGCTCCTCGGGCCCGTCACCGTTGAATTCGTCGCCGAAGCCCTCGAACCCAGCGGCACCCTCAAGGTGGACGCCGAGAATCGCAGGGGTCCGGCCGCCCCGGCCACCGCCTCGTCCGCGTCCCCCGAGCACCCCATCATCGACATCGACGGGGACAAGTGGCTCCTGACCGAGCCCGTCACCGTCATCGGTCGCGGCTCCGAGGCCGACATCGTCGTCAACGACTCGGGCGTCTCGCGTCGCCACCTGGAGCTGCGCATCACCCCCTCGGGCGTCATCGCCACCGACCTGGGATCCACCAACGGAACGTTCGTCGAGGGCCACAGGATCGATGCCGCAACGCTGCTCGACGGCAACCAGATCGTCATCGGACGCACCAAGATTCTCTTCTGGACCCATCCAGACCAGAGCGGAGTTTAATGAAGTGACCACAGACCTCGCATTCACTGTCTTCCGCATCGGTTTCCTGGTGCTGCTCTGGCTCCTCGTACTCGCCGCCGTCAACACGCTGCGACGCGACATCTTCGGAACCGTCGTGACCCCGCGCGGAAAGGGACGCGACAAGGCAGCATCGCGGCGAAAGGCCTCACGCGAGAAGCGCAAGGAGAAGAAGCGCACCTCCGCCAACCCGCTCGCCCCCAAGGACCTCCTGGTGACCGGCGGCCCGCTGGTCGGCACCATGCTGCCCCTGGGCGAGGCCCCCATCGTCATCGGCCGATCCCCCGCCTGCACCCTCGTCCTCGAAGACGAGTACGCCTCGAGCCGCCACGCGGCCCTCACCCCCCAGTCCGACGGCTGGTGGATCGAAGACCTCTCCAGCCGAAACGGCACCTTCATCGACGACGAACGGCTGGCCACCCCGCGCCAGCTCAAGATCGGTGACGTCATCCGTATCGGCCAGACGACCCTCGAGTTGGTGGGCTGAAGCATGTCAGGAAACGCCGTTCAATTTCACTACGCTGCCCGCTCCGACGTGGGCCTCGTGCGCTCCAACAACCAGGACTCCGGCTACGCCGGCGCCAACCTCCTCGTTCTCGCCGACGGCATGGGCGGACCCGCGGGCGGCGACATCGCCTCCTCGGTGGCCCTCGCGCACCTGGTTCCCCTCGACACGGACTCGCACCCCGCGGACTCGATGCTGCCCCTCCTGCGCGAGGCGCTCCTGGACGCGCACGAAGAACTGACCGACCGCTCCAGCCGGGATCGCGACCTGGAGGGGTTGGGAACCACCTGCATCGCGCTCATGCGCAGCGGCAACCGCCTGGCGATGGTCCACATCGGCGACTCGCGCGCCTACGTGCTGCGCGGCGACACCCTCACCCAGGTCACCACCGACCACTCCTTCGTCCAATACCTGGTCGACACCGGCCAGATCACGCCCGAGGAAGCGGAGCACCACCCCAACCGCAACGTCGTCCTCAAGATCCTGGGCGACGCGCAGGCCGACGTGGCCCCCGACGAGACGATCCGCGAGGCGGTCGTCGGCGACCGATGGATGCTGTGCTCCGACGGACTGTCGGGCCTCGTCTCCCCCGAGACCATCGGCCAGGTGATGGCTGACTTTGCGGATCCGGGCGAATGCGCCGAGGAACTCATCCGCCTGGCGCTGCTCGGCGGCGGCCCCGACAACATCACGTGCGTCATCGCGGACATCGTTCCCGCGGGCACCTACCCACCGGCCCCGCCGCAGATCGTCGGCGCGGCCGCCATCGACCGTCACGCCAAGTCGCGCGGCGGCGAGGGTGCGGCGGCGCGCGCAGCCGCCCTGGGCTCGAGCGCGCGGGCGGGCGCGGCCGACGAGGACGACGCACCCGAAGACCTCAAGCCTCGCGCCTCCTGGTGGACCCCCGTGTTCGTCTCCCTCGTCACGGTTCTCGTGATCGCCGCGTCGTGGATGTCCTGGAAGTGGACCCAAACCCAGTACTACGCAATCGGCAAGGACGGGTACGTCGTCATCTACCAGGGCATCCCCCAGTCCATCGGCCCGTGGCAGCTGTCGCACGCCGTCGAGGTATCCAACGTCGCGCTGGCAGACCTCGCGCCCGTGGACCGCCAGCGTCTCGACACCCCCGTGCTGCGCTCCTCACGAGCCGACATCGACTCCTACATCGAGGGACTTCGCCGTTCCATCGCCGACAACTCGGCCTCAAGCCAGCAGTCCGGGGCGCCCCAGTCGGGGCAGGGCCAGTCGGGACCGGGCCAGTCGGGCAACCAGAGCGGGGGTGCCTCGTAATGGCCACCGTATCAATCGCGCCCGCCAGGCCGCGCCGCTTCCTGGAACTGACCCTCATGGGGCTCGCCCTGCTCGTGGGCATCGCCGGATACGCGCTCACGTCCCTCAACTACACGGGCGCGATCCCCGCGAACCTCCTCACGCAGGTCGGCGTGCTCCTCGCCCTGGCCATCATCGGCGAAATCGGCGTGCGCTTCCTCGCCCCCTACGCGGACCCGGTGATCCTGCCGATCGCCGTGGCCCTGACGGGGCTGGGACTGGCGATGATCTATCGCCTGGACCTGTCCTACGCACGCAGGGGTGAGGCCGTGGTTGGCTTCCGCCAGGCCCTCTTCGTCGGTATCGCAATCGTCATCGCCGCGGTCATTCTCATCGCGCTGCGCGATCACCGCATGCTGCGTCGCTACACCTACACCTTCGGCGCCCTCTCCCTGTTCCTCCTACTGCTCCCCATGATCCCCGGCCTCGGACAGGAAACATTCGGTGCGCGCGTGTGGATCCACCTGGGACCTCTCTCCGTGCAGCCGGGCGAGCTGGTCAAGATCACCCTCGCGGTCTTCTTCGCCGGCTACCTGGTGACCAACCGCGACAACCTGGCCATCGGCGGGCGCAAGCTCCTGGGGATGCGGCTGCCTCGCGCGCGCGACCTCGGCCCCATCATGGTGGTGTGGCTGATCGGCATCGCGATCCTGGTCCTCCAGCGCGACCTGGGGACCTCCCTGCTGTTCTTCGGCCTCTTCGTGGCGATGCTCTACGTGGCAACAAACCGCGTCTCGTGGCTGGTCATCGGTTTTACGCTCTTCGTTCCCGCGGTCGTCATCGCCGTCCGGTCCTTCGGCCACGTCCAGACCCGCTTCAACATCTGGCTGCACGCACTGGACCCCACGGTCTACAACGAGGGGTCGTATCAGCTGGTCCAGGGCCTGTTCGGTCAGGCCTCGGGCGGACTGATGGGCACGGGGTGGGGCCGGGGCTACCCCCAGCTCGTGCCCCTGGCGAACTCGGACTTCATCCTCTCCTCCTTCGCCGAGGAGCTGGGGCTCACCGGCATGGCCGCGATCCTCGTCCTGTACCTCATCCTCATCCAGCGCGGGCTTCGGGCCGCCCTGACTGTGCGCGACGGCTTCGGCAAGCTCCTGGCCACCGGCCTGAGCTTCTCGCTGGCGATCCAGCTGTTCGTGGTGCTCGGCGGCATCACGCGGATCATCCCGTTGACCGGCCTGACCGCTCCCTTCCTGGCAGCGGGCGGGTCCTCGATGGTGTCCTCATGGATCACCGTCGCGCTGCTCATCCGCGTCTCGGACGCGGCCAGGCGCCCCGCGTCGACTCCCGCGCCGTGGAACTCAGGCATTCAACCCGCCGTGAGGGTAGGTGACGCCGAGTGAACGCCCAGATCCGCAAGATCTTCGTCATCGTCCTGCTCATGTTCGCCCTGCTCGGCGTGGGCGTCACCAACACGCAGTTCGTCTCGGCCTCCTCCCTCAACGCCGACCCGCGTAACCAACGGACGATCCTGCACGCGGCCGAGACCGACCGCGGTCCGATCATCGTGGACAAGAGCGCGATCGCCTCCTCGGAGCGCGAAGAGGACTCCAAGCGCTACGCGCGCTCCTACTCCGAGGGTCCGCTGTACGCCTCGGTCACCGGCTACTTCTCGTCGGTCGGCAACGCGTCGACGGGAATCGAGGCCGCCGAAGAGTCGGTCCTGGACGGCCAGTCGCAAACCCTGCTGGGGCAGCGCATCCGCAACCTCCTGACGGGTCAAAACCGACAGGGCGGCGGCGTGGAGCTGACGCTGAACTCCAAGATGCAGCAGGCAGCGGCTCAGGCGCTCGGCAACCGCAAGGGGGCCGTCGTGGCTCTCGACGCGACGACGGGCGCCGTGCTCGCCATGTACTCCTCCCCAAGCTACGACCCCAACGCCCTGGCGTCCTCCGACGCGGACTCCGTCACGGATGCTTTCGACTCCCTGTCCTCCGACCCGAACAAGCCCCTGCTCAACCGAGCGATCAACGAACGCTACGCGCCCGGCTCGACCTTCAAGATCCTGACCACGATCGCGCTCATCGAGAACGGCGTGGCCTCCCCGGAGACGCGCATGCCCTCGCCCGTATCGACAACGCTGCCCGGAACGGCCACCGAGGTGTCCAACATCGAGTCCTCCACCTGCGGCGACGGTAATCCCACCCTCGCCGAGGCCTTTGCGCGCTCGTGCAACACAACCTTTGTCCTGGCCTCCGAGCAGCTCACCAACCAGCAGCTCACGGACGTGACAAACCGCTTCGGTTTCGGCCGCGAGTCGCAGATCCCCCTGACGGTGACGCCCTCCGTGTTCCCCACGGGAGCCGACTCCGCTCAGCTGGCGATGAGTTCGATCGGCCAGTACACGGTCCAGACGACCCCCCTGCAGATGGCTCAGGTCGCCCAGACGGTGGCAAACGACGGCCAGATGATGTCCCCGTACCTGATCGCCTCGATCGTGGACGCCGACAATCAGGTGGTTCGCTCAAGCAGCCCGACGGACGCGGGACGCCCCATCTCCGCCGAGACGGCCTCGAAGCTGCGCTCCATGATGGAGGGCGTTGTCTCCCAGCCCTATGGGACCGGCACCACGATGGCGCTGCCCGGCGTCTCGGTCGCGGCCAAGACCGGTACCGCGGAAACCGGCGAGGGCGAGCGCGCCAACGCGTGGGCCATCGGTTTCGCCCCCGCGGACAAGCCGAAGATCGCCTTCGCTGTCCTGGTCGAGGGCGACGACGAGACCCCCACGCCCCACGGCGGCGACGTGGCCGGACCCGTCGCGCGGGCCATCTTGGAAGCGGGGCTGAAGTGAACGCATCACGCATGACTTCGGGCGCCGGGCGCGTGCTCGGGGGCAGGTACACGCTGCTCACGCCGATCGCCCAGGGTGGCATGGGCGAGGTGTGGAAGGCCCGCGATCGCGTCAGCGGCCACATCGTCGCCGCCAAGGTGCTGCGTCCCGAGCTGACGGGCGAGGAACTCTCGCTGTCCCGCCTGCGCCTTGAGGCGCGCAATTCGATGTCCATTTCACACCCGAACATCGCCAATACCCAGGATTCCGGCCAGGAGGACGGGATTGGCTGGATCATCATGGAGCTGGTCGACGGATACCCGCTCACCGACTATCTTCGCGGTGGCTCCCGGATCGAGCCCGAGTACCTCATGCCCATTCTCGTGCAGGTCGCGATGGCGCTGGGAGCGGCAGCCCGCGCGGGCGTCGTCCACCGCGACATCAAGCCGGCGAACATCCTGGTGCGTCCCGACGGCATGGTGAAGCTGACGGACTTCGGCATCTCGCGGGCGACGGGTCAGGTCAACCTGACGGCGGCCGGGATGGTCATGGGCACGGCCCAGTACCTGCCTCCCGAGCAGGCGATGGGCGAGGTCGCCACCCCCATCGGCGACCTCTACGCCCTCGGCGTCATCGCTTACGAGGCGGCCGCCGGTCGGCGGCCATTCACGGGGGAAACCCAGGTGGACATCGCTTTCTCGCACGTCAATGACCCGGTGCCGCCCCTGCCTGACTTCGTACCCGAGCCGCTGGCCGACGTGATCCTGCACCTGCTCGAGAAGGACCCCGCGAAGCGCCCCGAGTCAGGCTCTGCGGCGGTCCGCGAGATCGCGAGTGCGGCCAAGGCGATGGGCATCTCCGTCACTCCGCGCCCGCTGCCGCTCCCCAAGGCCGCCCAGCGCACCACAGAGGTCCGCACGCCCGTGCAGCCCTCCGTCCCGATCGTCGCCCCCGTGCGTCACCTCACCCGCCGTACGCTACCCGACGAGATGCTGGCGCCGCCGTCGGGCCTGACCCCGGCCGTGCGCTCCCACACGGGTCGCCACGCCCTGCCCGTCATCGACGAGGCAACCACGATCGCTCCCTCCTCCGCGCCGATCCCGATCACGGGAAGGCACGCGTCGGTTCCCCGCATCCTCGACGAGGCCGAGGTGCCCTCTCGCGTCGAGCCCGACTCGGCACCCACCAGGGTGCGCCGCCTGCACTCGGGTGGTGGCGCTCACGAGCAGCAGCCATCTGGCGCCGTTCGTTCGCTCACCTCCACGGGTCGCCACGGCGCCGTCACCTCCGCGTCCCCGGCGCCCGTCCCAACCCCGACCCCTGCCCCGAAACCGGCGCCCCGACCCACCACGGCGGCGGCCCCCGTTCCGGCCTCGGATCCGGCTCCCGCGCCAACCCCGGCTCCCCATGCGACGAAGGCAGCGGCCCCCTCGGCTCCCGCACGCGTGGCCGACGGCGCCCCCACCAAGCACCCGACGCCAGCCGACACACGCGCCAGCGCACAGGCCTCGTCCCCGGCGCCCCGACCCGCTCCCATCCCGACACCCCCCGCCTCGCGCGCGTCCGCCTCGTCGGCGGCCAACACGCCCGCTGATCGGCGGGCCGCACTGGCCGAGCGTCTGCGTCAGCGCGCGGAGCACCGCCAGGCGGAAGACGTCGCCGAGGAGCGGCGGCGCGCCCAGGTTGCCCGCGAAGAGGAACAGCGCGCACGCGAGCTACGCGACGCCCGCAAGCGGCGTGAGGCGGGGCAGGCGCAACGCCAATCGACCCGACAGGCGTCCCAACCCATCCCTCGACCCACCCCTCAGCCCGCACCGGTGACCCACGACCAGCGCACGAAGGGCGCGTCGGGGGCGAAGGCTCCGCGTGCATCCACGGGGTCGGCTCCGCGTGTGTACGGCACCGTCCCTCAGCCGCGCGGACAGAAGGCATCCACGCGGCCGCGCCGCTCCGTCTACGAGCAGCAGCCGAAGAAGGCGCGGGGGCGCCGCTGGCACGAGCTTGATGCCCGCTCCGCGCAGCGGACTCAGCCGCCGACCAAGACGGCCTACTCGCGCAGCGTCGTCGCACCACCCGTCCCAGTATCCAGGCAGATCATCCGCGCGGTCGTTGTCGCAGTCATCGTGATTGCGCTGATTGCGCTCCTAGCTATTACGATCAGACACATGCTTGGCTCCCTGATGCATCCAAGTGCGGGGGCCCTCATCATCGAGGAGGTCAGGACATGGCAGAGCCCATGGCCCACCGTCTAGCCGGCCGGTACGAGGTCCGTTCGCTCATCGGACGCGGCGGAATGGCCGAGGTCCACCTGGGCTTCGACACTCGCCTGTCGCGCGTCGTCGCCATCAAGATGCTGCGACGCGACCTGGCGCAGGACTCGATCTTTCAGGCGCGCTTCAGGCGAGAGGCACAGTCGGCGGCGTCGCTGAATCACCCGAACATCGTGGCCGTCTACGACACCGGTGAGGAGATCATCGAGGACGCCGTCGGGCGTTCGATCGCCGTCCCCTACATCGTCATGGAGTACGTTGAGGGCCACACGGTGAAGGACCTGATCTCCGACGGGACGGCCGTCCCCATCAACGAGGCCGTGGAGATCGTGTCGGGCGTCCTGTCCGCGCTCGACTACTCGCACGCGAATCACCTGGTGCACCGCGACATCAAGCCGGGCAACATCATGCTCACCTCGGACGGCAAGATCAAGGTCATGGACTTTGGCATCGCCCGAGCCCTGACGGATTCGCAGGCGACGATGACGCAGACGAACGCCGTCGTCGGCACCGCCCAGTACCTGTCTCCCGAGCAGGCGCGCGGCGAGACCGTGGATGCGCGCTCGGACCTGTACTCGACGGGCGTCGTGCTTTTCGAGCTGCTGACCGGTCGCCCGCCTTTCAAGGGGGACTCCGCGGTCGCCGTCGCGTATCAGCACGTCGAGCAGATTCCCCCGACCCCCTCCTCGATCCTGTCGGACATTCCCGATTCCCTGGATCGCGTCGTGCTCAAGGCCCTCGCGAAGAACCGCGAGGACCGCTACCCCACCGCGGCGGCGATGCTCTCGGACCTGCAGCGGGTCTCGCGCGGCCTGGATGTGGCGGCTCCGCCCGCCGACTCGTGGGCAACGGAGGTCCTCCCCACCGCGGGGAGGGTCGGCGCGCAGACTGCCGCGACCATGCCGATGTCGGCGGTCGCCCCCCACGGCGGCGGCCAGGCCACGGCTGCGACCTCCACGTCGCTCCCGCCGGTCGCCGAGCGAGCGGACGCGGCGGAGGAGGCGAGCAAGGCCCGTAAGCGCCGCACCGCGATCATCGCCTCCGTCGTCGTCATCGCCCTGCTCCTGATCGGCGGGTCGGTGTGGGCGCTGACGCGCCGCGCCGCAGCGCCGGAAACGGTAGCGGTTCCCACCGTCGTTGGCCTGAGTCAGGCGAACGCGAAGACCCAGATTGAGGCCGCCGGTTTCGTCTGGGAGCTCAACCCTGAGAAGGTTGCCTCCGACAGCGTCGAGGAAGGGTCCGTCGCCTCGACCGATCCGGCCGGCGGCACCCAGGCCGAGAAGGGCTCGACCGTGCGGGTCACGATCTCATCGGGCCCCGATTCGGTGGTTCTCCCGGACAACCTGGTGGGCATGACACCCGAGGACGCCCGCAAGGCCATCGAGACCCTGGGGCTGAAGTGGGAGCTTGACTCCAGCAAGGTGGCCTCGGACACCGTTGCCGAGGGCAAGGTCGCTCAGACGAACCCCTCCCCCGGCTCGAAGGTCAAGGCCGGTCAGACGATCCGCGTCTACCTGTCCTCGGGATCCGACGAGGTCGAGGTCCCGGACCTTGACGGCATGAGCCAGGATCAGGCCAGGAGCGCCCTGAAGGCCGTCGGCCTGGAGCTCGGGAACGTGACGAGCGTCGACTCCGAGAAGGATAAGGACCGGATCGTCGCTCAGGATCCCGTGACCGGCACGAAGGTCAAGAAGGGCACGACAATTGGCGTGTCCGTCTCCAACGGCAAGACCGCCCAGGTGGAGATCCCCACGGTCGTGGGGACGAGCAGCGAGGATGCTCAGGCGCAGCTGAAGGCTCTCGGCCTGAACGTGACTGTCGAGGAGGTGGCGGGCAACCAGCCTGCCGGCCAGGTCCTGTCCATCGAGCCCGGCGAGGGTTCCAAGGTCGAGAAGAACTCGACCGTGAAGCTCAAGGTCTCCAAGGGTGCCCCGGCGGGAAATAACGGCAACAACGGGAACAAGAAGAACTAGCTGACGCGCAAGCCGCGGCAACGCCATACGGGGGGATTTGCGCCACTAGCGATCCGACACGCCGGCGACACGCCGACAGCGCGCTTTAAATGACGTAATTCCCCCCATTGGCCCGATTGAAGGGCCCCGCGCGGCCTACAGCGTGAAGCGCTGCGCGACGACGGGCTTGAGGGTGGCGGCACGCTCGCGCGCGCCGAGATCGCCGCATGCCGCCAGCCAGTTGGCGAGCATCAGGTGACCGGATTGGGTCATCACCGATTCGGGGTGGAACTGGACGCCTTCGAGGGGCAGGGAGCGGTGACGCACCCCCATGATGATGCCGCGCTCGGTGGTTGCCGAGACCTCGAGATCGTCGGGAAGCGTTGCCGGGTCGATCGTGAGCGAATGGTAGCGGGTCACCGTCAGCGGCGAGGGGACACCGGAGAAGACGCCGCGCCCGTCGTGCGTGATGACGGAGGTCTTGCCGTGCATCAGTTCGGGCGCGTGCCCAACGGTCGCTCCGAAGAGCTCACCCAGCGACTGGTGTCCCAGGCACACCCCCAGCATGGGAACCCCGTGCTCGGCGCAGTCCGCGATGGTCTGCAGGGATGCTCCGGCGCTCTTGGGGTCGCCCGGTCCGGGGGAGATGAGGACGCCGTCGTATCCGGACTCGAACCACGCAGGATCCACGACGTCGTTGCGCACGACGTCCACGACGGCACCCAGGTGGCGCAGGTAGCCCACGATCGTGAAGACGAACGAGTCGTAGTTGTCGACGCAGAGGATTCGTGCCAACTTCGGTCCTTTCATGTGCGAGGTCGCGCCTCTCGCTCCGCCACCCATCGTAGGGCGAGGCTCCAGGGCTCGCGCGGGCGCCGTCCGATACACGGGCGGCGGATACGGCGCGAAGCCCGGGCGAGGCGGCCTCGCGTAGCGCGTGGGCGGCTAGGCGCCGCCGACGGAGGATTCCCCGAGCTCCAGGTAGGTCTGCACCCAGGGGTAGACCCAGGTGAAGAGTGCGGCGACGACCGCGCCGATGAGGATCGCGGACTCGATGACTTTCAACCAGATGGGTCCGGGCAGGTGGCGGAAGATCCATGCGTACATGAGGGTTCCTTCAGTTCTGGGGTTCGTCGACGAGTTCGGCGGGGACGCCCGTGTCCTTCGGGGTCCAGGACTCGAACTTGAGATGGACGATGAAGCGCTGCCAGTTGCCGTACTCGGGGTGGCACGTGGTCATGGTCATCCATCGTTCGGTCGGCGTTTCGGACCAGGACACGTCGTCAATGACGGGGGCGACGACGCGCATCTGGGTGGGGTCGGTGGCGTCGATGATCTCGGAGGAGACCATGGAGTAGACGAGGTAGTGGTCGTCGACTTCCACGACGACCTTGTCGCCCTGGGTGAGCCGGTCGATCCAACGGAAGTTGTTGCCGTAGGTGCGGCGGTGTCCGGCGACGGAGAAGTTCCCGACTCCGCCGGGCTGGGTGGTCATGTCGTAGTGGCCGGCCCAGCCCTGGTCGAGCACGTCGGACGTGGTGCCCTCGGCGAGAGGAATCTTCATCCAGTCCCAGGTGGGAACGTGGATGAGGCCGTATACCTCGCCGGCGCCGACCTCACGCGTGAACTCGGGCGGGTCATCGGTGCGTGTCTCGCCCTGGGTGCGTTTGGTGGGCTGGTGGTCCTCTTCGAACGAGGCGATGGTCTGCTCGACCTGGCCGGAGACCTCGTAGGTCGTCCAGTAGAGTTGCCAGACTGAGAACAGGCCGATGACGAAAGCGAAGGTGATGAGCAGTTCTCCGACGACTCCGACGATGTTCCAGAAGATGTTGGAGCGTCTCTTCTTCGTCGGCGAGGCGGGGGCGACGTGTTCACCCATTCGTTTCCTCCACGGTTGCGTAGTTGACGGTCAATGAGGTTGTGGCGGGCGCAAAGCTGAGTGCGTCCTTCGTTTGCATGTCCCAGCCGAGGCCGTACTTGGCGACGTAGGCCTGGTAGTTAACCATACGTGGGTTCGAGGCGACCGCCGCGTGCAGGGCCGCAGGATCGCCGATTGCTTGGATCACATAGGGCGGGGAGAAGCTCGTTCCATCAACGAGGATGACGTTGCCGATGCAGCGGATCACGGTGCGGTCGGTGACGCGCACTCCCTGGACGGTCATGGCCTCGGCTCCGCCGCTCCACAGTGCATTCATGGTGTCCTCGATGTCCTGCTGGTGGATGACGAGGTCATCGGGGGTGGCTCCCGCGGGGACCTGGCCGGCGGGAGCGTCGGACAGCGTGATCTGGACGCCGGGCCCGGAGACGGGCCGCGTGGAGCCCGCGGTGAAGGCATCCTCGGCGGCGGTGCCCGATTGCGCGGGAGAGAAGCCCTCGATTGCGGCGTCCAGGGAGGAGACCTCCGTCTCGAGTTGGCGGACCTGCTCCTGCCGCGTGCGCACGAGGGTGGACAGGTCGGAGGTGGCGGCGGGGTGTCGGCGTTCGTTGAGCGCGGAGACGGAGAAAAGGAGACCCGATGCGACGGTGACTGCGAGCACGCCGGTCAGGTGGCGGGCACGGATTCCGGGCATCTATCCCTCCTTTCGTGGCGCTGCGCTTTGGCACTTTTCATGTCCGAGACTACGCTAGTGTTGCGACTAATTCATCACCGCCGGGCGTTTCGTGTTCCCGCGCGGGCCAAGCAGAGAGGACCTGGCGTGGCCGAATCCAAGAAGCGTAAGAAGAACGGGCGCGAGGCCACGGACGATACCGAGATCCAGAACTGGACCGACGGGATTCCGCTCAGCCCCGCCTGGTGGGCGCCAGCTTTCGTCACTCTGATGATTCTCGGCCTGCTGTGGGTCGTCGTCTACTACATTTCGTCGGGGACGTATCCGGTACCCAAGCTCGGCGCGTGGAACATCGCCGTGGGTCTGGGAACGATGATGGTTGGCTTCCTGATGACGCTTCGGTGGCGCTGAGGGCGCCGACGCTCACGCCCGGCTGAGCTGGACCCTCATGCCGGCATCGTACATGCCGAGAAGGGAGCGTCCGGCCAGGCCGTCCTCAAGGCGAGCCGCGTGCGCGCTGGCGAACGACAGGACGGTCGTCGCGCCTGCGCGCAGCAGCGCGGGGGATGCCGGCGTTGAGGGGCCCAGGACGACCGTGTGCGCCGCCTCGGCGAGTTCGAGCAGGCGCGGGATGGTCTTGTTGACGAAGGCGGATCCGGAGATGAACACGTAGTCCATCTCGGGAAGCAGGTACTCGCAGGCCGAGTCCGGGTAGTCCCCGTCGAAGAGGTTGCGTTCCAGGATGATCAGCTCTCCGGCGTCGGGCATGGCCGCGGGGGCGAAGGGGAAGTGTCCGATGATGGCCACTCGCTTGCCGGCGACGAGGGGCGCGTAAGGGTGGAAGGTGCGCGCCCAGTTGTTTTCGGCGCAGGGCGTGAATCCGTGTGCGAGGGCGCGATCGGGGTGGCAGTGGTAGGCGTTGATGGCCGCCACGCCGATGCCGGCGTCCTCGAAGTTCCAGGATTTCGCGAGGGCTGCGACGTCGCGCAGCGGCCGTCCGAGAAGCTCGGCGGGGTCGGAGACGGCGCGCGGGCGCGACTGCACGTTCATGCCGAAGGCCATCCCCACCCCGCTGTCGCTGGAGGAGACGCGGCGCCACTTTCCCTCGGTGTTGATGCTCGTGACCGTCAGGTCGGCGGGAATCTCGTCGATGAGTTCGTCGTACAGGTCCCAGGGGCTGGTCATGGTGTCTCCTGCGAAGCTACGGGGAGGGTCGGCCCGTCGCCGACCCTCCCCCATGTTAGGTCATCCTCAGATAGCTTGCGCGGGGCCAGCCGACGCCGGCGCCCTCACGCTCCGTACACGTCGAGGAGGAGACGGAAGGCCAGGGCGTTGAGCGCGATGGCTCCCGCGACCATGCCGAGTGCCGCAAGCACCTCGCGGCGATTCTGCGCTGCCTCGGTCACCCCCGGACGCGGGCGGGACAGGCGGGCAAAGGCCCACGTGACCGCTGCGCCGACGACGAGGCCGCCGATGTGCGCCTGCCAGGAGATGCCGCTGGCGATGAACCCGTAGGCGAGGTTCGCGACCAGGAGGGCAACGATGGATGTCGTGTCGGATCCGTGGAGGCGCTGGAGGACGAAGACGGCGCCGAAGAGGCCGAAGACCGCGCCGGACGCGCCGACGGTCCCCACGTAGATCTGCGCGGGCTGGATGAGGCACCACGCGATGACGAAGGCGGAGCCGCCCAGCGCGCTCACCAGGTAGATGGTCAGGTAGCGCCACCGTCCCAGGGCCGGTTCGATGGCCCGCCCCACCCAGTACAGGGTCAGCATGTTGAAGCCGATGTGCATGATTCCCCCGTGCAGGAAGGCTCCGGTGAGGATCGTCCAGGGGTGGCTCATGAGGCGGGCGGGAACCAGCATCAGGGAGGACTCCACGGAGGGCACCATCCAGGTGAGGGCGAACATGAGCACACAGATCCCCATGAGCGCGTAGGTGACGACCGGCGCGCCCGCCGCGGAGGCGCGCGAGACGCGACCCGACCAGCCGCGCTTGGAGGCGGCGCAATCCACGCAGATGGAGCGCACCTCGGTGGGGACCACGCAGTCCACGCACATGGGGCGGTTGCATCGCTTGCAGTAGTCGATGCTGCGCGCGCCCGGGTGGCGGGGGCAGTCGGGGGCGGCGCGCGGGTCGGAGCGTTGACCGTAGCTTGGCATGCTCATGGCTTCCCTTTCGGACGGCGGGTAGGGGACGAGGCCGGGGCGCGTCGCCCCGCCAACTGCGCTGGGCAGCGGGGGCGGCCCCGGCCTCGTCGATGAAGAGGAGGAACGGTCAGTCGACGATCTCGATGGAGTTGATGACCTGGTCGGTGACGGGACGGTCGCCCGCGCCCGTGGGGGTCGTGGCGATGGCGTCGACGACGCGCTTGGAGTCCTCGTCGGTGACCTTACCGAAGATCGTGTGGTTGCCCAGGAGCCAGGGGGTCGGGGCGACGGTGATGAAGAACTGGGAGCCGTTGGTGCCCTTGCCCATGCGCTTTCCGGCGTTGGCCATGGCCAGCAGGTAGGGCTCGTTGAAGTTGAGTTCGGGGTGGATCTCGTCGTTGAACTGGTAGCCGGGGCCACCGGTGCCGGTGCCGAGGGGGTCGCCTCCCTGGATCATGAAGCCCGGGATGACGCGGTGGAAGACGGTGCCGTCGTAGAGGGGGCGGGAGGTCTTCTGACCGGTCGTGGGGTCAACCCATTCGCGCTCGCCCTTGGCCAGGGATACGAAGTTGGTCACCGTGTTGGGGGCGTGGTTGGGGAACAGTTCGACGGTGATGTCGCCGGCGGTGGTGTGAAGAATCGCTTTCATGTGGACAATGGTCGCATCTTTTCCTGGGTGTTTCCTGTCCGTTCGGTGAGTTTGTCGGGGCGGTGGGCTGCAGATCACAGGCGGTTGTAGCACAATAGGAGTCAGTGGCGCGCCCGCGCCCCGTTTATCGTGGACAGGAACGGAGACATCATGGCTACTTCGCCGACTTTCGATGCAGATAAACTGCGCGCTTCGTCTCAGCAGCTTCGGGACGCAGCCGCCATTTACGCCGGGAAGGTTGCCGTGAAGGCGGCGGATCTGGCCAGCCAGGGCGTCGATTGGGCCGCCCCCCGCGCCCAGGCCGCGCTGAATTCCGCGATCGAGCACGCCGCGCCCGCCATCGACAGCGCCGCGGCTCGCGCCCAGGCTGCCGCCGCCTCGGCGGGTCCCGCCATCGAGAACGCTCGCGGCCACCTGGTCGATGACTACCTGCCGCGCGCTTCGCTCGCCGTGAACCAGGCGGGCGCCGCGCTTTCGGCTCGCGGCTCCCTGTCGGATCGTGCGCGCCGCGCAACGGAGGCCTCGGCCGCCGCGCTGGCGACGCCGACGCGCAAGCGCCGCAGGTGCCGCGTGCTGCGCGCCCTGGGTCTGACCGCCCTAGTCGGCGCGGTTGCGGGCGCGGGATACATCCTGTGGAAGCGTTCGCAGCCGATCGAGGATCCCTGGGCCGAGGAGTACTGGGCGGATCTGGACACCGATTCCTTCGTCCCGGAGACCGATGCCGAGAAGGCTACCTTCGAGTAAACCGAGTGACACTGACCCTCTTGAGAGGCTTGTGCTGACGGGGGCCGCGGCGTCTTTCGCCGCGGCCCCCGTTCGTTGTGGACGGTTTTTGCGCCCCTTCCCGGTTGGTCATATGATGAGCATCATCTCATTGACATCCGCAGGCTCGGCTTGCGCTTTACTTTCTCGGAGGGTCGTGTGAGCGACGGTGGTTTCGACTCCCAGAAGCACGGTCAGACGCGTCACGACGCGGAGCAGGGGGAGAGCACCTGGGTAACGCGGCGGGCAGGCCCGGCATGAGCGGCGTCATGGGAGGCGGGACCGCAAGCGGGGCCAGCAAAGACGAGAAGAAGACACGCAAACGCAAGTACGAGCC
>ERZ772807.402-NODE-402-length-26733-cov-10.151586_pt1 | contig 26733 bp, 24 predicted proteins | sample MGYA00511472_ERZ772807 | MGnify/ENA primary metagenome ERZ772807 (study PRJEB29015, sample SAMEA2737947) | human oral metagenome | biome: human oral; feature: human-associated habitat; material: dental | place: China | collected 2039 ... | reverse complement strand
GCTCTTTTTTACCCCCTCATTGTCTCCTGTCACAGCAAAGAACTCACTTGGGTCTGCCGCATTTCTAAACTCCTCATTCAAATGCTCATCATTATCCAGTATGATTCCGTTAAAATGCAGAGCTTCAGCATTTGCTCCCGGTTTAACATCCTTTGTTATTTTTTTATAGAACAATGAACCGAATTCAAGATTTTCGTTATTTAGCACCGCCATTAAATAAATCAATAATTGCGGCTTCCAGTCATCATTCAGAATATTCGTATTTAATTTATTTTCAAACGGATATTAAAATCTAATCCTTGTTATGTCATAATTGATAAGGTAAGACCTCAAAAGAGCACAGAAAGTAATAGTATTTTCCTCTAAGAAAGACTAACAAAAGTAGGGACAGACACTCTCGTCTTCTTGTACCTCCAATATATATCCTCTTGTATCTCCAATATATATCCTCTTGTATCTCCAATATACATCCTCTTGCATCTCCAATATACATCCTCTTGTACCTCCAATATACATCCTCTTGCATTTCCAATATACATCCTCTTGTACTTCCAATATATATCCTCTTGTACTTTGATGAAAGCGCGGACATAACCATCCCAATTAGTATGATAAGCGAACCACCACCTGTAAGCATTCTTTTAGAAGCTAATTAAGCATCAATTAGAGTCGAATAGAGCATCAATTAAAAACGAAGAGGGCGAAAAATATTTATAAAACTGTTTCTTGTTAATTTTGAATCTTCGATTTTATTCAAAATTGTTCATTAGAACATACCTTTCTATCTTCTTACTCTAATTTGATACATCTTATTATATATTGGATAAAGTAAATTGTCAAACAAAATAGTTTTAAACTATAATGATTGATTTTGTTTAAAGAGTAAAATAAAAAGCCCACTCAAAATTGAGTGGGCTCTAAGTTTAGCTATTGTGATTAATACGTATACTTTAAGGAAAAAAGAAATAAAGAATATCATAAAAAAAAGAGAGTATAAAGAATTAAAGAATGAAGAAAATAGTTTTTTTTCTATTGACTATATCGGAATAAGTAAAAAAGATTTAATAGAATCTATAAGGGTTATGAGAACTCCGATCAATTCATTTTGGATTATTCCTAAAACATTATCTATTTCGGCACAAGATTCAGAAAGGCTGTTATATCATTATAATCTTGATAAATTAGAAAAAAGGCTTAATCAATCTATTAAATGGCTAATAGAAGATCTAAAAAAGGAAATGGATAAGGAGGATGAGGAAGATGTTATTAAAATGTATGGCAATAAGATGAGAAGAGTGGCGGAATCTTTGTTCAAATTGGTTAGATGTTTTTATCAAAAAGTATTTGCCATTAGTCCAATAGATTATGATAAAACTTTAGGAGAAATAATTAAGCCTTTAGAAGATAGTGTTTATCTCTCTCAACAAGATAAAGACCATATTAAGAGAATTAAAAATATAGCTAATAATTTATCACATGATTCTGGTGACCCAGTTAGTTTTGATAATATCACAGAATTATATTTTTGGTTAAGGTATTTTATCAAAGATTTTTGTCATAGAATAGAAGAAAAAGAAGAAAAGAAGTCCTTACTATTAGGAAATGAAAAACCATCTCCTTTTGAATTTATACAAAAGAATTTACTTAAATGGAATTTTATTGATGAAATAAATAAGGTACTAATATCTGATCCTTCCAATTGTTTATTTAAAGTTGTCATAGAAAATCAATCTGATACAAATTCATTATTTTCATTAGAAAATAATTATCTTTGTAAAGATGGAGTAATAAGAAAACTCTCCTATGATGATAATTCTATACTAACTATTTCTAATAGAAATGACGTAATACACCTTTTACAATCTATCCAAAAAAAAGTAAGAGAAATGTGTATTAATGAAGGGGTAAATGATAATTATATACCTCTAAGTATCACAGCAGAATATATTAAAAAGAACAAGCCAATACATTTGTTTACATTTGAGGAAATAAAGTCTTTAATGGCTACGGCAGATGATAGTGTAAATAACAAACTTGTTATTGATGAGAATGGATATGCTAAAATCATTCAAGATGTATCTTATGGCTATTTATATCCTGTTAGCCAAGAAACTTGGGGTGCAGGAAATAACTATGTAGGGAAATATTCCTCATTATCTGATGCAAGACCCAGTTACCATCTTTGTCTAATGGGATGGTTACATTACCTTAAAACAGGAGATACATATTATAATGACTGTTTTCCATCTATAGAATCTGAAGCAAATATCATTAAAGAAATTAAAAAATACTACTAAATTTAACCGAAACAAAATAGGCTAACCCATCACTGAGTTAGCCGTTTTCATTACTTCTGCACCTGCAAGGAGCATTCTATTTTCTTTTCGTTGCCGAAGCGGTCAGTGAGCCAGAGGGTAAAGGCGTGGGAGCCGAGACTGTGGCCGGTGTAATAGAGCCTGAATACCTTTTGAGGGAGGGGATAGGTGTCGTTGGGGATAAAGGGCGCGCCTTTCTCAAATCTTAAATCCCCTTTGCCTTCAAAGGAGAAGTACCGCAGAGAGTAGGCATTTTCGGCATATACCTGAGTGGGGAGTATCTCTAAACGCAATTCAGCAGTACCACCGAGTGACAGGTGTTTAGGCACAGGCAATACCTTTACCTCAAAAGGAAAGTTTTGTTGTACGTCCAACTCTTTTTTACAAGAGGTGAATAGGCTCACACATAGCATTGCGATGAGTCCTATTACAATTTTCTGATTTATTTTCTTCATCGTATTGTCTTTTTAAAGGTTAAAACATATAACGCAGTCCTACAGTAGCACAGGGACGCAGTAGCTCAAAGGAACTTCCCCACAGAGCTGCTACCTTGCCAGAGCAAAGCACTAAAAAGTGATCACTTAGGTAAGTCTCTACCTGCAAGCCAATTTGTGCGCCATAGAGAAAATTATTTTCGTTCTTTAATAGTGCCCCATCAGGAAGGAGGCTTTTGCTGTGATTGACTACCTCATAGCCCAAAAGAGCTTCTGCTCCCAAGTTCAAAGCTACCGTTTTACTGCTGTCACTGACTAAGGCAAAGCTATAGCCTCCTGCACCTATATACCTCTCAACGGGTATATTCAGACTCTTGTAAGGGTACAATCGCCTTTGATATTCAAGAGCAAAATGCTTGTAGTTACCCCTTTTAGCATTGATACTATAGCCCAACTGCACCCCAAAATCATCAGAAAAAGAGGAAGTAAAAGCCTCTGCAGGTGCAACCCAAGAGAGCGAGATACCTTTTTGCTTGGGTAACAATCGCTGTGCCTGGGCAATGGAGCCTCCTAAAAAGCACAGACAAATACAAGTGATAATTCTTAGCATTGGCATTAGAATTTAAGGTTAAACTGTTCAATAGGGCGAGCGGCTATAATCTCCTCGTTGGTGATAAGGAACGATTGGTAACGAGAGCCGTTCTTTTCAAAGATTTCTACCCGCAAAACCTTGTCATCAGAGAGGGTGAGTTGGTCTAACATATACACCGAGCGGGCTTCTTTATGAGCCTTTAGCAGGGATATAGGTTGGTATACGCGCAAGGGCTCAATGGGCACTTCTTGTACAATGCTCTTTTTGGTGGTCTTCTTATCAATGATTTTAAAAGTGATAAAATCTACTTCAAAAGGCAGGTTAGAGCGATTGGACAATTGCACATCTACATAGAGTTTGCTATTGTGTACATAGATGCCTTTTAGTAGCCATTGTATACCTGCATTCTCCGAACCTATATGCTTGATATAATTCTTCTTCTGATGATAGATAGACGACATAATAATCTGTGCTACCGCAGGTGATTCCCAGCCTGTATCAGAGAAGAGAATATCCGATTTCACATTGTTGCCTTGGGGCATTCCTCTACCAAAATCAATGGTAAGAGGTTGTGGCGTGGAGTGATAACTTACCTCAAAGCTATAAAAGCCTCCGTCTTGAGTGATGACCGATAGGTTGGTGCTATCGGTAAAGTCTGTTTTAGCTGCCTTTACCCTTAGTACATTCTCGGCATCTTTCACCTTGTCAGCTACTAAGTTTTCACTGCCTAAATCCACATAGCGGATAGAAGCAGGAAAGATAAGATGGGTTGTTTGATCATAAGCCACCTGCAAAGGATAAGGCACTACCTTTCCTGATTGAGCTAAAAGTTCCTTTTTCTCAGTACTGAGGGCTGTGTTTTCCTTTGCCTCATTCTGGGCTTGCACGGTAACAGTAAGCATTGTTACCGATAAAAATAAGTGTAATTTACGCATAAATAAAATGATATTAAGTGTGTTTAATAGGTTGAAAAATAAATAATTGTGTTGTTTTGTGCTTTGTTGTGTGTTTATGGGTTTGTCTGAAAGGCTATTTCTTAGAGATGAGTAGGAGCTGATAACCTGCTTTAACCCTTATGGAAGGCTGTGCAATCTTTTTAGAAAGATAGGACGTACCTCCTTGCACGACCCCTTTGCTCAGCTCCGAGACAATTTGGTCTTTGGCGGAAGAGCTAAAGGTAAAGCTACTCCCTGAACTTTTGCTCATTCCTGCTGCTATCTCTCTAAAGGCATTGGCATCGGAAGAAGCGGGCAGGTATAACCCTTGTTGCCCATCGATGTCGTAGGCAGCTATAGAGACAGGAATTACCTTGCCCTTGTACTCTAAGGATTTTACGGTGAGTAACAATCTATCTCCACTCACTTTAGCAGAGGCTGTAAGCAGTTCTCCTTTAGGAATGAGTATGCCTGCTACTCGTATAGGCTCTAAAAGTCTTAGCTGCACCCTTGAGTTTTCTCCTAATAGCTGTTCGATATGTGTACAAGCGCGAATGCTATTCTTTAGGATACTGCCTTGTGGCTTAAAGCTCTCGCCATTGAAAAAAGCGGTCTGTTGCTCCTTCACCCATTCTTGCAGAGCCTCCTTCTCGGACTGCTTGCGGGGCAAACGACTGACGACCTTTTCCTCTGGAGTATAGACAGGAGCAATGTTTTTACTCTGTTCTGCATTGTCAGCTTCGCTACTATTGTTTCCCTCGCCCTCTTGCGAGCCTGCGCCCCCCATCATTGAAGGGTTTTGTTGTCCTTTAGGCAAATATCTTGAAGCCATTTCATAAGACTTTTCCATCAATGCCATTTGGGCATCTATAGAGGTAGGATCTTGCTTATTGGAGAGTTGAGACTTGAGTGAGGCTATCTCTTCTTTGAGTCGTTGTTGCTCCTCGTAAGCACTATTGTCTTGGTAGAAACTGCCTAAAGTCTGGTGAATATCGCGATAAGACTGAGCAGAACGCTCAAAGGCATTAGGGGTAGCCTTGCGATAACGCGGAGTGGGTTCCTCTTCCTCCTCGATAGCTTCAGGATATTCCTCGCCTTCGTCTTCTTGCCAATAGTCCGACAGCGCATTGAGAGAGGCTTTTTTATCAGCTTCTTTTTCTTCTAAGAGGGCTTCTTCATAGGCTTTTTCCTTGTCAGAAGGCAAGAGGGTTTCGGTAGCTTGTGGTATTGCCTCATTGATACCTACTTGTGTTTGCTCTTGCTCACTTCCGCCACCAAAAAGCAGATACATACAAGCGAGGAAGATTATCCCCATTAGGGCATAGATGACAATTTTCTTGAGTTGTTGTTTTTTAGCAAGGGCTTTTTCCTCATTGCGCTCTTGGAGGGCTTTTTCCTCTTCTTCACTGACCAAGAAACTCGGTGTAGAAGAAGGAGCGTTAGCCTTATCTGAGGCAGGGGTATTACCGTTTTGCTCTGGAAGGGGTGTGTTCTTTTCCATTATTAAGTTGTTTAAAAATTAACGAATCCTTTTTTGGGGTATTTCCCTCTGTAGGTACAATAGCCTTGTTGTCAATATGCTGTATGGCAGGGGCTTCGCCTTGGTGGTACTCTTGGTAAGCGTGCCATAGTATAAAAAGAGTAAGTAGCGAGTAGACTGCAAAGGCTAAGAGTACCAAGCGTTTTCTTTGTGAGGGTGAAAGTCCCTGACAATAGCTTCGGGTTTGCTTTTTTAGAGAATGTATCTCTCTTTGGATTTTGGCTATCATCTCTCTACGGTTCTAAGGTCTTTGTTTTCTATTACATTGAACTGTTCGATGATAAATCCCTGAGGGTTGTTATCAGAACGCACGGAGTTAATCAACCTGCAGGAGGTAATAAGACTCCTTTCGGTGATGTTGCTGGCGCGGGTGATGAACTGTTTGGCAAAGGTTTCCACCTGATAAGGATAGCTATTAAAGTTACAGCGCACGCTATCGATGACTACCCGTTGGAGGATATTACCAGAGATGATGCGGTTGTAATAGCCTTTTTCAGCCAAATCTTTATAGTAGTTAAAGGCAGATTTATCAGCCATAAAGAAGGCACGTTTGGTATTGTCTTCAATTGCTTTTTTATCGGGGGCTAAGTTGAAGAAGAGTTCGTGAAACCTGCGCACGTGTTCTTTAGCCTCGACAGGGCGATTGATTTTCTCATCTTGAGAGAGTGCCAGCATTAGTGATTTACCGTTGTCTAACACATAGATTTTCTCGCGCTGTTTCTCGGCAAAGTAATAGGCATAGCCTACAGCGAAGATACTCACGCCTGAGCAGAGCACAGCAAAGGCTATGGCATACATACGGATTTGTTTGAATCCGTTTTCGATGTTTCTAAAGATTTTAAATTCCATTAATTTTAGTATTCAATTAGACTTGTTTTTACTTCATTAACCTACCTGTAATATTACCTGAAAGAGAGCCAGCTCCTGCACCTGCTATATTACCTGCATTGGAGGTAGCTTGGTTTACATTTCTACCATAATTACCCATACCTCCTGCTTGTATGATCCAACCTGCTACAGTAGGAATGGTAAAATAGCCTATGATACCAATGACCATAAAGATAATGTAGGCTGTGTTGGTAGTATCAGGAATAAAACTTGGGTCAGAGAGTTGCTCGATGTCTCGTTGTAAGATAAGGGATTGGATACGTGCTAAAATAGCACTGAACAAATCGGATACAGGAAGCCATAGATAGACACTTACATAGCGGGTAACCCATTGTAGTAAGGTAGATTGAAATCCATCCCATACCGAAATGGCAAAGGCTATAGGTCCTAAAATAGACATCACCACAAGAAAGAAAGTGCGTATGGTGTCAATCACTAAAGCGGCTGCTTGAAAGAGCATTTCGAGTAGTTCACGAAACCACGATCGGATGCTTTGCTTGAGGTCATACATCCCTCTTTCAATATACATTCCTGCCATTACAGCCATATCTTCGGGCATCCAACCTAATTCATCAATCTTTTTGTCAAACTCTTCATCTGAGACAAGGTAGGCAGTTTCAGGGTTACGCAATTGTGCTTCTCGCTCTAATCGGTCTTTCTGCTCTTGTAGTTTGTGCAAATCGAGCGTTTGTCCTTCTAAGATGCTATGGGTACCTGTTACCACAGGGCTTAACACTGTATTCATTGTTCCTAACACCAGAGTAGGGAAAAATATCACACACAGCCCTATGGCAAAGGGACGGAGCAAGGGATACACATCCACAGGTTCGGCACGGGCTAAGGCTTGCCATATACGCATTGCCACATAGAACAGTGCCCCTAAGCCTGCCAAGCCTTTGGCTATGGCAGACATCTGAGCTGTTAGGGGCATCATCTCATCGTATAAAGTACGGAGTATTTGGTGTAGATTTTCCATTTATCAGTCTTTTACCAGTATTTGAGTTCTGTTCCATAGAGTGAAAGTACCTTTTGCGCATCGTTTTGCTTCTTAGCACGTAGGTAGCTTACCGAGATGTTTTTCTGGGTGTAGTAGCGTACTAAGTTATAGTACTCTTTCACTTCCTTATGCACCTTGTCGATAATGTCCATACGCTCTTTGTCGTTCATAGAGAGTGAGGAACTATTGACAATTTGTCGCAGGTCTTTGAGCAGCTTAGAACTTTCGCCCAAGAGCTTGGAGTAGCCATTGGCAATAGCCGACAACTCTTGAGAGGAGAAGTTAGGGTCTTGGCTCATCTTCTTGAAGTTGGTTACATACATCTTGGAGATGTCGCCCACCAGTAACACTGTTTCTTGTACCTTGCGGGCATCTTTTACCAAGTTATTTACCTTTTTCAGAGCATCGTAATACTCCTTGCCTTGGTTGTAGAGCTTTTCCACCTCTCGGAAGTTGTTGAGCATATTCTTAGCTGTTGAGGAGGTTTGCACTATCTGCTGGGTAGTGTTGATAATGCTCTGAGCAAAATTAGTCGGGTCAGTTACTACCCATTGTGCGCTTAGTTTGGGGCTTGCCAGCATAGCTATAGCAAAAAGCCCCGTTAATAACATTTTCTTCATTGACTTTAATTATTATGATTTACGTATGATTATTAGTTTATTACAGTCCATTAGCCATTTGTACGATGGCTTTTTCCAAATTGCCGTCTAACTTCTCGGAGAGTTCCATCACTTGGTGTTTTTCGCTCTCTTCGGTGGTGTAGGCAAAGTATTCTTCTCGGCTCACCTCTGTAGCATACACCGCAGAGTGTGTACCTCCTAAGCCTATCCACACTTCTTTGTATTTGCGACGAGAGTCGTTGGAGAGATTGATAGATAGGATTTGCGACTTCTCTTTCTCGGTAAGTCCTAACATCGCTTGGATAGCATCGAACTTGTTCATATACTTGCGCTGGTCGAGCAATATCTTGCAATCGGAGTTGTTGATGATAGATTCCTTCACGATAGGTGAATGGATGATATCATCTACCTCTTGGGTTACAATCACTGCCTCTCCAAAGAACTTACGCACGGTTTTGAATAGGTACTTGATGTACTCCGCCATTCCTTCTTTGGCAATCGCTTTCCACGCTTCTTCGATGAGAATCATCTTGCGAATACCCTTCAGGCGCCTCATCTTATTGATAAATACCTCCATAATGATGATCGTAACCACAGGAAAGAGTATCGGGTGGTCTTTAATCGCATCAATTTCAAATACGATAAAGCGTTTGGAAAGCAGGTCTAATTCCTTATCGGAATTGAGCAGATAGTCGTATTCACCTCCTTTGTAATAAGGCTCTAACACGTTGAGGAAGTTAGCCAAGTCAAAGTCCTTTTCTCTTACCTGCTTCTCTTGTAGTATAGCTCGGTAGTCATTCTTGATATACTCGTAAAAACCATTGAAAGAGGGCGTGTGCGAGGGATTGTCTTTTACCAATTGCAGGTAAAGGTTCACTGCATTGGAAAGGGCTACCTCTTCCGCACGTGTAGGAGGTTCATTGTCTCGCTTCCAAAGGGTGAGTATCAGTGTTTTGATACTCTCGCGCTTTTCAATGTCAAACACCCCATCATCAGTATAAAAAGGGTTAAAAGCAATGGGATTGTCTTCGGTATAAGTAAAGTAAATCCCATCTTTGCCTTTGGTCTTGTGGTGAATAAGCTCACAGACTCCTTGATAGGAGTTCCCTGTATCTACTAAAACGATATGCGTACCTTGTTCGTAATATTGCCTCACTAAGTGGTTCGTGAAAAAGGATTTGCCACTACCCGAAGGTCCTAAGACGAACTTATTGCGGTTGGTGATAATCCCTTTCTTCATAGGTTCATCGGAGATATCCAAATGGATAGGCTTGCCTGTGAGCCTGTCGGCCATCTTAATTCCAAAAGGACTGGAAGAACTTTGATAGTTGGTCTCCTGAGTGAAAAAGCACAAAGCGGGCTCTATAAAAGTATAGAAAGTCTCTTCACTGGGGAAGTCGGCTGCATTGCCAGCTATACCTGCCCAATAGAGAGTTGCCGTATCAATGGTGTTATGGCGAGGCTTGCACTCCATTGAAGCCAAAGCGCTACCCACATCGTTTTTAATGCTCCTAAGCTCTTGTGGGTTGTCCGACCACGCCATCACATTAAAGTGCGCTCTGATAGAGGAAAGTCCGTAAGAGTGTGCCTCATTGAGGTATTGCTCTATCCATTCTTTGTTGATTTGGTTGCTACGGCTGTATCTTGAAAGCGAGTGCATATTGCGTGCTGATTTCTCAAACTGTCTGAGGTTCTCATCGGAATTGTCCAAGAATAGGTATTGGTTATAGATATGGTTACAACTCAGTAGCAAGCCCACAGGGGCTGCAAACGACAAACGGCAATCGCTCTTATCGGTAGAGAGTCGCTCGTAACGGCTATCGGCTTGTACCTTAGAAGGCAAGTCTTCTGTATCTGATAAGGTATGCACACAGAGTCTTTGGTTACCAATGCGCATTTGCTCGGCAGAGAGGCATATATCTTGCAGGCTCTCTTTCTCATTAGTGGAAAGACTGAGATATTGCTCAAAGAGTCCCTTTTTGTGGGGAGTGCCTATATAGTCCTCTGTTTTTAGCTGACGGAGCTTTATCAGGTTAGAGTCGTTTAAAATACGCTCTAACTGTGCTACGGCTTCCAAAAATTGAGTGGCGTGTTCTCGGTTAGTGAGCTCCTTAGGCAAGAAGTTTCCTTTGCAAAGGGAGGAAAAGTTGCTTTGGGCTCTCATTCGGTTTTTGGTGGTTTGGGTGATAAATAGGTAACATCTGTGATTTAAGAACGGGCGTTCGTTAAAATGCTTTTCGTACGAATGAGAGAGAAAACTCAGGTTCTCGCCTTGCAGTTCAGGTTCGTATTGTTCCTTGATAAACCAGTCCTGTTTGTGGATAACGGTATACTGTGGCAATACTTTGATAGCCTTATGCCAAAGTGAGTGGAGTATCTCATAGTCCTCACCCGAAATGGTAAAGAGCTCTGGGAGCTGTACCTCAAAGCCTATACTGATGTCGGCTTCTTTGGTGAGCAAGCAGTCTTGTTCTATGGCAAGAATAGGGAACTTACTCTCTAAGGTGTTGATTTTAGAACTATTTCTCATTGAGGGTTGTTTTAGGTTTAGGGTAACGAATAAATTGGCGTGGTGATCTTTGGTGACGTAGGTATTTGGGGTGGCGTTTGCGAGCTGCTTGTTTCATCAGGCCGTGTTCACCGTATTTCTGGTTTAGTGAAAAAGTCTGCCAAACCACAAGGCTGACCATACTAACGCCTACCCCCAAGCATACAAAAGAATTGACCCCTACCGTGTAGAGGATCATCACCAAGATGAGCACCGAGAGCAGTCCCCCTGCAAAGATGAAGAGGTACTGCGCTTTGAGTCCTTTGAACTCTACACTTCTGCCGATGCCTTTGTTGATAGAATAGCTGTTTTTTGTCTCCATAATCTATAAGAAGAACGAACGTAAGATCGTAGCCGCTACAATTAGGAAGATACAAGCCCCAAACCAACTGGCAGCCGTTTTGCTGGTATCGGGGTCGCCGCTACTAAACTTGTTATATACCTTCACCCCACCGATGAGTCCCACCACAGCCCCTATGGCATAGATGAGCTTGGTAGCTGGGTCAAAATACGAGGTAACCATACGGGTAGCTTCGTTGATACCTCCTACACCATTGCCCTGAGCAATGGAAAATTGTGTAACTCCTATCATCGTGAGCAGAAGGAGTCGTTTTAGAATTGATTTTCGCTTCATTGATAATCTGTTATTTTAAAATTTGGTGCAAAAGTAAAGGAAGATAAAGAGCTGGGAGAAAGTGTGGTAGCAGGTGGCTGAAAATGGCGGGGGATGGCTTACGATAGTTATAAAAAATGACATTTTGGCAGTTTATATTGTTTTGGCAGTTTTTTTGATATACAAATAAAAAAAGTTTATGGAAAAGAAAAACTATTCTGCTTTATTTGAAAATTTACAACATAGAAGTAATCCTGAAAGGCTACAAGGGATCGTGACAAAATTTTTTTCAGATAACCCTGAAATCAAAGACAATGATATCTTAAAGTATATAACATTGGCAATGAACGGTGTTGGTACTCAATACACTGATAAAAGTAGAGAAGCGGGTGAAAAAGTGAAATTACATCTGCAAGATATTCTTCTAGATGTTGAATATCAATATCAAGGATCTGTAATGACAAACACTCATATCAAAGGGCATAGTGATATTGATTTGCTTGTGATTTCTAATAAGTTTCATACTATTGACAAACAAAAAATTACAGAATTTTTAAACTCAAACAAGTCGTTATCACAAGAGCAAATTCAAAAATTACAAAAAGAATTGTTAGGAAAGAAATACTTTTCTGGGACTAATGATTTAAAACAAAATAGATTGCTATCTGAACAAAAATTATCATTTGTCTATGATATTTGTGATATTACACATCCCAAAGCTATAAAAATAATCAACAAAAGTATCAAGAGAAATGTAGATATTGTAATTGCTAATTGGTATGATGATGCTCAATCCGTTATTAATAATAAGCAAATTGAATATCGAGGGATTCAGATTTATAACAAAAGGAGTAATACAATAGAAAACAGAGATTTCCCTTTTTTAAGTATTCAAAGAATTAATAAAAGAAGTTCAGAAACAAAAGGTCGGTTAAAAAAGATGATCCGTTTTTTGAAAAATTTAAAAGCAGATAGTGATAGAAAAATTGAACTCAGTAGTTTTGATATAAATGCGATCTGTTATAATATAGAAATAGATAAATATTTACATTTGAATAAATATCAATTAGTTGCTATATTATATGAGCAGTTAAATGAATTAGTCTCTAATTCAAACAAGATAAATAGTTTGAAATCTGTTGATGGACATGAATATATTTTTTCCAGAAACAATATAGATAAAAAAGAATCCTTGAAGATACTCCTACAAGAAGTAAAAGCAATTTTTTTTAATCTATGCCAAACAAAATATTTGTAAAATAAAAAATGAGAATAAAAAGAATTTTTATAGGTTCTTCATCAGAAGAATTAGAATTAGCCAAACAAGCTAAAAGACTTTTAGAAAAAGATAATAATTATCAAGTAACTATATGGAATGAAAATATGTGGGATAAGGCAGTTTTTCGTTTAAATAATAGTTACCTTAATGATTTGATGAGAGCTACATTACATTTCGATTTTGGTATTCTTATTGGAACTAAGGATGATAAAGTTATTTTTAGAGAGAATGAAGTGATTCAACCTCGAGATAACGTTTTGTTTGAATTAGGCTTATTTATAGGAAGATTGGGGCTAAATAATTGTGCTTTTTTAGTAGATGAAGAAATAAAGATTTTATCAGATGTAAAAGGAATTTCTTTAGCACGTTTTAAGGAAAAAGAACCTAACTCCTTTAATAATGCAGTAATTTTAATAAAAGATTCTTTTGACCGGCAAAATGATTCAGATATTAATTTTTTCCCCTCTTCAACCTTAGCTGCTGTATATTATGAGAATTTTATAAAGCCAACTTGCTCACATATTATTAATAATAGAGGCCTATCTGATGAAAAAGGGAATAAATACAAGAAATGTACTATTAAAATAATCATACCTAAAAAACTAACTTCTGATGTTAATAGCCAGTTCCAAAGGATTAAAGCAAAAATTGAGACTAAAGAGTTGTCTTTTGAATATTTAGGAAGACCACGAAATATTAATGTTGAAATAATAGCAGAGGATGGAGAGGTAATGATTATTGATTTTCCTACTATTCTATCTGGTATAAATTATGCAATATCAAATTTGCTACCTCAAGACTTTAACTCTATGTCTGTTGATTATGAAGCTATTTTAAGCAGAGAACTTGAACGCTTTGTATATACACTAAAAAAAATAGCTTTGAGAGATGGGTTTGATGATCTTATTAAGATTGTAGATGAAGATAATTAGTTTTCCTCATACAACAGGATGCTAAAGAAAAACTACTCAGCTTAACAACTATTGAGGACTTGCACTAGCTCTAAGTATAATTATGTTTTCCTTTCAAAACAAACTTAACTCTTAAAATCTTACAATAATGAATCTATCTGACTTCATCAATTTTTACAAAGAAAATCTTACAACAAGAGGCCTTATGAAAAAGAAATATAAGGCACATTATATTATACCTATCATATATCTTCTAATACCTATAATTCTTATGGGTATTAAATATAGGTTTGGATTAGATAGTTTTTGTAGTTATATTATTTTTGTAATGATAACTATTTTTGACATATTATTTCTTATTCTTTCTACTAGAAGACTAATCTTTAAAACAATGAAAGAATTGAATAAAAAATTTATTGTAGAAAAAAAATGCTACTCATTAAATCGTCAAGAGATAAAGAAGTATTTCTTTTCTGAGTTAAAAAAATATTTTAATGATAAAGAAATTTCAGAAAACAAGATAAAGGATATAATTGTTATCTTAAACAAGAAATCGGAAAAAGAGAAAGCTCCTTTTATTATAAGCTCTTCTATATTTTCAGCTATAGCACTAGTTATATTTTCATCTGCATGTAATAGATTTTATGAGCTTGTAGGAAATAATCCTTTGGATATAATAGTGTATACAATTTTATTAACCCCGTTTATATGTTATATAGTCACATATCTTATTTATAGCATTAGAGAAATTTATTTCAATCTGTTTACAAATTATTTGTCTATCAATGGACTTATAGATTTGTTAGAGGAATATGAAATTAATAAACCAACCAAGGAGTGAATTTGTTTAATATTCCTTCAACCCTCTTTAAAGGGGGAAGGTACAAAAAAAGTGACTATAATGTTGTAAATCAGAGATAATTATTTTTCAACCCTTGATTCATATTATAAAAAGATAGTAGAATTTGATATGTAGGAGGCAGGATAGGACATATAAAAATAGTATATTTTTTAGCTACTTCCCCTCACACGAACTCCCTAATATCAAACTCCGTTTTACTCTCTACAGTTTTAGGCAACGCCTTCTCCAAGAGCGCACTCACTTTAAGAGTCGCTTGGGGTAAGGCTTTTTCTATGGCTTCTAATAAGCTGGTGCCCTCTACTTTTTGCAGTAGCTCTATGTTCTCGGTGGTAACCTCTTCTTTGTCCTCAGAGAGGAAAGTAGCTACCTTTTCCAAGTCCTCAAACGAAAGCCCCGTAGCAAAATCATTGTCCTCTTCCTCTGTTCGATAGCTGCGTAAATCCTCTTCTTCATCTTCAAGGTCTATGGTAGGTTCCTCTTCCCATTCTGTCAGAATATCCTGTTGCTCTTTTTCTGTTAAGGGGATAGCTGTAGTGACTACCTTTGCTGGAGGCACAAACCTGCTTTCTCCCATTACCGATGTTAGAGGAGCTGTTTTGGGTATAGGGGTAGCTTTAGGTTGGGGAGCTCTCTTTTTAGAAAGTGTTATAGGCATTTTGTCCGATAGCAACAACAAAATCACCACGATAAGTAGTAAAATGATAATCTTTTCCATTGTTAGAATATAGGTTTGTATTTCTGTTCAAAACTCTGTGTAATTTCTTCTTGGTACTGCTCGAAATGCGCTTTGAGCACATTATCCAAATAGTTGTACAGACTGATCTTATCTTCTCCTATCACCTGTACAATGCGGGCTATTCGCTGGTGAAACTCAGGACGTATATACACCGATTTCCCTTCCCTTGCTGAAGTCTCTCCCTGCTCAAAAAAATAACTTTCATACTCATAGAGTTCTGCCTTTTTCTTTTTGGTAGGAGCTGGTTTCTGAGGTGTTTTCTCTGTCTCTATCGGAGCCGTAGCAATGGCAGGGGCAGGCGTGGGTTGCTTGCCTGCCATTAGCTCCATTAGTTCGTTTTCGTCTATAGGTTTTACTGTCTTCATATCTTTAGGGTTTATTGAATAATCTGTACCAACTCATCAATAAAGTCGTCCAAATGACAACCGCTCATCAGCTTCTCATCAGCAGGCATTAAGGTAGAACGGAATACCAACCGTTGGTTTTCTGTGCCATCTTTTCGGAAACGTTTGCTATCAGAGATGTAGGCTTGCATTAGGTTCAAACCTAAATCAGCGATCACCTGCTCGTATATCTTATACAAAGGCGATTTTTCTCTCCCATCTACCTGATTCCAAAACAAATGCACGCTTTTAATAGTACTTTCGGTATTCTTAGCGATGATATTGGAAAGTACCTCAGTAAAACTCAAAGTACTTTCAATCACCACTCTATCGGCAGTGATAGGTGAGAAAATGTGATGCATTTGTGCTAGCAGGGTCAATATTCCTGCGGTGTTTACTGTCCCTGGCATATCAAAGAGGATAACCTCTATAGGGAAAGGTGTCTCTGTGATAAGCTGTTGTGCCTTTTCAAGGGCTTCATTAGGCTTACATTGTATTATGGGGTATGCCTTTTTGTTTAGCTCACTAAACTGTCTATGAGCAGCTTTCTTAAAATGCTCGTTGTTCATCACTGTTTTGAGGTCTTGTTCTCGCATTCGGTGTAGGCTGTATTGTGGATAATCACAATCCATCACTGCTACATTGTAGCCCATTCGGTAATGTAGCAAGCTGGCTACTAAGGTGGTAAAAGTGCTTTTTCCTACCCCTCCTTTCTGGGTAGAAAAGCTAATGAATTTTGTCGTTGATGTCATATATATGTGTTTAAATATGTTTGTAATTCAGTAAGTATATAAGTGCATAGCTATTCAAATACAACTATCTGTAATTAGCCAATTATCTAACTACCTCTATAAGTAAGTATTTACTCACATAAGTAATTGACTAATTATCTAATTACTTGCGTATGTACATACTTCTGTAGCTTTATAGCTTTGTAGCTACATAGCTACCTAATTACATTTTTACTTTCGTATATACTTACTTTGGTATGCGGGTGCAAAGGAACATATAAATATACATATAGCCTTATGTAGGGTTGTAAATGGCTTTATAAGGAAGTGATTGGCTTTGTGTTATATACAAATCCTTTGCTAAGAAATCACTTGTTTTGCACCCTGAAATCACTTTACCCGCTCGTAGTGTTAATTTCTCTTTTTATGGCTAATTAAAATTCGACCGTTAGGGAGAATTTTCTGTTCACCCGAACAGAGCAAGTTGTGTTTTGAGGCACGCATTAGGCGTGTAGGCACCTCAAAACCACTTGCCCTTGCAGGGAGCTTAAAACGCACTCCGAAGTCGTGGTTTTTTACTAACACTGAATTTATATGACCTTACAGAAAACAACTCACAAACGCCCCATAGGTAGGAACAAAAAGATAAATCCTACTTCTTTTAGATATGTTTTTCGATTGAATGAAGAAGAAAACAATCAGTTTCTCTCGCTTTTCGAGCAATCAGGAATGAAAGTCAAAGCGCATTTTATCACCTCTTTGCTTTTTAACCGAGAGATAAAAGTGGTGAAAATTGATAAATCTGCTTTAGATTATTACACCAAACTCACTGAACTCTATGCGCAATTTCGTTCGGTAGGGGTCAATTACAATCAGATTGTAAAGATACTCTACCGCAATTTTTCGGAGAAGAAAGCGGCTGCTTACCTCTATAAATTGGAGAAAGAAACTACCCAATTGATTGCTATCTGCAAACAAATATTAGAACTCTCGCAGCAAATGGAGCAAAAACTAAAGTAGTTTTTAAGAAGAAAACAGCGAGTTATGATAGCAAAAATACATCGAGGAGGGCAGCTGTTAGGGGTACTTTTGTACAATCACAACAAGGTATCTAAAGGACAAGGAGAGGTGTTATATACTCAAAAAGTGATACAACCTCTGCAAGGAAGTGTAGGCATTTCGGAAGTATCTCGCTCCTTTGCACCTTATCTCTATGCCAACATAAGGACAGAAAAACCTATCCTACACATCTCTCTCAATCCCGATCCTAACGATAAGGTGAGTGATGAAACCTTTGTAAAGTTGGCTACTGACTATATGCAACAGATGGGCTTTGGCAACCAACCTTTTGTGGTTTACAAACATTCGGATATCGAGCGCAAACACATTCACATCGTATCGCTGGGGATAGATGAAAACGGCAAGAAAATCCCTGATACTTTTGAAAAAATACGCTCAATGAAAGTATGCCGAGAGTTGGAAACGAAATACCAACTTATCCCTGCTATCACCAATGATTCACAGCTAACAGATGATGAGCTCTTGCCTTTGTCTAAATTAATACCCTTAGATTACCGACAAAACGACCTTAAAAAGCAACTGATTCATACTGTAAAACAATTGCTAAAACACTATCATTTTGCTTCATTAGGAGCATTTAACGCCTTGCTCAATCAGTTTAACATAGCGGTAGAAAAGGTAGAAGGCGAACTACAAGGTATTCCTAAAAAGGGCTTGGTATATCTGGTATTGGATGAGAATGGTAACAAAGCAAGCCATCCTTTTAAAGCCTCCAAGCTCGGCAAAACACTGAGCTTACCTTATATCGAAAAACACTTGCAAAAGGGACACGAATACCTAAAAGGACAAGACACCACTTCCTTAAAGGCACATATCACCTTTGCCAAAGAAACAGCTCATAGCAAAAGTGAATTTGTTCAAGAACTAAAAGCTAAAGGTATTGAAGTTGTCTTTCGTGAAAACAAAGAGGGGAGAACGTATGGAGTAACCTTTATCGACCACAACAGCCAAAGTGTGTATAATGGCTCTCAGCTGGGGAAGGAGTTTTCTGCCAATGTTTTTCATCAGTGGCTAAAATCGTTAGAAGAGCCTGCTACGGCTTTAACCTCTCAGGTAAATATGCCGGCTGTAACTCCTTATGCAAGTAAAAATCACGACAATACTAATACTGTTGAAGAGGATACTTTCTCTGACACTTCTTGGACACATTACCAAGAGGATTTTGGCAAGGACTCAGCCTTAAATGCTTTCTTTACTATTTTCTCTTTGGATGATCAAGGGGTAGACTACGAAGAAGAGGATTTTACCAGAAGAATGAAACGTGCTACTGCCAAACGGCGAAAAATGAAAAACAAATCTTAGGTGTGGCCAGTGAGCTGACATAGCTAAGTATAAAATATTGACAAACACTAAAAACAGAAACAAATATGCAAAACGATGATGATTTAAGAGCATTAGCCAAGATAATGGCTTTTATGCGTGCAGTAAGTATTCTCATAGTACTAATGCACCTCTATTGGTATTGTTATGGCTTTTTCCAAGGCGAAAAGTGGATATTAGCCGTAGTGGATAGAATCCTGACCAACTTCCAACGAACAGCAGGACTGTTCTCTCACCCGCTATACACCAAATGCTTTGCCCTCCTGCTCTTAGCCCTGAGCTGTTTGGGAACAACAGGCGTAAAAAACGACAAAATTACTTGGCGAAAGATTTACATCGCTCTGGGAGTAGGAGCTACTCTTTACTTTGGTAACTTTTGGATTTTGTACTTGCGACTTCCTGCTTCAGTGGTTGCCTTTTTTTATATCCTTACCCTATCTTTGGGCTACATAGCTCTTCTTATGGCAGGTTCGTGGATGAGTCGCTTGTTAAAAGACAACCTTTTAGACGATGTTTTCAACAATGAAAACGAGTCGTTTATGCAGGAAACTCGACTGATGAAAAACGAGTATTCTGTGAATCTACCTACTTTGTTCTACTACCGCAAGAAGTGGAACAAAGGTTGGATCAATGTGGTAAATCCCTTTCGGGCAACCATAGTGCTGGGGACTCCTGGTTCTGGTAAGTCTTATGCCATTGTGAACAACTATATCAAACAGCAGATTGAAAAGGGTTTTGCAATGTATATCTACGACTTCAAGTTTGACGACCTTTCTACCATTGCCTATAACCATCTCTTGAAGCATTTGGATAAGTACAAGGTCAAACCTAAGTTCTATGTAATCAACTTTGACAATCCCAAGCGCAGCCATCGCTGCAACCCTATCAACCCCAACTTTATGAGTGATATTTCCGATGCTTATGAATCTGCTTATACGATTATGCTCAATCTCAACCGCTCGTGGATTCAAAAGCAAGGAGATTTCTTTGTAGAGTCGCCTATCATTCTCTTGGCAGCTATTATCTGGTTTTTAAAGATTTATGAAGGTGGTAAGTACTGTACTTTTCCACACGCCATCGAGCTATTAAACAAGCCTTATGCTGATGTTTTTACTATTCTCACCTCGTACCCCGAACTTGAGAATTACCTGTCGCCTTTTATGGATGCTTGGCAAGGAGGTGCACAAGACCAGTTACAAGGGCAGATAGCCAGTGCTAAAATTCCTCTCTCCCGAATGATTTCGCCTCAACTCTATTGGGTGATGACAGGTGATGATTTTTCGTTGGATATCAATAATCCTAAAGAGCCTAAAATCCTCTGTGTAGGCAACAATCCCGATAGGCAGAATATCTATTCGGCAGCTTTGGGTTTGTACAATTCGCGTATTGTAAAGCTCATCAACAAGAAAGGACAGCTCAAATCCTCTGTGATTATTGATGAGCTACCCACGATTTATTTTAGAGGATTGGATAACCTGATAGCCACAGCCCGAAGCAATAAAGTAGCTGTTTGTTTAGGTTTTCAAGATTATTCACAGCTCACCCGTGATTACGGGGATAAAGAAAGCAAGGTAATACAGAATACTGTAGGGAATATCTTTAGCGGACAAGTAGTAGGGGAAACAGCTAAAACCCTTTCTGAACGTTTTGGAAAGGTATTGCAGAAAAGGCAATCTACCACGATCAATCGCAATGATACCTCTACCTCCATATCTACACAATTGGATAGTTTGATTCCTGCCAGCAAAATATCCAATCTTACCCAAGGGATGTTTGTAGGAGCTGTTTCTGATAATTTTGACGAGCGTATCGAGCAGAAGATATTTCACGCTCAGATAATAGTGGATAATGAGAAAGTAGCTACTGAGACCAAAGCCTACCAGAAAATACCTCAAATCCTCTCCTTTGAAGGCGAAAATGGAGAAGACCAAATGCAACAACAAATCCAAGCCAACTATAAGCAGATAAAAACCGATATCATTCAGCTCATTACCAATGAGCTCACCCGTATTGAAAATGACCCTGAATTAGCGCATTTAATAAGGAAAGAAGAATAAATGAAGAAAACTGCTAAATATTTTAAGATGTTTAGCAGTTTTTTATTAGTTAAATCAGTCTTTCAAGAACTCCCCGACCATTATTCTTCCTCCTCCTTTGTCTTTTTCAGAATTTCTATATACTCCTCCTTTTAATACGATATATCTGTCTTTATAATAAGCAACAGGACGGGAAGCTGCAAAAAAATTATCAGCTTCATAAGAATACCAATTTTTCCCTTTATCAAAAGAGTAATTTAGTGTTATATAAGGAGTGGAAGATTTGTAATAACATATAAAATCTTTATATTTATAGTATTTTATTTCTTCTTCAGATTCAGTATATATTTCTCTTTCTTCTAAATTATATAAAGTAGCTTTATCTTTAAAAAAATTAAATTTCACCAAAAAAATATCGTCATTTTTCACTAACAAAATATCATAATTTTGAGACAATACTTTTACTTCTTCCTTTTGGGTAAGAAGATTGTAAGTGTATAAGTTCTTATTTTCCACATAATATAATGTATTATCTGAGTGTAATTGGTATTTTTTATGTTGCCAATTTTCAGGTATATTATACATTTTATGTGTCTCTATATCTGTAAATTTAGAAATATCATAAGATTTACATTCTAAGATTTTCCCATTAAAAACTCCATAAGAGAAAAGAGATTTATCATATTCTCCTATTTTTTCATATTTCAAATTTGAATTATTTAACAAATAAACATTTCTTTGATTATCTGTTTTCTCAGTTTCAATTAAGCAATATTTTTTAGTTACTGAAATGAAATAAATACTTTCATTAACAAATTCTATTTTGTGATATGTTTCTCCTAAGTCTTTTGATATAAAAATAATACCTGTCCTAGAAGGAGTACCTATCCCTTTAAAACCTGATAAAATTAATGTATTTTCATCTACAAAATAGAACTCTTCGAATTCTATATCATAAGAATTTATATCAAATTCTTCATAAATATCTGTAATTGCAATCCATTTCATATCTTTCTTTATTGAGTTTGTACATTGACATAATAGTATAAAAAGTATGTAAATAATATTTTTTTGTATCATTTTTCACTACTGTTCAATTAAAATTAACAATTTTTCTTTGAAATAATTGAAATATAGTTAGTTATATAGTATTTTTGAGTCAACGGATTTGATTTCACACCTTCGCAGAACATCATAAGAGTCTGCATGTGCATCAAGATAAATTTATTTTCGCTCAGTTAGTCTCATTTTTTAACAGAAATTATTTTAATTATCTAGTTTGTAAGTATGAGGATGATAAGTATATAAAGTCCTTTAGCTTTTAGAATCAGTTACTTACACTAATGTTTGGTCAACTTAGTAATCATGAAAATCTTTGTGACCTGATAGGAGACTCAGTATCTCGTTGACTGATAAAACTCTTTTGAGAGAACTTTTTGACAACACTATATTCGATAATGACAAAGGATGAAATAATTCAAGTGAACCGCTATTATTTAATTTTTATTAATGTCATTTTTTAGTGGACACTAGTGATCATTTTTTAAATTCTAGGAAATTTAGGGAACTTGGGAATTGATGGAACCTTGATAGTTTTCATAACAGGTATTACTGTTTTATCCATAATTTTTTTATCATATCATTAAAAATTTTTCTTAAGGTAGATTTTGTTATTTCTTTATAATTCAATTTTTGAGCCATAATAAATACTTGTCTCCAAGTAGCCGCACCTAAAAATTCTTTTGCATCGGGAGTTGAAATGATTTTTAATAAATCGTGTGCGGAAAGTTTCGACATCTCTTCTGGATTATATGCGTCTGGGTGTGTGGCAAAAGCAAATTCTTTAAATCGTTCATTATCTAATTCTATATTTGAGTAATAATTATAAATATTTTTTCTTATTTTTTCTTTTTTTTCTTTATCTGACAAAGTGAGTTTTTCCCAAATAGACAGAGAGAAGTTATCATTAAATTTATTTTCTATAATATCAGGTTCCATTGTATCATCATTTTTTGCTACATATCTTCGAAATACAACACCTTCTTCCATCAAATTTTGTAATCTATTTTTAGCTCTTATTAACCATTCTTGCCCTTCAGTAGTTAAATTATAATATAAAACCGTCGAAAATCGTACACAATATTTAAAACCATAACTAGTAGATGGGATTGGTTTATATTTATTTCCTTGTTTTTCATATATTTCTACTTTTAAACTAATATCTTCCATTTCTTTTGTAAGAGAAGGAGTCCACCACTCCTTAGTGTCATTTATTAAAGACCAAGAAGATATTTCTCTCATCTCACCAAAATAATATACAGGAGGCATATGTTTACAGTTTTTATGTCTTTCCATAAAGTCCTTAAAACGTTCTATATAATAATTGCAATCCCCCATTTTTTCACTTAGAGAAGTTGGGTTTTTATTACAATCATTAACCTCAAGAAAGGTTTTTTTTGTTTCTCCTAAGCTTGTTTTTAAAGTAAATGTTGTTTTGTTCATAACTATTAATTTAAAGGTTCTACAACTTCTAATTCTACGATTTCTTCGTTACTCTGTACTAAATGGTCTTTGAGTACATCTTTTTCAAGTCTTTCACCATTGAGCAGGTAATCTGCTTTTTCATTATTCATATCTACAGATATTGTTTCTCCTATATACCCCACTGTTTTTATATGTAAATATACAAATGTACCATAATCAACATCTTCTAAACAATTATTATGTTTATCTGTTAAATAAAAATCAATCACTTTAGGAGTTGGGATATATTCTGGCATAGGCATCCCTATAGTATCTATGTTTTCAGGGACATTTATTTGTCCTGAATCTATGAACTCTATTTTACCACTTTCAATAGGGGCATTGGCAGGGGGCATTTTGCCTGTGCCCATAATGGTAGATTTTTTAATAAGAGCTAAGTTATCTTGGTATTTGGCTGTTCCAATATCTTGCCATTGTGTTAGAGACAATAGTTGAAATCCATCCATAAAAGAAAAGTTTGCAGGACTTTTTTCTATTTCAGTACCTACAGTTTTACTTTGGATGGTAGGGGTGTCACTTAACACTTTAAATGTTCCTATATGAGGACCGAATTTCACCTTGGCTCCATTAATAACAAAAAGTTGGTCTTCTTGAGCTTTATCTTCCTTTTCTTGTTCTTTCTCAATAGCTTCCATTCTTTTTTGGTTACGCTGAGCTACAACTTGAGAAGCTCGTTCCTCTTGTTGTTCTGGAGTTGCTTTACCAATGGTAATGATTTCAGCCTCTTCACGTTCCTTTTCTTGACGCTTTTTATTATTCTTCTCTAAATTGTCTATGTATTTTTGTTGTTTATTTCCAAAGAACCAAGCCATAACAATGAGTATTTTAAATTTGTGTTGTTATTTATTTCATTTACAATAGATTCTATAAGAATACTATTTCTATATTCAAGTAGGTCTTCACCATTGCGAATTACTTTGTCTTCCTCTTTGGGATGTCCATTAAAAAGTAATCCTAACATATTATTTTGATTAAGGAAAGTAATAAAACCTTGTTCATTCTCTAATAGGTTATTAATAGAAGCGCAATAGTTCTCTATTTCATAACCTTTATGATTGGCAGTAATAGATAGTTGTATCTTTTTCCATTTGATTTTAATAGCAGAAAGATTGAATACTTTGGCTATTCTATTTTCTTCATTGATACCTACTTCTAAATAATTGAAAGTAGAGGCTATTTTTCGCAATAAAGTATTTATTGTATTTTCTTCAGGAAATAGATACTTTATAGTCATTACTTGGTAATAAGCTAAATTTGCTTTTTTACCTAAATACCAAATCTCTATAAAACGTTTATAAGTATCCTCTTGAGCATAAGGCGTAGTATAATCCTTAGTTACAACACTTTCTATGAGATATTTTTCATTTTTCATCTCTAATATTCTTTGCGTTTTCTATCAGAAGTTGGTTGCATACCAAACCAATCTCTATTAGCTGACCAGTGAAGATATTTATTGCGGAGGATTCTTAAAACATCCTGTGTTTCAATGATTGGGTTTCTTTTATATACTTCTTGTAAAACTTTTGCGTAATTGATTTTTGGCTCACTATCAAAAGTAACTGTTTTTTTATAAGTACCTCCTTCTAGAAGCATCATATTTTGATCTTCTTTTTTTATCTTTTCCTGTTCTTTTCGTCTTTTGCTTTTAATTTCATCAATTACTTTTCTCCCTTCTTCCTGAAGTAGTTTTTTTCTTTCTCCATCAGAAATAAATCTCCACTCTTTTTCCTCTTCTATATCCTTTTCCTCTTTACTCTTATCTCTAAAGACATATTTTCTCAAACGTTCTTTAGCTTTTATGAGTATTTTGTCTTGAGGGTCTGAAATAGGATAATCGGTAACAACATTTTTACTAATTACATTTGCGTAGCTATTTCCTAAAATATCATTAAAAAACTCTTCCATAAAATGTAGAGGAATATAACTATATTCTTTTCGTAAAAAGCGTGTACCTGAAAGTTTATAATACATCTTGTCAAAACTTTGATCCAATTGCTCTTCCCTATACCAGTGTTCTAAAATAAGATATTGTTGGAATAGGTCTAAGTACATATGATTAATAATATTAGTAATATCATAGTCTATTTCTATTTCATCAACATACTCAATACCTGTTTCATAAGCTCCTCCGATATCACAATGCACTCCAGGAAAAACCTTTTCTATACAATTGGGCTTAATAAGCATTTCTTTTGAGAAATGAGTTAAAGCAAAGTTTTCGCGATGTTCATCCATTGCTGTAAAATGAACTGCTTTCTCAAAAGCTCCTATATTGTTCAGTTGCAATTGTTCTACATCGTCTTCAAAAAAACTTTTTTTACTATGCTGTATCCCTTTTTCAAGTAAGTCAAGCCCACTTATATTTCCAAACTCTTCATAGGAAGAAACAGTGTCATAAATCCCTACAAATCTTATTTCTAACCTTATTCTATCTAATACTTCAGGAGGTACCTTTTCTTTTAATAGGTAATATCCTAAGTAACCATATTTAGGCCATTTACCTTCATCAAAGAAATCTATATTTACTCTTACCTTATCCTTATCATAATAAAAATAAGCATACTCATTATAAAGGTTTTCACTCCTCTCATCATATGGTCTTCTCCCTGTTCTTTCAAATCTTTTACCTAATTTAGTATCTTCTTCTCTCTTATTAGAAACATTTACTTCGTAGAGAAAATTACGTGCTGCTGCAGCCCCACGACTAAAACCAAAAACATCTAAGGTAACTTTAATAATACCATTAATTTTATTTTCATAATCATCTTTATTATTGAAACTTTTTATTGTTTTTTCATTTATATGAGTTAACTTATTTAATTCTTTTCCAAAAAATTTATTTATTTTTTTAATTCTAGAAGAATAATCAACTTTGAGAACTTTATCTGTCTTTTCCTTTTCTAAATTTTCATAAATTGCATATATCAATCTGTCCTTTCTAGTAACCCTTTCTTCTTCATTGTCTTTTTTTATTCTATTTTTATAATTTATAGATTCTTTTACTTTTTCATCAGGTGCTACTATTTCAAAATATTCTCTTATTCCTTCTCTAAATCCTGTTGAACATAAACAAATTAATATACTATTTTTAGTATTTACTTCTTCTATATCTTCAATTATTGATAATGACACATCAAATATTTCTTTAATTTCTTCTAGATATATATTTTTTAAATTTTCTTTTAGTTTTTCAAGGGCTTTTGCTCTATGACTAATTTTATTTTTTAATTCTGGTAATTCAGCTAAAGTTTTTTGATATTCTTCCACATAGAAATAAGGGTCGTAACCAAATCCAGTATTTCCTTTTGGAATATCTATGATTTTACCTTCTATTTCTCCTCTAAAAGAATAAGTTTCTCCATTAGGTTT